>Ga0209810_1001985_pt1 | contig 26847 bp, 29 predicted proteins | sample Coa_R1_7_FD_187159 | JGI IMG/M metagenome (GOLD analysis project Ga0209810, IMG submission 187159) | Surface soil microbial communities from Centralia Pennsylvania, which are recovering from an underground coalmine fire - Coalmine... | ecosystem: Environmental > Terrestrial > Soil > Unclassified... | reverse complement strand
GAGGACTACGAGCAGTGCCTGCGCGCGTGGGGGCCGGAGCGGTCCGCCGAGCGGCTCGTCGCGTACTGGTCGGCGCACGGGCTGCCGGCCGACGAGGCGGATGCCGTCGTCCGGGAGTCGGATGCGCTCTCCGCGGCGGTCCACTACCAGCCCGAGCCGGAGCCGCTCGAGCCGGGCGACGAGCTCGACGGCTGGCGGGTCGTGGGCCTGCGTGGCCACGCCGACGCGCACGTGGCGCTCGTCCGCGACGGCATCCTGATCGCGGGCGACGCGATCCTCGCCGGCATCACGCCCACGATCGGGCTGTACCCCGGCGGACGGGCCGATCCGCTCGCGGACTACCTGGAGACGCTCGACCGGCTGGAGACGATGCCGCTGCGCGTCGCGTTCGCCGGCCATCGGACGCCGATCGAGGATCCGGCGGCGCGGGCGAGGAAGATCCGCGCGCATCACGGCGAGCGGCTGGCGCACGCACGGGCGGCGCTCGACGGGCGGCCGCGCTCGGCGTACGACGTCTCGCTCGCCCTGTTCCCGGGCGAGCTCTCGCCCGCCGGACGCCGGTTCGCGCTGGCAGAGTCGCTCGCGCACCTCGAGCGGCTCGCGTTCGCGGGCAGCGTCGCCCGCGCCGACGGCGGCTACGTGGCGGCCTGATGCGCCTCGATACGATCTGGGCATGAAGCCGCTCACGATCGGCGTTCTCGCCGTGCAGGGAAACTTCCGCGAGCACGCGGCGATGCTGCACCGCCTCGGCGCGGAGGCGGTCGAGGTGCGCAAGCCGGAGCAGCTCGAGGGGCTCGACGGGCTCGTGATCCCCGGCGGCGAGTCGACCACGTTCATGCACCTGATGGGGCTATACGGCCTCGACCGCGCGATCGCGGAGTTCGGCGGTCCTGTCTTCGGCACCTGCGCGGGCATGATCGTGCTCGACCGCGACCACCTCGGGCTCGTCGACGTCGGCGTGCGGCGCAACGCGTTCGGGCGGCAGGTCGCGTCGTTCGAGGCCGATCTCGACGTCGTCGGCGAGGACGCGCCCGTGCGGGCGGTGTTCATCCGGGCGCCGTGGGTCGAGGACGTCGGCCCGGACGTCGAGGTGCTGGCCGAGCTCGACGGGCACCCGGTGCTGGCGCGCGAGGGCCGCTTCCTCGTCGCGGCCTTCCACCCGGAGCTGACTGACGACACGCGGCTGCACGAGCGGTTCCTCGAGCTCGTGAGAGAGGAGCGCTGTGTCAGGACATAGCAAGTGGTCGTCGATCAAGCACAAGAAGGGCGCCGCGGATGCGAAGCGCGGCAAGCTCTTCTCGAAGCTGTCGCGCGCGATCATCGTCGCGGCCAAGGAAGGCGGGCCCGATCCGGCCAACAACCTCGCGCTGCAGAACGCGATCGAGAAGGCGCGCTCGTACTCGATGCCGAAGGACAACATCGACCGCGCGATCGCCAAGGGCTCGGGCTCCGGCGCCGACGCGGACGCCTTCGAGACGGTCGTCTACGAGGGCTACGGCCCCGAGGGCGTCGCGGTGATCGTGGAGGCGCTCACCGACAACCGCAACCGCACCGCCTCCGACGTGCGCCATCTGTTCGCGAAGCACGGCGGCAACCTCGGCGCGACCGGCGCGGTCGCGTGGCAGTTCGAGCGCCGAGGCGTGGTCGTGGTGCCGGCAGAGGGCGTGGACGAGGAGGAGCTGCTGCTGGTCGCGGCCGACGGCGGGGCCGACGACGTCGAGCAGGACGGGGACGTGTTCCAGGTCACGTCGACGCCGGAGGCGCTCGCGGCGGTGCGCGCGGCGATCGAGGAGGCGGGCTTCGCCGTCGACTCGGCCGAGCTGCAGATGGTGCCGAAGACGACGGTCGCGGTCGAGGACGAGAGCAAGGCGCGGCAGGTGATGCGGCTCGTCGACGCGCTCGAGGACAACGACGACGTGCAGGACGTCTACGCCAACTTCGACATCCCCGAGCGCGTGCTGGAAGCTGTCGCCGGCTAAGTGGTGTCTGACACCTAACGGTGTCAGGCACCGTAAAGAGGAACGTCCGCCCGCGCCCCTAACGTCGGGACGTGAAGGTTCTCGGCATCGACCCAGGGACGGCTGCGTGCGGGTACGGGATCGTCCACGAAAGCGACGGGCGCCTCCGGGCCACGTGTCACGGGTGGTGGCGCACGTCGGCTCGGTCGCGGCCGGAGGCGCGGCTGCTGGCGATCTTCGAGGGCGTCCGGGCGCTGATCGCGGAGCACGCGCCGGATGCCGTCGCGCTGGAGGAGTCGTTCGTCGGCGCCGACGCCCGCATCGCGCTCTCCGTCGGTCAGGCGCGGGGAGCCGTCCTCGTCGCCGCCTCGTCCGCCGGCGTCGCGTGCGCCGAATACGCGCCGGCGCGCGTGAAGCAGGCGGTGTGCGGCTACGGCCGTGCCGAGAAGGAGCAGGTGGCGCGCATGGTGAGGGCGATCCTCGCGCTCGACGCCACGCCCGAGCCGAGCCATGCCGCCGACGCGCTCGCGGTCGCGATCTGCCACGCGCTCGCGCCGCCGCTGCTGCGCGCAGCGGGATAGCGTCGACACGCGACGGCTGACTGCCCAGAATGGTGTCTGACACCTCTGGTGTCAGACACCTGGAATCGTGCGCCGCCGCCGGATACGCTGGCGCCGTCATGACCATGGTGATGGTTCGTGCGCTCCGCCCGCGTCCCGCAGGGACGTCCCGGCGGACGGCATCTTCTCCGCAGTAGATCCCTCGCCGCGGAGCTCGTCCGGGACGCCGGCGTGGAAGCCGGCGACCTCGTCGTCGACGCCGGCGCAGGCTCCGGCATGCTCACCGTGCCGCTGCTCGCCGCCGGCGCGCGCGTTCTGGCGATCGAGCCGGACCGCAGGCTCGCCGCGCGGCTGCGCCGGGCCTGCCCCGCCGCGCGCGTGGTCGAGGCGGACGCGCGACAGGTCGCGTGGCCGCGCGAGCCCTTCCGCGTCGTCGCCAACCTGCCCTTCGCTCCCGCGGCGGCCATTTGCCGGTCGCTGCTCTCCGATCCGTCGTTGCCGCTCCGCACCGCGGACCTGATCGTCGAGTGGGACTTCGCGGCGAAGCGGGCCCGCCTGTGGCCGAGCACGGCTCAAACGGCGATCTGGAGCGCCTGGTACGAGCTGAGCGTCGCGCGCCGCATCCCGCCGGAGGCGTTCGCGCCGCGGCCGTCGGTCGCAGCCGGCGTGCTGCGCGCGCGGCGCCGGCCGGTTCCGCTGGTGGATCCTCGCCGCGCCGCCCGCTACGACGCCTTCGTCCGGCGCGGCTTCCGCCGCGGCGCCCACGCCCGCGAGCTCGACCCGCACGCGTGGGCGCGACGCTTCCGCGAAGAGGAATCGTCCGCCGCCGCCCGTACCGTTACCCGGATGAACAGGGGGACAGCCCGGTGATCGCGCGCCTGCGCGGACGCGTCAGCATACGCGGCGACGGCGGCGCGATCGTCGACGTGAACGGCGTCGGCTACCTCGTGCACGCCGCGCCGTCGGTGCTCCGGCTCGGGACGGGCGAGGTGGCTGTCGAGGTGCACACCGTCGTCCGCGAGGACGCGCTGCAGCTCTACGGGTTCGCGACCGCCGAGGAGCGCGAGCTGTTCGAGCTGCTGCTCGGCGTGAACGGCATCGGCCCGAAGGTCGCGCTCGCGATCGTCTCCGGCTCGACCCCGGCCGAGCTCCGGCGCGCGATCGCGCGCGACGACGTCAAGCGCTTCCAGGCGATCCCGGGCGTGGGGCTGAAGACCGCGCAGCGCGTCGTGCTCGAGCTGAAGGAGAAGCTCACCCTTCCCGACGCCGTGCCGGAGACGGGCGGCGACCTGACCGCGCGCGACGCGCTCGTCGAGCTGGGCTGGTCGCTCGGCGACGCCGAGCGGGCGCTCGCGGAGGTCGACGGCGACCTGCCCGTCGAGGAGCAGGTCCGGCATGCGCTGAGGCGCGCCGCATGACGCAGTTCCTGACGGCGACGGCCGCCGAGGCCGAGGAGGAGCTCGAGCGCTCGCTGCGCCCGCGCACGCTCGCCGACTTCGTCGGCCAGGAGCGCGTGAAGGAGCAGCTCCAGGTCGCGCTGGAAGCGGCGAGCGCGCGAGGCGAGGCGCTCGACCACCTGCTGCTCGCGGGGCCGCCGGGCCTCGGCAAGACCTCGCTCGCGCAGATTGTCCGGAACGAGCTCGGAACGGGCATCCGCCAGGTCGCGGGGCCCGCGCTCGAGCGGAAGGGAGACATGGCGGCGATCCTCACCTCGCTCGAGCCGCGCGACGTGCTGTTCGTCGACGAGATCCACCGCCTGAACCGCGCGATCGAGGAGATCCTCTATCCGGCGCTCGAGGACTTCCGGCTCGACATCATCGTCGGCCAGGGGCCGGCCGCACGGACGCTGACGCTCGACCTGCCGCCGTTCACGCTGGTGGGCGCGACGACGCGCACCGGCCTGCTGACGACGCCGCTCCGCGACCGCTTCGGCCTGACGTTCCGACTCGACCTCTACGCGCCGCCCGAGCTCGCGCGGATCGTGCGCCGCTCCGCCCGCATCCTCGACGTCGAGATCGACGACGACGCGGCCGAGCTGATCGCGTCACGCGCGCGCGGCACGCCGCGGATCGCGAACCGCATCCTCCGCCGTGTGCGCGACGTGGCCGAGGTGCGCCACGAGGGCGCGGTCACGACGCTCGTCGCCGAGGAGGCGCTCGAGCTGCTCGAGGTGGACTTCGCGGGGCTCGAGCGCTTCGACCGGGAGCTGCTCGCGTGCGTCGTCGAGCGGTTCGGCGGCGGCCCGGTCGGGCTCTCGACGCTCGCGGTCGCGCTCGGCGAGGAGCCGGAGACCATCGAGGACGTCTACGAGCCGTACCTGCTGCAGCTCGGCTTCCTGCAGCGCACCCCGCGCGGTCGGGTCGTCACCGACCTCGGACGAGCGCACCTCGGGGCGGCACGCGAGGCCTCGACGCTGTTCTGACTCAGCCGAACAGCTTCCAGTGTCCCTCGGACACCACGTCGACGGCTCCGTCGACGACCCTGATCGCGGTCTCGTCGTCGATCGCATAGGCAGGTCCCGACAGCCCGGTCGCCCATCGTTCCGCGTCGGCCATGGTGTTCTCCGGCAGATCGGGGTGATCCAGGTGCGGGAAGATCGAGAAGTCGACGAGGCCCAGCGCGCGATCCCCGCCGCCGGGCGGGTTCCAGACCTTGAAATCCTCGCCGATCCGAGGGGTCATGACCATGCTGCCGGCGCTCAACCCCACCCAGACCGCACCCAGCGCCGGAATGAGGTCGGCGAGCCCCGACTCCCGCATGTGATGCGCGAGGTACAGGGAGTCTCCGCCGTTCGCGAGCAGAACGTCGACCTCCTCGACGAGCGGGACCCAGAGCTCTCTGCCGAGCGTGGGGAGGGCGGTGAGCTCGAGCACGCCCATGGACTTCCAACCGAGCTCGCACATCGGCGTCGTCGCCTGGCCGGTGATGAATCGATACGCCCCGCGAATGCCTCCCGGGGCGTGCCCGTAGGACGCGGTGGGAATGCAGAGGGCGCTCGACTCGCCGATCGGCTTGCCGAGCAGCTCGACCAGCGCGTTCTCGATGCTCGCGTTCTTGACGCCGGCGGACGTGAGGAGGAGCTTCACGACACCCGTTCCAGGTTCGGCGCAACCACGAGTCGTCGGCGCATCGTCACCAGTCCGAGAAGATACGGCGCGACGAGCAGCGCCATCACGTCGAACCAGACGTAACCGGAAGCGACGCCCGACGGAGGATTCCCGTCGGGGATGCCGATCCCCGGCAACGCGGTCGCCCAGCGCCACGTCCCGAGCGCAGTCCCGTAGAGCTCGAGCGAGGCGACGACGAGGAACACCGCGGCGTAGATCGCGCGGCTCCGCGAGCGCCACAGGAACGCGAGCAGCAGCGGCACGCCGAACGCGCCGGCGACGTCGCGCTGCGGCAGCACGGTGAGGCCGAGCAGGCCCCACACCGCGGCGGCGGTCGCCGCACCGACCACGAGGACGCGCAGGTGCCGGCGCAGCGCCGTCGCGAGCGCGAGACCCGTCAGGTAGACCAGCCCGTGCGCGGGCGGCACGAATAGCGGCAGGTTGTGCAGGCGGTAGTGGTAGACGCCCCAGACGAGGGAGCCCGTGACCTCGGCGACGGTCGCGAACGCGACGACCGCAAGCGTCTGCACGCGCCGCTCGAGCGGGACGCGGGTGAGAGCGGCGCCGAGCACGAGCCACGACGTCGCGCCGAGCAGCAGCTGCTCCCGGTAGGTGGAGAAGTGGTCGAGGGCGAGCAGCGACGCGAGGTAGACGATGCCTGCGGCCGCGGCGAGGAGCCCGCGGCGCCGGGCTACGACCGGAACTGGAGCTCGTGCCACGACGGCACCGGCGCCAGCTCGAGCAGCGGCCGGCCGCCGTCGGGATGCTGGTAGGCGAACTCCGCCTCGTCCTCGTCCCACACGACCTCGAGCGCGCTCCGCTTCACCTGGTGGTCGAGCCACGCGCCGCGGAAGATCAGCTTGCGCAGCCAGTACACGAGGGACTCGCCGTTCACGAGCGAGATGCGCTCCCAGTTCCGGGCGAGATAGCGACCGAGGCGCGACGCCGGCTGCTCGATCGTCCCCTGCGCGGCGAGCGCCACGAGGTCGGCCGTCTCGTCCTCGTCCAGCGCCGCGCCCGAGACCAGCCCGAGCTTCACCGCTGCCGCGACCACACGGCCCTCGAAGTCGCCCTCGCTGAAGGAGAACCGGTAGCCGAGAAACTCGACCACGTAGTCGTTCCCCGAGCTGTAGTTGGAGTCCGGTCCGGCGAGCGGTTCAGGCACGATGAAATGGTAGTGCAGGCTCTCGTCGCCGTCGGTCGCGTGGAACGCCTCGTGGTCCTGCTGCCCGCGCTCGTCGTCGGGCTCGGGCTGATCGCGGGCGTGCTGATCCTGCTCGGGCGCGCGTTCGCCGAGTCGGTGCGCTCCTGGGGCCATCCGCGCCTGCTCGCGGCGGGCCTCGTCGCGCTCCTCGGCGTCGTCGTGCTGCTCACCTGGCTCGGGATCTCGCTGCCGCGCGAGTAACGCACGAACCTGTTTCGGGGACATGTCCCCGAAACAGGTTCGGGGGTCCACTCCGGAATCCGTCCGGCCGGGCCCGTACCGTCGTCGGCCCATGTCGACGGCTACCTGGCAGCTCGAGCCCTGCTCGCATCAGGCGGTCGAGACCCTCGCGCGTGAGCTCTCGCTGGACGAGGTGACGGCGTCCGTCCTCGTCCGCCGCGGCCTCGGCGCCCCCGAGGGGGCCCGGACGTTCCTCGCGGGCGCGCTGCCGGGCCACGATCCGTTCGCGCTCGGCGACATGCGAGACGCGGTGTCGGTGCTGCGCCGCGCCGTCGAGGGGGGCCGCCGGATCTGCGTGCACGGCGACTACGACGCCGACGGCATCTGCGCCACCGCGCTCGCGGTGCTGCTCCTGCGCGAGCTCTGCACCGAAGAACACAGCAGTGCCGATGTCGCCTGGCACCTGCCGTCACGCTTCGAGGAGGGGTACGGCCTGAACGGCCAGACGCTCGAGCGCCTCGCCGCCGACGGCTTCGACCTCGTCCTCACGGTCGACTGCGGCATCACCGCGGTCGACGAGGTCGCGCACGCGCGCGAGCTCGGCCTGGACGTCGTCGTCACCGACCACCACCGGCCGGGCGAGGTCTGGCCCGCGTGCCCGGTCGTCGCGCCGCTGAAGGGCGGTTATCCGTTCGCAGGGCTCTGCGGCACCGGCGTCGTGTGGAAGCTGGCGGAAGCGCTGCTCGGCAGCGGCCATCCGTTCCTCGAGCGGCATCTCGACGTCGTCGCGCTCGCGACCGTGGCCGACGTCGTACCCCTCGTCGACGAGAACCGCGCGCTCGCGCTGCTGGGGCTGCGGCGCCTCGCGCAGACGCAGAAGGTCGGGCTGCGCGCGCTCATGCGCGTCGCGCATGTCGATCCCGCCGCGCTCGACGAGTCAGCGATCGGCTTCCGGCTGGCGCCGCGCATCAACGCGTCGGGCCGCCTCTGCCGGCCCGAGGCGGCGCTGCGGTTGCTGCTGTCGGACGACCCGCTGGAGGCCTCGGAGCTCGCGACCGAGCTCGAGGCGCTGAACCGCGAACGGCAGGCGATCGAGGAGCGGATCCTGCGCGAGGCGGTCGCGCAGGTCGAGGAGTGGCCCGAGTCGCGCCGCCGGCAGCGCGGATATGTGCTCGCGGGCGAGGCGTGGCACGAGGGCGTGATCGGCATCGTCGCGTCGCGGCTCGTCGAGCGCTACCACCGCCCGGTCGTGCTCGTCGCAGGTGCGGAGGGCGACTGGAAGGGTTCCGGCCGGTCGATCCCCGCCTTCGATCTTCACGGCGCGCTCGCCGCCTGCAGCGAGCAGCTGACGCGCTTCGGCGGCCACCGGGCCGCGGCCGGCCTCTCGCTGCACCCCGACCGGCTCGAGGCGTTCGCTGCCGCCTTCGGCAGGCACGCGGACGAGCTGCTCACGGAGGACGACCTCGCGCCCGTCACGCGCGTCGACGCGATCGTTCCCGGCGCGAAGCTGACGCTCGAGCTCGCGTCGGAGCTGGGTCGCCTGGCGCCCTTCGGGCTCGGCAACCCGGGCGTGACGCTGCTCGTGGACGACTGCGAGCTGGCTGAGCTGTCGACCGTCGGCGAGGGCAAGCACCTGCGCTTCCGCGTGCGCCAGCGCGGCCGCGACTCGGGCTCGGCGATCGCGTTCGGACTGGGTGCGCAGCTCGACCGCTTCCGTCGCGAGGCGCGCTACGACGTCGCCGTACGGCTCCAGGAGAACCACTGGAACGGCGTCGTCTCGCCGCAGCTCGTCGTGCGCAGGATCTTCGACGCCGTCGACGGCTACGACGAGCTGCGAGCGTGGCTCGCGGACGAGTGGCGGGCGGGCGAGGGCGGCTGGTCGGACGACGCGCGGACGATCTTCAGCGAGCTCGGGCTCCGAGGCTCAACGTCCTCGCCGGTGCGCCGGAGCCTGCTCGAGTCGCCCACCTTCCGCCGCCTGCTGGAAGAGAAGCCGCCGCTGCGCGCTGCGGCGTAGGCCCCAGCTCCGCGAGCATCCGCGCCACCCGCGCGACCTTCCGCGCCTCTCTCCGTCGCCGCAGCATGGACGGCATGGTTCCGCAAACGCGCGGTGAATCCTTCCCCAAAGAGGGGGATACACTGAGTCGATGGCAGTAGTCGAGCGGCATCAGGACCTCGTCGAGGAGCTGCTCGGTGAGGTCGAGGCGTACAAGCAGGACGTCGACCGCGACCTGCTCGCACGCGCGTTCGACTTCGCCGCGAAGGCGCACGCGGGCCAGGTGCGCGCCTCGGGGCAGGAGTTCGTCTACCACCCGTGGGGCGTCGCGAGGATCCTCGTCACGCTTCAACTCGACGAGGCAACGCTCGCCGCGGCGCTCTTGCACGACGTCGTCGAGGACACCGACGCGGACGTCGAGGAGGTGCGCAGCGAGTTCGGCGCCGAGATCGCGACGCTCGTCGAGGGCGTGACGAAGCTGACCCGCGTCAAGTTCCAGACGCGGGAGCACGCCGAGGCGGAGAACTACCGCAAGCTGATCGTGGCGATGGCGGAGGACGTCCGCGTGATCCTGATCAAGCTCGCCGACCGCCTGCACAACCTGCGCACGATCGAGTATCTCGGTAAGCAGAAGCAGGTGCAGAAGGCGCGCGAGACGCTCGAGGTGTACGCGCCGCTCGCGCACCGGCTCGGCATCCACGCGCTCAAGTGGGAGCTCGAAGATCTCTCGTTCCAGACGCTGCACCCGCGCAAGTACGAGGAGATCAAGCAGATGGTCGCGGAGCGGCGCACCGACCGGGAGGAGCACGTGCGCGAGGCGGCGCTCGTGCTGCAGAAGGAGCTCGACAAGGTCGACATCCCGGCCGACATCTCCGGGCGCGCGAAGCACTTCTACTCGATCTACGACAAGATGGTGCGCAAGGGCCGCGAGTTCAACGAGATCTACGACCTGACCGCGATGCGCGTGATCGTGGAGCGCAGCGGCGACGAGGGAACGCGCGACTGCTACGGCGCGCTCGGGCTCATCCACTCGCTGTGGAAGCCGATGCCGGGCCGGTTCAAGGACTTCATCGCGATGCCGAAGTTCAACGGCTACCGCGCGCTGCACACGACCGTGATCGGGCCGCAGGGCCGGCCGCTCGAGATCCAGGTGCGGACGCGTGAGATGCACGAGACGGCGGAGTTCGGCGTCGCCGCGCACTGGCTGTACAAGCGCGGCAAGAACGAGAACGACGCCGAGTGGGTCGCGTGGGTGAAGCAGCTGATGGACGAGAGCACCACCGACGAGGCCGACCCGCGCGAGTTCATGAAGACGTTCCGCACCGACCTCTTCGACGAGGAGGTGCACGTCTTCACGCCCAAGGGCCAGGTGAAGACGCTCCCCGCCGGCGCGACGCCGATCGACTTCGCCTACGCGGTGCACACCGACGTCGGGCACCGCACGGTCGGCGCGAAGGTCAACGGGCGCATCGTGCCGCTCCACTACACGCTGCAGAACGGCGACTTCGTCGAGATCCTCACCTCGAAGCAGGGGCGCGGGCCGTCGCGCGACTGGCTGTCGCTGGCGAAGAGCTCGCGCGCGCGGAACAAGATCCGCCAGTGGTACTCGCGCGAGACGCGCGAGGAGACCGAGCAGAAGGGCCGTGAGGCGCTGGAGCAGGCGCTGAAGGCGCAGAAGCTCCCGTACGCGAAGCTGCGCGGCTCGTCCACGCTCGCGCAGGTGATCCGCGACTCCGGCTTCAAGAAGGCGGAGGACTTCTACCTGGCGCTCGGCTCCGGGAAGCTGCAGTCGGGGACGATCGTCAACAAGGTCATCCAGCGCCTGAAGACCGAGCAGGTCGCGGAGGAGGCGCCGGTCGTCAAGGCGCCGAAGGCGCGCATCGTCACCGGCACCGAGGTCGGCGTGGTCGTGCCCGGCGTCGACGCCGTGCTCGTGCGGCTCGCCAAGTGCTGCACGCCTGTCCCCGGCGACCCGATCGTCGGCTACATCTCGCTCGGCAAGGGGATCACGATCCACCGCGGCGACTGCCCGAACGTGCGCGCGCTGCGGCGGAACCCCGAGCGGTTCACGCCGGTGGAGTGGGACGGCAGCACCGCGGCGAAGAGCTTCCGCGTACAGATCGCCGTCGACTCGTGGGACCGCCCGCGCCTGCTCGAGGACGTGGCGCGGACCTTCGCCGAGCACGGCGCGAATATCGTCAGCTACGGCGGCATGGTCGAGGATCAGCTCGCGAAGAACTGGTACACGGCCGAGGTGGGGGACGTGAAGAGCCTGCGCACGCTGCTGAACGCGCTGCGCAACCTCGACGCGGTGTTCGACGCCTACCGCGTCACGCCGACGTAGAGGCTCTCTTCGTGAGCATCGATCCGGTCGCGGCGGCGGGCTTCGGCGCGGCCGCCGACGTGTACGAGCGCGCCCGTCCGTCGTACCCGCAGGAGGCGGTCGACTGGCTCGTCGAGCGGACCGCCCTGGGCGCGGGGAAGACCGTGGTCGACGTGGGCGCCGGCACCGGCAAGCTGACGCGCCTGCTCGTGCCGTCGGGCGCGCGCGTCGTGGCGGTCGAGCCGGTGGCGGAGATGCGCGCGCGCCTGCGCGAGGCCGCGCCCGGAGCGGAGGCGCTCCAGGGGACGGCCGAGGCGGTGCCGCTCGCCGACGGCGCCGCGGACGTGGCCACCGTGGCGCAGGCCTTCCACTGGTTCGACCACGCGAGGGCGCTGCCGGAGCTGCACCGCGTGCTGAAGCCGGGCGGCGCGCTCGTGCTCGTCTGGAACATGCGTGACCTCGCCGATCCGCTGCAACAGCGCGTCGAGGACCTGCTCGCGCCGTTACGACCCGAATCCGACGCGCAGGCGGGCGCGTGGCGCGAGCCGCTCGCGCGCTCGCCGCTCTTTGGCGAGCCCGAGGAGGCGCGGTTCCGCCACGAGCAGCTGTTCACGGTCGAGGGCCTCTGCGAGCGGGTGGCCTCGACGTCGTTCGTCGCCGCCATGCCGACGGACGAGCGCGAGGAGCTGCTCGACCGCGTTCGCGCGCTCGCCGCCGGCGTCCCCGAGCCGTTCGCGTTTCCCTACGTCACCGAGGTGTCAGTCGCACGGAGAAACGCCCGTCCTTAGGTCGTCGCTTCGCGACGACCTAAGGACGCGAGTCTTCGAACGCCGCCACCAGCGCGCGGAAGGAGTCCGGCACGGGCACGGGCCGGCGCTCCGAGAGCGAGATCAGCACGAGCGTCTGCTTCGCCGTCGCCATCAGCGTGTCGTCGTCCTCGCCGTCGTCGGCGATGCGGTAGGCGGCGTGGTCGTAGGTGACGCTCGTGGGCCCGATCCGCTCGACGCGCACGAACACCTCGAGCAGGTCGTCGAAGCGGGCCGGGGCGTGGTACTCGACCGTCATCGCGCGCATCGCGAAGTCGGCGTCCACGGGCCGGCCCCGCTGGAGGTGGCGGTGGTACTCGACCCGCGCCTGGTCGAAGTAGGGGAGGTAGCGGCCGTAGTAGACGACGCCCTGGGCGTCGGTCTCGGAGAAGCCGACGCGCATGTACGCCGCGTAGCGGTACGGCGGCTTGCGGTCGGTGGCGTGGCCGAGCTCGATCACGCGCGGATGGCGCTCAGCACCTCGTCGCGCTTCTGCTCCATCAGCTCCTCAGAGCGGGCTTCGAGGTTCAGGCGCAGCAGCGGCTCGGTGTTCGACGGGCGGACGTTGAAATGCCAGTCGTCCGACTCGACCGACAGGCCGTCGAGATGGGAGACGCGGCCCTCCGCGCCGAAGCGATCCTCGAGCTCGCGCAGCGTCGCCGGCACGTCGGCCACGGGCGTGTTGAGCTCGCCGGTGATGAAGTAGCGCGACCGCAGCGGCGCAAGCGTCCGGCTCAGCGGCCCGCGCTTCGAGACGAGCTCGCACATGAGCAGGAACGGGACCGTGCCGGAGTCGGCCTGCGAGAAGTCGCGGAAGTAGTAGTGCGCGGAGACCTCGCCGCCGAACACCGCGTCGTCCTCTCGCATCCGCTGCTTGATGAACGCGTGCCCGACGCGGTTGAGGAGCGGCACGCCGCCGGCGCGCTCGATCGCCTCGGGTACCGCCCACGACGCGCGGACGTCGTAGATCACCTTGCCGCCCCGCTCCTTCTCGAGGATCGACTCTGCGAAGAGCGCGGTGGTGAAGTCGCCCGGCACGAACTCGCCGCGGTCGTCGACGAAGAAGCAGCGGTCGGCGTCGCCGTCGAACGCGACGCCGAAGTCGGCATGCTCCTCGCGCGTCTTCCGCACGATGAACTCCCGGTTCTCGGGCAGCAGCGGGTTCGGCTCGTGGTTGGGGAACGAGCCGTCGGGCTCGAAGTAGCAGCGGACGACGTCGAGCATCGGCAGCCGCTCGAGGAGCGGAGGCAGCATCGTCCCCGCCATACCATTGGCCGCGTCGACGACGATGCGGAGCGCGCGGAGCTCGTCGACGTCGACGAAGGAGAGCACGCGCTCGACGAACCGCGGCCACACGTCCTCGCGGCGGATCGAGCCGCGCGCCGACGTGCGCCACTGCCCGCGCAACGCCCGCTCGCGTACGTCTGCCAGCCCGGAGTCGCCGCCGACGGGCATGGCACCCTCGCGCACGATCTTCATGCCCGTGTACTGCTTCGGGTTGTGCGACGCGGTGACGGCGATGCCGCCGTCGAGGCCGAGGTCTCCGACCGCGAAGTAGACCATCTCGGTGCCGACGAGCCTCAGGTCGAGCACCTCGGCGCCCGCTTCGGCCGCGCCCTCGCGGACGGCGGCGGCCATGGCAGGCGACGAGAGGCGCATGTCGTGGCCGACCGCGACGCGTGCGGGCTCGAACTGCTCGACGAACGCGCGACCGATCGCGTACGCGCCGTCCTCGTCCAGCTCGTCGGGATAGACGCCGCGGACGTCGTACGCCTTGAAGACGGACGGGTCGAGCACGGGTGGGGACGATAGTCGCCGACCCCGGGTGTCTGACACCGATGGTGTCAGACACCTGACGGTGCTTACGCTGTTTTTACACCCGCTTCGTGTCGCGACGGTACGCACGGCGCGCGAGCGCCGCCGCCGCGAGCGTCCACGCGGCGACGACGATCCAGCCGCGCGCGCCCCACGCGCCGGCTCCGACGCCGATATGCGCCGCCTGGACGAGCCAGTAGGAAGGGAGGGCCTGCGCGATGTCATGCAGGGCGCCGCCGGTGATCGGGAACCAGCTGCCGCCCAGGAACGCGAAGAAGGCGGTCGAGCCGCCGAGCGCGGGGCCGATCGAGTCGGGCGTGAGGACGTGACCGAGGAGGATCCCGATCGCGGCGAACGGGATGAGCCCGATCAGGATGAAGAGCGTCATGCGGGCCCACTCTCCGGCCGGGATCGACACGCCGAGGATCGCGCCGGAGACGTACAGCGAGGCGAGCGTCAGCAGCGCCATCAGGTAGCCGGTGGCGACCTTCGCCCGGAAGTAGTCGCGCGTCGAGAGCGGCGTGATCCGCAGCTGCCGATTCCAGCCGACGGCGCGCTCGGCGGCGATGCGCGCCCCGGCGGACATCATCGCGTTCATCGTCCCGAACGCCGCGAGCCCGATCATGTAGTAGAGCGTGAACGGGATCCCCGTCGACCCCAGGTCGTGGACGTGCCGGTTGGGGCCGGCGATCGCGAAGAACAGCGCGACGGGGAAGCCGAGCGCGAGGAAGACGAAGCGCCGGCTGCGCAGCACGCGCCGGAACTCGAACCGCGTGTAGGCGAGGGACGCGCTCACGACTCCGACTCCCCCGTGAGGAGCAGGAACGCCTGCTCGAGCCCCGCGCCGCTGATCTCGATGTCGCGGGCGTCGCGGTAGCGGTCGAGCAGGACGCGCACGGCGGCATCGGAGTCCGAGCAGCTCAGCACGACCGCCTCGCCGCGCCGCTCGACGTGGGTGACGCCGGGAAGCCGCTCGAGCTCCTCGGCCGCCACGTCCGGCAGCGTCGCCCGGATCTCCCTCGCGCCGACCATCGCCTTGATCTCGGTGGTCGGGCCGTCGGCCACGACACGGCCGCGCGCCATCAGCACGGCGCGGTCGGCGTAGGCGTCCGCCTCCTCGAGGTAGTGCGTCGCGAAGAGCACCGTCTTGCCGCGCGCGGCGAAGGCCCGCATCGAGGTCCAGAACGCGTGCCGTGCCTCGACGTCCATCGCGACCGTCGGCTCGTCGAGGATCAGCAGGTCGGGGTCGCTGACGAGGGCGATCGCGAAGCGTGTGCGCTGCGTCTCGCCGCCGGACAGCTTCTGCGTGCGCCGGTCTGCGACGTCGGTCAGGCCGGTGAGGTCGAGCACCTCGGCGACGGGAAGCGGCTTCCGGTACAGCGACGCGACGACCGAGATCAGCTCGCGCACGCTCACGTCCCTGATCAGCGCGCCCGTCTGCAGCATCGCGCCCACGGCGCCCGCGTCGACTGCCTCCGCGGGTGTCTTCTCGAACACGGTCACCGTCCCCGCGTCCGGCTTCTGCAGCCCGAGCACCATGTCGATCGTCGTCGACTTGCCTGCGCCGTTCGGCCCGAGCAGCGCCACGGTCTCGCCCGCGTCGATCGTCACGTCGACACCGTCGACCGCGCGAACCTCGCCGAACGCCTTCTGCAGCCCCTGGAGAACGACCCCCGTCACGCAGTCAGTATGCCGCCCGGCCACCGCTCTAACCTGCACGCGAGATGAGCTCGCTGACCGTGCTCCTCGCCGTGATGAGCGTGGTAACAGCATGTGGTTCTGCGACGCACGAGAGCCCGATCCGGGTCACCTTGACCGCGCAGAACCATCATCCGCTCGTGACCCTCTCCGGCCGGAACCATCAGCCGCCCCCGAACGAACAGTGGTGGTACTGCGTGAGGGTCAGAACGACCGCAGGTACGTCGGTCGCGTCGAGGATCGATCTTCAGATCGTCTCGGGCCGCACCCTGGTACGCGGGGCCGGCACGGTCTGGCTCAGGAGAGGGTATGACCGCTGGCGCGGGTCGATCGGAGGCGAGTACAACCTGTTCGAGGCGGTGCCGTGGGGGAAGAAGCTCGACTTCCAGGCGGTTGTGAGGGCGAAGGGCGTGACGGTCACGCGGGACTGGCCGCTCGTCGTTCGCTGACCGCCCCGCGTCTCGGGCGACCCTCGTCGCGGAGCGCAAAGCTACGCGCGCAGCACGTCGCCGATCGCCTGCGTACTCGCCTCGTCGGGCGACTCGCTGATCACCACGGCCGGCCGGTCGAAGCGCTCGAGCGCGTCTCGCAGGTGCTCCGCGCGCAAGGTGCCTTCGCCGTACTGAAGGTGCTTCGTCTCGTTCCTGTTCGCGAACTGGATGTCGGAGAAGTGGATGTGGAACGCCGCGCCGCCGTCGAGGACCGCATCCGCCGCGCCGAGCGCCTCCGCGAACGGCTCCACGGACGTGAACGCGCCGTCCGAGGTTGCGTGCATGTGCGCGAAGTCGAGCACCGGTCGCACCCAGCCGGAGCGGCGCGAGATCTCGACCACGTCCTCGAGCGAGCCGAGCTCGCGCACGCGTCCCATCACCTCGACGCCGAACGGCACCGCGCGTCCCTTGCCCTCCAGCCGCTCGTGCAGCTCCCCGAGCTGCTCGCAGACCGAGTCGATCGCCTGCTCGCGCGTCCGGCCGAGCAGGAAGCCCGGATGGAAGACGACCGGCTCGGCGCCGGCGGCCGCGGCGATGCCGGCCGAGTGGTCGAGCATGCCGACTGCCATGTTGAGCTTCCGGCCGCGCTCGGCGTGCCCCATGAAGCCGGCGATCGGCGCGTGCACCGACAGCGCGATCCCGTGCTCGCGCGCCAGCTCGCCGAAGCGCTCCGCGAAGCCGTAGTCCATCCAGAAGCGGCCCTCGAAGTCGATCTCGCAGGCCGACAGGCCTCGTCCGAGCAGCGCCTCGATCGCCGCCTCCGGCGACTCCCGCGACGGCACGCGCGCGGGCCCGTAGCGAAGTTGCGCCGGCATCCCGCCGCACGTTACTGATGCCTCATACTGCTCCGTCCGTTCCGTCCGACGGCGTTCCTACCCTGATCGCATGGCGAAGCGACCGACTCGGATCGATCTGCTGGAGCTCGACATCGACTTGCGCCTGGCCGACCTCTGGCGGGAGGCGGCGGGCATCACCGACTGGTCGCTCGACGTCGTCGCCGCCTTCATGCGCGCGGCGTACGGCAAGGGCTACTGCGACGCTCTCACCGAGGAATCGCCGGGCGAGCTGTGCGCCGAGCACGGCTACCGCGTGCCCGAGCGCAAGCCCCAGCACGCGCAGAGCTGACCGGCGCCGCGGCCCGCCGCGGCTAGACTCCAGCCGTGGCCCGCTCCCCGCGCAGCCCGGCCCGCCTGATCGTCGCGTTGGCCGTCGCCGGCGTGCTCGCGGTGTTCCTCGTCTACACGGCGCTCGCGGGGAACTCGACGCCGCAGGTCGAGCCGACCCAGCTCGCGGCGCAGCATCCCGGCAAGATCTCGGTCGTCGGCTCCGTCGTCGGCCCTCTGCGCGGGGACCCGCACTCGGCCGCCGGTCTGCGCTTCGGCCTGCACGACATCGGCAAGCAGGGTCCGGTCGTCCAGGTCGTGTACCGGGGCGACTCGCCGCCGCCGCTGTTCGCGGTCGGCCGGCACGTGGTCGTGGGCGGCACCTACGCGGGCGGGCAGATCCTCGGCAACAGCATCCTCACGAAGTGCCCGTCGAAGTACACCGCGTCGCCCACGAAGTCCTACTAGGTGCACTAGGGCATGGCTGACCTCGGTCGCGCCGCGCTCGTCGTCAGCTTCGGGCTGGCGCTGTACGCGCTGGTCGCCGGCGGGCTGGGGGCGTATGCCGGCCGCCGCCGGCTCGCGACGTCGGCGCGGAACGCGCTGCTCGCCTGCTTCGGCTCGACGCTCGTCGCGTCCGCCGTCCTCGCGACGGCACTGCTGCGGCACGACTTCTCCTTCGTCTATGTCGCGAGCCACACGAACCGCACGCTTCCCACCGCGTACGCGCTGAGCGCGTTCTGGGGCGGACAGGAGGGCTCGCTGCTGCTGTGGCTGCTCGTGCTGACCGGCTACGGCGCGCTCGCAGTCGTCGCGAACCGCAGGCTGCTGCGGGACGTCATCCCGTGGGTCGTGCCGGTGCTCGGCGGCATCGCGACGTTCTTCTCGTTCGTGCTCGTCGCGGTGGCGAGCCCGTTCCAGACGCAGACGGCGCCGGTGGACGGCGCCGGGCTGACGCCGAGCCTGCAGAACCCGTACATGATGGCCCACCCGCCGCTGCTGTACCTCGGCTACGTCGGCCTGTCGATCCCGTTCGCGTTCGCCGCGGGCGCGCTGCTGTCGGGCCGCACCGACGAGCGCTGGATCGTCGCGACGCGACGCTGGACGCTCGCCGCCTGGACGTTCCTCGGCTTCGGCCAGCTGCTCGGCGCGCACTGGGCGTACACCGAGGTGGGGTGGGGCGGCTACTACGCGTGGGACCCGGTCGAGAACGCCGCCCTGATGCCGTGGCTCGCGGCCACGGCGTTCCTGCACTCGGTGATGATCCAGGAGCGCAAGGGCATGCTGAAGGTCTGGAACATGGTGCTCGTCGCGCTCGCGTTCGAGCTCTCGGTGTTCGGGACGTTCCTCACGCGGAGCGGCGTCGTGAACTCGATCCACTCGTTCGCGAAGAGCTCGATCGGCGGCTGGTTCCTCGCCTTCGTGGTCATCTCGTCGCTGTTCTCGCTCGCGTTGATCCTGCGGCGGCTGCCGCTGCTCAAGGCCCGCACGAAGCTCGAGTCGGCGCTGTCGCGTGAAGCGGCGTTCCTCTACAACAACCTGCTGCTCGTCGCGCTCTGCCTGACCGTGCTCTGGGGCGTGCTCTTCCCGATCGTCACGCAGCTGGTGAAGGGCGAGTCGCGCACGATGGGACGGCCGTACTACGACTTCTTCTTACGCGCGTTCGGGCTGCCGCTGCTCCTGCTGATGGGCATCGGTCCGCTGATCGCCTGGCGCAAGACGAGCGTGCGCTCGCTCGTGCGGACGCTGGCGTGGCCGATCGCCGCGTCGGCCGTCGCAGGCGCTGCGCTGGTGGCGGTCGGGGCAGGCTCGTCCAGTCCCGGTCTGATCGCCTACACCTTCTCCGCCTTCGTGCTCGGGACGATCGCGGTCGAGGTGGTGAAGGGCACCCGCGCGACGGGGTCGCTGGCGCTGCTGATCGCGCGCAACCGTCGCCGCTACGGCGGCTACATCGTCCACGCGGCGGTCGTGCTGCTCGCGATCGGCATCGCAGGCTCGAGCGCGTACAGCACGACGCGCGAGCAGAAGCTGCTTCCCGGCCAGACCGCGTCCGTCGCCGGCTACCACCTCACCTATCTGCGCACCGACGAGATCCAGAACGACCCGAACCGGACCGGGCAGTACGCGGTGCTGCGCGTGGGCGGACGCTGGCACGGCACGCTGCGCACCGGGCAGGTGACGTACACCGGCTTCCAGGAGACGGACGAGGACGTCGGCATCAAGACCGACTGGCTGCGCGCGCAGGATCTGTACGTGATCGCGAACTTCCAGCAGAGCTCGCAGGCGGTCTACTTCAAGATCCTCGTCAAGCCGCTCGTGAACCTGATCTGGGTCGCCGGTTTCGTGTTCGTGCTCGGCTCCCTGGTCGCGCTGTGGCCCGACGCGCGCGAGCAGCGGCGGCTCGCGGCGCGGTTCGCTCCCGCCCACGCGTGACCTGGGTGATCCTGGGAGCGGTGCTGGCCGCCGCGGCGGTCGTGCTGGTCGCGCTGCCCTTCCTGCGAGAGCCGCATGCAGACGACGACCGGCTGGACGCGCCGACCGCGGGCGAGGCGCGGCTCCGCGAGCTGGTGGAGGAGCGCGACCGCGCGCTCGCGGCGCTCAAGGAGCTCGAGTTCGACCATCGCACCGGGAAGATCGCCGACGAGGACTACCGGCAGCTCTTGACCCCGCTCCGGCAGGCTGCCGCGGGCGCGCTCAGGGCGCTCGACGCCGACCGCGCGCGCTACGGTCCAGGCGTGCACGATCTCGAACCCGAGCCGGCCCCGGTGCCGGAGCCCGCGCCGCCGCCCGACGAGGGGACGCCGCCGACACCCGCGCCCGTCCCGGAGCCGTACCCGCCGCCGGACGAGGGGACGCCGCCGCGCGAGCCCCTCGTCCCGGAGCAGGGCCCGCAGGAGTAGCCGTCCGCCGCTCGAACGGGTGTGGATGCGGCGCGTCCCGCTCGCCGTCCTCGCCCTGCTCGTGCTGGCCACGCCGGCGCTCGGCGACGACGTCGCGAAGAAGCGGCACGTCGACCAGAAGATCGCCGCGCTGAACGACAGCCTCGCGCGTCAGAAGGCGCGCGAGCAGGCGCTGCGCGGCGAGGTCGCGGGCTACACCACGCGCATTCGCGCGCTGGAGGCGAAGGTGGGGGACGTCTCGCTCAGGCTGGGGACGCTCGAGGACGACCTCTCGCTGCATCGGCGGCGGCTCGACGCGCTCGACGCGCTGTTCGCACTGCAGACGGCGCGCTATCGCTACCTGAAGGAGCAGTACCGGCTCGCGCTGCACGTGCTGGAGCGCCGCTTCGTCGAGCTGTACGAATCCGATCCGACCACCACGCTCGACGTCGTGCTCGGCGCACGCAACCTCCAGGACGCGCTCGACGAGGTGGAGTACCTGCGACAGATCGGCGCCCAGGACAGGCGGATCGCGGACGAGGTCGGACAGGCCAAGCGGTCGGTGCGTGCCGCGCGTGCCCGGACCGGGCAGCTGCGCGCGACCGTGCGAGGCGAGACTGCGGTGATCGCCGCGCGCACGGCGCAGGTTCGCGCGGTGCGCGACGAGCTCGTCGGCGCCCAGGGAGATCTGACGGCGCAGCGGCAGACGAAGCTCGTCGACCTGTCCCAGCTGACGGCGTCGGAGCGGGCGGAGGCGTCCGAGATCGACGCGCTCCAGGCGGCGAGCGCCGCGCTCACGGCCCGGATCCGGGCGGCGCAGGCGGCGAACGACGGCGGGTCGACCTCCACCGTCTCGTCGGCCGGGCTGATCTGGCCGGTCGACGGGCCGATCACGAGCCCGTTCGGCTGGCGCTGGGGCCGCATGCACCAGGGAATCGACATCGGCGTCCCGTACGGCACGCCGATTCACGCGGCAGCTGCCGGGACGGTGATCTACTGCGGCTGGGAGGAGGGCTACGGCAACCTCGTCGTGCTCGACAACGGCGGCAACCTCGCGACCGCCTACGCGCATCAGAGCGCGATCGCCGTCACCTGCGGGCAGTCGGTGCAGCAGGGCGAGGTGATCGGCTATGTCGGCTGCACCGGGCACTGCACGGGTCCGCACCTCCACTTCGAGGTGCGGGTCGACGGCAACCCCGTCGACCCGCTCGGCTACCTGCCCTAGCGGCGCCTTACCAGCGGTACCAGCGGGCGCCGCTCGCCCCGCGCAGGAAGAACCCGATCAGCCAGATGAGCGCGGCGACGATCGCCACCCAGATCAGGAACTTCACCACCGCGAAGCCGAGGATGAACAGCACGATCACGATCAGCAGCACGAGTAACAACGCGCCCATTTCTCACTCCCTTGTCGGTTGGGGCACGTTCCTGCCCGATCGGGTCGCGCTCCTAAACGCGCGCCGGCCGTACCCGGCGGGCGCCGGGCCGCGTTGACCTGATGAGCCGGCATGAGGCGACGGCGACGCGTCCGTGCCGGTGCAATCGTCTCCCGACGAGCGGCGGGCGCCCTCGTGGCGCCCGCCGTCATGCACCGAAGGTGACCGCGAGCAGGTAGACGTTCAGGGCGACGATCACCGCGGCGACGGCGGCGGCGACCAGCGTGGTCGCGCGGCCGTTGACGAGCTGGCCCATCACCCGCCGGTTCGAGGTGAACGCGACGAGCGGCACGAGCGCGAACGGGATGCCGAACGACAGGACGACCTGCGAGACGACGAGCGTCCTCGTCGGGTCGAGCCCGAGGCCGATCACGACGAACGCGGGCGCCATCGTCACGAGACGCCGAACGGCGACCGGGATCTGCCGCCTGACGAAACCCTGCATCACCACCTGGCCCGACAGCGTCCCGACCGCCGCGCTCGACAGCCCGGACGCGGTGAGGGCGAGCGCGAACAGGACGCCGGAGGCGCTGCCGAGGATCGGCTCGAGGGTGCGATGCGCGGCCTCGAGCGAGCCGACGTGCGTGAGCCCGGCGCGGAAGAACGTCGACGCGGCCATCACCAGCATCGCCACGTTGATCGCGCCGGCGAGCGTCATCGCCAGCACGACGTCGAAGCGCGTGTACCGCATCAGCGTGCGCGCGTCCTCGTCGGTCTCGGGCACGAGCCGGTCCTGCGTGAGCGCGGAGTGCAGGTAGATGACGTGCGGCATCACGGTTGCGCCGAGGATCCCGACCGAGAGCAGCACAGCCTCGTGCCCGCCGAACTGCGGCACCGCGGCGTGATGCAGCACGGCGCCGTAGTCGGGGTGCGCGAACGAGAGCTCGGCGAGGTAGCAGATGCCGATCACGCCGACGAGCGACGCGATCACCGCCTCGAACAGCCGCACGCCGTGGCGGTGCAGCTCGAGCACGGCCAGCGAGGCGACGCCGGCGAGCACCGCGGCGGGCACGAGGCCGATCCCGAGCAGGAGGTTCAGGCCGACCGCCGCGCCGAGGAACTCCGCCAGGTCGGTCGCCATCGCGATCGCCTCCGCCTGCAGCCACAGCGCCACGGCGCCCCGCCGGGGCAGGTGCTCCCGGCAGAGCTCGGGCAGGTTCCGGCCGGTCGCGACGCCCAGCTTCGCCGAGAGCGTCTGGATCAGCATCGCGAGCAGGTTGGCCGCGACGATCACCCACACCAGGCGGTAGCCGAACTGCGAGCCCGCCGAGACGTTCGTCGCGAAGTTGCCCGGGTCGATGTACGCGACGCACGCGATGAACGCCGGGCCGAGGAAGGGGAGCATGCGGAAGCGCGTGCGGTGCAGGGCCTCGTCGACGGTGTGGAGGCCCTCGGGCAGCGCGGACCGCGAAGCGATCACCCTGCGATTTTAGCCGCGCCTAAAACCCGGCCGCGCGAAACCCGGGCCAGGTACGTACCAGGCAAGTACCAGGTACGTGCCAGGCACGTGACAGATGTGTGCCGGGTACGTACCTGGCCCGGGTTCAGCCGCGAACGAGGTGCAGGTCGGGCAGGTTGCGCCAGCGCTCGTCGAGGTCGAGGCCGTAGCCGACGAAGAACTCGTCGGGGATCGTGAAGCCGACGTGGCGGACGGGGAGGTCGTCGACGAGACGGCGGTACGGGCGGTCGAACAGCGTCACCGCCGCGAGCGACGCCGGCTCCCGGAGCGAGAGCGTGCGCGCGAGGTAGTTCATCGTCAGGCCGGTGTCGACCACCTCGTCGACCAGCACGACGTGGCGACCCTGGATCTCGAGCGCGGTGTCCTTGAGGAAGCGCACGCCGCCGCGGCGCGCGTACGTCTCCGGCTCGTAGCCCGAGAGCTGGACGAAGTCGAGCGCGTGGTGGATCGGCAGGGCGCGCGAGAGGTCGGAGATGAACGGCACACACGCCTTCAGCGAGCCGATGAGCACCGGCTCGCGTCCCGCGTACTCCTGCGCCAGCTCCGCACCGAGCTCGGCGACGCGCGCAGCTATCTCGTCCGCGTCGAGGAAGACCTCGCCGATTCGTTCGTCGAGCGTCGCGCTCAGGAGGCCTTCCGAAGCCCGTAGCGGGCCGCGAGCCGTTCGAAGTCGCGCTCGTAGAAGAGCTTGATCCTGATGTGCGGATACAGCTGCCGGAGCTTCCGCAGCTTGCGGTTCTTCCGCGTGACGAGCGACTGCTTCATCACCGTCACCTCGAGGTAGAGATCCTGCTCCGGCAGGTAGAAGTCGGGGGTGAAGGCCTCGACGACGCGGCCGTCGGCGTCGCGCTCGAGCACGAACGTCGTCGGCTCGTACATCCACGGGACGCCGTACCAGTCGAGGATGCGCGCGTACTCGAGCTCGGCAGGGTTGGCGAAGCGCGGCGGCTCGGAGCCACGATATGCCTGGAAATCCAGTGTTTCCCGCAGCACCGAAGCCAGAGTAGCAGCGGCCTCGGACGCCTCCGAGGGCCCGAAACGCCCACGCGCAGAGGGTCTAGAGTCCCGCGCGTGGGGCCGGTGACGATCGCGCATCTGTCGGATCTCCACTGTGGGGCCCCGCACTTCGTGCCGGACCTGCTCACCAGAGCCATTGCCGAGATCAACGACCTGAAACCGGACGTGGTCGTGTGCTCGGGCGACCTGACGACCTTCGGATTCAAGGAGGAGTACGCGACGGCGAAGCGCTACCTGGACCGGGTGGAGTGCGACGCGCTCGTGGTCGTGCCCGGGAACCACGACTCGCGGAACGTCGGCTACGTCCACTTCGAGGCGCTCTTCGGCGAGCGTAACTCGGTCGTCCGGCGCGCCGGCGTCACCGTGGTCGCCGTCGACTCGACCGAGCCCGACCTCGACCACGGGCAGATCGGCCGCGGTCGCTACGGCTGGATCGAGCGGGAGTTCGCCGCCGAGCCGGCCGGGCTGCGCGTCTTCGTCCTCCACCATCACCTGCTCCCGGTGCCGGGAACCGGCCGCGAGCGCAACGTCGTCTACGACGCAGGCGACGCGATCGAGTGCCTGCAGCGCGCCGGCGTGCAGCTGGTGCTCTCGGGGCACAAGCACGTGCCGTACGCGTGGAAGCTCGAAGACCTGTTCGTCGTCAACACGGGGACCGTGTCGACGCTGCGGCTGCGCGGCACCACGCGGCCCTGTTACAACGTCGTCGAGGTCGCGGGCTCGCACGTCGCCGTCTGGCGGCGCTACCCGTTCCACGGGCAGGAACGGATCATCCAGTTCGATCTCAGCAGCGGCGAGTACGAGAAGTACACGGGGCGCATCGAGAGCGAAGTCACCGCGCGCCGGTGAGGGCCGTCGCGCTGATCGACGGAGAGCATCGCGCCGACGTCGTCCGCGAGACGCTGCGCACGCTGCCCTACGAGTGGGCGGGAGCGATCCTCGTCGGCGGCGGCGAGAAGCAGCGCCCCGGCGACGACTACGGCGTCGCGCTGCTGGACGGCTTCGACGGCGCCGAGCTGGTCGTCGACCTCAGCGACGAGCCGGTGCTCGGCCCCGCGGAGCGCTTTCGCTGGATCTCGCGCGCGCTCGCGTGCGGCCTGCCGTACGTCGGCGCCGACTTCCGCTTCGACCCGCCGGCGCTCGAGCCGTTCGAGCTCCCGTCGCTGTCGGTGATCGGGACGGGCAAGCGCGTCGGCAAGACTGCGGTGAGCGCCCACGTCGCGCGCCTGCTCGCCAGAGACCGCGACGTCGTCGCCGTCGCCATGGGGCGCGGCGGCCCCGCCGAGCCGGAGGTGGTGGAGGAGCCGCCGACGCTCGAGGAGCTGCTCGCGCGGGCGCGAGCCGGACGCCACGCCGGCTCGGACCACCTCGAGCTGGCAGTGCTCGCCGGCGTGCCGGCGATCGGCTGCCGCCGCGCCGGCGGCGGGCTCGCGGGGGCCGTCTTCGCGTCCAACGTCCTCGAAGGCGCCCGGCTGGCGGCGGCGCGCCGGCCCGACGCCGTCGTGTTCGACGGCAGCGGGGCGGCGCTGCCACCCGTCGCGACCACCGCGCGCATCCTCGTCACCGGCCCCGCCCAGGATGCGACGGCATACCTCAACCTGTACCGGCTGCTCGTCTGCGACCTCGTGGTGCTGCTGCACGGCTCCGAAACCGAGGCCAAGCGGATCGGCACCGCGGCCGGTATCCCGGTGATCCGCGCCGAGCTGCAGCTGCGCCCGGTCGGAGAGCTTCCCGGCCGCGTGGCGGTGCTGACCGCCGGACCGGCGCGCGTCGACCACCTCGACGCCGACGTCGTGCACGCCTCGGCTGCGCTCGGCGACCGTGCCGAGCTCGAACGGGTCCTCCGGACGGTCGACGCCGACACGTACCTCGTCGAGCTGAAGGCGGCGGCGATCGAGACGGTCGCCGAGCACGCGCTCGCGCGCGGGAAACGCGTCGTGCTCGCCGGCAACGACATCGTGCCGCTCGACGCCGACCTGGACGCGGCGGTCGAGCGGTTACTGCCCGAGAACTCACGTCCTGAGTTCGCCGACGGCGAACGTAGGACGGGCATCGCCTCGTGAGAGAGCGGCGCCACAGCGAGCCGTTGCCGCTCGGCGGCGACGAGCTGCCGTACTCGAAGGGGATGATGGCGCGCGCGCTGATCACGGTCGGCGTCGCGGCGGATCGCGCCTACGACCTGGCGCAGCGGCTCGAGCTCGACCTCGCGGAGCGGGGCGAGCGTACGGTGCCCTTCGACCGGCTCGAGGACGTCGCCCGCGAGATCCTCGGCGAGGCCGAGGGCGAGCGCGCGACGCTGCGATTGCGCCGGCTGCGCGAGTTCCAGGCGCTCGACCTGCCGATCATCGTGCTCGTCGGCGGCGCCACGGGGACGGGCAAGTCGACGGTCGCGTCGGAGGTCGCGCACCGGCTCGGGATCACGCGCGTGACCTCGACCGACTTCATCCGGCAGACGATGCGCGCGTTCTTCTCGACGGAGTTCATGCCCGCGATTCACTACTCGAGCTTCGAGGCGGGCGCGGTCGTCGAGCCGGAGGTGACCGGCGACCCGACCGTGCTCGGCTTCGTCGAGCAGTCGCGGCAGGTCTGCGTCGCCGTCGACGCGGCGCTCCGGCGGGCGCTCACCGAGGGCTGGTCGCTCGTGCTCGAGGGCGTGCATCTCGTTCCCGGCCTGGTCACCAGCGAGCTCGAGGGCGCGATCGTCGTGCACGTGATCGTGCGCATCTCCGACGTCGACGCGCATCGGGTCCATTTCCACGTCCGCGACGCGGCGACCGGCGGCGTGCGGCCGATGGAGAAATACGTCGACCGCCTCGAC
>Ga0209810_1001984_pt1 | contig 26865 bp, 16 predicted proteins | sample Coa_R1_7_FD_187159 | JGI IMG/M metagenome (GOLD analysis project Ga0209810, IMG submission 187159) | Surface soil microbial communities from Centralia Pennsylvania, which are recovering from an underground coalmine fire - Coalmine... | ecosystem: Environmental > Terrestrial > Soil > Unclassified... | reverse complement strand
GGCTTTCGCGCAACAATATTTTCCCCATTCCTCCCCGCTGAACCAGCAACTCAGATTGGGTCGTTTTGGAGTGCCAAGTATGGAGGATCGCGCGAGACAAATTGTTGGAGTGGTCGGAGATGTTCGTCAGTCTGGGTTGGAACGGCCCGCTCCTCCTATCGCTTATGTTCCTGCTAGCCAGGTTCCAGACGGGATCCTGCAGATTACGCATAATCTTTCTTTAATAAGCTGGATCGTTCGTCGAAAGACAGGGTTCGACGTCAGCACCGGAGCCCTACAGGAGAAAATCATCCAAACTGATCCCTATCATCCCTTTGCAGGATTTCAACCGCTAAGTAGCGTGGTGACCAACTCAATTGCACAGCAAAAGTTCAATATGTTGATAATCATCTGCTTTGCAGCATTAGCTCTCGTTCTTGCTGTGGTCGGTCTTCATGGAGTTATTTCATATTCCGTTAGCCTACGAGTTCGTGAAATAGGCATCCGAATGGCTTTAGGGGCATTGCCAGCCGATATACTCAGGATCATCATAATGCACGCTCTTAAGTTGGTGCTGGCCGGCGCCGCTTTAGGCGTACTGCTCGCCTTCATATGTAACCGCGTATTTTCAAAGCTTCTCTTCGGAGTGAGTGCTAGCGATCCAGGTACGCTGGTCGCAGTGTTAGCTGTTACTGTAGTGAGTTCGATACTTGCATGTTACATGCCTGTACGTGCTGCGATTAAAGTCGATCCCCTTATCGCTTTGAAATACGACTAGCGGGAGAGCACGATTGGCCACTTTCTGCTCTTGTATTGGGATGTGTTTTACGTAATGCTTGATTGAGTGAGCTTTACATCCTGCCAGGACTTTATTGATCGCAACAATTTCGGCTTCTCGAAGTACGGACACCAAGGATTTGCCATAGGGAGCTCGGGTGAGGTCACGTGACGGTAAGGTGATCTGTTCTGGAGAGTAGTACGCGAGTGTTCTCACAGGGCCACGCCCCGCAATGCTAAGTGCTTCGCCATGGAGATCTAACGTGAGACCAGCGTCAATAAGTACGTACGTCGATGATGTTGCTGCATAATGTTCATCGGTTTCACAGCTCGATGTACGTAACGGTGTCAGCAACTACTCGCAACGCTTTTCCCCACGCAGCGTCCTAGCGCAACGCTCCGGAACTGACCGGCAAAGCGTTTTCTTCGTCGACGGGAGCGACGAAAAGAACAAACGCGGCACAGGCAGGATGCCAATGCCACATTGTTCAGTGCAGGCTTACGTTCTATTGCACGGTGAATCTCACGTGGTTGGTGTAGACCTTGTCATTCGGGTCCCAGGCGTTCACGGTCAAGGTATGTCTACCCGGTTTGGCTGCGACGGAGGCGTCGAGGGTGTTCATGTCTGACTCTGATACGCGCTTACCGTCAAGGTAGGCCTTCATGGCGACGATGGGCAGCGCGCCGCCGCTCGATGACGCATGAATTTTTAGGGTGCGGGAAGTATCATCCGCATCGTTGTCTCCGTCCGGGGAGCAGATGCGCACTCCAGCCTGGCTGGGAAAGGCGCAAGTGGCAGAGGTGGTGGTATTGCGAAAGACCACGATGTTGTCGCTATTGGTAGCGGCGGCAAAATCGGGGCGGCCGTCGCCGTTGAAATCTCCATTGATCACGGCCTGCGCCGTTCCAACCGGATTGTCAAAATAAATCGGCTTGCCCCAGCTTGTGCCCTGGGCCGGGAAGAAGGCAAAGACGGGATGACCAGCTTGAAAATTAGGGGCGAGCGAAACGACGATCCCACGCAGCCCAGGCTGCTTGCCAACCGGAATGGATGGCCGCGGCCTTGCGTCCGGCGAAGGTATAAAAAGGATCGGCGGTGAGAATAGTTGTGCGAAAGTTTCCGCCGCCAAGATTAGTAAACGCGATCACGCCCGCGCGATTATCAAGGCCCTGCAAAAAAGGAACGAGGAGGTCGCCCCGGCCATCGCCATTGAAATCGACAGTGTTGGCGGCCTGCAAGAAGGAGTTGCGGCTGAAGATGGTAACCGGCGCGCGGAAACTGCCGTCCGCCTTGCCGTAAAAGATCACAACGTTGTTTGTCACCCCGCTGGGGTCGGTAAGGATCGCAGCAATGTCCTGAATGTGGTCACCGTTGTAATCTCCAGCGGAGATGCCGGAGATACTCGTGAAGGTAGGGGTAAAAATATTCTTCTGTTGCACGAAGGAGCCGTGTCCATCATTCTTGAGGACCACAACCTGGTTAAAGTTTGCAGAGACAATAAGGCTAGGAAGCTTGCTGCCAGGAAGAGTGATCAGGCCCAGAGAATCTCCGCAAGTAAAGCCGATGCCGGTGAGGGAGGGAAAATAGGACTGGTTGAGAGTAAAGGTCCCGTCGCCGTTGCCGAAGAGCACGGTAACAGCAGGGCCATTGGAGCAAGCCAGGGTGGCTACGTCGATGTTCCCGTCACCGTTGAAATCGGCGGCAACCATACGATCCACCACAACACCAGCGACGATGAAGGACAGCGAGCCGCCATCAGTAAACGTGCCATTTCCATGGTTCAGAAAAACCGTAAAAGCGTTGCTGACGGATTGGGTCGTGAGCAAATCGGACTTGCCGTCATGATTTAGATCCGATGTGAAGATGTCTGACGGACCGTTGGGACTATCATAGATGGTGCGCTGAAATGATTGTCCGAAAATAGAAGACGAAAACAGAAGAGATATAGCCAGAGCTGAGGTAGACAGAGGCTGCAACGTAAACTTCATAAGGGCCCCCGGATTGGAATTTGCTGGTAAGAACCAGAAACACAGGATGGAGGTTGCATTTAAGCTGGCTCATTAAAAGCCATACTACGAACTAAGTAATCTATATTTTTAGAATTTACTAATCTTACTTTCCGGTTTTGAGAAGGCACCAATTGTCAAAGAGGCTATAGATCAGGCAATGACGCTTACTATAGTGTCTTGCAGACTCGGCATCGCGTAAACAAATTTCCGAACCGCGAGAGCAGATAGCGGAATGCGCTCTCGGGCTGGATAGTTCAGACACCTCTCAGGAAAAGAAGTTTCATTGCGGGAATCTCGACAGAAACCGTTACATAACCTGCAGGTAACGGATGTTCATTCATTTAATGATTATGATTTCTCCCGAGATCAAATCTTAAAAGGAGGATCCCCCGATGACAGACATACTCGCTCTTCAAACGTTTGAATCATTGGACCAGCAGCAGGACTGCGTGTCCGGAGTCAGCTGCGTATCCAGCATTTCGGGCTAATTCATTTTCAACACAGTGAGCGCCGCAGCCTTTAACGGGTGCGCGGCGCCATATTCATTCTTTTCTCCGGAGCGCCACATGAAATCATCTGCTTCCAATAACGATGTCACGAGAAACCGCATGGTTCTCACTCCGGCAGCTATCTTGTACACGATTTTGGATGCCGAGCATTTTGAGTCTCTGGACCGATACCAGGCGTCACCGGAGTTGAGATGCATTGTTGAAGGTATCTGTACGCCGGATTGGCAAATCCAGGCTGACGGTTTTTGGACTCGCTGTAGCCCGCTCCAATACAAGTTCAACGCTCAAGGTTGGAAAATTCACATATCAGCCACTGAGCGAACAGCAACACGCATATTGCAGTTGGTGGTGCCTGTCCTGAAAGAGGAGGAAGTAGCATTCAAGTTCGCATCAGATCTGCGAATGGTGAGGTTTTCAACAAGCAAGAATTGGCCTCGATCGGGCGGAGGCAAATTTATTACCGTATATCCCAAGGATCTGAACCAATTCTTGCGTCTGTTGGATCTGTGCCACAATGCGACTAAGGGATTCGCTGGCCCGTACATACTTTCTGACCGCCCTTATCTCGACAGTAAAGTCGTGTTCTATCGTTACGGTGGCCACAAGATAATCTCTTCGGTAACCGCCCGCGGACTTCACGTCCCAATGATATTGTCGCCTCAAGGGGATCTCGTTCCAGACGAGCGCGTTGCTTTCTACAAAAAGCCGGAATGGATTCAAGAACCTTTTAATGACCAAGCTGCCTCCGGATCTGATACTTCCCTTTCGCGCCGAGACACTCTAAAGCTCAATGGACGATATCACGTAACCGGTGCGCTTAAATATTCAAACACGGGAGGGGTCTACACTGGAACGGATTTGCAGACTGGTGAGCGGGTAATAATTCGAGAGGCTCGTCCATTTGTCACATTTGGTGGGAATGACGGGACTGAAGCCATTGCACTCCTGAAGAAAGAAGCCCGTGTTTTAAAAAAATTGGAAGCTTCTACTTTGACGCCCCGTTTCATCGATCTCTTTCAGCAATGGGAACACTGGTTTCTGGTTGAAGAATATATCCAAGCCGAGACGCTATGGGGATATATCATGAACGCCATTTTTGGATGGTCTTCCCATGAAGCCCCGAAGCTCTTCGCCTTTTATCGGGAAACGATCGTGGCCCTCACAAAGGGACTACAGTTGATCCACAATCACCAAATAATTGTAAGAGATCTTACAAAGACCAACGTGATGTTTACGGCCGATGGACAGGCAAAGTTCATTGACTTTGAACTTGCTTACGAGATCGGTGGAGATGAACTACCTGTGGCGGGCTCCACCGAAGGGTACGCCTCTCCAGAACAACTGGCACATCAGACCCCGACTCCAGAACAGGATTATTATGCTCTCGGAGCTCTGATCCTAGAGAGCTTGACATTTACGGCAGGGGGATTACGCCTTAACCGCGATGGAATATTCTCAGGGCTGAAACAAGTCCTGGATGACTTTTCCCTCCCTGCCGGTCTTCTAGATATCGTACGTGGCCTTACTGATCTTGATCCAACGCGTCGATGGACACCTTACCAAGTATTGGAAATCATCGAGCGAATGGAAGTGCCTGCGGGGGCTGTTACGGCCTTACCTTCTACGGTGGTTTCACCGCCGAGCCGTCCCAATCCTTCAGAAACTCTGAAACGCGAGTTGGAGATAACACTTCGTCAAGTAACCACGTACCTTGAAAGTAAGGTTGAATATCATCGGCATGATCGTTTGTGGCCTTCCTCGTGTGAGGTATTTCTTTTAAATCCGGTAAATTTCGAGTTTGGCGCGACGGGAATTGCTGCCTATCTACATCAGAGGCGCGGCAGCATCCCGGTCGAAATAGTGGATTGGATCACGGCCCGATCGACGCCGGACAGGTGCCCTACTGGTTTATTTGTAGGTCTATCGGGAGTTGCGGTTTTTCTGCTCCAAATTGGAGAGATCGAAAAAGCAAAGAAGGTGTTGCAGTCTTCTGTTAACCGAAACCTAATATTCGAACTTCCCGGGCTTTACGAGGGAGCGGCTGGGTGGGGTCTGGCAAATTTGCATTTTTGGAAAGTGACGCGCGAGGAGAGTTACCTGGCCAATGCGATAGAAGTCGGCGAACGACTGCTCGCGACTGCAAAATCTGATCTGAATGGTACTTATTGGGAAGACCAGGGGCGAATACCTTTAGGACTTGCATGGGGAGGAGCCGGAATAGCTCTGTTTCTTCTCTATCTTAATGCTGCTCGTAATTGCTCTCGCTTTATCGAAGCGGCTGAACGGGCCCTGGACTACGAGATGTCCCAAGCAAGACAGATCAGTGACAGCATATATTTCACAGATACAAGTGATGCTCCTCGGTCCGCACCTAAGTCTCCCCACACTCGGTACGGAACTGCCGGGGTGGGTGCCGTGGCCATCCGGCTTTATTCCGCAACCAAGAAAGCCAAATTTCGCCAAATCGCTGATCTTTGCGCCCATACTGTCAGTTCTCGATATACCAATAAGATCTGGCAGGATTATGGTTTAGCAGGTTTTGGGGAGTTTATGTTAGATATGTTCCATTTTTTAAGGGATCAAAATTATCTCAATAACGCATTTCACATTGCAGAAGGGATCTTGCCATTTCGAATTCAACGGCCCGAAGGGACCGCGTTTGCCGGCACGGAAATGGTGCGCATTTGTTGCGACTGGGGCAATGGAACTGCAGGCATTGCCAGCTTTTTGCAGCGATTACTAAACCCAGAAAACCCAAGACCAATGTTTCTCGATTGTCTTCTTTAGCAACTGTGGCATTTCTAAGAGCATTATTACCGATGGCTGATGCTTGTTGATGGAGGGCAATTGTCGAGTTATACATCACACAATATTCGGAAGCGCCCGGAAGTGTTCCGCCGCATGTTCGCGCTTGGTCGTCCGTATTGGAAATGGCTAAGCCTTTCAGTGCTGCTATCCGTAGCATCTGTGGGAGCTTGGCTCCTGTTCCCTCTGGGCTTACGTTCTTTAATTGACAGCGTCGTGTATCACCCCGATCACAGGCGTCTGACATATCTTACGCTGGGTTTGTTGGTGCTGTTTTCTATTAGAGCGGCGATGGGCTTCATCGCAAGTTACCTGCAGGCTTGGGCTGGAGAAAAGGCAGTTGCTGATTTAAGGATAAAGCTATTCAGCCATCTTGAGAGTTTGAAGCTGTCTTATTTTACCGACCAACGCGTTGGGGATCTAACGTCTCGGCTCACAAATGACATAGCTGTCGTCCGGCGAGCAATCATGGACGCAACGGGAGCATCATTTCTCCAAGTCGCACGATTGATAGGTTCAATCGCTATCATGCTGGTTTTGAACTCGAAGCTCTGTTTTCTTGTTCTTTTGGTGATGCCATTGGTATCGCTGCTTTCCAAAATATTTGGTACGCGGCTCCAAAAGCTTGGGCGAGAACTCCAGGACCAACTTGCATACAGCACTGTAGTCGCAGAAGAAAGTTTCCGTTCGATCACGGTCGTGAAGGCGTTTACCCGCGAGACATACGAAATCAATCGCTACCGGCAGGCAGTGAATGACGCGTTTCACGGTGCTGCTCGGATTGCGTTTCTAAGTTCCTCATTCACTTCCTTCGTTGATATGTTGTTTCACTTCGCAATCGTTTCTGTTTTCTGGTATAGCGCTTCCGAACTGCTGGCCGGCAGACTAACCGCTGGAGATGTGATTGCGTTTTTTCTGTATTCTGAGCAGATCGCTCAAGGAGTTTCTGAGGCGGCTCGTATTTATTCCGCCTTCACGGCAGCGGCCGGTGCTTCAGAGCGTTTGTTTGAAATCTTCGATCTAAAAGGGGAGGGCAATACCGAGCTTGACAAGGCACTGCCGCCTGCGACAGGGTCGATCAAATTCCAAAACGTTTCATTTAAGTACGAAACCGATTTAGTTCTTCGTGACCTATCTCTCACTATAAGCGCCGGAGAGACCCTCGCAGTAGTAGGACCGAGTGGAGCCGGAAAATCTACGCTTTTGAGCCTAATAGGACGATTTTATGATCCTACTGAAGGAGCTGTTCTTGTTGACGGTCACGACATCCGGAATGTGCATCTAGGCTCCTTACGGGAAGAAATTGCTTTCGTACCGCAGGATGTAATTTTGTTCAGCAGTACGGTCAAAGAGAATATTCGATACGGTCGGTTACATGCCACGGACGAGGAGATTGAGGAGGCAGCTCGCGCCGCAAATGCGCATGAGTTTATCCTTAGTTTGCCACTTGGGTACGATACGGAAATAGGCGAGCGTGGAATCAAGTTAAGTGGCGGACAGCGGCAACGGCTTTCTATGGCCCGAGCTTTCCTTCGCAATGCCCCAATTCTGCTGCTTGATGAACCTACTTCCGCAATTGATGCCAGTTCGGAGGCTCTAATCCAACAGGCACTTCAAAGATTGACACGGAGTCGTACCACAATCATAGTTGCGCACAGATTGGCTACGGTCAGAAATGCGGATCGGATCATCGTTCTCGATAAGGGAAGAATTGTTCAGGAAGGGACACACGATGAGCTTCTCCATCAGATGGGTCCTTATCGAACGCTTGCAAAGCACCAATTTTTTACCGATAGTTCCGTCCTTGATCCCCTATATCCTGACCTCGAGCAACAGTCTGAAACCAAAACGGCATTGGTACAAAAGCAAGAAGCGGCTGCAATCTGATTACTCGGTCTAACCTTTATTTATATGACCCTATATCACAACGATCTATCCTGCAGGCGGTCAGGCATCAGGGTCACAGGCCTCTTCCGCGGCAGGCTTTACACCGTTTGATCGCCCACGAAACGGCATCACAGGTCCAGCCCGTTTGCAATCATTGAAGTGAGGTAAACAGGTTCATTCGCAAACATGATGAGTGGGATCCGCCAAAATCGTCTCGGCCCATGCACGCTCAGCCGGAAAACCCTTCAAAATCGTGCAACTCTGGTCAATCAAGGCAGCGGGATAAATGGCGAATTGTCTCACTGTAACGAATTTGGATACCAGGTCATCTGAGTCGCCAATCGACAAACTCCACAAGGACTTATCACCTTCGTCAAGCGCAATCGCCTTTAGCCCGTGCTCATGATTCTGAACGATCCCTAACTCATCCCCTGTATCAGTGGCCACAATGTGGATTGCTCCATTCCCAAGTGCAACAAGGAGCCTGGTGTCGTCATTTGTGAACGTCAATGCGACGATTCGGTCTGGATAGCTAAGCTCTTGCGTTATCGAGCCATCTTCGACCTTGCAAATTCGGAGCAAGCCGGTTGAACTGCCAAAAGCGAGGCGACTGCTGTCGTGATTGAAATCCATGGCGATCACCTTGCCACGAGATGTTAATGGCCGGACTGGAGCCTCATTCCATAGCTCTGCCCGGCTTCCGGTTTCGCGTCCGTAAATGTGCACCGTACCATCATCAGTGCCGATCGCCAAAAGTTGATTGTCCCCACTAAATTGGAGGGATCGAACACTGGGGAGATAGGGTATCGGTGAAAAGAAGTCCACTCCGAGCCGCTGAGTTTTAAAAATGCGCACTGTACCTGAATCGTCGCCAACTGAAAACAATGTCCCGTCGTGGCTAAAAGCGCCCGCGTTGATCCAGCTTTGGTTTGGAACTCGCCGCAGTGGGATATCCTTCGTATGATTGTCGAGAGAAAGGTCAAAGACCCGCGCAATAAACAATTCATCGGCACTGAATAGGAGCTTTCCGTCGGTGCTGAAGTTTGTAATGAACACCGAACGATCATGGTTCAGAACCGTTCGGTTCGTCTCATCCCCAATCTTGAACACCGAAATGCCATGGGAATAGGTGCCAATTGCTGCCGACCGTGTTGCCGGACTGATTGCTGCGGTAGAAATATCATTATTTCGATATCTGAATTTTTCTGTCGAGCTTAGGATGGGGGAAATCGCGAGAATGCCGTCAATAGTACCCGTGATCAGATAGCGACTATCTGGAGTGAACGCAAATGATTTGACTTCTTTGCGATGAGTGATTCTCGCACTCTCCACTCCGGTCGCCGCGTCATAGATTCTTGCCGTTTTATCGCTAAAAGCTACGGCTAACCATCTTCGGTCAGGACTAAACGACAGTTGTTCCGCGGCCCCTATCACCGTTTGGTCTCCGAAGAGGTTTTGACCGGTCTTTAGATTGATGATTCGAAAGGCCCCGTCTTCTGTTCCAAAAGAAAGCCATTGATTATCGGAATCGAAGGCAATGGTAGAAACTGCCGCTCGCATGACAATTGGAGGGCGAAGCTGTTTTTTGTACCAGAGACAGAGCTGGTGCGAGTCTGTAGCGGCAGCAATCCAGACACCGTCCGAGCTGAGGGCCAGTTTTCGAATCGGAGCGCCGGCCAAGACTTCCTGGGTTGTCACGTTTCTGCCTACTTCAAGAAACCTAATGGTACCCTTGGTATCCCCGGTTATCAATTGCTTGCCGTCCGGGCTAAATTGTAGGCCGGTGATCCTACCCGAATGAGGGAAGGACACAATATCTTTCCCGTCGGACGTATTAAAAACATGAGCCAAGGTACTGTCGCCGCCGGATGCCAGGCGCAAGCCATCGGGGGTAAACGCGACAGAGCGTACTGCGCCTTCGTTGTCAACGTGCGCCAGTTCGAGCTGATTGATGACATCGAAGGTTCTCGCATAGTGATCAGCACCTCCGGAGGCGAGGTATTTACTATCAGAACTGAAGACTAGTGCAGTCGTGCGCGCGCTGTATGTCCATGTTTTTCGCCGTTCCCATGTGGAAACCCTGAAAAGCGACAATGAGTTGTCGTCAGAAGCCACCGCCACCCACTCACCATTCGGACTGATCGCGATCAAATCGACCGCCCCTTCAAGAGCGGCAACATTTTTCGTGATGCGCAACAGTTCGAGACACTCCCGCAGCTTTTGATCTGCTCTAACGGAAGGCTTATGGAAAATCGCGTCAGTTAAGAGAAATGCAGCTTTCGCGAGACCGGAAGGATCGGTATCGATGATGGACTCTGCCTTGCTCTCAAGTCTGCAAGCTCTCTCATCGTCGCACCTCTCAAGCTGGGCCTGTGTGTATGCAGGAATCACGGCGCCGCAAATGCTCAGCGCCAACAACAACAACTTCCAAAATATTTGTCTTATATCAAAAGCGGGATGTAGTTGAGTATTTCGAGAGTACATTGGTGTTCGGGATTATAACAATCGTCAAATGATCGTTTGACGATGGTTCACGGACGATGGCAGCCGCATTTGGTGCACACAACACGTAGCGTACATTAGAGAATTCTTATAAGCGGCAAGAGCTCTGCGTGTTTTGAGAGACATTGGTAATCTTGTGTTTGCTTTATTTTGATATGTTCAGGGTGTTCTATGACTGACAAAACTCGCCCACCAAAAGGTAACAAAAAGCCTCCCATACGCACTTCCATGTTGCCGGTTAACATACTGGAAAAAGCGGAACAGAAAGTACCTTCAACTAAATATCTCTGGCTAATCCTGGCAATCGTGGCAACGTTGGCTGTAATCAAAGGGTTTCACATCGGCATGAGGTATGCCCTTGTCGGTACGGTTACCATGTTTTTTCTTATGACCATTGCGGTGTTATTTTCCCGCTACGTCAAAAGCGGTTCACATGTGTCTCACGGCCCCATTAAGGTGTGGCTTTGGTGTTCAATTGTGCTATGCGTGGCCTTTATCGTTCCTATGTATACCTCCATGTTTTTCGATTGGCCTGTTCACTTAAGAGATAAGATCTTCCCTGAGAGCAAATCTGCAATGAGCCAGGTAGAACAACAGATCCAGCCCAATCCTGGGTTGCATCAAGGCGCCCAAAGTACCGGGAATTCCATTGTCGCTGAGGAAGGAATGTCGACTTCAAGAACACTGAAACGTGGGAATACACATCCATCGGGCAAAGAACAATACAGGATGCCTGCGGACAAGGAGAGCAACGAAAACGGGACCAATTGTGATGATCCTGAGGCGGACCATTACGTGGCGGGCACTCCCACCGCTGCTAATGATGCTTTCGTGAAATCTTTCTCCAGACGGGTATTGGATGGCAGCAACAAAGCTCCAGTTCCCCATATTCAGGTCTTCTGTGGATCGGCTGGCCAAGACAGAGCGTCCACCGATGTCGATGGGGTCTTTTCCTGTACTTTGCCAGCTCATAGCAATTCGTTACTCGTCGAGATCGCGGATCCTAGGTATGAGCGTTACCACAGATCCCTGCGTTCGACGTGCAACGAGCCAATCCTTCTAAAACCCCTAAAGCAGTAAATTCTTGTTAGCCCTAGACAGATTCGTGGGCTCCTAATTACTGTTGTTGGTTCGTCGTCTCTGTTGCAGACCTCTCGCGACTGAAAGTCGTAAGTAACCGCGCAATCCTGGATCCTGAATGGACTTCAGGCGTACCATGGACTGATTTGGGGCATACTCACCACCAAGCTCGGCGACGCCCGTTAATTCCACAAACCCAGCCTGCTTAGGCGTAACAGATTCTTTGGTTAGTGGCCAATTCGACTTAGAGATTTCGAAGCCGTAATCGAACGTCTGATTGATGTAATCCGTACAAGATGTGCCGTAGCCGGCCTGACAAGCGGCTTTTGCGGTCGCAAGAAATCCTCCGAGTTTGGGAACTCCTTCCGGCAGAGTCTCGACGTTTTGGGTTAGCTCCCTGTAGGTATCCCGAGCTAACGTCCGATCGATTACAGTCAAAGCCGGGATTACAGATGCTAATGCGTTCGAACGATCAGGTTCGGTCTCTACAAGTTTTGCCTCTTTTAGAGCTTCAATGGGGTCAAAATCGCGCAAATGTTGGATCTTCCTCAATAGCAACCGCTCTTGCGCGTGCTTTTCGGTTATAACTTCTGCAACCTGGTCGGGAGCGCCGATAACACCACTCGAAGAGACAGACTGTATCTCGTCACCGGCATGCAGTAATGAAGGATATTGTTGCGCTAATTCAATTGCCAGATTCCGGTCAATGTGCCGGATCATGGGATACATCTCGAAGAGCAACAATTCTTTCTGACTAGTGAAAGGGTGAATCCCTTCGACAGTATGGATTTCTGCAAAGAACCTATGGGGCCCAGGTGAGTCTCCTGATCGAAGATGCGTTACGAAATCCAAAACTGCTTTCTTGTACAAAGCATCGTCGACTGCGAACCGGGAGTACTGGAGAAGCTCGTAAAATTGAGGATCGAAGTCCAAAAAGACCGATTTGCGCTGATGATAACTCACCGCTTCACTGAAGAGATCGTTCAACACGTGTTCCGGAGTACGCGATTTGAAGAGTTCATCGATGATGAGTCCAATCGCCCGATAGGGATATTCTCCGGTATCACCGAACTCTCTAGCTTGCTTTCGAATATTTTGCAAAGCGTTCTTACTGCCGGATCTGAGATACAGGGGAAAAATGGTACCCGCAGCATCCGATCTTAGATCTTCTGTAAACACACCTTCATGAGCTACCGGTTTTTCCACCTTGGCTAGCTGCTCAAAGGCGAGTGTGGGATTTACTCGCGCAAGCGGCACTAATGCATTTTTCTCTGTCGCTATTCTGTTCCATCCTGCCGGCAGCGTGAACGCAAGGTCAAATAACTCGCGCGACCACGCTTCGGTATGCTGAGATGCGATGTCGGTACTGGCGTCGGTAAGTCGAACCAAAAGAAAGGCCCGGTTCTCCGGTGACAGTTGTTTGGAGTCGGCATAACTATCTTCCAGCAATCTAACAGGTGATAGCTCGTCCACGGCGCACAAGGCAATGGGCAGCAACAGCGCGAGCACAGCAAAAGCACTGCGGCATCTATGCATCACGCTAAAACCTCGTTCCCTGATCTCACGGTCATCCGATCATAAATTCGATGCGAAGTCGACCTTCGTCTCTCGAATCGATCCATTGGAACTGAATTTGGTAGCGGAAGATCTCGAATATAGGTCTCGGGATATGACGGGGAGAGGGACGGTTCCTTACTCGACAACTCAGTGTATGCAAAAGGAACTGAACTACCGATTAACACTCCATGTCTACCCCCAGTAGATCCGGACGTACAAGCGGATGCGCATGCAGAGCTCAGGCAATTGGAATCCGGCATATCGACTTCGTCGTAGGTGTTGACGCAAGCCGATGTGATAGCGCCGGCAGATTTCACTCCAAAGACACATACCAGCAGGAGCAATCCAAGTTTAAAGGTTCGAATAACGTAGTCCATTGATATCTATTCCTCATAATTGTGCTCCTTCTCTTATGGGCATCATTGAATACTCTTCAGGAACAGCAGTCCTTGGTTACTGCTCTACGTTCGGGGATTTGGGGGGGGGGTAGACTGTTGCCGATCCCGCGATCGCTCCTTCAATACTGATTGCCAACAGCATATCTGAACACCTATTACAATGAAAATATCCCGATGCGATAATATTTTCCTTACCATTCCATTTTAGGAATACATAAGGGCTAGACCCTTCGTATCTTATTCGATAGATTTCTGCAGCATGTAGCCTTCATGCAGAAAGTTTGCATAGTTTTGCGTAGCTAATCGACGCTCGTTTACTTCCGGAGATGAACAATGACTTCTTTGCTTTATCCACCCCTGACGGCAGACTTCAAGCAGTTGCACTGCACCAGCCATGCTCATTGATACCTGTTGTTTCAATTATCGGATCAGCGGACCGGTCGGATGTTCATTTTTCTGTTAGCCTGTTGCTGTTCTGGGCATATGTGAACCTTATGACAAAGCATCAACGCCACGAAAGGGCAAATAAAGAGTCGGAGCAGCATGGCGAGGCTGCTGTGAAGCTAGACATACCAAATACTGATCGTGACTCTATCGAAGCCGACCTTCGTGCTGCGACTGCTCTCTGGAAACCTGTAGGGGTGTTCACATTTCTCGCCAGCATCGCTGTATGGGCAGCAATGGCCGGTGAGGAAAGAATCATCGCAGAAAACATTCTGAAACTATCAAAACCCGATGCGTATGCAATCGCGCTGTTTGCCATCCCGTTGATCTCTCTTACGCTCATCTCGCAGTGCATCATTGGCACTGTATATGCCAGTTCCAAGTCATCCATCCAGAAACGGACTGATAAAATTCCAACCCTTGTCCCAGAGCTCGAAGGAAGCAGCCTTCGTCGCCGGATTGCGATTCTGTCGCTGCTGGCATTTGTTCTCTTGCCGTCCTGTGTGCTTACTCTTGCCACTGCGAAGTTCTTTTCAGGCAAGTACTATTACAGTGCTGATCCTGCAAGAGGTTGTGGTCCTGACGAAAAGTGCGACGATATGGGGAATTTTCTTTATCATTTTTACCCGAAGAAGCCCATTTATCTGAGTGATCTGTGGAACAGTCATTATCGGTATCAAGGCGACAAAACCTATATACCGATAGTTTTTCCATTGTTTTTTATCCTGCTTACGGGGATTGGAATCCTGTATTGCGTGCGCTATCTCTCTGTGCTCATTTTTGGCAAGTGATTCGGTCACCCTAATTCATGTCGTGACTCAACTGGTTAACGACTGACTACTGCTTTCTCAGCACAAAGATCATCTGGTCGGAATTGTTATCCAGCGGCATGCGGTCAAATGATCCATATTCCTCTACAACTACTAATCCCGCCAGCATAAAGAGGGCGCGGAGATGCGGATAGCTATAAGACGATGTCTGAAATGGCGCCGTCTCCTCTTGAATCAGCTTTCCACCCTCGTAAATGCGATAGATGAAGGTCGAACGGGTTGTCTGATGTATCTTGTCCGCTGATTCCCTTCTAATATATTGCCGCACGATTTTGCTCGGATCGGATTTTGGCGTCCACTCGTGTTCCAGGACCTCCTCCCCAATGGGTGGAGGGTTCGAGGTCCATTTAGGAAAAAACACGTCCAAAACCAGGGCTCCTTCCGGTTGGAGATGAAATGCTGCGGTCTTGAGTGCAGCAACTTGGTCAGTCACGGTGTACATGTGATGAAGTGACCCAAACGGAATGATCAACAGCGGATACTTCGTATCGGTACGAAACTCCTAATGTCGCCTTCACGCAGGGAAACCAGCTCACGAACTTTTTTGGGCTCTTGCGCCACTTTTTTCCGCAGGACATCGAGCATGCAAGCAGAACTGTCTACCCCATGGATGGCAATGCCCTGGCGGGCAATAGGCAGCAGCACGCGGCCGGTTCCACAAGCCAGTTCCAGCACCGGCCCGCCAATCTTCATGGCTAGATCAACATAAAAATCCAGATCGACTTGGTCCTGTTCTGCGCCATCACCCTCGTCGTAGTGTCTAGCTAAAATGCTGTCGTAAATATTGGACTGAACCGTCATTCGCTGCTCTCCAATCTGCGACTGCGGGGCAGATTATCAGAATCCAGCACTTGCATTGTGTTCGTGGCGACACCACACAACTTTCGGCATCCGCTTGTCTCCGACTGTCCCAGAGTTATCAAGTTATTCTGATACCTCAAGATGCAACTTCAAAGTACAGCTAGGTCAGTCCATGTGGTCCGGACACCGAAATTGACTCTGTCATGGTTCATGCTGCCGTTGTTGTCGAAACCGACAATGTCGATTTGGCCGCCGGTACGGTCGTATAGCAGAATCTGATTTCGGCCATTCGCCAGGAAGCTGCCGGTGAGCATGACATCCCACTCGGTTAACCAGCCGTCATTTCCGGTATCCAGATTGACTTCCAATCCGGCATTATTAAACCCGACCACATCGGCATGGCCGGCGCTGCGATCGTATAGGACAATCTGGCTACGACCGTTTCCTACAAAATTACCCGCAGTAATCAGGTTCCAAGACGTTCTCCAGCCGGAGTTAGTGGCATCAAGATTCACCTTTCCCTTGCTGTCAAAACCCACCACATCAGCTTGGCCGGCGCTGCGATCGTACAACAGCACCTGATCCTTGCCATTGCCAATAAAATCGCCAACGACGAGGATGTCCCACGACGTCCGCCAGCCGAGCGTTGTGGGGTCCAGACTTACTTTTCCTTTGTTGTCGAAACCTATGATCGCAGCTGCACCGCCATTGCGATCATAAAGCAGAGCCTGTTGCCGGCCATTGCCGATAAAATTGCCGACTACGATTGTGTCCCACGAACTGCGCCAGCCGCTGGCAGTGACATCGAGATTCGTTTTGCCATTGTTATCAAAACCCACCACGTCCGCCTGCCCGGCGGAAGGATCGTACAGCAAAATCTGGCTGCGTCCGTTGCCGATGAATTTTCCCGAGACGATGGTGTTCCAACTAGTTCGCCAGCCGCTGTTGGTGTTGTCCAAATTCTGATTCCCACTGCCGTTGAAGCCCACCACATCCGCTTGGCCGGCGCTGCGATCATAGAGCAGAAGCTGGTTTTGGCCGTTTCCAATGAAATTGCCGACGACCATCAGATCCCAACTCGTCCTCCATCCTGTATTCTGAGTAACTAGATTGATTTTGCCTTCGCTATCGAAACAATAAATGTCACCCTCACCCGCCGCGCGATCGTAAAACACTGCGCGAGGCTCGTCAGTGGACTCACCAGGGGGATAATACGCACAGGCGGCCTGGGAAGCCGGACAATCGCCGGTGTGAGCGGGCTGCACAATCGCATTTATAAAGAAGGTGTAGGTGAATGGGGGAGGATGAAGCTGCGTAGTCTCGATCAACACCGGTACGGGTGATCCAGCGGGTGTGCTGAAATACGCGCGCCATACTCTGCCGCAATTGGGTCCACAGGGATCGCAAACTTCGGGGTTAGAACTCGCGTCCGGGTCGACGGTCATTTCGGCAATTTCGTGACTTAGACGAATCGCATAATGGTCCGGAATCTGAGGGCTGAAAGTGTCCGCGATGTCCCAATTCGAACCGACCACGTTCACAAAGCAGTAAGGACAATTTGCCTGTCCATGATACCCCTCCACGCCCTTGGCTGGATCCGCGTCGGTATTCACCATTTGTCCCTCTGGATTTAGCATCACTATGCACGACGAACCAGCATCCAGTTTGTTGTCGTGCAGGATCTGGTTCACCCAAAACTGCACTGCGTCGTCGTTGTAAATGCCGCTGGTCACTGTGAAACCCGCGGTGAGCATGGTCGGAGATACATCCAGATGGTTGGAACCGAACTGCGCGGCGTAGCCAGAGATAGATTTCACAGCAAGAGTGGAGTACTGAATCGCAGTATTGATATCTCCGATATTGAGAGCAATCCCCGGACCGTTCCCTTCCGGAAACCAGATCATCCGAACAAAAAACAAGGTACCGTGGAACAGCGAAGTCGAAACGCGGGCCTTGGAGGCATCGGCTGCTCTCAAGGCTTTGGACGCGGCCAGCAGCTCAGGATGTTTTGCCAATTCAGCATCTGACATCAAATGGAATCGTTCTAGAATCTTTAACGGTACTAGGCTGGAAAAACCCGCTAGAGGTTCCTTTTCCGGAATCACATTCGGTGCCACGGATTGAATTCGGCGGGCGTTTTTGAGAGCGCGCGTGCCGCAAATGCTCATCCTATCTCTCCTATTAATGATGTCGGGATGCCTTGCTGATATTCTTTAAGTGAAACGGAGACTCCGAACGTTTCATGTTTATTGCTACGAGCATGTGCAGTGGCAAAGATCTTGGGAAGGATGTAGCCTTTGCGGGTTCTGAAATCTTAGGCGCGGTACAAGCGCAGGTCTATTGACAATCTGTCAATGCCTATCCGGGGAGCTCTGAATAATAAAGTTCGGCATAAACTTAGTCAGTCAACGGCCGCATCAACAATTGGCGACCCCAGGCAGCGAGAACTGGCAGCGACTAGCCGTATTTGCGCCATTCATCCTCCTCATTCCGGAGTTCCGAGCTACTTCTAGACCGAAGTGTCCGCCTCGTTACTGAGCCGTCGGTGAATCAGGTCAAACCACACAATACCCAATTCACCGACAAACTCATCTATCGATTGCTTATCGAATCGGACAGGTAGCATTGGATTGATTGCCCATGAAAGTGTTGAAATCGTTTTGGTTTGTCCCCACGCCGTGTCCTACCAGCAGGAAATATCCCAGAATGTCATCTTTGTGCCAGAATCCCGGGTTGTCCGCCAGAAACAAAATGGGGACGATGCTGGTTGAATCATGCAGATATACCACTTGCGGGGGAAACGAAGTGACCTGATTGTTTTTCACTACCAGGGGCATCAGATTGTAAAGAGTGCCGCCGGGGAACGCATTGGTGAAAGCCGGACAGGAGGGCATATCCACCTGAACGTAAACATCAAAGAAGCTGGAAGCCGGAAAAAATGTGGCTGCCGTTCCGCTGGGGCCAGATTGCGATTCTACTTCGCCGGGGCTGATCTTATGCGGAGGCCATGTTGGAGTGCTGGCATTGTTGTACCACTGCCCGGCCCGCACCGCGGCTCCGCCGCCCAGCAGGTGAAGTGATTCTATTTCCGTGTGTACCTCCGCAGTGTTTGGACCGGTAGAGCAGCTAACAACACCGCCGCAAGGGAATGCAGGCGGCGGGATGAGCATGCTTTCGCTAACGTTGGCTGGCTGGATGATGCCGGATGGTAGTCCAACCTGCACTCCGTTTATGTCAATAGTTCCGTCATCTGGAATTTCCATACTGCGTCCGATCAGCGTTGCCGGATCGGTTAGCTGAGGACTGGAAAGAATATTTGTGGTTGGATCAAATCCCGGACATGCGATTGCGGGCGGGCCAGGGTTGTAGAAGAGAGATACAAATTGGGGCATGATCTTAACCTTGAAGCTGCCGAGGGAACTAGTACTATCATTCCCTTGTGGTGGATATTGAGGAGTGGGAGTGGGAGTAGCTGTGGCGGCAGCGGTAGCTTTTGAAGCCGGCGGCGAACTTGGCTGAGTAGCGGCACGATATGGAAGAAATTGTTGTTGGGCAAGCGCCGGGATTACCACCAGGGTCATGAAGCAAAGAATAGCAAGCACGCACCTGCGTATCATTGGAATTCCTCCTTTGGCTTTCCATACAGGACAAGATTGAAGAGTCTTTAAAGACTGTTAAGTCTGAAGCGGAAACAACCGGAATATATATTTCGGGTCTGAGGAATTCTTATCCGTAATTGCTTATATCGCACATTTCATTACGGGATCCTATGTCTTAAAGGATTTCTCGGTTACTTTGGCAAAACCGCGTTTACCAGCTCTGCCTTTCGCGACATCTGGTCGGTTTACCGCTAGCGTTCTTCAGGAGAAGGCTAGCCTTCTTAATCGATTAACATTATTCTTGAAAGATGGAGAAGCTCCAGGTGACATGACACACGGCTGTCCATTAGCGCGAAGCAACTCCATTCGTGGCCGGATGTTATCCCTCTCTCCACTCAACGAAAAGCCATAAACCCCGCATAGCCGCTTTAAGGATGCTGCGAACGCTTCAAGAAGGTCAAAGTTGCTGAACGCGTGCCGCCTACTTCACACAACGGCTCAAATTCCATTCCAACTCGATCGTCTCTTTCTCCCCTCCGGGCAGGGTGCGGGTTTCAGCCGGGCTGATCCATGAAAATTTCTGGGGATTTGAATAATGTTGCCGGGCGATGCTTCGTAAGATGCCACATCGCTTCCGTTCGGGTCATAGGGAATTTTTATGCTTACATCCGCGGCTCGAAAAGATTCTGATCTCTTGATGGGACGGGAGGAAGCCACGTTTTCCGTGTCACATGACCCGGGTTTGCGGGCCGAGCCGTTGCTCACCTGTGCGCCACTTACCGTAATTTGTCCCGGATCAATTTCGGTGCCTGGCACCAGGGAAACGGTAAGTGAATTTCCCGACCCCGGATTGACCATAAGGGCTGCATTGCTGTGCAGAGAACCTGAAGAAGTTTCGCGTGTCTCGGATATGTTCGAAAGAGGCACGGAACATTTGCCTCCATTTTTTGACCAAAAGTTATTGAACACTAATTCGTGGTCAGTCCAATTCTTCTTCTGCGCCACAACGGATGAGCCTGTGAGTTTTCCCTCCACCTCTCCGACTCGGATATCCTCATATTTCATATCACCTTCAAAAGTCCAGGTCTCGACTTCTGTCAGATGTTTGTCCGTAATGTTGTCATAATGAACTCCGCCTCCGCGCTATAGCGGCGATTTGTACAAAAGCGGTTTGGATGCCATATATGCACGCGGCCAATACGGAAATCCAAATTCACTGGTGGTTGTGATTGACCAACAGCAGAGGGTTCAGGCGGTTTCGGCCTCAGTCTGTGCAGCTGAAAAAAGGTTCTCTTCTACGCGATTGGCCTCCGCCACTCCCATGCGGACTAAGCTGGCCAGCAAACCATCAATGTCTTTCCGAAGCGGTTGATTCAGACCAAACATCGTGGGATTTGTGGCGAAAATCGCTTGTAAAAGGGAGCACAACCGGCGTCCGATGCCCTGATCAAGCCAGAATTCCTTGCTGTCCGGATGGGTTGCCAACCAAGTCTTGCCAGCTGCGACGACCACCGGCAAGTGGGAACCTCGTGGCGCGACTTCGAGAAGGTTAAGCAGTGTAATGACTGGAAGAAAGAATTGGCCGGTTTCAGCGACCTCTGTGAGAAGCGGAAGAAATGGGTCCAGACGATCAATGCCTTTTGGGTACAGGTAGCACTTCGGCGGCTGGAAACCCCAGTAGTCGTTGAAGAAAACAGTCGCGATCGCTGGACCGAAATGCAATTCGGTCGATGTTGAGTGGTCACGGACATGGCGATTCCAGGCTCTCGTGGTCATTATCTTCTTCGCGAACGCCGAGCGTATCTGCACTGCGAAGGTATCCTGCAGCGCGTAATCGTTGAAATAAACAGCATCAACTTCCCGCAGGAAACTGGTCATAACATCGAAAAAAGCTTGGTCGGGCAAGTGCGTGATCGGGAGGATAACAGTCTCGTCGATTTGCGCCGATGTCAGTCCGGGTAGGCAATACGCTAGCAGTTTGAAAAAACTGCTATTCCATTCCGTCGGACGATGGTCTGTGTCATCATCGTCCTCCAGTTCCGATCCATTCGCGATGTATGTCGAAGCGCCATACATCTTGACGATATCGAGTAACCAAGGTCGCTTGTTCACATCGAAAAGACTGGCTGCGCTCCCCAGCCATAGGGCTGCTGCCTGATGATCCGTGTATACATCCGGTTCGACGTGATCTTCGTGAATGTTCCTTCTTGTGTTTCCTGGTGCTCTGGTGAAGCGTTGCCTCGGCCGAGCAGGATCGGGTGTAAATTGCGGCCACCCAGGCTCTTCTTGCTTGCCTATTAGCCAGGCCAACTCAGTATCAATTGCCTTTGCTACCTCTTGCCGACGGCGTTCGACGCACGCGGTATGTTCAGATTCCGGCTGCCGCCAGTTCCGACGCGGTTTGGTACACGCTGCGAAAGCGCAGCGGAGGACCGAGCGTGGCAGCCGTTCATCGATCTCAGAGAGCAATTCAGCAGAAGCAGCTAAGCCGTGCGTAGCGGCGGGATTGTCATTGCCAGCGCTTTGGAGAAGAGTATGAACGTCATCGATGTTGAAGCGATTCTTGAGCAGCAAAACCATTCCGGCGAAAGCAATTGCCATCGGGTTGAACTGCAGGCCAGCTCGCACTCTGTGAACAGGATCGTATTTGCCGTTTAGCGCTCGCACGAAGGTATCTCGAATCCACGCTTCATGAGTTGCAACCAGTTCAGAGCCACCATCGCGGGCTGCAATCATGGCGGCGGTAACTATGGTCTCCTGCTGCATTGAGCGCCGATGATCGTCGTCAGTTTCTTCCTCCTCACCTTCTTCTTTTTTCGGGATGGTAGGTTGCTTTTTCGCCCACTCGATGGCGACGCCAGCGAATGCTGGTGACGAACGGCTTGCGTCGTTCAACGCTATCCTGATGCTGCCTCCATGGCATTGTTGGCTTGTCGCTCGCGGGCTTCATTTTGAAAAGGCTGAAGATGCTCCGTTTCCTCATGCGGCGGAACATACTCTCGTACTTCGGTCGGGCCGTCGTTTGTTTCAATGGTCCTGTCGCGCCAGTTTTTCGGGTCAATGAGATTTAACGCATGGAGGACCATGAACTCGGGATCGCCCAGGTCCGCTTCCTTGGTGGGCGGACCAAGCCGAGCTGATGCACGACGCAGCAGTTCGACAAGTTCAGAACGGTTTTTCAGGGATTCATCGAAGGCAAAGTATGGCAATAATTCATCGAGTATGTGGCGCCGGGAAGGGCGCTTCCTTAGGCTGTCAAGGCTGGCGGCACCGACGGGCTCCTTTTGAAGGCCCTTGAGTCCAAATAAATCGGGAAGCTCAATGCTGTCGTGCACTTTTCTCTGGCGGTCTAGGCAAAGGAGTTCAGGACACCCGAGAAAAGGAATTACCGCCTCTCTCGATTTCGGCCAATGGGATATCAGCAAATCGACCACTACCAGCAAGTACGCTGCCGGTCGGTTTGAAGATGCGATGACATCAGAAAGAACTTCTTCGATGGGCTCCCCAGACTCGATACGGCGATGTCCCCACGCCTCCAATGCCATGAGTGCACAAGCCGCTATAGTCGGTCCGGAGCCCAAATCCCGCGACCAATTGTAGGATTGAACCCACGGAAAAATTACTTCGTTCCCATCGAGAGACGATACGGTTATCGCGTTTTTTCCAAAGTCTCTGCCTCCGGTGTGAAACAGAATCGCATGGTCAATAAGCTGCCGTATGAGCTTCAGGCCGTGCTGTGGCGCATAGATGAGTAACTCCAGGAAGGGCCCTTGCGAAGGCGATGCTGGAATGAAACCCGTATCGTGATATCCGAAAGCCTGTCGGAATGGGCTCCTGCGGTCTTCATCTTGCTCCGCGTCGTTCGGGATAAGGAGTTCGGCGGTAATCTCTGCTAGTTCCTTCGGTGCCGCCTGGGCAAGCGCCCCGCGAAACTTGAGGATTCCGCGTAGGGTGTGTTCGCTGTGTTCACTCGCTCTTAACGATTGCAAGTATTCCCGAGCAAGCTCAGGAACATGATTGCAGAAGGACAAGAAACCGGTCCTGAGATCGCTTGTCAAATCGCTGATCTGCTCGTGTGTTAGCTGTCCATTGAACGGTGTTCGCTGTTCGCTGCTTCGAGGAAGGTCGTTCGCCCTTTGAATCTCAGTTAGCCAACGATACAGCCACTTGACCAGCACCGGCGTCAGAGGATCTTGACCAAGCATCCCGGTTGACCATGCGATGTAAAGATCAACGACATCGGGGATCGCTGGTGCCGGCAAGGACTCTCCAAGCGTAAGGAGCCAAACTATGAGCCGACCCCAGGATGGTCCGTTGGGAACGTCGAAACCTGCAGGAATCAATTTTGGATCAAATCCAAGCCCCGAAAACCTTTTGGTCCCCGGCTCTACATCAACCGCCATTACCAGCCGAATTAGTTCGCAAAGACCTTCGGCTTTGTTGTCGAGCAAATACTCCGATGCCCTGTTTAACAATTCTTTGGCAGCTTCCGATCGGACCAGCGCCAGTAACGCCGCTCTTCGCCATGCGGCGTGATAGCCATCTTTGCTAACGGCATCAAGCAAAGACTTCCAAGCGACGCTGTCGGCGGAACGTTCTATTGCCATGCGAGCCGCCAGTTGAACTCCCCTGGCCAAAGCTGTGGGTGCAGGCCTGTCAAGAGGGAGCCGTTGAACCAGCCCCGGATCGGAATGGAGTAGATTGGCGATTGCCCACTCTCTGAGAACGTCGTGACGGAGAGTCACCCGGTCGTTTCCAAGGTCAAGGAGAGTCTCGCTTCTCACTAATGCGTCTATAGCCGCTGCAGGGAATTCCCTGACATCGAGCGGCTCACCGCGTGAAAGCGCCTGTTGGGCCAGAGCCCTGATTACCCGCGCACGGTCGCGATGATTTTGATCCTTCCGTCCATCGGCGAACTCCCACCATTGCTGGGCCATATCGACCTCAGTGCGCAGTACTGGCGCATCTGAAGGCAGGCTGACCAAGCGCGATAGACGAAACAGGTTGCGGGCGACTTGCCGCGCGGGATGGTTGTCTGCAAGTAACGCTCTCAAACTAGGAGCGGCATATCGCAGTTCTTCGGTCTCAGCTTCGGAAAGCTCATCGATGACGACAGGTTCGGCCCGCCCTAGCTGTTCAATAATGTCTGCGGGCAACCAACTTGGTTCTGCGACGCCGAAATCACGACGGGCTGTGACAACAACCGACATACCGGGAACCTTGGTTGCTTCCCGAACAAGATCGATGACCGTCAGACGCTCTTCTTCGTCATAGAAATCCAGGTTGTCCACAAAAAGGATGGACGCGCCGTCTCCAGACAAATCCGACAGAAGTTCGTGCGCGGGGCCATCGAAGCCGATTACCGCTCGCATCGCCTGCCACCCTCTCGGCACCGTGCGGTTTGGACTCAAGACAATGGTGTGCGCCTCGCCGGATACTTGTTCAGCGAAGTGTTTCAGAACTCCGGATTTCCCGACGCCTGCATCGCCCCTGATTTCGACATACCGCCCTGCGTCGAGAGCGGTTCGAACCTGAGCGACCCTTTGGTGCCGTGTCAGCATCACACCGCCCACACGATCATCGATGTCGGCGAGAGCATTGCGGGAGGCCTCGGCGAGAGCCGCACGCGCAGAGTGGTAATGGCGATCGCCAGAAATGCGGAATGATTTTTGCCTGAGGTCCTCCAGCAGGCGATCACGCGTCCGATCACCGCCCGAAGCGGCAATCTGTATTGAAAGTTCGGTCAGCACGGACCAAAGCGCGCCGGCTTGCGCAGCATCGTCCGCATGTAGGGCTCGAACCGCTCTTTCTCTGGCAAGCTGCTCTGAAATCGAGCCTGGAGCCGTATAGTCGAAGATAAGAATCTGAAGTCTACGAAGAAGCTTCCAAACAGTCTCGTCATCATGCGAGGCACCTGCTTCGCGAAGATGCGATCTGAATGTGCCAACAAAGGTGCGCATGTCCTCGTTGGCGGAGCCAGGGCGGTTGATCCGGTCTATGAAATTGGCGGCATCACCTAACTGCCGCGCCCATGTCAGGACATCTTGATAAGGGCCGTCGATCTTCTGAGATGTTCGGGAAATCCCGATCCCGAGTTCGTACCGCGTATTCGAGAATTCCGGCTTGCCGATGACCTTCGCAATCTGACCCACAACGTCGCGAAACACTGGATCGCTGGGCGCGAAAGTTATCGTTCTTTTGACTTGGATTTCGAGAAGAGCCGGCTTTCCTTGTGCATCGTGTGCATGCACAATAACGTCATCAAGCGGATGGCCCTCGGCAGCTCTTTGGAACTCTACGCGATCAATGATCGTGCCCGGCAATCCACGAGGCTCTGCGTGCGAAAGCAGAGAGAGCAGGTAGAAAGCACCGACTTGGCCTTCGAAATGACCGCCCGCAGGCCCGCTTGATGCCGGGCTGGTGACCTTGGTCAGGGGCGTCTCGTGGCCCTCAAATTCGTTCAAATCATTCGCGGAGTGTTCCATTGGCTCAAAACCAAATATATATCACTTGACATATCACTTATTATATCACGTATAATTTATGTATGCAAAATAGTCAATCCTTCGGTGCTGTCATTAAAGAACTCCGCACTCGACTTGGTGTATCCCAAGAAAAACTGGCCGCTGAATTCCGCGTCTCCTTTCCCACCATTAATCGTTGGGAAAACGGAAAGACAGAGCCCGACGCTGCCGTGCGTCACATGATTGCTGGCTACGTCGAGTCCTTAGGCCCGGAATTCCATGACTTGTATGAACAACTCAATGAAGACCAGCAGAGTTCTGCAACAACAGCGTCCACAGCTACTGGCCGCCGCGCCAGAGCCAACAGAGTAGCAGCGAGACCAGACAATGCGGATGGCGAAGTCATGGACAACCGCTCGATGGAGATCCTTCTCTGGAAGGCGGCCTGTTCAATTCGCGGCGAAAAGGATGCGCCGAAGTTCAAGGACTATATCCTGCCTCTTGTCTTCATTAAGAGACTCTCGGATGTCTTCGAAGACGAGATCACTCGCTTATCCGAGGAGTTTGGAAACGAAGAGACGGCGCGGACAGTACTCGATGCTGATCCAACCCTCGTTCGTTTCTACATCCCACCAGAGGCTACGTGGCCCGTAGTCAGCGGTCGGAAGAAATTCGATTGGCCCGAAGATCGCAAGCCAAAAACGCTGGGCGAACAGCTCACCAGTACGATCCGCGCCATCGCCAAAGCGAACGCGAGCCTGCAAGGCGTGATCGATATCGTTGATTACAACGAAACGCGCAATGGTGAGCGTGAGATTAGTGATGAGGCCCTGGCACGATTGATCGAAACGCTCAGCGATCCACGCTATCGTCTGGGTTTGAAGGACGTAGAGCCAGACTTCCTCGGACGGGCCTACGAGTACCTGTTGCGGAAATTCGCTGAGGGCCAGGGACAAAGCGCCGGCGAATTTTTCACGCCGAAAGAGGTCGGCTGGCTCATCGCACGATTAATGGAGCCGCAACAAGGTGAAGAAGTCTACGATCCATGCTGCGGTTCGGGTGGACTGCTAATCAAGTGCCAATTGGTTCTGAAGGAGCGAGCGCAGAAGATTGACCGTCCCCTTCAGCTTCATGGTCAAGAACTCACTGGTTCCTCTTTCGCAATTGCCCGTATGAATATGGTGCTGCACGATATGGCCGGAGAAGTCGTTCGCGGCAACACC
>Ga0209810_1001982_pt1 | contig 26887 bp, 18 predicted proteins | sample Coa_R1_7_FD_187159 | JGI IMG/M metagenome (GOLD analysis project Ga0209810, IMG submission 187159) | Surface soil microbial communities from Centralia Pennsylvania, which are recovering from an underground coalmine fire - Coalmine... | ecosystem: Environmental > Terrestrial > Soil > Unclassified... | reverse complement strand
GGGCTGGGGGTCGAGGGCTGAGGGTCGAGGGCTGAGGGTCGAGGGCTGAGGGTCGAGGGCTGAGGGTCGAGGGCTGAGGGCTGAGGGCTGTACAGCTTTATCTACTCCCTACTCCCTACTTCCCACTCCCGATTTCCGATTTCCGCGAGCTCGTCCCACTCCTGAGTCCCGCGCCCCGACTCCCGGGTTACACTATGCGGCCTTTGCGTTTCCTGCCGCCCGCTCCGAACCGATGACCGCCGCGATCCTCGCCGCCGAGCTGCCGCCGCCGCCCGCGCCTGCGCGCGCGCGCATCACCGCCGCGTACTGCCGCGACGAGGCCGAGGCAATGGCCGAGCTGATCGAACAGGCCACGCTGCCGCCGGCGGAGCGCGATCTCGTGCTCGCCCGCGCCGCCGAGCTGGTCGCCCGCGTGCGCGCGAAGAAGCACGAGGCGAGCGCGGTGGAATCGTTCATGCGCGAGTACGATCTGTCCAGCGAGGAAGGCGTGCTCCTGATGTGCGTGGCCGAGGCACTGCTGCGCATTCCGGACAAGGACACCGCCGACCGGCTGATCTCCGACAAGCTCGGCGAGGCGAACTGGGAGGCGCATCTCGGCAAGAGCGATTCGGTGCTGGTCAACGCCGGCACCTGGGGTCTGATGCTCACCGGCAAGCTGGTCACGCTCGCCGAGGAGACGCAGCGCAACTTCGTCGGCGCGCTCAAGCGCCTGATCGGTCGCGCCGGCGAACCGGTGATCCGCCTCGCCGTGCGCCAGGCCATGCGCATCATGGGTCACCAGTTCGTGATGGGCCGCACCATCGCCGAGGCGCTCGATCGCGCCGCGGAGAAGGAGAACCGTCCGTACCGCTACTCCTACGACATGCTCGGCGAAGCGGCGCTGACACAACCCGACGCCGAGCGCTACTTCCGAGCCTACCAGGACGCGATCGCCGCGCTCGGCGCGCGCGGTCCGTACGCCGATGTGCTGGATGCGCCGAGCATCTCGATCAAGCTCTCCGCGCTGCATCCGCGGTATGAAGTTGCCAAACGTGCGCGCGTGCACGCGGAGCTGACGCCGAAGCTGCTGGACCTCGCCCGCCTCGCCAAGCGGCACGGCATCGGCCTCACCGTCGACGCCGAGGAAGCCGATCGGCTGGAACTCTCGCTCGAGGTGATCGCCGCGGTGCACGCCGACGCCTCGCTCGCCGGCTGGGACGGCTACGGCCTCGCCGTGCAGGCCTACCAGAAACGCGCGCCATTCGTGATCGACTGGCTCGCCGAGCAGGCGGCGAAGACCGGCCGGCGCTTCTGCGTGCGCTTGGTCAAGGGCGCGTACTGGGATTCGGAAATCAAGCGCGCGCAGGAAGGCGGCCACGCCGGCTACCCGGTCTATACGCGCAAGCCGAACACCGACGTGTCGTATCTCGCCTGCGCGCGGCGCCTGTTCGACCATGGCGCGCGGTTCTATCCCGCCTTCGCCACGCACAATGCGCACACCATCGCCGCGATCCATCACCTCGCGCGCGGCCGGCCGTTCGAGTTCCAGCGCCTGCACGGCATGGGCACCGACCTCTACGCGGAAGTGATCGGTGCGCAGAATCTGAACGTGCCGTGCCGGGTCTATGCGCCGGTCGGCTCGCACGAGGATCTGCTGCCGTATCTCGTGCGTCGCCTGCTCGAGAACGGCGCCAACACCTCCTTCGTCAATCGCATCGTCGACGAATCGCTGTCGATCGCGGACCTCGTCGCCGATCCGGTCACCGTGGTGCGCGGCTTCGCCACCGCCGCGCATCCGCGCATCCCGCTCCCGCTGGCCATGTACGACAACGCGCCCGACGGGGCGCAACGGAAGAATTCCATGGGCGTGAATTTCGGCAACGACGACGATCTGCGCGCGCTCGCCGCGGCGACCGCGAAGGTCCCGATGAACTGGCGCGCCACCCCGCTCGTACCCGGCGCGACTTCGCGCGAGCCGGTCACCGAGGTGACCAATCCCGCCGACCGCCGCGTCGTGATCGGGACCAAGCAGCAGGCCGACGCGGCGACGGTGTCGCGCGCGCTCGCCAACGCCGTGGCCGCGCAGCCCGAGTGGGATCGGCTGCCGGCGGCCTCGCGTGCCAAGATCATGGAATACGCCGCCGATCTGCTCGAGGCGCGGCGCGCCGAATTCGTTGCGCTGCTGGTGCGCGAGGCCGGCAAGACGCTGCCGGCGGCGGTGGCCGAGGTGCGCGAGGCGGCCGACATGTGTCGCTACTACGCGGCGATGGCGCGCAAATGGTTCGGCCATCCGCAGGGGCTGCCCGGGCCGACCGGCGAATCCAACCAGCTCGCCCTGCACGGCCGCGGCGTGTTCGTCTGCATCAGTCCGTGGAACTTCCCGCTCGCCATCTTCACCGGCCAGGTGATCGCCGCGCTGGTCACCGGCAACGCGGTGATCGCCAAGCCGGCCGACCAGACCGTGCTGATCGGCCACGCCGCGGTCCGGTTGCTGCACGAGGCCGGCGTGCCGGAAGGCGTGCTGCAATTCGTGCCCGGCAAGGGCTCGATGATCGGCACCACCCTGCTCACCCAGCCGGAGGTGGCCGGCGTGTGCCTGACCGGCTCGACCGAAACCGCCTGGACCATCAACCGCACGCTCGCCGCGCGCAACGCGCCGATCGCCGCGCTGATCGCCGAGACCGGCGGCCAGAACGCGCTGATCGCCGATTCCTCCGCGCTGCCGGAACAGCTGGTCAAGGATGCCATCACCTCGGCGTTCGACTCGGCCGGCCAGCGCTGCTCGGCCGCGCGCGTGCTGTTCGTGCAGGAAGACATCGCCGACAAGGTCATCGCCATGCTCGCCGGGGCGATGGACGAGCTCACGGTCGGCGATCCGGCGCTGCTCGCCACCGACGTCGGCCCGGTGATCGACGAACCCTCGCGCCGCGGTCTCGCCGAGCACGCCGCGCGCATGGACCAGGAGGCGCGGCTCATCAAGCAGGTGCCGCTCGGCCCCGCCTGCGCGCACGGCACCTTCTTCGCGCCGCGCGCCTACGAGCTCGCCTCGCTGGCGCAGCTCACCCGCGAGGTATTCGGCCCGGTGCTGCACGTGCTGCGCTGGAAGGCGGGCGAGCTCGATGCCGTGATCGACGCGATCAACGCCACCGGCTACGGCCTCACCCTCGGCATCCACAGCCGCATCGACTCCACCGTCGCGCACATCGTGCAACGCGCAAAAGTGGGCAATGTATACGTCAACCGCAACCAGATCGGCGCGGTGGTCGGCGTGCAGCCGTTCGGCGGCGAGGGCCTGTCCGGCACCGGCCCGAAGGCCGGCGGCCCGCATTACCTGCTGCGCTTCGTCACCGAGCGCACGCTGACGATCAACACCACCGCGGCGGGCGGGAATGCGTCGTTGCTGACGCTAGGGGATTGAGTCCGACCGCGGACGCGCGAAGCCCGCCGACCACGCTGAATGAAGCGCCCGTCGATGATCCGCGTGGATCACGGCGCCGGCGCCCGCCCGCGTGAACGAACTTTTCCCCCGGCCCGGGGTAAAGTAGGCACATGTATCTCGAGTTCTACGGCCTCAAGGAGCCGCCCTTCTCGATCACGCCCGATCCGCGCTACGTGTTCCTGTCGGAACGCCACCGCGATGCGCTCGCGCATCTGCTGTACGGCATCGGCAAGGGCGGCAGCGGCGGCTTCGTGCAGTTGACCGGCGAGGTCGGCACCGGCAAGACCACGCTGTGCCGGCTGCTGCTCGAACAGTTGCCGGAGCACACGCGCGTGGCGCTGGTGCTGAACCCGAAACTCTCGCCGGTGGAATTGCTGGAGACGATCTGCGAGGAGCTCAAGCTCGACATCGCGACCCGCCGTGGCAGCCGCAAGGCGCTGGTGGACGCGCTCAACGCCTATCTGCTCGACGCCTACGCGCAGGGCCTGCGCGTGGTGCTGATCGTGGACGAGGCGCAGGAACTGTCCGCCGAGGCGCTGGAGCAGGTGCGGCTGCTCACCAACCTCGAGACGCCGACGCAGAAATTGCTGCAAATTATACTCCTGGGCCAGCCGGAGCTGCGCGACGTGCTCAACCGGCCGGAGCTGCGCCAGCTCGCGCAGCGCATCACCGCGCGCTACCACCTGACGCCGCTCGACCGCGACGAGGCCGAGGCCTACGTGCGCCACCGCATCGCCGTGGCCGGCGGAGCGCGCGTGCCGTTCTCGCGGCTCGGCCTGCGCGCGCTGTACCGTCGCTCCGGCGGCATTCCGCGCCTGATCAACGTGATCGCCGACCGCGCGCTGATGGCCGGCTTCGCCCGCGAGCAGGCGAGCATCGGCGAGCGCCTGGTCGAGCGCGCCGCCGACGAGACCCTGCCCGGCCATGCGCGCTACTGGCTGCGCCGCCACGGCCGCTACGCCGCGGCGGCGGCGCTCGTGCTCGTGCTTGGCGGTGCGGCGTTCTACTGGCGCCATCGCCCGGTGGAGCCGCCGTTGCCCGCGGCGAGCGCCACGCCGACGCCGGCACCGGACGACGTGCTCGCCCGCCTGCGCGAACGCATGGCGCACATGCCCGATGCCGGTCTCGGCGCGTGGTCGCAACTGCTCGCCCGCTGGCAGGTCAATTCCAGCCAGGTGTCGGTGCGCGAGGCGGCGCGCTGCCAGGGCGTGATCGCGCCCGGCGTCAACTGCCTGCACGGCACCGGCACGATCGAGCAACTGGCGCGCTTCGACCGGCCGCTGATCCTGGTGCTGCGCCTCGGCGAGGCGCACGCCGACGCCTTGCTGCTCGACGTCGATGCCACGCGGGTGCGACTCGACGTCGGCGGTCAGCCGTTTCTGCTCGACAAGTCCGATCTCGCGCTATGCTGGAACGGCGAATTCCTGGCGATCTGGCGGCTGCCGCCGGAACTGCCGGCGACGTTGCGCCAGGGCGATGCCGGCCCGGGTGTGGCCTGGATCAAGGCGCAACTGGCACGCATGGACGGCAAGGCGGTCGAGGCCGGTCCGGCCTATTTCGACGCCGCGCTCGCCGAGCGCGTGCGCAAGCTGCAGCTCGCCTACGGCATCAAGGCCGACGGCATCGTCGGCCCGGAGACGCTGTTCGCGCTGTCGTCGCTGGACGAATCGGGGCCCCACCTGTTCCGCAATCTCGAATGACCTTTGCCATCGCCACATGTCCCTCATCCTCGAAGCCCTGAAGAAGTCCGAAGCCAGACGCCGTCTCGGCGCCGCGCCCGATCTCGGCACGCCGTTCACGGTGCCGCCGCGACGCCGCAGCCTCGTACCGTGGTTGCTCGCGGCGATCGTCGCGGTCACGGCCGGCGGCTGGTGGTGGTTGCGCGCGCCCGCGCCGGAACGCGCGCCGTCGCCGCAGACGGCGCCCGCCCCCGCAGCGCTGCGCGCGCTGCCGGATCGCGCGACTGCGCCCGTCGCGGCGCGACCGATCGCCGAGGCGCCGGCGAAACCGGCGGCGGCTGCGCCCACGGACGAGCCGACGCCGCCCAAGCCGCGTCCGGCACCGGCACCGCTGAAGCTCGGCCCGGGCTTGCTCGCGCCGCCCTCGGTCATGCCGTCGAATCCACCCGCCGCGGCCGTGCCGCCGGCGGCGAAGCCGGCGGCAGCGCCCGCCGCGGCCGCGAAGCCCGCCGCGGCGCCGCCGCCTTCGACGGCGCCTGCGAAACCGGAGCCGCCGCCCGTCGCGACACCCCCGCCGGCCAAGGCCGATGCCGCGGCGCCGGTCGGCGAGGCCAAGCCGCCGGCGCGCGCGCCGAAGACGCCAGGCACGATCGGCCTGCCGCCGCCGACCGCCGGTCAACCGGCAACGGGCGGCGCGCAATCCTACGCCGCGTTGCCCTTCAGCGTGCGCAAGGCAATGCCGGAGCTGCATCTGCGCATGCACGTCTACACCAAGGATCCGGCACAGCGCTTCGTCATCCTCAACGATTCGCGCATGGCCGAGGGCGACAAGACCGCCGACGAGGTGACCGTGCGCGAAATCCTGCCCGATGGCGTGATCCTCGAATTCCAGGGCCAGCGCTTCTTCTATCCGCGCGACGGTCTGTGAGGCGATGTTCGTCCGCCTCGAACAGCGGCGCAAACCGGGCTTGCCGTGGGTGACGATCGGTCTGATCGCCGCTTGCGTCGCCGTGTTCCTGTGGCTGGCGCTGCTGCCGGAAGACGCGCGCACGCCGCTGCTGCGGCGCTGGGGCACGGTGCCGTCCACGCTGTTCGATGCGCAGGCGCCGGTGCTGACACAGCTGCGCGAACTGCGCGCGGCGCGGCTGATCACGTCGTTGTTCATTCATGTCGATTGGCTGCACCTGACTGGCAACCTGCTGTTCCTCATGATCTTCGGCCTCGCCGCGGAGCGCGTGCTGGGCGGCGGCCGCTTTCTCGTACTGTTTCTTCTCGGCGGCGCGCTGGCCAATCTCGCCGGTGCGATCACGCTCGCCAGCACCAACGCCCCGATCGTCGGCTCGAGCGGCGCGGTATCGGCGATCGTCGGCGCCTACTTCGCGCTGTTCCCGCGCGCGCGCCTGGGCCTGGTCCTGCCGCTCGGCTTGTTCCTCGAATTCGTGCGCGTGCCCGCCGCCGCGCTGATCGGCTTCTGGATCCTGCTGCAACTCGTGTTCACCTTCGTCGGCCCGGCATTCGGCGCGGTGGCGTGGTGGACCCACATCGCCGGATTCGCCGTGGGTATACTTTTTGCGCTGCTGTCGCGGCCGGCGATCGCGCGGCGGTTGCGGCAATGACTCGGGGTTGATTCGCGGCGGCGGCGCGAATCGTCTTCGCGAGCGGCGTTCCGCTCGGCCCGCGGCCATCCCGCCTGTCTCGCCGGCGGGAGGGGCCGACGCGCGCAGCGCGGCGGGTGAGGGTGGCACGGCCGTGATCTTGTTCTTTTCTCCAGGCGCATCCTGCGGTTTTCCGCTCGCGTCCGGCGAGCGGGTCACTTCTCTTTGCTCACCAGAGCAGAGCTTCCGCTCGGCCGCTGGCCGAGCGGGTAACTTTTCTTTGCTCGTGCAAAGAAAAGTCACCAAAAGAAAGCACGTTCAAGCAGAACATCCCTCGGAGGACCTGCACAAAGGTCTCCAAGCAGATGCATGTTCCGGTACAACTCGGTCGCACCGGGTCGGACGGCTCTTCGCTTCGCTTGCGACGAAAGACCTGCATGCGAAGCGAACGACGTATCAGCCCGCGGCGGACGAGTCGTACACGGAGCTTTCATCCCCTCGCAAAATCTTCGTGCAGGTCCTCCGAGGGAGGCTCTGCTTTCGAGGTGTTTCTTGGTTACTTCTTTGCACCAGCAAAGAAGTGACCCGCTGGCCGAAGGACAGCGGAAGCTCTGCTCTGGTCAGCAAAGAAGTGACCCGCTCGGCCTGCGGCCGAGCGGAAGCTCTGGCTTTGACAGCCATCCGAGCGCCGATCGGCAGGCGCCAATGCCAGCGTCAGCGCCTGCGGTTACAATTCCACCGTGCGCAACAAGAAACTCTACAAGGTCACCTTCCTGAGCCAGGGCAAGACCCTCGAACTCTACGCACGCCACGTCGCCAGCAGCGCGCTGTGGGGCTTCACCGAGGTGGGCGAGCTCGTGTTCGAGGACGGTGCGAGCGTGGTCGTGGACCCGACCGAGGAGCGACTGCGCGAGGAATTCCGGAACACCCGGATGCTGCATCTGCCGATGCAGTGCATCGTGCGCATCGAGGAAGTGGAGAAGCGCGGACCGCTCGCGATCCGCGACGCCGCGAGCGGCGAGAAGATCACGCCGTTTCCGCTGGCGCCGCCGCAACGCGGCAAGTGACGCGCGCGGCGGGAGCGCGAGCCTCCGTCAGCCCTTCTTTTCTTCCGACCGCGGTACCGGCTTGCGTTGCAAGGCCATGCCCTTGAGCACGTTGAGCGCTTCGTTCAGGGCGTAGTCGTCGAGGTCCTCGCGCGGGCGTTCGTCGGCCTTGCCGTCCTTCTCGTGATCGCCCTTGAGGTGCCGCGGCAGGTCGCGTTCGCCGCTGATCAGCGACGGCGGCGCATCGCGCGGGCTGAGCTTGAGATCGGCAAGCGCGATGTCCGGTTCGATGCCGGCGGCCTGGATCGAGGTGCCGCTCGGCGTGTAGTAGCGCGCGGTGGTGAGCTTGACCGCGTGCGCGTCGTCGAGCGGCAGCACGGTCTGCACCGAGCCCTTGCCGAACGTGCGCCGGCCCATGACCAGTGCGCGATGGTTGTCCTTGAGCGCGCCGGCGACGATCTCGGCCGCGGAGGCCGTGCCGTTGTCGACCAGCACCACCAGCGGCGCGCCGTCGAGCAGATCGCCCGGCGTGGCGCTGAAGCTCAAGTCGGTCTGCTTCAGGCGACCGCGCGTGGTGACGATGACGCCGGAGTCGAGGAAATCGTCGCTCACCTCGACCGCCGCGGTGAGCAGGCCGCCGGGATTGCTGCGCAGATCGAGCACCGCGCCGCGCGGCGGATGCTGCTTGGCCAGCAGCTTGCCGAGCTTGGTGCGCAGCTCGGCGCCGGTGTCTTCCTGGAACTGGGCGATGCGGATGTAGACGTAGCCGGGCTCGAGCGCGCGCACGCGCACGCTGGCCACGCGGATGGTCTCGCGGGTGAGGGTGTAGTCCTCCGGCGTGCTCGCGCCTTCGTGCAGGATGCCGAGCGTCACCTTGGTGCCGGTCTTGCCGCGCAGCAGGTTCACCGCCTGGCCGACGTTCTCGGACGTCACCGGCTTGCCGTCGATGCGCACGATCACATCGCCCGGGCGGATGCCGGCGCGCGAGGCCGGCGTGTCGTCGATCGGCGCGACCACGCGCAGGCTGCCGTCCACGGTGAGCACCTCGAGACCGAGGCCGTCGTAACTGCCGCTGGTGTCTTCGCTCAACGCGTTCATCGCGCGCTGATCGAGATACTCGCTGTGCGGATCGAGTCCGGCGAGCAGGCCGCGGATGGCGCTCTGCATCAGGGTCTTGTCGTCGACCGGCTCGACATACGCCTGCTTGACCAGATTGAACACGGCGGTGAACGCGCGGATGTCGTCCAGGCTCACCGTCGGTTTGGGCGGCGGCGTCGCGCTTTTTTCGTCGTCCGCGTCCGCACGCAGCGCCAGCGGCGCGCCGAGCAGGACCAGGCTGAGCAGGAATTTCCACATGATATGCACCTCTGCCGCGATTATAGACCCGCTTCAAGACGCCCAAGAAACCGCTGAACAATGTGGACCATGCCGCTCGTGCTCTCGAATCCGCTCGAGTCCGGCGGACGGTGGAGGTACGGCGTCGCCGAAGACGGGAACCGCAGGCGCGATCGGACCTTTCCTACCGTGAAGAAGGCGTCAGCCACGCCCGCGCATCGATCGGCTTGCCCTGGTGGCGCAGTTCGAAGTACAGGCCGGGCGTGCGCTGACCGCCGCTTTCGCCGCTGGTCGCGATCGGCTCGCCGGCGTCGACCCAGTCGCCGACGTCCTTGAGCAGACTCTCGTTGTAGCCATACAGGCTGAGATAGCCGTCGCCGTGATCGAGGATCAGCAGCAGGCCGTAGCCACGCAGCCAGTCGGCATAGACCACGCGACCGTGCGAGATGGCGCGCACCTCGCTGCCTTCCTTGGCCGCGATCAGCAGGCCGGCGTGTTCCGCGGACGCCGCGCCGCCCGCGGCGACGATGCGGCCGACGAGCGGCCAGCGCAGGCGTCCGCGCAGTTGCGCGAACGGCTCGGCGCCGGCCAACTGTTTCGGGATGTCGGCGAAGATATCGCGCAGGCGCGCGAGCAGTTCGAGCAGGCTCTTCTCGTCCTTGCCGAGCGCGGCGAGCCGGCTGCGCTGGTCGGCGAGTTCGGCGTCGATCGCGTCGAGCAACTGGCGCCGGCGGCTGCGTTCGCCGTCGAGTTCGCGCAACTGCGCCGCGCGCGCCGCGCGCGTGGCGCCGAGCGCGGCGGTCTCGTCGGCGATCGCGTGCTCGATCCGGGCCAGCGCCGCGAGGCCCTGCAGCAAGGCCTCGATCTCCTTGAGTCGCGCGCGCTCGAAGTAGCGGTAGTAGACGAGCAGTCGGCCGGCAATGTCGATGCGATCCTGCGCCAGCAGCAGCTTCAGCTCCTCGTCCCGACCCATGACATAGGCCGAACGCACCAGTTCCGCCAGCGCGGCACGCTGGTCCTCGAGCCTGGCATCGAGCGCCGCACGCTGCGCGGCAAGCTCATCGAGCCTGGCCTGCTGCGCAGCGAGCCTGCCATCGAGCGTGCGCAGCTCCTTCGCCGCGGCGGCGACGGCCTCATCCGCTTGGCGCAACGCCGTCGCGGCATCGCCACGCTTGAGGCTCGCCGCCTTCTGCGCGTCGGTGAGCTTGCGGATTTCCGCGCGCACCGCCTCGAGCTTCTGCCGGGCCGCCGCCTCCTCGGCGGCGTTGTCACCACGGGCCGCCTGCGCGCGCGCACCGCCCGGCGCCGCCGCGCCGAGCGCGAGCAGCAACGCCGCGGCCGCGACAAGCAGGCGCAGGAAACTTCGGTCGTGACTTCGGCGAATCGCGGCGGTCATGGTCAGCGGCCAAGCTGAGACCGAATTATCGCCAAAAGCGGCTCATCCGCTCGGCCGTTGTTCACCTGACTTGTTTTCAAGTCTCTCTCAAGCGAAGCGAACGTCGTCTCCACTTGCGGCGGACGAGTTGTATACGGAGTTTTCATCCCTTCGCGGATTCCTTGTGCAGGTCCTCCGAGGGATGCTCTGCTTTCGAGGTGTTTCTTGGTTGCTTTTTTGCACCAGCAAAGAAGTGACCCGCTCGGCCGCAGGCCGAGCGGAAGCTCGGCTCTTGTGGCGGGAGAGGCGGCACGGCACCAGGCCGAGCGGACGCTCTCGCGATGCCAAAATTATACAAATTCCACGAGCGGATGACCGGTCATTTCCGCCGGCTGCGGCAGCCCCATCAGCTTGAGCACGGTCGGCGCGAGATCGCTCAGGCGCCCGCGCACGAGACGCGCCGGGCGGCCGAGATAGACCAGCGGCACCGGGCCGACGGTGTGCTGGGTGTGCGGCTGACCGTCGTCGGCGCGCATCTGTTCCAGATTGCCGTGATCGGCGCTGATCAGCATCTCGCCGCCGGCGGCGCGGATCGCGTCGCGCAGCCGGCCGAGCGCCACGTCGAGCGCCTCGACCGCCTGGATCGCGGCGGTGAGCTTGCCGGTGTGGCCGACCATGTCGGCGTTGGCGAGATTGCAGACGATGAAATCGTACTTGCCGCTGCCGATCGCCGCGACCAGCTTGTCGGTCACCTCGGGGCAGCTCATCTCCGGCTTGAGATCGTACGTCGCCACCTTCGGGCTCGGCACGAGGATCCGATCCTCGCCCGGATACGGCTCCTCGCGTCCGCCGGAGAAGAAGAACGTCACGTGCGCGTACTTCTCGGTCTCGGCGATGCGCAATTGGGTGAGTCCGAGCCTGGCGAGGTATTCGCCGAGCGAGTTCGCCAGCGATTGCGGCGGATACGCCTCCGCGCTGACCGCGAGATCGTCGCTGTAATGCGTGAGCGTGACGAACGCGGCCAGCGCGATCGCGCGCGCGCGCGGGAAGCCGGCGAAGTGCGGATCGACGAACGCCTGGGTGAGCTCGCGCGCGCGGTCGGCGCGGAAGTTCATGTAGATCACTGCATCGCCGTCGGCCATGCGCGCGCCGCCGGCGACGACGGTGGGTTTGACGAATTCGTCGGTCTCGCCGCGCGCATAGGCGGCGGCGAGCGCGGCGAGCGCGTCGGCGGCGTGGAATTCGGCCTCGGCCTCGGCGATCGCGGCGTAGGCGAGCCGCACGCGCTCCCAGCGCCGGTCCCGGTCCATCGCGTAGTAGCGGCCGCTGACGGTGGCGATGCGGGCATTGCCGAGCGCGGCGCATTTCGCCGCGAGCCGGGCGAGCGAAGCGTGCGCGCTTTGCGGCGGCGTGTCGCGGCCGTCGAGGAAGGCGTGCACGGCGACGCGCGCCACGCCCTCGGCCTTGGCGAGATCGAGCAGCGCGAGGATGTGGTCCTCGTGGCTGTGCACGCCGCCGGGACTCACCAGGCCGAAGACGTGGAGCGTCGTCGTCTTCGCCGCGGCGCAGGCCCGGCGCAATGCGGCATTGTGGAAAAAGCTGCCGTCCGCGATCGCCGCGTCGATGCGGGTGAGGTCCTGGTAGACGATGCGGCCGGCGCCGATGTTCATGTGGCCGACTTCGGAATTGCCCATCTGCTCGTCGGGCAGACCGACGTGCTGGCCGTGGGTGTCGACCAAGGTGTGCGGGCACTCGGCGAGCAGCCGGCGCCAGTTCGGCGCCCGCGCCAGGGCGATGGCGTTGTTCGCGCGCTCCTCGCGATGGCCGAAGCCGTCGAGGATCAGCAGCAGCACGGGTTTCGGTCGCGGCACGGTGGTTTCCGGGCGGTGAAGCGCGCGTATGGTAGCGGAATTCGGCGTGCGGCTCGACGCGAGGCGGTTAAACTCTCGCCGCGCCCTGTGCATCCCACCGGTCGATCGCCTGTTGCGGAGAACTCGCCATGACCCGACTCGTGCTGCTCCTCGCCCTCGCTTGCGCCGCGCCGGCGTTCGCCGGCAACGACCAGATCGACATCGACAAGGTCAACGGCAGCATCCACGTGCCGGACAATGCCACCGTCGGCAAGCTCACCACGGTCAACGGCGGCATCCGCATCGGCGCCAGCGCGCACGCGAAGTCCGCCGAAACCGTCAATGGCGGCATCGAGGTCGACCACGACAGCACGCTGACCTCGCTCGAGACGGTCAACGGCGGCATCCGCGTCGGCGACAAGGTGCGCGTCGAGAAGACCGTGGAGACCGTGAACGGCGCGATCACGCTCGCCGCCGGCGCCGACGTCGGCGGCAAGGTCAGCAACGTCAACGGCGGCATCCATCTCGACGCCGCGCACGTCGGCGGCGGCATCGAGACCACTTCCGGCGACATCGAGATCGGCGCGAACTCGCACGTGGAGGGCGGCATCCGGGTCAACGAGGATCGCAGCTGGTTCCACTTCGGCAGCACGCGCAAGCCGCGCATCGTGATCGGCCCGCATGCGAACGTGCAGGGCACGCTCGTGTTCAAGCGCGAGGTCGAACTCTACGTCAGCGACAGCGCCAGCATCGGCGCGGTGGACGGCGCCAAGCCAATCCCGTTCCACGGCGAGCACCCATAGCCCATCGCGCGGCGTTGGTGCCGGCGCCGCGCTTGCCTAGAACCTATCTCAAAATCGTCGCGAGCGAGGACGGATTGCGCGCCGCCGGAGCGCAGGAACCGGAGTTTACTGGCAGTAAATGAGGCTTCCGAGCACCGCCGGCGCGTAAGCCGTCGAGCGCAGCAGATGGTGAGATAGGTTCTACAATCGGGGTTCCGTGCCACTGCCGGAGCTCCGCATGCGTCTGCCATTCCTCCTCGCCGCCGCCCTGCTGCTCGCCGCCTGCGGCGGGCCGTCCGGCGACACCGCCGCGACCGCGCCGCCCGCGCCGCCGAAACCGGCGCCGATCAAGCCCACGCGCGAAGGCCATTTCTCGCCGGCGATCACGGCCGAGGACTTCGCCGCGCACGTCGCGCGGCTGGCCTCCGACGAGTTCGAGGGCCGCAAGCCCGGCACGATCGGCGAACGCATGACGACGACGTACCTGATCGACCAGTTCCAGCGCATGGGCCTGAAGCCCGGCAATCGCGGCAGCTTCCTGCAGGCGGTGCCGGCGATCGAAACCACGCCGACCGACGCCGACGCGCTGACGCTCACGGTGACCGCCGGCGGCCGCGTCGAGTCCTTCGCCTATCGCCGCGACGCGATCGTGCGCACCCTGCAAGGCAAGCCGGAGGTCACGCTCGCCGACAGCGAGCTCGTCTTCGCCGGCTACGGCGTGGTCGCGCCGGAGTACCAGTGGAACGACTACGCCGGTCTCGACGTGCGCGGCAAGACCGTGATCGTGCTGATCAACGATCCGGGCTTCGGCAACGACGATCCGACCCTGTTCAAGGGCCGGGCGATGACGTATTACGGCCGCTGGACGTACAAGTACGAGGAAGCCGCGCGGCAGGGCGCGGCCGGCTGCCTGATCGTGCACGACACCGCCGGCGCCGGTTATCCGTGGCAGGTGGTGGTCAACAGCTGGAGCGGTCCGCAGTTCGATCTGCCGCCGAGCGAGGACGCAAGCCCGCGCCTGCTGCTGGCCGGCTGGCTCACCGGCGAGGCGGCGCGCCGCCTGTTCGCCGCCGCCGGCGCGGATTTCGACGCGCTGCGGAAGACCGCCGATCGGCGCGGCTTCCGGCCGACGCCGCTCGCGGCCAAGCTTGCGACCCGCTTCCACAACGAGATCCGCAGCGTCGAATCGGCCAATGTGCTGGCGCTCGTGCCGGGCAGCGAGCGGCCGGACGAGGTCGTGGTCTATTCGGCGCACTGGGATCACTTCGGCCGCGATCCGAAACTCGCCGGCGACCAGATCTACAACGGCGCGGTGGACAATGGCACCGGTCTTGCCGCCCTGCTCGAACTCGCCGACGCCTTCGCCCACCAGCAGCCGCCGCCGAAGCGTTCGCTGCTGTTCCTGGCGCCGACGCTGGAGGAAGCGGGCCTGCTCGGTTCGCGCTACTACACGCTGCACCCGGTGTTGCCGCTGACGCGCACCGTCGCCGACATCAACATGGACGAATTGATTCCATACGGCCGCACGCGCGACATGGCGATCATCGGCTTCGGCGCGTCGCAACTCGACGAGTACCTCAAGGACGCGCTCGTCGCCCAGGGGCGCACGATCGCGCCGGACGAGGAACCGGAGAACGGCTTCTTCTACCGCTCCGACCAGCTCAATTTCGCGCGCGCCGGCGTGCCGGTGCTGTTCGCGCGCGGCGGTTTCGACAAGCTCGACGGCGGCACGGCGGCCGGCCGCGCGGCCTACGACGACTACACCCGCAACCGCTACCACAAGCCGGCGGACAACTACGATCCGAACTGGGATCTCGCCGGCGTGATCGAAGACGTCCAGGCGCTGTACGCGGTCGGCCGGCGCCTGGCGGACGAATCCACATTTCCACAATGGGCCGCCACCAGCGAATTCCGCGCCGCGCGCGAAGCCGCGCTCCGGGCGGCGCCGCACTGATCCGCGCGCCGGACGCGGCGCGCGGTCCGGCCGCACTCACTGCCGGTCGGGGTGCGTGTCCTTGTCGGCGGCCGGCTGGTCCGGGTTCGGGGCTTCGCGAAGCTCGCCGACGCTCACCGTCGCCCGCCACTGCGCGTCGCGCGAGGCGAAGTAGAGCTGCGGATCCCAGTGCGACTTGGCGTACAGATCGCTGCCGCCGCAGCCCGCTGCCGGCACCGCCACGCCGCCGATGGTGGTGCCGGCGCGGCAGTTGTCCTTGGTCGCGGCATGGTAGGCGCCAAAATTGAACCCGGTGCGCGAGCCGGTCATCTGTTCCATGCCGAAACGCAGTTGCTGCGCCATGCGCGGCTTGGCCACCGCGTCGGCGTAGCGTTCGGCGAGCTTGGCGCGCGTCGCCTCGGCCTGGGCCAGTTGCTCCGGCGTGAGCGACGCCTTGACCCGGTCGCGCGTGGCGACGAAATCGGGATACGCGCGCTCGGCGGCGAGATCGAGCCAGGCATACGCCGTCACCGGATCCTTGGCCACACCCTCGCCGTTGAGATACATGAGACCGAGGCTGAGCTGCGAGAGTTTGTCGGCATAGTAGGCGCCGATCTCGAAGTACTTGAACGCGCCCCGGAAGTCGCGGCGCGCGTAGCGCTGCATGCCGGCGTATTCGCCGAACAGGTCCGGGTGATACCAGGTCGAGGCGTCGTTCATCGCCCGCAGGGTCTTCTGCACCTCCGGGTCCTTGAGCGGATCGTCCTCGGCGTGGACGACGAGGGGGGAAAACAAAGCCAGCAACGCGGCGAGTGCCAGGGGTTGCTTCCATGGTCTGCGCATGTCATTTCTCCTTCAGCGACCGAGTCCATGCTGCGCGGGGCAGCGTTCCATCCGGCGCGCCGGTAGTCTACCCTACCGCTGGCGCGCGGCGTGAGACCCGCGCCGCGCGGTTTGGTTCCGTTCCGGCGGCAATCGCATGTTCGAGGAATCCTACGCCCTGGTCTCGCTGTTGTTCGCGCTCGGCGTGCTGTGCGCGCTGCTCGCGCTCGGCCACCTCGTCGCCGCGCGCCGGCATTGGCGCGCACGCCGGCGCCTGGCCTGCGCGCACCGCGGCGCCTGGACGCTCCTGTTCCTGCTCGCCGCCATGCTCAGCGCGGGCTCGGGCCTTGCCCTGCGCGGCTATCGCCTGCTCACCCGCGAGCTGCCGGTGGCGACGATCAGCGCACGCCAGCTCGGCGAGCGCGACTTCGCCGTGCGCGTGGATCTGCCCGACGGCACCCACCTCAGCGGCGAGCTGCGCGGCGACGAATGGCAGCTCGACGCGCGCGTCATCAAATGGACACCGCGCGCGATCGCGCTCGGCGCGCAGCCGCTGTATCGCCTCGACCGGCTGACCAGCCGCTACCGCGGCGCCGACGAGGCTCGCACCACGCCGCCTTCAGTGATCGCGCTCGCCGACGATTCGCTCCTCGACGCCTGGCGCATCAAGCAGGAATTCCCACGCTGGCTGCCGTGGATCGACGCCGACTACGGCAGCGCCGCGTACCTGCCGTTGCTCGACGGCGCGAACTATCGCGCCACGCTGAGTCCGGTCGGCGGTCTGATCGCGCGCCCGGCCGATGCGCAGACTGCGCAGAAGCTCGAGGCGGCGGGTTGGTAGACCGACGCCGCGGCAGGATCCGCCGCGTCTGCGCGGCGATCAGGGATGCTTCTGCGCCGCGAGCCGATCGAGCACGAACGCGAATTCCTCGGCCACCTCGCGATAGCGCTGGAAGCGGCCGGACTTGCCGCCGTGGCCGGCGGCCATGTCGATCTTGAACAGCAGCGGATTGCGGTCGGTCTTGAGCGCGCGCAGCTTCGCCACCCACTTCGCCGGCTCCCAGTACTGCACCTGCGAATCCCACAGGCCGGTGGTGACGAGCAGCGCCGGATACGCCTGCGCCTTGACGTTGTCGTAGGGCGAGTACGACAGCAGGTACTCGTAGAAGACGGTTTCCTTCGGATTGCCCCACTCGTCGAATTCGTTGGTGGTGAGCGGAATGCTCTCGTCCAGCATGGTCGTGACCACATCGACGAACGGCACGTGGGCGACGATGCCGCGATAATCCTGCGGCGCCAGATTCGCGACCGCGCCCATCAGCAGCCCGCCGGCGCTGCCGCCGGCGGCGAACACCTTGTCCTTCGCCGCGTAGCCCTGCGCGACCAGGAATTCGGTGACGTCGACGAAATCGGTGAAGGTGTTGCGCTTCTTCAGCAGCTTGCCGTCCTCGTACCACTGCCGTCCGAGCTCCTGGCCGCCGCGCACGTGCGCGATCGCGTAGACGAAGCCGCGGTCGAGCAGCGAGATGCGCGGCGAGGAGAAGCGCGGGTCGATGGAGATGCCGTAGGCGCCGTAGCCGTACTGGTACAGCGGCGCGCTGCCGTCGCGGTGGAAGCCCTTGCGGTAGGCGAGCGAGACCGGGATCCTCGTGCCGTCGCGCGCGGTCGCCCAGACGCGCTCGGCGACGTAGTTCGCCGGATCGTAGCCGCCCAGCACCGGATCGCGCTTGCGCAGGGAGCGCGCGCCGGTCTTCATGTCGAGGTCGTAGACGCTGTTGGGCGTGATCAGCGAGGTGAAGTCGTAGCGCAGCGTGTCGGTGTCCTGCTCGCGGTTGTCGCCGATGGTCGCGGTGTAGTCGGCGTCGTCGGAGCGGACGAAGAACTCCGCGCCGCCGCGCCACGGCTTGACGCGGATGCGCTGCAGGCCGTCGCTGCGCTCGCCGATGACGAGGAAATCGCGGAACAGCGCGAAGCTGCCGATGAACACGTCGGCGCGACCGGGCACCAGCTCGCGCCAGCGCTTGCGGTCGCCGACGCGTGCGTCGTCCACTTCCATCAGGCGGAAGTTCTTCGCGTTCCAGTTGGTGCGCACGATCCAGCGCCGGCCGATGTGGTCGGCTTCGTACTCGAAGTCGCGCTCGCGCGGCGCCAGCACGCGGAACTTCGCCTTCGGCTGGTCGGCCGGCAGGAAACGGACTTCGGCCGACAGCGTGCTGTGCTCATCGACGACGATGTACTTGTCGTCGCCGCTGCGGCCGACGCCGAGGTAGAAGCTGTGGTCGCGCTCCTCGTAGACCACCGGATCCTGCTTCGGATCGGTGCCGAGCACGTGCTTCTTGACGCGCACGGTGAGCAGCGTGATCGGATCGTTCTCGACGTAGAACAGGGTCTTGTTGTCGTCGGCCCAGGCCATCGACGCCGGCGTGCCGGGGATCGCATCGGGCAGCGTCTGGCCGGTCTCGAGGTCCTTGACGTGGATGGTGAACTGGCGCCGGCCGACGGTGTCCTCGGCGTAGGCGAGCAGGCGCTCGTTCGGGCTGATCCGCTCGCCGCCGATCTGGTAGAAATCGTGTCCCTGCGCCAGCGTGTTGCCGTCGAGCATCACCTGCTCGGGACCGGTTTCGCTGCCGCGGCGGCGGGCGTAGATCGGATACTCCTTGCCTTCCTCATAGCGCGTGTAATAGTAGAAATGCTTGTACTTGGCGGGCACCGTCGCGTCGTCCTGCTTGATCCGGCCGACGATCTCGGTGTACAGCGCGTCCTCCAGCGGCTTGGTGTGCGCCGTCATCGCCGCGTAGTAGGCGTTTTCCGCCTTGAGGTACTCGAGCACCTCGGGCTTGCTGCGCGTGTCGTCGCGCAGCCAGTAGTAGTTGTCGATGCGCACGCCGTTCGGCGACGACACCTCGAACGGATGCACCGCCGCGACCGGCGGCTGCGGCGAAGGCGCGACCTGCGGCTTCTGCGCCGCGCACGCGGCGAGCAGCGCGACGGCGGTGGCGACGAGCAACGGACGCGGATCGAATCGCGGCATGGCGGGCTCCCGGCAATCGAGCGGCGATGGTAGCAGAGGATGGGACGAGGGCTCGGGGCCGAGGGCTGGACAGCTTTTTCTACTCCCCACTCCCCGCTCCCGCTCACCGCTCACCACCCCCCCAGCCTCTTCTCATACCGCCACGCATCGGCACCGTCTTCGTAAAACCCGGCGATGGCGCCGAAGCGGCGATAGCCGAGGCGCTCGTAGAGGCGGATCGCGCCGGCATTGTCCTGCCGCACTTCCAGACGCATCGTGCGACAGCCGCGTGCGCGCGCGCAGCGTTCCGCCGCGGTCAGCAGGGCTTCGCCGACCCCGCGCCCGCGGGCATCCGCGCGCACGGCGATCGAGTACAGGCGCGCGATCGCGCTGCCGCGGCGGAAGAACACCACCGCCTTGCCGAGCAGGCGTCGCGCGGCGACCGCCGCCAGCACCGCAGCGCTGGCGCTGCCGAGATGGCGCCGATACTGCCGGCGCGACAGGTGATCGGTGGTGAAGGCATGCCGCTCCAGCGCGACCAGCGCATCGAGATCGGCGGGGCGCGCGGGTCGGATGCGGACCGCGTCGTTCCCGCCGGACGGCTCGGCCGGCCGCGGGCGGCGTCGGTGATGGCGGCGGGTTTTGCGCACGGGGTCTCTGTGTCAGACTAAAGCTTCCGACGCCCTCGCGCCAGCACCATGTCCGAACCTCCGTCTGCGAGTATACCTTTGCGCGGTGACCGCCCATGAGCAAGCTGGTCATCGTCGTGGAAAAGCTGTCGGACTGGGGCTCCTACTACCCTGCGGACAACATCGTCGCCGCCCAGGATTATCTCAAGGAACCGATCGGCGCCGACGAGGAACGCGTGCAGGTGATCAACCTCTGCCGCAGCTACAAGTACCTCGGTGTCGGCTACTACGTCTCGCTGCTGGCCGAAGCGCGCGGCCACCGGGTGATTCCCTCGGTGCGCACGATCAACGACCTGCGCAAGCGTGCGCTGTACGGGCTCGACATCGAGGATCTCAACCAGAAGCTCGCCCGATTCCTGCCGGAGGGCGGCCGCGACACCACCGACTTCGGCGTGCTCGTGTATTTCGGCGAAACCAGCTACGCGCCGCTCGCCGACCTCACCCGCCAGGTGTTCGAGACCTTCCCCTGTCCGATCCTGCGCCTGGAATTCGAGCGCAACAAGGTCTGGCAGATCAGCGCGATCAAGCCGGCCGGGCTGCACACGCTGTCCGACCAGCAGGAGGATTCCTTCGCCCAGGCGCTGGACAAGTTCTCGAAGAAGCTCTGGCGCAAACCGCGCACGCGCCGCAAGTTCCGCTACGACCTCGCCATGCTGGTCGATCCGAACGAGGCGATCCCGCCGTCGAACCGGCGCGCGCTCAAGCAGTTCGCCGAGGCGGGCCGGGAGATCGGCATCGAGGTCGAGACCATCGGCCGCAACGACTACACCCGCCTCGCCGAGTACGACGGCCTGTTCATCCGCGAGACCACCGCGCTCGACAACCACACCTACCGGTTCGCCAACAAGGCGGAGAAGGAGGACATGGTGGTGATCGACGATCCGGGCTCGATCCTCAAGTGCACCAACAAGATCTACCTGCACGATCTGCTCAAGTCGCGCAAGCTGCCGACGCCGAAGACCGAGATCCTCTACCGCGACGACGCCAAGCGCCTGGCCGAATTGCCGGACCTGCTCGGTTTCCCGATCGTGCTCAAGATTCCGGACGGTTCGTTCTCGCGCGGCATCGTCAAGGTCGAGACGCCGGAGGAGCTGAAGCGCGCGGTCGAGGATCTGTTCCAGCACACCGCGCTGGTGCTGGCGCAGGAATTCCTGTTCACCGATTTCGACTGGCGCATCGGCGTGCTGGACGGCCAGGCGCTGTACGCCTGCCAGTACTTCATGTCGCGCGGCCACTGGCAGATCTACAACCACGGCGCCAACGCGCCGCAGAAGTCCGGTGGCTTCAAGACCCTGCCGGTGCGCGACGCGCCGAACGAGGTGGTCAAGCTCGCGCTCAAGGCCACCGCGCCGATCGGCGACGGCCTGTACGGCGTGGACCTGAAGCAGGTCGGCAACCGCGTCGTGGTGATCGAGATGAACGACAATCCCTCGATCGACGCCGGCGTCGAGGATGCGTATCTGGGCGAGGACCTGTACCGGCGCATCATGCAGGAGTTCCTGCGGCGCATGGAGCGCAAGCGCCTCGGCATCACGGCCTGACGCGCGCGTCGCGTATCAGCCCGCCGCCAGCCGCCGCCAGCCGCCGCCAGCCACCGCCCGGCCAGCGTCGGCCCGCGCCCGCGCGCCGCAGGCGGCGCGCCTGACGCGCCGGCCGGCGTCGGCGCGAGGCGGACCGCAGCCAGGTCTTGCACACCGGCCACAGCCGCGCGCGATGCAGCCAGACGAGATCGAGCGCCGGCGCCACCACCAGCCAGTAGGGCCGCCAGCCGAACCAGGGATCGACGCCGCGCCAGGCGGGCGCGAGCACCGTCAGCGCCAGCCCGCACACGAGCCAGAACCAGACCGCCATTTGGGTGAAGGAAATCGAGCGCATGTTTGCCTCCTCGGGATGCGCGCTCGATCCTGGACCGGATCGGTCTCAGCGCCTGAGACCGTGCCGCCACCGTCGCCTATAATCGACCGCTGCCGGAGAGCGCCGTGGAATCCCCGCATTTCCTTTCGTATGCCGTGATGTTTCTCGCCGCCGCGGTGATCGCGGTGTCGCTGTCCAAGCGCGCCGGCCTCGGCGCAGTGCTCGGCTACCTCGGCGCCGGCGCGCTGATCGGGCCGCATCTGCTCGATCTCACCCCGGACATGCGCGCGGCCTCGCAGTTTTCGGAACTGGGCGTGATCCTGCTCTTGTTCATCATCGGCCTCGAACTGTCGCCGCAGCGTCTGTGGCTGATGCGGCGCGCGGTGTTCGGCGCCGGCACGTTGCAGGTGACGCTGTCGGCGCTGCTGCTCGGCGGCGCCGCGCTCGCGCTCGGCCTGGCCTGGAAATCGGCGCTGATCGTCGGCCTGGCGCTCGCCCTGTCCTCCACCGCGATCGGCCTGCAAACGCTCGCCGAACGCAAGGAACTGGCCAGTCCGCACGGCCGGCTCGCGTTCGCGATCCTGCTGTTCCAGGACGTCGCGGCGATTCCGATCCTCGCGCTGATCCCGTTGCTGGGCGCGCGCGAGGCGCCGCTCAGCGCCGCCGCCGAAGCCCTGGCCGCGCTCAAGATCATCGGTGTGATCGGCGCCGTGATCGTCGGCGGGCGCCTGCTGCTGCGTCCGGTGTTCCGCATGGTCGCCAGCACCCAGATCGGCGAGGTGTTCACCGCCACCGCGCTCCTGGTGGTGCTCGGCACGGCGTGGTTGATGCAGTATGTCGGCATGCAGATGTCGCTCGGCGCGTTTCTCGCCGGCCTGCTGCTCGCCGATTCGGAATTCCGCCACGAGATCGAATCGCAGATCGAGCCGTTCAAGGGCCTCCTGCTCGGCCTGTTCTTCCTGAGCGTCGGCGTGTCGCTGGATCTGGCGCTGGTGGCGCGCCAGCCGTTCGTCATCGGCGCGATCGTGCTCGCGATGCTCGCGCTCAAGGCGCTGGTGCTGCTCGCGCTCGGCCGCGCCGCGGGCCGGCTCGAGTTCGCCGAGGCCCTGCGCCTGGCGACGGTGCTCGCCGGCGGCGGCGAGTTCGCCTTCGTCGTGCTGAATCTGGCGGCGCAGGATGCCCTGCTCGATGCCGCGCAACGCGACGTGCTGATCGTGGCGGTGACCGTGTCGATGGCGCTGACGCCGCTGTCGGTGATGGCCTGCGCGCGCTGGCTCGGCGCGCGCAAGGCGGCCCCGGCGCGCGCGTTCGACGCCATCGCCGACACCGCCCCGCGCGTGATCATCGCCGGCTACGGCCGCATGGGGCAGATCGTGGCGCGCATCCTGCGCGCCCAGCGCATTCCGTTCACCGCGCTCGAAAGCTCGGTCGAACAGGTGGATTTCTCGCGCCGCTTCGGCAGCAACATCTACTTCGGCGACCCCAGCCGGCCGGAGCTGCTGCGCGCGGCCGGCACCGAGAAGGCCGAGGTGTTCGTGCTCGCCACCGACGATCCCGAGGCCAACCTGCGCACCGCGCGCGTGGTCAAGCGCCTGTTCCCGCACCTCAAGGTCGTCGCCCGCGCCCGCAACCGCCAGCACGCGTTCCGCCTGATGGACATGAACGTCGATCACGTCGTGCGCGAGACGTTGTACTCCAGCCTGGAGATGGCGCGGCACGTGCTCGAGGACCTCGGGCTCGACGCGAAGCTCGCACGCGACCGCGTCGAGACCTTCGAGCGCCACGACGCCGCGGTGCTGCAGGCGCAGTACCTGGTCTACGACGACGAGGCCGCCCTGGTGCAATCGGCCAAGGATGCGCTGGTCGATCTCGAAAAGCTGTTCGAGGCCGACAGCGCGAGCGAGAGCGGCACGGCGACGTAGCACTCAGCGCGCCGGCGTGCGCGCCGCCGCCGGCGTGCCGCCGCCGAGTTCGGTGGCGAGGTCGATGAAGCCGAGCAGATGCGCGACTTCGCGCGCGGTGCGTCCGCGTTCGTCGCGCAACGCCGGATCCGCGCCGGCGGCGAGCAGCGCGCGCGCCGGCAGCAGCAGACCGTGCATGGCACAGGCGTGCAGCGCGCCGACGCCGCGCCGGTCCTGCGCATTGACGTCGGCGCCGCGGGCGAGCAGCAGCGGCAGCACCGCCAGCAGCGCACGCTGGTCGGCCGTGGCGCCGGGCTCGGCGCGCGCGCCGAGCAGCAGCAGCAGCGCGGTCTGTCCCGCGGCGTTGCGCGCATCCACGCTCGCGCCGGCGTCGAGCAGCAGCGCGAGCAGTTGCCGCGCGCGCTCGCCGTCGTGGCTGTGAAAGGCGAAGTGCGCGGCGGCATGCAGCGCCCGTGTGCCGGCCTCATCGGCCGCGTCCACGTCGGCGCCGGCACCGAGCAGACGCGCGGCGATTTCGGGATGGCCGAGCGCCGCGGCGATCATCAGCGCGGTGCCGCCGCCGCGCAGCGGCTGATCCGGCGCCACGCCGTGCGCGAGCAGGGTCGCGACGACGTCGTCGCGGCGCGCCGTCACCGCAGCGCTCAGGGCGGTCGCGCCGGTCGCGGCGCCGTGCGCGGGATCCGCGCCGCGCTCGAGCAGCCAGGCGACCAGTCGCGCATGACCGCCGCCGGCGGCGCGCAGCAGGGCGGTCGCGCCGTGTGCATCGGTGGCTTCGAGCGCGAGGCCGAGTTCGAGCAGTTTCTCCACCGCGGCGAGATCGCCCACCGCCGCCGCGGCGACCAGATCGGCGTCTTGCAGCCGGCGCGGCGGCGGCTTCCATGCCGGCCAGTTGAGCCAACGCGCGAGCTCCGCTTCCGGCCGCGCGAGGGCGAGGCCGAGCGGGGTTTCGCCATTGGCCGCGCGCGCTTCCGGCTGGGCCCCCGCCGCGATCAGCAGACGGACGAGTTCGCAGGCCACGGCCGGCGGATGCAGCAGCGCGGCGAACAGCGGCGAGCGTCCGTGGCGGTCGCGCGCATTCGGATCGACGCCGCGCGCGAGCAGTGCCGCGGTCAGACGCGTGCTACCGGCGGTCACCGCATGCGCGAGCGGCGTCTGGCCGTCGGCGGCGGCGGCGAACAAGTCCGCGCCGCGCTCGATGAGGGCAAGTCCCAGGTCTTCCAATGCCGCGCGCCGCGCGGGATCGGTCCGCGACCAGGCCTCGCCCACGCGCGCCAGCGCGCCGGCGGTGGGATACGCGCCGGCGGCGAGCAGATCGGCGGCGGCGGCGAGCGCCGCCGGCAGCTCGGCGAGTGCGCGGGCGAGGAGCGGCGTGCCATCGGCGAGTGCGGCGTTCGGATCGAGGCCGCGCTGCAACAGCCATTGCCGCGGCGCGCACTCCGGGTGGCTGAGCAGTTCGGCGAACAGACACGCCAGTTCCGACTCCGGCCAGCGCCGCACGCTCGCCGCGAAGCGTTCCACCACCGCCGCGTGGCCGAAGCGCAAGGCATCGAGCAGGTGCGCCGGCGCATCGGCCACGGACGCATCGGGCGCGGCGGTCACGCTGGTCGGACGCGGATAAGCGGGATCGAGCAGTGCGACCAGGGGCCAGCGTCCGGCCGCGGCGGCGAAATCGACCGCGCGGCGTCCGTCCGGCAGCGCAAGGTCCGGCTTCGCGCCGAGCGCGAGCAGGCGGCGGACGATGTCCTCGCTCGCGTGCGCCGACTGGCAGGCGATCATCAAGGCGCTGCGGCCGGTCACGTCGATCGCATCCGGCGCCGGACGATGCCGGGCGAGCACCTCGAGCACCGCCGCGGCGCCGGCGCGCGCCGCTTCCATCAGCGCCGTCGTGCCGTGCGCATCGGCCAGATCGACGGCGGCGCCGGCGGCAAGCAGCGTTTCGGCGATCGCCGCGTGGCCGTGCAACGCGGCGGTCATCAGCGCCGTGCGCCCGAGCGGGCCGCGCGCGTCCACGCGCGCCTTGCGCTTGAGCAGGAGCTTCGCGCCCTGCGGATCGTCCTCGGTCACGTCCGTCGCCGCCAGGATCGCCGGATGCGCATGTTCGACCTCCAGGCGCGCGCCGCGTTCGAGCAGGAAACGCACGAGCTCCCAATTGCCGGCGGCACAGGCCACGCCGAGCGGCGTCATGCCCTGGCGATTGACCGCATCCAGCATGGCGCCGGCGTCGCAGAGCAGGGCGGCGACAACGGGACGGATCGACAACGCGGCGAAATGCAGCGGCGTCTCGCCGTCGGCATCGGCGACGCGCGGATCGGCGCCGTTGGTGAGCAGCATCATCACCGCGTCCGGACGGCCCTCGCGACTGTCGCGCGTGGCGGCGATCAACGGCGTCATGCCGGCGTGGACGCGGTTGAGGTCGGCGCCGCGAGCGATGAGGCCGCGCAGCAGGCGCACGTCGGGATTCACCGCCGCGAGCATGACCACCGATCGCTGATCGCGATCGTCCGGCGGCGGCACGCAATTCGGATCGGCGCCGCGCTCGAGCGCGGCCAGGGCGAGCTGCGTCTGGCCGGCCCGTGCGCAACGCAGCAGCATCGCATCGAGCTCGGCGGGACCGAGGCGCGCGGGCAGATCCGGTGGTGCCGGCGCCACGAGCGGGCTCGCCGTCGACGGTTCGCCGGCGGCGACACGCTCCGCACGCTGCCGGCGCAATTCGATCAATCGCGCGGCGACGCAACGGCGCAGGATGCACCAGTGGAGCGACGGCACCAGCACGGCGGCATACACGGCCCACGCCGGCCAGCGGACGTCCGCCGGCACCGGCGCGTCCGCACCGCACAGGCTGAGCGCGCCCTGCACCAGCGCGAACGCGGCGATCGCGACCGCGAGGCCGTGAGAGAAGAACAGTTCGTTGTCCGCCGTGAGGTTCCACGCATCGCGCACGCTCGCCGACAGCGGCGATCGCGCGCGCGGCCCCGGCGGCCGTCGTTGCAGAAACGGCAGGCCGAACGCCGGCCAGAGGCGCCACAGCGCCAGCAAGGCGATGACCACGGCGCCGGACAGACCGAGACTCGCGCCGAGCGACGGCTCGCGCTCGAGCCAGTGCAGCGGAACACCGATCAGGATCCACACCAGCACGGCATAGCCGGCGAGCAGCGCGGTGTAGGCACTCCCGCGCCGGATGACGGCGAGGCCAGAGTCGGCGACGACGCGCCATCGCAGTGCCAGCGTCAGCATCACCAGGCTGTCGCCGACCAGCACCAGCGGCAACGACCACGGCGGCGTGGCGAATGCGGCACCGGAAAACGCCGCGATCGCAGCCACGAGACAGAACAACGCCGATGCGCGATTGCTTCGCGTCCACCAGGTGTTCGCCATCGTGCCTCGCGGATTCATCGGGATGCGGCCGCGAGTATATCGGCAGCGAAGCGTTTGCTGCGCACGCCGCGCAACAAAAAACCCCCGGAGTGGATCCGGGGGTTTTGGGGAGGAGCGCCCAGCGGTGACCTACTCTTGCATGGCTTGAGCCACACTACCATCGGCGCGGGCGCGTTTCACTGCCGAGTTCGGGATGGGATCG
>Ga0209810_1001978_pt1 | contig 26926 bp, 23 predicted proteins | sample Coa_R1_7_FD_187159 | JGI IMG/M metagenome (GOLD analysis project Ga0209810, IMG submission 187159) | Surface soil microbial communities from Centralia Pennsylvania, which are recovering from an underground coalmine fire - Coalmine... | ecosystem: Environmental > Terrestrial > Soil > Unclassified... | reverse complement strand
GCGTCGAGGTGGTCGTGCCCGGCGGCGGCGGCGAGGAGGAGCAGGCTCTCGCCGAAGGCGTCGAGCTGGAACTGGCGATTGGCCCGGTTGCCGACGATGTCGGTGCCCCCCGGGTAGCCGGGGAGGTCCAGCCGTTCCTGATCGGGGACGTCGGCTCCGGTCACGGTGTAGACCGGCTTCATCTCCGGGCCGTCCGCCAGCAACCGGTCGCGCACGAAGCCGACCGCGTCGTCCATGAGCGGATGGGGGCCGACGCCGGCCACCGCCTGCCCGGCGTAGCACTGGTCCCGGATCCAGACGTAGCGGTAGTCGTAGCTGCGCCCCTGCCGCGCCCGCTCCGGGAGCGAGGTCGTCGCCGCCGCCACCATCCCGCCCCCGGCGCTGGTCAGGCCCGAGAGCACGGCATAGGCGTGGCCGGCGTCGCGGGCCGCGACCACGTTCCCCAGCCCGGGCACCCGCTCCGCCCAGCCGGTCTCGGTCTCGAGCCAGGCACGCTCGGCGTCGACGGGGTCGGCCCCGGCCGGCGAGGTCGCCAGCACCAGGGCCAGGTCGTGGTGGCGGCCCGGCTCCAGCTCCAGGGTCAGGCACAGCCGGTGGCCGCCCTCGCCGTCCGCCTCGGGCCTGGCCTCGGCGGCCCCGATCCAGACCGCGCGCGATCCGTTCCCGAGCTCGAACCACCACCGTCCCCCCTCGTCCCGCCTGGTCTCCCGGGGCCGCCGCCGGCCGTAGTCCTCGCGAAGCTCCAGGACCACCAGGACCCCCGCCGGACCCTGCTCGGCCACGACCCGGCGCAGGAGCACGGCCCGGTCGGGGGTGGCGGGCAGGGCCAGCGCCTCCCGGCACTCGACGACGCCGCCCTCGGTGACCCAGCGGCTGTGCCAGACCAGGCTGCCGGGTCGGTAGTGGCCGCCCCAGACGTACCGCCCCAGGGGGGTCACGGCGTACGTCCCCCGCCCGCCGATGAGCGAGGCGAAGACGGCCGGGCTGTCCCAGCGGGGGAAGCACATCCAGGCCATGTCGCCCCGGGGCCCGACCAGGACCCCGCGCTCCCCGTCGGCGAGCAGCGCGTACTCCCGCAGCACGTGGGGGAGGTGCCCGATCGCGCCCGGCGGGTGGGGGTCGGTCATCGCCACCAGCGCTCCCACCGAGGTGCGCTCCGGTGGCGGGCGAGCTGGGCGCAGCCCAGGCCGAGGCCGACGAGGACGCCGGCGGCCGCGGCCACGGCCGGGCGATGGGTCGTGGCCCAGGCCTGGTAGCTACGGCCGTGCGCTCGACGGTCGAACATGCCGTGGGTGGCGGCCAGCTCCTCCACCGGCTCGAAGAGGTTGGAGGGACGCTGGGGCGAGGTGGGCAGGTCCTCGACCTGCTGGGAGCGAAACCCGGTCCGGGCCAGATACCGGTCGGCGAGGTTCGGGAAGAACGTGTTGCCCAGGATCACGGCCAAAGTCATGCCGCCGCAGGTCACCTCCCGGCGGCGGTGGTGGGCGGCGTAGTAGACGGCCTCGGCCGGCACCTCCGGCTGGTAGATGGGGGGGATGGGCTGGGGGTGGTGGGGCAGCCGGCTCAAGCACCAGTTGAACTGCGGGGTGTTGACCGCGGGGAGCTGCACCATGGCGATCCGGACCCGGCTCCTCCGGTGCAGCAGCTCGGTGCGCACCGAGTCGGTGAAGCCCCGGATGCCGAACTTGGCCCCGCAGTAGGCCGACTGCAGGGGGATGGCCCGATAGGCGAGGGCGGAGCCGACCTGGACCACCGTGCCCCGGTCCCGGGGGACCATCCGCCTCAGCGCCGCCATGGTTCCGTAGACCGTCCCCAGGTAGGTCACCTCGGTGGCGCGTCGGAACTCCTCGGGCGCGATCTCGACGAAGGGCGCGAAGATGGTCGACATGGCGTCGTTCACCCAGACGTCGATGGGGCCGAGCTCGGTCTCTACCGTCGCCGCCGCTACCTCCACCTGCTCGGGGTCGACGACGTCAGTGGGCACCACCAGCGCCCGGCCGCCCAGCGACTCGACCTCCTCGCGGGCCGCCTCCAGGCCCTTCCTGCCCCGCGCCACCAGGCCGACGCGGGCCCCCCGTCGGGCGAAGGCGTGGGCCACCGCCCGCCCCACCCCGGCGGAGGCCCCGGTCACCACCACCACCTCCTCCCTGGACGCCTTGCCACGCCGCGTCAGCATCGTCGCTCACCTCCTTGCTGCTGGGTCCGACGGACGATCGATGGATCGGTGCCCGGGGGCTCAGGCCACACGGTAGGCCTCCAGGTCCGCCCGCTTCGGCTCCAGGCCCAGGCCCGGTCGTCCCGGGTCGGGCGCCAGCTCGCCGCCCCTGGGCTCGACCGCGCCCTCGAAGACCATCCGCTCGATGCGGACGTGGGTGTGGAAGTACTCCAGATGGGAGATCTGCTTGGCGGCGCAGGCCGCGTGGACGTGCAGCGAGGGCGCGGTGTGGGCCGAGAACGGCACCCCGAAAGCGTGGGCCAGGTCGGCAGCCTGCAGCCAGCCGGTGATGCCGAGACAGCGGCTGGCGTCGGCCTGCAGCACGTCGACCGCCTCCGCCCGCAGCAGGTCGCGGAAGTACCAGGGGTCGTAGCCGTACTCCCCCGCTGCCACGTCCACCGAGGTACGGCCCCGGACGAAGGCCAGCTGCTCGCGGTGGTCCGACGAGACCGGCTCCTCGAAGTAGACGATGCCCGCCTCGTCCTGCAGCCGCGCCGCCAGCGCCACCGCCTGGGTGGCGGTGTAGGCCCCATTGGCGTCGACGAAGAGCTGGGCCTCGGGGCCGATGGCCCGGCGGGCGATCCGGGCCCGCCTCAGGTCGAGGTCGGGCCGGCTTCCCCGGTCGACGCCGATCTTCATCTTGACCCGCCCGATGCCGCGCTCCACCCAGCCGCCGAGCTGCTCGGCCAGCTCGCGCTCGTCGTAGCTGGTGAAGCCCCCGCTGCCGTAGATGGGGACCGCCCGCCGGCCCGGCCCGAGCAGCTCGAAGAGCGGCCGGCCTTCGGCCCTGGCCCTCAGGTCCCAGAGTGCGACGTCCACCGCCGAGATGGCGCAGGCGGCGATCCCGGGACGGCCCATGTTGCGCACCGCGGCGACCATGGCGACCCAGCTGGCGGTGTGCTCCTCGAGCCGGCGACCGACCACCGCCGCCTTCAACGTCTCCCGGATCACGCCGACCGCGGCCGGGGCGCAGTAGGTGAAGCCGAGGCCGCGCACCCCCGCCTCCGACTCCACCTCGACCAGGACCAGGGTGGTCGCCTCCCAGCTCAGGGTGCCGTCCGCCTCGGGACGGTCGGTGGGGATGGTGAAGGCCGCGGCCTCGAGGTCCCTGACCCGGTCTTGGCCTCCCGCCGACCCCCGGCCCCTTCCCGGGCCGGCCCGGTGGGGAGACCGAGGCGGAGCCTCCCGGCCGACGTGGCCGCGATCAGATGCCGGCCGCATTGGCATAGTGCTGCTGGTCCTCGCGCCACCCGCCCATCCCCTGGCCGACATGGCGGTAGCCGGAGGCGAGCTCGATGCGCGCGATCCACTTGACCATCTTGAAACCGAGCTGGGTCTCGAGCCGGAGGCGGACCGGCGCCCCGTGCGCGACCGGCAAGGGCGCGCCATTCATCTCCAGGGCCAGGATGGTCTGGGGCTGGAGCCCGAGGACGATCGGGATCGATTCGTAGAAGCGGCCGTACCGACCCTCGTCCTCGGTGATCCCCTTTCGTCGAAGCCGTGGAAGATGAGGTGGCGGGCGGAGTGGTTCGGCCGGCACCGTTCCAGGACCCGACGCAGGGGAACCCCACCCCATTCGGCGAAGCTGGTCCAGCCCTGGATGCGGTGGTGCTCGACCACCTGGCGCTGGAAGCCGAGCCTGCGCAGGTCCTCGAGCGAGAGGGCGAGCGGCCGCTCGACCAGGCCACCGACCTCCAGCCGGTAGTCGCGGAAGCCGTTGCCAGCCAGCCGCCGGTAGTCGTCGTCGGCCGGCGGGTAGCCGTTCACCCAGTGGTAGGGCGAGATCCGGGAGCGAGGGTAGCGCTGCCGGGAGCGGAACAGCCGCGAGATCGCCCGCTCCAGGGGGTTCACCAGCCGGCCGGTGAAGCGCTGGACCGAGCGCGGGCGGGCGAGCGCCCAGCCGGTGGCGGCGACGTTGACGGACAGGATGGCGAAGAGGGCGACGAGCCCGATCGCCACCGCCAGGGTGTGGTCGGCGCGGTACGACCCGAGCACGATCGCCGCCCACTCGTGGGGGACCCGGTGGACGATCACCATGATCGTGTGCACGACCACGAAGGCGGCGAACGCGCACAGGCCCAGGAAGTGCAGGGTGCGCGCCGTCTGCTTGCCGCCGAACAGCCGCCCGTACCACGGGAATCGCGCCAGCACGGCCGGTGACATGGCGGCGCCGGTCGCGATCTGGAGGGGTGCCAGGAGGAAGACCACGGCGAAGGAGGCGAGCTGCTGGGCGTGGTTGTAGGGCAGGCCGGGCGACGGCGGCGCCAGGCGTCCATCCAGGTAGGTGGCGAGGTCGTGCATGGCCCCGGGCAGGATCGTCCAGGAGGTCGGGACCAGCCGCACCCACTCGCCGCTCACGGCCAGCCAGACGACGTAGACGAGACCGGTCGCCACCCAGAACTGGAGGGTCATGAAGTGCCAGTGACGACCGATGCCCAGGTGCTTGCGTCCGGGTGGCGCGATCAGCGGGGACCAGCTCTCCTCCAGGTCGAGCGAGGTCCAGGGCCGGTCGGAGTCGGCGCAGACCACCCGGCGCGAGAAACGGATCAGTTCGCGCCCGGGCGGGCAGTGGTTGCTGAGGTAGAGACGAGATAGGGCGCTCAGGATCTCCAGGCCGCTGCGCGCCAGCAAGGTCATCCAGAGGATGTTGAGGAAGTGGGTGACCACGACGAAGACCGGGAAGTCGTCGGCCCGCAGGGGGCCGGCCGGATCGATCATCGCCGCTTCCTCGCCAGGTGCTGGGCCAGGCGCGAGCTGAGCGCCATGATGGTGAGGGCGGGGTTGGCGCTGCCCTGGGTGGGACACACGCTGCCGTCGGCGAGGTAGAGGTTCGTCATTCCCCAGACCCGTTGGTCGCGGTCGACCACGCTGTTGGCCGGGTCGGTTCCCATGCGGCAGCCCCCGATCAGGTGGGCGTAACGGGTGATGCTGAGCACGTCCTGGGCTCCGGCGGCCTCGAGCAGGTCGGTGATCACCCGCTTGGCGTAGGCCATGTTGCGGCGGTCGTTGTCGCAGCGCGAATGGTCGAAGCGGGCCACCGGCATGCCGTACCGGTCGGTCTCGTCGGCCAGCGTCACCCGGTTGTCCGCCTGTGGCAGCAGCTCGCACAGCACCCCGATCGCGAACCAGTGGTTGTAGTCGCGGAGGTACTCGCGCAGGGCCCGGCCCCAGTGGCCGTCGGCCAGCACGTGCTCGGCCCAACCGATGGGGAGCGGGGAGACGGTCTGGATCGAGAAGCCGCGGGCGAACCCCCGGGTGGGATCGGTCTCGTAGAACTGCTCGGAGGAGATCTCCGGCGGCGGCGCCTTGTACATGCGCACCTCGAACGGGAAACGGCCCGCGGTCTGGTCGGCCCCCTGTACCATCACGTAGCGCCCGACCTGGTCCTCGTCGTTGCCCAGCCCGTGCGGGAAGCGGCCGCTGGTGGAGTTGAGGAGCAGGCGCGGGGTCTCGATGGAGTAGCCGGCCACCGCCACCACTCGCGCCGGCTGGAAGCGCTCGCGCCGGCTCGACTCCTCCACGTAGGTGACGCCGGTGGCGCGCCGGCCGGTGCCGTCGACCTCGACCCGGGTGGCCATGCATCCGGCCCGCACCTCGACCCCGTGCGCCAGGGCGTCGGGCAGGTGGGTGACGAAGGGGCTGGCCTTGGCGTTGACCTTGCAGCCCTGGAGGCAGTAGCCCCGGTAGATGCAGTGGGGCCGGTTGCCGAAGGTGCCGTTGACGATCCCCACCGGGCCCACCCGGAACTCGATGCCGAGGGCCCGACCCCCTTTCCAGATCAGCTGAGCGCCGCCGCTGACGGGATGGGGCGAGAACGGGTAGCGGTGGGGCCGGTCCCAGGGCCAGCTCTGCCCCGCCACCGGCAGCTCCCGCTCCAGCTCCTCGTAGTGGGGCTCCAGCTCCTCGTAGGAGATCGGCCAGTCGGCCCCCACCCCGTCCCGGGTGAAGGTCGCGAAGTCGGAGGGGTGGAAGCGCGGGCAGTAGCCGGCGTAGTGAATCATGGAGCCGCCCACGCCGCGGCCGGAGTTGTTCTTCCCCATCTCGATGGGGTCGGCGCCGCCGATGATCCGCTTCTGCGTCCAGTACAGGCGGTGCGAGCCCGCCTCGTCGCTCACCCAGTCCTCGTCCGGGTGCCAGAAGGGGCCGGCCTCGAGGATCACGATGCGCCAGCCGCGGCGCGCCAGCCGCTGGGCCAGCACCGAGCCCCCGGCTCCGGCGCCCACCACCACCAAGTCGACCTCCTCCTGGTCGCGGTACCGGCGCATGGTCGCCTCGCCCGGGATCTGCCGCTGGTGGACGTCGAGGAGGAAGCGGGAGTCGTTCTCCCGGGGCCCGATCGATCCCTTGAGGAAGGTCGGCCTCATGGCTCCAGCCTCGGCGCCATGCGCACTGGGTCCTCGTGCGTGGCCCCGGGTCGCTCGTAGGGCTCCAGGGTCCCGACCGGCCCCATGCGCATGAACCCCCTCGGGTAGGCGGGGCCTCCGAAGCCGATCTCGTTCCAGGCCCAGGGGTGGCTGTAGAAGGCGCTGAGGATCATCCGCATGCACACCGACCAGGCGCGGCCCACGTCCAGGGCCTTCCAGGCCCCGCCCGCCAGCTTGCCCCGGGAGAGATCGGCCACGATCGCCTCCTGCTCGGGGAGGCCCAGGTCGGCGAAGGAGGCGACGTCGAACCGCTCCCTGGCGGTCTCGTCCAGACCCCGCAGCACCAAGTGCCAGGTGTCCCGGTCGTCGGGCATGCCCGCGTACTGATAGCCGTCCAGGCGGCCCGCGGCCAGCTTCTCGTCGATCAGCTCGGCCACCGGCACCCGCGGCTCCTCGTCCTGGGCCACGGCGACGTCGCAGAAGGCGCGTAGGGTGGGCTCCTCGGCGGCCGAGAAGAAGGTCAGGCGACGTCCCCCAACCCGCATCCGCTCCTCGACCACCCGACGGGTGGCCGGGTCCCAGGCGTCGATCTGCTCGAGCACGTCGTAGTCGGGGTACCGTCCCACCATCTGGGGGGTGATCCCCCGTCGCTGCCGTGGCAGCCAGCGCTTGTCGAGCGGCCGCCTCCCGGGGCGGAGGTTGGGGAGGTGCGCGGGGGAGGCGAAGTCGGGCATGGCTCAGCGCTCCCGGCGCAGGACGGCCGCCAGCAGGCCCATCCCGCCCACCAGCGCCATCAGCCCAGGAGCCATCAGCGGGGGCCCCATGGGCACGTTGTAGGAGGCCAGCCGCCAGCCCCCGGGCCGGCGGGCCACTCCGCGGGCGTGGTAGTACTCGCCGAGCAGGCCGTTGAGCGTGTAGGCCAGGCTGGCCAGCGGCAGCCAGCGCTTGGCCCAGCGCCGGTCGAAGTAGCCAGCGATGCCGGCCACCACCACCGGCGGCGTCACCACCACCGGGCTCCACATCATCTTGTTCCCGAAGCTCGCCCGGTAGTGCTCCAGGTAGATCTCGGCGCTGGTGATCAGCGCCGCCGCGGCGGTCAGCGCCGAGAGGGCGCACTCGAAGCGCCCCCGCTCGACGTCGCGGGTGAGGCGATCGATCAGGTGCTCGGTCCGTCGCACCGGCCGCGGGGCTCGGCGTCGTCGCGGCGATCGCATCTCAGCGCCCGGGCCTCAGCTCCTCGACCTTCTCCCGCAGCGCCTCGACCGCGCCGGGAAGGCCCGCCCTCGGCGCCCGGAGGATCGATTTGCCGTAGCGAACCGCCTCCTGGAACGTGATGTGGGGGGGCAGCGGCGGCTCCTCGGGGTCGGTCACGGCGTCGATGACCGCCGGTCGGTCGGCGGCGAACGCGGCCTCCACCGCCGGCTCGATCTCGGAGGCCCGGGTGACCTTGATCCCCGACAGCCCGATCAGGTCTGCGTAGCGGGCGTAGTCGACGTAGGGGATCTCCTGGGAGGCCTCGAACTTGGGATCGCCGGCCATGACCCGCTGCTCCCAGGTCACCTGGTTCAGGTCCTGGTTGTTGAGCACCAGGACCACCAGGCGGGGGTCCCGCCAGGTGCGGTAGTACTTGGCGGCGGTGAGCAGCTCGGTCATGCTCCCCATCTGCATGGCCCCGTCGCCGACCATGGCCACCGCCACCCGCTCCGGGTAGGCGAACTTGGCCGCGATGGCGTACGGCACCCCCGGCCCCATCGTGGCCAGGTTGCCGGAGAGCGACGCCTTCATCCCCCGGCGGATGCGCACGTGGCGCGCGAACCAGTTGGCGGCGGAGCCGGAGTCGCTGCTCAGGATCGCCCCCTCGGGCAGGTGCCGCGAGACGGCGGCGAAGAGGCCCTGGGGACGGAGACGGTGGTCGCGCTCCTCGGGTCGGCCGCGCTCCTCCATCAGCCGCCACCACTCCTCGACCTCCCGGATCAGCTGCTCCTGGAAGCCCCGGTCCTGCCTGCGCTCGAGCAGGGGCAGCAGCTCCGCCAGCGTCGCCTTGCTGTCCCCGACCAGGTTGACCTCCATCGGGTAGCGCAGGCTCAGCATCCGGGGCGCCAGGTCGATCTGCACACCGCGCGCCTGACCGGTCGGGGGCAGGAAGTTGCTGTAGGGGAACGAGCTGCCGACGATCAGCAACGTGTCCGCGCGCTGCATCAGGTTCCAGCTCGGCCGGGTGCCGAGCAGGCCGATGGCTCCGGTGCAGAAGGGGACGTCGTCGGGTACCGCCGCCTTGCCCAGCAGCGCCTTGGCCACGCCGGCTCCGAGCCGGTCGGCGACCGCCAGCACCTCGTCGGTCGCGTCCAGGGCGCCGGCGCCGACCAGCATCGCCACCCGGCTGCCGGCGTTGAGCACGGCCGCCGCCCGCTGCAGGTCCTCCCGGTCCGGCACCAGCCGCGGGCGCGCGTAGCCGATCCCGGTGTGGATGGCCTTGAGCCCGGGCGGCTGCTCGACCACCGCCTCCATCTCCTGGACGTCGGTGGGCACGATCACGCAGGTCACGGTGCGTTCGGCGTCGGCGATGCGCAGCGCCCGGTCGAGGCAGTGTCGGATGGCGGAGGGGTCGTTGGCCTGTTGCACGTAGGCCGAGGCCACGTCCTTGTAGAGGGCGAGCAGGTCCACCTCCTGCTGGGTGTCCCCGCCCAGCGCCGAGACCGGGGCCTGGCCCACGATCGCCACCACCGGTTGGTGATCGAGCCGGGCGTCGTAGAGACCGTTCAGGAGGTGGATCGCCCCCGGCCCCGAGGTGGCCATGCAGACGCCCACCTCCCCCGTCCACTTGGCGTGTCCGCAGGCCATGAAGGCGGCCATCTCCTCGTGCCGCACCTGGATGAAGCGGAGCCGGTCCTGGTGGCGGCGGAGCGCGCCCAGGATGCCGTTGATCCCGTCCCCGGGGTACCCGTAGACGGTGCGCACGCCCCACTCGAGGAGACGCTCGCAGAGGTAGTCGGCTGCGGTTCCAGCCATCGCGTGACCTCCTGGGGCTCGACCCCGGTGGTGGGCCGACCGCCATCGTCCCTGCCATGCCGTTCCGGATCGCGGGGGCGACCCGGTGTTCTTCCCAGCCTACGAGATTCCGGCCGCGGGCCGCGAACGCCCCGCGGCGCTGTCGACCGGCTCTCGGAGCGGGGTCCCTCCGCTCGCGGGACCGGAGCTCAGACCGTGAGCCCCTCGAGCGAGAGGCAGTAGCCGAGCCCCGGCTGCGACAGCAGGCAGAAGGGAGGATGCAGGGCCTTGAACTTGCGGCGCAGCCGGGTGATGTAGCTCCGCAGCTGCTCCACCGACACGCCGTCGCCCCAGGCCCCGGCCACCAGGTCCTCGGCCCGCGTGTACTGGTTGGCCCGGCTGAGCAGGAAGGTCAGCAGCTCCCACTCCCGACGGGTCAGGGCCACGTCGCGCTCCCCGACCACGATGCGCTGGCGCACCGCGTCGAAGGTCACGCCCTCCAGCTCGATCCGCCGGGCCAGGCTGAAGACGGAGGTCGGGTTGGCGGCCCGCAGCTCCGACCGGATCGCCCCCACCAGGGCACCGGGCACGAAGGGCTTGGGCAGGATCTGGTCCACGCCGGCCTCGAAGCTGGCCCGGGCCTCCTCGTAGGACTCGTCGAGCAGGATCACCGGCGCCTGCATCGCGTCTCGGAGCCGGGCCAGGGTGGCCGGTGAAGGTCGATCGGCGGGATCGACGCCCAGCACGACCACGTCGCATCCCCCCGCCTCGGCCTCGGCCAGGGCCGTGGCCAGGTCGGGCCGCACCAGCGGCTCGCACCCCGCCAGCTCGGCGGTGTGCGCGATCACCGAGCGGTAGTCGGAGTCGGCCTCGACGATCAGGGCGCGAGGGCGGCGCGTGGGCTCGATACCCATCACCCTGGCCATTATGGGTCGGAGCCGGAGGGGGCAGCGGCGGGCGGCGTCCGAGCGCAAACGCGACGCGAGCGAAAGTTGCTGCGTTTTTGCGCCGGGCGGACGTATCAATGGTGCTGTCGCGGATGTCGACTGGAGCGAACGACTCACCGATGCCGAGGGAAGGGTCGAGGACCGGGAGCCGGAGAGCGCGGCGACGCCGACCGGAGCGGACGCCGCCGATCGATCTGCATCGGGTCATACACCCGGCGCCATACCGGTCAGGTGGATCACCCCCACCGACGCGTGGCATGGACCAGGGCATCCGGACCGCTACCCCCCGTGACGGTTCAGGGGACTCGGCGTGGGTCCCCTGTCCGGGGGGCCTCGCCGCCGGCCACCCCGGCTGGGCGGCGGGCACGACGGGCGCCCCGCTCGGGGGTCCGAGCCGGCAATGGAAGTGGAGGCGGCGGGCCGCGGTCGTCCCGCAGCGGCCGGCGCCGCCGGAGGAGGGTCGGTGGAGCTGCAGCCGGGAGGTATCATCGCCTGGATCGTGGTCGGCCTGGTCGCCGGCTGGCTGACCGGCCTGGTCGTGCGGGGAAGGGGTTACGGGCTCCTGGGCGACCTGGTGCTAGGTCTGATCGGGGCCCTGATCGGGGGGTTCGTCGTCGGCTTCGTCGTGCACGGCAGCGTGGGGTTGATCGGGAGCATCGTCGTCGCCTTCATCGGGGCGGTGATCCTGGTCCTGTTGCTGAGGCTGGTGTCCGGGTCGCGCACCCGGATCGTGCGATGACCGAAGCCGCCCGAGCGGGGCAGCACGGTGCCCGCGGCACCCGCCGCGCCCGGTCGACGACCGGGCTGGGGGTCGGAGGCCGCTCTCGGCCGGGACGGCGCCAGGGAGGGCGTCCCGGACCGCCCGGGTCGGATCCGGCCGGATGACCGCCGCAGCGAGGCGGCCGGGGATGACGGTCGCTCGGGCGGAGCGGGCCCTGATGATCACCCACTCGCTCCGCCCGCTCATCCGTGATCCGGTGGGAGGCTCCGGCCGAGCCCGTTGAGGGACCTCATCCGGGCGCGCGGCACCAACCGGGTCCGCTGTGGGTGCCCGTGGAGACGTCCACGCTCAGCTCGCCGGGGCCGCCCTGTGGCCCTGGCCCTCGGCGCCGGCGAGCCGCGGGTGAGGCCGCACGGCCGACGCCCTGCCCGGGTCCGCAAGCTCGCCAACGCTTCCTCCGACCGCGTCGCCGGCGCCGCCGCTTGGCCTCGCCCAGGACCCATCGCACCGATCACGCACCCATCGGCGCGAGATCTCTGGTTCAGCACACTAGGCTTGACCGGTCTTCCAGCGGGCCCTGACGTCCTCGGCGAAGGCCACGTAGCTTCGGACCGGGACGATCTCCACGAACTCCAGGACGTGGGCCATGGGCAGCCCGGCCATGAAGATGCGGTCGAGCTCGTCGTGCGAGTCGGCCTCGATGACGCCGATCACCCGCCGCTGCCCACTCACCTTCCAGAGCTGCAGGCGGCCGGCCTTGACCGCCGGGAGCGCCGCCTCGGCCTCCTTCTCCCACATCTCCCAGAGCTCGTCGAACGATAGGCTCTCGTGGTTGACACGGACGTCGAAGAAGTACTGCACGGTCGCGACTCCTGATCTGGGGATGTAGCGAGCGTAGCAGGCCCTCCGCCTCGTCGGCTCCCCGGATCGCGGCCGCCCGACTGACCGGGTCCCGCTCGCTACCATCGTTCCCGAGGTGAGCGCTCGTACCCCCCGGCCGGCACGCCGGCCCCCGCGCCGAGGTCTCGGGGCCGGGTGACCTACGACCTGGTCGTGGTCGGTGCCGGCATCGTCGGCCTCGCCACCGCCAGGGAGCTGTTGCGGCGGCATCCGGGCCTGCGCCTGGCCGTGATCGACAAGGAGCCTCGGATCGGGGCCCACCAGACCGGCCACAACAGCGGGGTGGTGCACTCGGGCATCTACTACGCCCCCGGCTCGCTCAAGGCCCGGCTCTGCGTGGCCGGGGCGCGCGCCCTCTACGCCTACTGCGAGGAGCGCGGCATCCCCATCGAGCGCTGCGGCAAGGTGATCGTCGCCACCGAGGAGGCCGAGCTGGGGCGCCTCCAGGCGCTCTACGAGCGGGGCCTGGCCAACGGGGTCCCGGGCCTGGAGCTGATCGGACCGGAGCGGCTGCACGAGATCGAGCCCCACTGCGCCGGCCGGCGCGCCATCTGGTCGCCGGCGACCGGCATCGTCGACTTCTCCGAGGTGGCCCGCCACTACGCGCTTGAGGTGCGGGCGGCGGGGGGCGAGGTGCACACCGGCCGCGAGCTGCTCGGCCTGCGGCACGATGGCGACGCGGTGGTGCTGGAGACCGGCGCCGGGGAGCTGCGGGCGGCGCGCGTCATCACCTGTGCCGGCCTCCACGCCGACCGGGTGGCGGCGCTCTCGGGCGGCGCCCGGGAGCCCCGCATCGTCCCCTTCCGGGGCGACTACTGGCAGCTGCGGCCCGCCGCCCGCCACCTCTGTCGGAATCTGATCTACCCGGTGCCGGACCCGGCCTTCTCCTTCCTCGGCGTGCACGCCACCCGCCGCATCGGCACGGGCGAGGTCTGGCTGGGCCCGAACGCGGTCCTGGCCTTCGCCCGCGAGGGGTATCGACGCCGTGACCTCCGCCCCGGTGACCTGGTGGACACGCTGGGTGGGCCCGGGTTCCGCCGGTTGGCCCGCCGCTACTGGCGGACCGGCCTGCTCGAGCTGTGGCGGGACTGGTCCAAGCGGGCCTTCTGGAGGTCGGTGCGGCGCTACCTGCCCGAGCTGGGGCTGGAGGACATGGTGCCCGGGCCGGCCGGGGTGCGGGCGCAGGCCGTGGACCCCTCGGGGGCGCTGGTGGACGACTTCGTGGTCGAGGGCGGCGGCCGGGTCATGCACGTGCGCAACGCCCCCTCCCCGGCGGCGACCTCCTCCCTGGCCCTGGCCCGGCTCATCGCCGACACCGCCGAGCGCCGCCTCGACGGGCCTCGGGCTAGGCCCTGACCTCCCGCCCGGTTCGGGCGCCGGCCAGGTCGCGGTTGAGCGCCAGGTAGACGATGGCCGCGACCAGGAAGCCGACGACGAAGGTCACGTCGCCCAGGGCGGGGACGGCGTGGGGCAGAGGGCCGACGAAGAGGGGGTTGTTCCAGAAGGGGAGCGAGGCCACGATGCCGGCCAGCATGGCCGCGACCCCCTGCCAGCGCCGGTGCCGGGGGGCGTAGAAGAGCCGCTCGTCGAAGCGACCTCGGCGCAGCCAGGCGTCGGTCAGGATCACGGCCAGGAAGGGGGCGATCCAGTAACTGATCAGGAGCAGGAAGTTCTCGTACTTGCTCCCCGGCCCGACCTGGGCCTGGAGCGCGACCCCGACCACGTAGCTGACCACGCCCGTGGCCAGGGCCACGATGGCCCGTCGCTGGTGCAGCGTGAGCCGGATGCCCAGGGTGAGGAAGGACATCGCCCCGCTGTAGATGTTGAGCACGTTGGCGGCCACCGCGCCCAGGGCGATGCCGAGCATGGTCAGGGCGGCGAGCCACTCGGGCAGGGGCCGGATGAACTGGGCGGTGGGCACGTCGTTCGGCCCCCAGCGGGTGCCGGGCACGGTGGCCAGGGCCGCGCCAGCGATCTCCAGCAGGACGCAGGAGAGGAACACGCCCAGGCCCGCCCAGAGGCCGGTCAGGACCCGGCTGCTGCTCCGGGGCAGGTAGCGGGTGTAGTCGGAGGCGTACGGGTTCCAGCCCACGGCGTAGCCGAAGGCGGCGGTGAAGGTGAGCAGGAAGGCGCCGCTCTCCCCCATGGGGCCCTGGGCCCGGGCGTCGATGCCGGTGCCGGGTCGGGAGTGGGCGAAGACCAGCGCCGCCGCGAGCAGGAACACGATCGTCAGGTAGGGGAAGGCGTAGCGCTCGAAGGCGTGGACCAGGTTGTGGCCCAGGAAGGCGACCACCACCTGGACCAGCACGATGACCAGGAAGGCCAGCCAGAAGGGCATCGTGAACCAGTGCAGGAGTGGCCCGAAGAGCGTCTCCAGGGCGAAGGCGCCGCTCACGCTGTTGACGATGAACCAGCCCACGTTGGCGGTGAAGGTGTTGAGGCCGGCGGGAAGGATCACCCCTCGGTAGCCGAAGGCCGCCCGCGCCTGCACCATCTGGGGGACGCCGAAGCGCGGGCCCCAGCTCGAGAGCACGGCGTGGGTGAGCGAGCCCAGGGCGGTGCCCACCACCAGCGCCAGGCAGGCGTCGACGAACCCCATGCCGAAGAAGGCCAGGGGCAGGACCCCGACGTAGATGGTGGCGAACTCCAGATTGGGAGAGACCCAGGTCCAGAACAGGTCGAGCGGACGTCCGTGGCGCTCCCGCTCGGGGATGTACTCCACCCCGCCCGGCTCCACGGCGACCACCCGGTCGCCGTACTCGCCCTCCCGGACGGGCACGCCGGTCATCCCCGCCGGTGACTCCTCGACACCCATCGGGCCCTCCTCTCGGTGCGCATGCCGGGCCCCTGGTGGGTGCCCGAACCCGGTTGGCAGTGTACCCTGCGCCGGGCTCGAGGAGGGCGGTCCGCGGGCGGGGCGCCGCCTGTTACCGTGCAGGTGTGCTGGACCTGCTGCTGACCGGCGCCCGGCTGCCAGGGGCCCCGGACCTGCGCGACCTCGGCGTGCGCGAGGGCCGGCTGGTCGCTCCCGAGCCGGACGCGCGTCGGGTGATCCACCTGGAAGGGGCGCTGGTCACCCCGCCCCTGGTCGAGCCCCACATCCACCTGGACGCGGCGCTGACGGTCGGCGATCCTCGGCCGAACCGGAGCGGCTCGCTCTTCGAGGGCATCGCCATCTGGGCCGAGCGGGTGCGGGGGCTGACCGTGGAGGACGTCAAGCGGCGGGCGGGCCGGGTGCTGCGCTGGCAGCTGGCCAACGGCGTGCAGCACGTGCGCAGCCACGTCGACGTGTGCGATCCCGAGCTGCGGGCCCTGCGGGCCCTGATCGAGCTGCGGGAGGAGATCGGGGACCGGATGGAGCTGCAGCTGGTCGCCTTCCCCCAGCAGGGCATCTTCTCCTTCGACGGCGGCCCGGATCTGATGCGCCGGGCGGTCGAGCTGGGCGTGGACGCGGTCGGTGCCATCCCCCACTTCGAGCTCAGCCGGGAGCTGGGGGTGAGGTCGGTCGAGTTCGCCTTCGCCTTGGCCGTGGAGCACGGCCTGCGTGTGGACATCCACTGCGACGAGACCGACGACGATCACTCCCGCTTCGTCGAGGTGATGGCGGCGGAGACCATCCGGCTGGGGATGGCGGGCCGGGTGACGGCCAGCCACACCACGGCCATGCACTCCTACAACAACGCCTACGCCGACCGTCTGATCAGGAACCTGGCCCGCGCCGGCATGCACGTGGTCACCAACCCCCTCGACAACTCGGTCCTGCAGGGCCGTTTCGACGCCTACCCGGTGCGGCGCGGCCACACCCGGGTCCGCGAGCTGATGGCGGCCGGGGTCAACGTCTGCATCGGGCACGACTCGGTGATGGACCCCTGGTACCCCTTCGGCTGCGGCGACCCCTTGCAGGCGGCGTTCGTGCTTGCCCACTACGGTCACCTCTCCGGAGCCGAGGACCCGGCCCGCCTCTTCGAGATGATCACGGTCAACGCCGCCCGGGCGCTGGGGCTGGAGGACTACGGGCTGCGCGAGGGCGGCCCGGCCAGCCTGGTGGTGTTCGACGCCCCCAACGAGGCCGACGCCCTGCGCCTGCTGGCCCGGCGCCGGCTGGTGCTGCGCCGAGGAGCGGTGGTGGCACGGACGGAGCCGGCGCGGACGCTGGTCTCCTGGGGCGGGGCGGAGGAGCTGGTCGACTTTCGGCCCTGAGCGCCGGCGGGCGGGACGGTCACGCCGCCCTGCCCGGCGGCGAACCCACCGGTGACATGCGGAGACATCGATGGTGGTCGATCGGCGCGACGCTGGCCGCGGCAGCCGCCGTCGCCGGCCTGCTGGGGTATCACGCCCTGGCCTGGCGAGGCTCCGATCACGCCCCCCTACCGGGCCGAGCCGTGCCGGTCCGGCTCCTGAGCTGGCAGGGGCCCTATATGAGCTTCCGGCCGCCGACGGTGGCGGCGGCTTGACGGTGCCGGAGCTGCTGGCCGAGCTGCGACCCGGCGTCCGGGGGGACATCTGTCCGGGCTGGCGGTCCGACGCGCCGGGCGTCTGCTGGCCGGGGCTCCGGGGTGCTGCTGGAGCAGCTGCTGATCGGCACCTGGGCCCTGGACTCCGCCTTCGGCCACGACTGGCGGGCCGGCCTCGACCGGCACACGCTGACCGTCCGCATCGATTCCTGGGACACCGTCTGCGAGCACGGAGCCGACTGCGCGCCGGCGCCGTTCCGCTACGTGCTCTTCGGCGTGCCCCTGGCTCGGCTGCCCTCCGGTCGGCTCCCCGTGGTGGTCGAGCAGGAGCGCGGCTATTGGACTCGGGCCTCGACCACGGTGCAGATCCCGGGGCGGGCGACCTCGACATCCAGTACCTTGGCCGGGTCATGAGCCATCGCATCGCGGTCATCCCCGGGGACGGTGTGGGCAAGGAGGTGATCCCGGAGGGGATCAAGGTCCTGAGCGCCCTGGGCCTCTCCCTGGAGTTCGAGCAGCTGCCCTGGGGTTGCGATCACTACCAGCGAACCGGCCGGATGATGCCCGACGACGCACTGGCCGTCCTGGCCCGCTTCGACGCCATCTACCTGGGCGCCATCGGCTGGCCCACGGTCCCCGACCACGTCAGCCTCTGGGGCTGCCTGCTGCCGATCCGCAAGACCTTCGACCAGTACGTCAACCTGAGGCCGGTGCGCCTGCCGCCCGGCGTCCGCTCTCCCCTGGCGGGCCGGGGGCCGGCGGAGGTGGACATGCTCTTCGTGCGCGAGAACACCGAGGGCGAGTACTCGGGGGCCGGAGGGCGCGTGCATCAGGGGACCCCGGCCGAGGTGGCGGTGGAGGTGCCCGTCTTCACCCGCCGGGCCATCGAGCGCTGCGTCCGCTACGCCTTCGAACGGGCGCGGGAGCGGCGCCGTCGGCTGATCAGCGTGACCAAGTCCAACGCCAGCCGGTACGCCTACGTGCTCTGGGACGAGGTGGTCGCCGGCCTCGCCCCCTCCTATCCCGAGGTGGAGGTGGAGCGGGTGCACGTGGACGCCATGGCGGCGCGAATGGTGCTCCGTCCCGACACCGTCGACGTGGTCGTCGGCTCCAACCTCTTCGCCGACGTCCTGACCGACCTGGGCGCCGCCCTCCAGGGGAGCCTGGGGCTGGCCGCCAGCGCCAACCTGAGCCTCGACCGGGCCGGGCCCTCGATGTTCGAGCCCGTGCACGGCTCCGCGCCCGACATCGCCGGACGGTCGCTGGCCAACCCCATGGGAGCGGTGTGGTCGGCGGCGCTGATGCTACGGCACCTGGGCCACGAGGCCGAGGCCGACCGGGTGGAGCGGGCCATCGACCGGGTCTGCGCGGAGGGCAGGTTCCTCACCGGGGACCTGGGCGGAAGCGCCACCACCTCCGAGGTGGGGGACGCGATCGTCCGCGCCCTGGACGAGCCCGGAGGTCGGCCGTGAACGCGGCTCGGCCGGGTGGGGATACCGCCTGGCCCTGGGGGCGGACCTGGTCCGGCCGCCTCGAGGAGGTCTGGATCGAGAGCCCGGCCCTGCGCGGCAACCGACTCGGCGACCCCTTCCGGCGTCCGCTCTGGGTGTACCTGCCGCCGGGGTACGACGACGAGCCGGGACGGCGCTACCCAGCCATCTACGTGCTCCAGGGCTACCTGGGACAGGTGGACATGTGGCGGAACCGGGTCGCCCTCTGGCCCACCTTCCCGGAGATGCTGGACGCGCTCTTCGCCGGCGACGAGGCGCCGGCGCCGCCGCCCTGCATCGTGGTCCTGGTCGACGCCTGGACCTCGCTCGGGGGCAGCCAGTTCCTGGACTCGCCGGCCACGGGCCGCTACCACAGCTACCTGTGCCAGGACGTGGTGCCGTGGGTGGACGCCCGCTACCGGACCCTGGCCGCCCGCGAGCACCGGGGGGTGACCGGTCACTCCAGCGGGGGCTACGGAGCCATGGTCAGCGCCATGCTCCGGCCCGACCTCTTCGCGGGCCTCGCCAGCCACGCGGGCGACGCCCTCTTCGAGCTCTGCTACCTGCCCGAGTTCCCGATGGCGGTCAGGGCGCTGCGCGACGGCTACGACGGCTCCTACGAGCGGTTCTGGCGGGACTTCCGCTCCCGCCTCCCCTTCACCCGCCCCCACGACCAGACCCTCTTCGAGGTCTATGCCATGGCCGCCTGCTACTCGGCGGAGCCCGACGGCACCGTGCTCCTCCCCTTCGAGCCGGCCACCGGGCGCCTGGTGCCGGAGGTGTGGGAGCGCTGGCTGGCCTGGGACCCGGTGCGGATGGCACCGCGCCACGCCGCCGCCCTGCGCTCCCTACGCGCCGTCTACCTGGACGCGGGGCGGTCCGACGACTACTACCTGGACCTCGGGGCCGAGGCCGTTCGTCGCCAGCTGGTAGCGGCGGGGGTGACCGAGATCGCCTTCGAGCTGTTCGAGGGGGGCCACGGGCGCATCGCCTACCGCTACCCGCTGGCCATCCGCTACCTGGCGGAGCGGCTGGCGCCCCGCTCTTAGGCGGCCGGCCGGGGGAGCGGCACCGCCCGCCCTCCGGCCGCGGCCCGGGGCAGCCCTGGGAAGGCGGCGGAGCCCGTCCAGCTGGTGCCAACGATCACCACCGCCATCACCTGGCCGGTCAGCCCGTCCACGATCACGACCCGGGTGAAGGACAGCGCCGGGAGCGCGAAGCAGGAGACCGGGGCGCCGGCTCCAGCGGCAGGGCAGGCGAAGCGCTGGGGCCCGAGGCCGCCTCGGAGGACCACCAGCCAGGCCAGGCGGTCCCTGCCGATCCGCAGCGTGCCGTTGGCGGTGACCCGGGCCAGCACGCTCTCCTGGACGGTGCCGGTGGCGCCGCGGGTCGCCGCCGCCTCGGCGGCGGACCGGCTGATGGCGCACCCGGCCAGCCCGGCCCGCAGCCAGCGGCCGAGGGGGCCGGGTGCGCCCAGTCCGCAGTAAGGGGGCTGGGGGGCGGCGGCCAGGGTGATGCCGTAGCGCTGGAGGGCGTCCGCAGGGATCGTCTTGAGCACCGGGGCCGGACCCCGGCTGGAGGCCACCAGCCAGCTCGCGCCGCTGCCCAGGCCGAGGGCGAGGACGGCCGTGACGGCGCAGCCGAGGAGGAAGGGCCCCCAGCGCCCCAGGGCGCCGGCTCGGATCGCCGACGACGCCGGGATGGCAGAACCAGCGTTCTCATCCATCGATCACCGCCTCGCGTGGCCTCCGGCCGCATCCGGAGCCCGGTGAGGTCCGGAACCCACCGCCGTTCCGATCCCGACGGCGTCCGGGTGGTCGGCGCCGGCCGGACCGGCGCTTCCTACCTCAAGCCAATCGATGGAAGGGGATGATAGCCGATGCGGGGTCCGGTGTCAGCGATCGGGTTGCCGCCGCCCGGGGATCACACCGGCGGGACCCCGTGCCGGCGATCCGGTCGCGGGCGGCGTCGCGAGGCGTAGGCGTCGAAGCGGGCGATGAGCTGATCCCGGAGCCGATCCGGCTCCACCACGTCGTCCACGATCAGGTCGGAGGCCAGGCGGGCGAGGTCGATGTCGCGGCGGTACGCCTCCTCGAGCTCGCGCCGGCGGGCCTCGCGCTCCGGCTCGGGCAGCTCGGCCAGGCGGTTGTAGAAGACGGCGTTCACCGCCGGCTCGGGCCCCATGACCGCGATCTCGGCCCAGGGTAGGGCGATCACGCTGTCGCTGTCGTAGGCCGGACCGGCCATGGCGTAGAGGCCGGCCCCGTAGGCTTTGCGCACGATCACGCACACCTTGGGGACGGTGGCCTCGGCCACGGCCGTGATCATCTTGGCCCCGTGCCGGATGATGCCCCGTCGCTCCACCTGGGTGCCGATCATGAACCCAGGGACGTCGGCCAGGAAGAGCAGGGGGAGGTTGAAGGCGTCGCAGAGCCAGACGAACCGCGCCGCCTTGTCGGCGCTGTCGTTGAAGAGGACCCCCCCTTTTTGCATGGGCTGGTTGGCCACGATCCCGATCGCCCGGCCGCCCAGCCGGGCGAACCCGACCAGCAGCTCGGGAGCGAAGAGTTGCTTGATCTCCAGCCAGGAGCCCTCGTCCACCAGGGCCTCGATCACCCGCCGCATGTCGTAGCCGCGCTGGGGCTCGAGGGGGACGACGGTCGAGATCGGGGCGACGCCGGCTCGAGGGGCTCGGGGCTCGGCTGCCGGCGGTGCCTCGTCCCCGTGCTGGGGCAGGTAGGAAAAGTAGCGGCGCGCGGTCTCGATGGCGGCCCGGTCGTCCGGGACCAGGAAGTCGCCGCAGCCGCTCTCCGTGCAGTGCATGCGCGCGCCCCCCAGCTCCTCCAGTCCCACCTTCTCGCCGATGACCACCTCGACCATGCGCGGAGAGCCGAGGTACATGGAGGCGTTGCCCTCGACCATGATCACCACGTCGCAGAAGGCGGGGATGTAGGCCCCACCCGCGGCCGAGGGACCGAAGAGCAGGCAGATCTGCGGCACCTGGCCCGACAGGTGCACCTGGTTGTAGAAGATCCGGCCGGCGTGCCGGCGTCCCGGGAACATCTCCACCTGGTCGGTGATCCGGGCCCCGGCCGAATCCACCAGGTAGAAGAGAGGGACCCGGAGCCGCCCCGCGGTCTCCTGGATGCGCACGATCTTCTCGACCGTCCGCGCCCCCCAAGAACCCGCCTTGACGGTGGGGTCGTTGGCCATCACCGCTACCCGCCGCCCCTCCACGCTGCCCAGCCCGGTCACCACTCCGTCGGCGGGCAGGTCGTCGGCCAGGGCGTTGGCGAGCAGGCCGTCCTCGACCAGGGAGCCGGGGTCGAGCAGGAGGTCGAGCCGCTCGCGCGCGGTCAGCTTGCCCTGAGCCCGCAGCCGGGGCAGGTAGCGCACACCCCCCTGCCCGGCCCGCTCCCGCAGCGCCCGGTAGCGCTGGATCGGGCCGGACGTCTCCTCCCCGGTCTCCACGGTGCGACGGTCGGGCTCGCTCATCGTCCCTGGAAGCGTGGTTCCCGCCCCTCGAAGAAGGCCCTCGCCCCCTCCCGGGCGTCCTCCGTGAGCGAGATCAGGGTGAGCTGGGAGTGGAGGTATTCGAGGGCCGCCCCCAGCTCCATGTCCTGCTGTCGGTAGAAGGAGTCGCGACCGAGCTTGAGGACCGCCGGGGAGCGCGCCGCCAGGCGGCCGGTCAGCTCCTCGACCTGGGCGTCCAGCTCCTCCAGGGAGCCCGCCACCCGGTTCAGGAGCCCCGCCTCCCGCATCTGGGCCGCGCTCCAGCGGTCGCCGAGAAGGACCATCTCCAGCACCAGTTTGCGGGGCAGGTTGCGGGCCAGGATGGCCTGGACCATCGCCGGCCAGAGCCCCACGTTGATCTCCGGCGTCCCGAAGGTGGCCGTCTCCACCGACAGCAGGAGGTCGCAGGCGCAGGCCAGGCCGAAGCCGCCGGCCAGCGCGTGGCCGTTGATGCGCCCCACCAGGGGTTTGCCCAGGTCCTGCAGGAGCGAGAAGAGGTCCACAAACCGGTGGCGCTCCCGGTGACGCTCCAGCTCGGCCCCTCCGGCCTCGAAGGTGGAGAGGTCGGCGCCGGCGCAGAAGGCCCGGTCGCCAGCACCGGTGAGCACCACCACCCTCACCCCGGGCTCGTCGCGACACCAGGTCAGCGCCGTCAGCAGGTCGCGCAGCATCCCCGGGGAGAGCGCGTTCCGCCGCTCCGGCCGGTTCAGGGTGACCGTCGCCACCCGCTCCCGGAGGTCGATCAGGACCTCGTCCAGCCGGGGGGGCGAGGGCGTCCGGGCGTCAGCCACGGCAACTATCGTAGTTTGCGGCTAAGAGTCCGCGTCCCACCCCGGTGAGCCGTGCTCACGGCCCAACCCGTGTCCGCCGCGCCCTGGCCCCGATGGCCGGCCGCACCAGCCCTTGGATCACATGTCGAAGCCGTCGTTCCTCAAGCCGTCGGCCGGATGGCTGCTGGTCTTCATCCCCGTCTCCCTGGCGGCCGGCCCGCTCGTGCACCAGCCGGTGGTGGTGTTTGTCGCCGCCTGCTTGGCCATCATCCCCCTGGCCGGGTCGATCGGACGGGCGACCGACCAGCTGGCCATCCGGGCGGGCCCTCGGGTGGGAGGGTTGCTGAACGCGACCTTCGGCAACGTGACCGAGCTGATCATCGCCGTCCTGCTGGTGCGGGCGGGGGAGTTCGAGGTGGTCAAGGCCTCGCTGGTGGGCTCCATCCTGGGCAACCTGGTGCTGGTGCTGGGGGCCGCCTACTTCGCCGGCGGGCTCCGCTTCAGCGAGCAGCGGTTCAGCGCCCGCATGACCGCGGTCCACGCCTCCTCCCTGCTCCTGGCGGTGATCGCGCTCATGATGCCGGCGGTCTTCGTGCTCAGCCAGCCGGACACGCGCGTCGAGCGGGAGGTGATCAGCGTGACCGTGGCCGGGGTGCTGATCGTCCTCTACGCTGCCGGCCTCCTGTTCACGCTGGTCACCCACTCGCGCCTGCTGCGACCCTTCCGATCCCCGGCCGAGGAGGAGCGGCCCCAATGGTCGCTGGCCCGCTCGGTCGTGGTCCTGCTCCTGGCGGCGGTGGCGGTGGGCGTGGAGTCCGAGCTGCTGGTGCGCTCCCTGGAGCCGACCGTCCTGGCCCTGGGGGTCTCCCGCCTCTTCGTCGGCCTGTTCGTGGTCGCCGTGGTGGGGAATGCCGCCGAGCACGCCGCCGCCGTCACCTTCGCCCTGCGCGACCGGATGGACGTCTCGATCGAGATCGCCTTCGGCTCCTCGACCCAGATCGCCCTGCTGGTGGCCCCGCTGCTGGTCTTCGTCAGCCTGGCCCTGGGGCGGCCGATGGACTTCATCTTCGCTACCCCCGAGATCGTGGCCGTGGCCCTGGCCACGCTGGTGACCTCGGTGATCTCGATGGACGGGCGCAGCACCTGGCTGGAGGGGTTGCAGCTGCTGGGCGTCTACATCATCCTCGGGGTATCCCTCTTCTACATCCGTGCCTGAGCCGGTGTCACGGCTGGTGAGCGGCCGCCGCTTCCTGCTCGCCTTGGCCCTCTGGGCAGGGCTGGGCGGGGCGGCGCTGGGGGCGACCCTGCTCGGGGCTCGGGGACCGGGCCACGCCTGGGCGGCGGCCCACCGGGCCGACCTGGTGGCGATCGCGCTGGCCGAGGCCTACCTGGCCCTGCTCCTGGCGTTGCTGGTGGCCTTCGGAGGGCCGAGGGGCCTGCGCGACCGGCTCGGCTTCCGGTTCACCTCCCTGCGCGACCTGCTCCTGGCCCTGCTCACCTGGGTGGTATGCCTGTTCCTGGGAGGGCTGCTGACCAACGTCCTGGAGCCGGTCCTGGGGCCGCCGCAGAGCAACGCCGAGCCCATCCTCGGGCTCTCGTTCGACGCCCTGTTCGTCGGGCTGGTGGTGCCCACGATCTGCCTCCTGGCCCCGGCCGGCGAGGAGCTCCTGTTCCGGGGGGCGCTCTTCGGATGGCTTCGCCGCCGCCTGCCGGCGCTCCTGGTCATCCCCATCACCGGCGCGGTGTTCGCCGGGGTGCACCTGTTGCCCTCGCTGCTCCCGGTCCTCTTCGTCTTCGGCCTGGGGGCGGCCTGGGTGCGCGAACGCACCGGCTCCACCTTCAACTCCTTCGCCATGCACGCCACCCAGAACACCCTGGCCGTCCTGGCCACCTACGCCCTGCTCAGCCGCCGCGGCTGAGCTGCGGCCGGCTCGAACGGACATGATAGTAACGATGTAATATTTGCCCGGGAACCGTCGGAAACCTTGATCGTCAACGCCAGCGAGGGATCGCTGCGTCGGTACATGGCGCGCGTCCTGGCCCCGTGGTCGCCGATCGTCGCCAGCAACCGAGCCCCGTTCGAGCCCGGCCCGCGCGGCACGATGCGTCGTGGCTCGGGCGGCCTGGTCAGCGCCCTGCTCACGGTGGCCGAGGCGACCTCGGCCGCCTGGGTGGCGTGCGCGCGCACCGCCGCCGAGCGGGAGCGTGCCGCCAGCGGTAGGCCGATGGCGGTGCCCGGGCGTCTGGGGCCGATCGAGATCCACTACGCCAATCCCTCCCCCGACGCCTACCGGCGCTACTACTCGGTGATCGCCAACCCGTTGCTCTGGTTCCTCCAGCACTACCTGTGGGGGCTCAAGGACGAGCCCCTGATCGACGACGCCATCTGGCAGGCGTGGGAGCACGGATACGTGGCCGTCAACCGCCTGATGGCCGACAAGATCGTCGAGGTGGGGCGGCGGATGCCGCGGCCGCCCCTGGTCATGACCCAGGACTACCAGCTCTACGTCGCTCCCGCCCACGTCCGCCGGCAGCTCCCCAAAGCCACCCTCCAGCAGTTCATCCACATCCCCTGGCCGACCCCGAACTACTGGAAGGTCCTGCCCGGGGCCATGCGGGACGCCATCCTCGAGGGCCTGCTGGCCAACGACGTCGTCGGCTTCCAGTCCAGCCTGGACGTGCGCAACTTCCTCATGAGCTGCGAGGAGCTGCTGAACCTGCGGGTGGATCACCGTGAACGGGCCGTCCTGTACGGCGGCCGGGTGGTCTGGGTGCGGCCCTACCCCATCTCCGTGGACGTGGCGGCGCTGGAGCGGCTGGCGGCCTCCCCTGGGGTGGAGCAGGAGGTCCAGGAGCTGCGCCGCAACCGGCCGGAGAAGCTGATCGTTCGCGTGGACCGGACCGATCCCTCGAAGAACGTGGTCCGCGGCTTCTTGGCCTACGAGCTGCTGCTGCGGCGCCATCCTGAGCTGCACCGCACCGTGCAGTTCTTCGCCTTCCTGCAGCCCTCACGCCAGGACATCGCCGTCTACCGCGAGTACCTGGCCACCATCCAGCGGACCGCCGCCCGCATCAACGGCCGCTTCGGCCAGCGGGGCTGGACGCCGGTCCGGCTGGAGCTGGCGGAGAACCTGCGGCGGGCCATGGCGGCCTACCGGGAGTTCGACGTGCTGCTCGTCAACCCCATCTACGACGGCATGAACCTGGTGGCCAAGGAGGCCATGATGGTCAACGAGCGCGACGGCGCCCTGGTGCTGTCGGAGAACGCTGGCGCCCACGAGGAGCTGGGCGAATGGGCGATCACCATCAACCCCTTCGACGTGGGGGCCACGGCCGATGCCCTGCGAGAGGCGCTGATCACCCCCCTGGCCACCCGCCGGACGCGCCTCCAGGCCATCCGACAGCGGGTGCGCGCCAACGACATCGGGCGCTGGCTGAGCCTGCAGGTCCGCGACCTCCGGGACCTGGTGCCGCCGGCGGAGGCGGTGCTGCCCGGCTTCCCCGCCGCCCCCCCGACGCCGGGCGAGCCGTGGCCGGAGGCGGAGGGCTGGGACGTTGCCGGCCCCAGGCAAGGGGGGGAGGAGGTGCTCCGAGAGGAGCGTCCGTGATCGCCGGCCGCAGCGCCTCCGGGCCCGCCCGGCGTCGAGAGCTCGACGTGTCAAGAACGAAGCCTCCGGAGCGTGACCAAAGTGCCGCCAGGTGCGTTGAGTCCGATTGAGGGCACAGGGCCAATCATGACAACGATGGCTGCATGATTCGGACCGAACGATGGCGGGCCTGGCTGCTGGCGCAGGCCACCCGGCTCCGGCCGGCGGCGGCCGCCGTCTGGCACCGTCTGGAGTCACTCTCGGAGCGGGTCCGAGCCGTCCTCCCACCCCTCCTCGCCCTGACCTCCTCCTGGTTCACCCGGCTGGCCCGGGGACTGGACGAGCTTCGAGCGCGCTCTCCCCGGGGTCGGGGTGCGCCGTCCGGGGCCGAGGAGGGCGTTCCGGTGGAGGAGGAGGTGGCGAGCGCCGCACCGGCGGGGGAAGCGCGGGTCGGAGACCATCCGCCGGCGGCCTCCCCGGCGGAGAACGGGACGGGGGCGGGGACCGGCGCCCCGGCGCTGCACCGCCTGCTGGGCGCCGTCCGCCGGGAGCTGGACGCGAGCCGGGCGACCCGGGCCACGCCCCGCGAGCTGCGCGACGCCCGCGGGCGCCGGCTGCGGGCGAGCGCCTACCTGTTCGGCCCCGGGGCCAGGTCCCGTCGGGGTTCCGCGCTGGGCGTGGCCGGCGGGGTGATCCCGGCCGCCGCCAAGGTGGCCCTGGTGGCGCTGGTGGCCGGGATCGCCTTCATCGGCTTCTCGGGCGCCTACATCAACTACGCGGCCGAGCTGCCCGACGCCCGTCAGATCACCAACGACCCCCTCCCCGAGGACACGCTGGTCTACGCCGCGAATGGGACCCTGCTCGCCGATCTCCACGCCCCCGATCAGCCCCACCGCTACTACCAGCCCTTGAGCCAGATGGGCCGCTGGCTGCCGGAGGCGACGGTGGCGATCGAGGACTCGAACTTCTGGAACGAG
>Ga0209810_1001977_pt1 | contig 26931 bp, 23 predicted proteins | sample Coa_R1_7_FD_187159 | JGI IMG/M metagenome (GOLD analysis project Ga0209810, IMG submission 187159) | Surface soil microbial communities from Centralia Pennsylvania, which are recovering from an underground coalmine fire - Coalmine... | ecosystem: Environmental > Terrestrial > Soil > Unclassified... | reverse complement strand
TGCTCAACGGCTCAACCGGCATCGCCGTCGGCATGGCCACCAATATTCCACCGCACAACCTCGTCGAAGTCTGCAACGGCATCGAATACCTGATCGATAACCCGGAAGCCACCACCGAAGAACTCTCACGCATCATTCGCGGCCCCGATTTTCCGACCGGCGGCATCATTCAGGGGCGTGAAGGCATCCGCAACATGTACGCTAACGGACGCGGACGCATCGTCGTGCGAGCGCGCACGCGGCTGGAAGAGGCCGAACGCGGGCGCGTCAGCATCATCGTCACCGAACTGCCCTACCAGGTCAACAAGGCAGACCTGGTGCGCAAGATCGCCGAACTGGTACGCGACAAGAAGATCGATGGCATCTCCGAGGTGCGTGACGAGTCCGACCGCCAGGGCATGCGCATCCTCATCGAGTTGAAACGCGACGCCAACCCGGAACGCATCCTCAACCTGCTCTACAAATACACGGCTATGCAGAGCGCCTTCAACGCCAATATGCTGGCCCTCGTCGACCAGCAACCGCGCACGCTCACGCTCAAAGCCTTCTTACAGCACTACATCAACCACCGCGAAGTCGTCATTACGCGCCGCACGCGCTACGAACTCGCGAAGGCCGAGGCGCGTAAGCACATCCTCGAAGGCCTGAAAAAAGCCCTCGATCAGCTTGACGCCGTCATCAGCGCCATCCGCGCCTCACAGTCGTCCGAAGTGGCGCTGACCAACCTGCAACAGCAGTTCGGCTTCTCCGAGGAGCAGAGCAGGGCCATCCTCGACATGCGCCTGGCCCGCCTGGCCGCCCTCGAACGGCAGAAGGTCGAAGACGAGTTGAAGGAAGTCCTCAAAAACATCGACTACTATCACCTGCTGCTCTCCGATATCAACGAGATTCGCAGGCTCATCAAGGCCGACCTCACCGAACTGAAAGAGAAATATGGCGACGCGCGCCGCAGCGATATTCGGGAGGCCGAAGCCGGTGAGTTCAAAGATGAAGACCTCATCCCCAACGAAGAAGTCGTGGTCACGCTAACGGAGAAAGGCTACATCAAGCGGCTGCCATCCAGCACCTACCGGGCGCAGCGGCGCGGCGGCAGAGGCATCACCGGCATGACCACGCGCGAAGATGATACCGTGCGCCATCTGCTCATCACGCACACGCACGACAGCCTGCTTTTCTTCACCGACCGGGGCCGCGTCTTCCAGCTCAAGGTCTACGAACTGCCCGAAGTGAGCCGCACGGCGCGCGGCGAGCATCTCATCAACCTCATTTCCATCGAGCAGCGCGAGCGCATCACTGCGCTGGTGGCCGTGCCAAAGGGCATCAGCCGCGACTTCATGGTCGTCGGCACGCGCAAAGGCGAAGTCAAGAAGACGCCGATGGACGAATTTGAGGTCGTGCGTCGCCAGGGCCTGATCGCCATGAACCTGGAAGAGGACGACGAACTGATCGGCGCGAAACTGGCCCACGCCGATGATGACGTCCTGCTCATCAGCGCGCACGGCAAGGCCATTCGCTTCCCCGTCGCCGACCTGCGCTCCGCCTCACGTATGAGCGGCGGCGTGCGCGGCATGCGTCTGGAAGAAGGCGACGAAGTGGTCTCACTCAACCTTGCGCTCCCCGATAGCCAGTTGCTCGTCGTCACCGAACACGGCTACGGCAAGCGCACTCCCATCGAGGAGTACCCGTGTCACGGGCGCGGCGGCAGCGGCGTCATTACCGCCCACATCAACGGTAAGACCGGCAACATCGCAGCCGCGCGCATCATCACAGACAAAGACAACGACCTGATGATCATTTCAGCCGGCGGCGTCGTCATCCGCACCAACGTCAACGCCATTCACGTTCGGAGCCGCTCCACCCAGGGCGTCAGCCTGATGCATCTTGCTGAAGGCGACAGCGTGGTAGCCGTCTCCACCACCAACGGCAAAAAGCTCGCCTCTGAAAGCGAAGCCGAAGTCTCCGACGGCGAGGATGAAGACAATGGGGAAAATGAGGCTTACGAGGAAATGGGAAATAATAACGGGGAGATGATCGAAGAGAACGGCGAAGATGCATAACATGCTCTGAGGAGAAACACGTTTGGATGATGAGTAGGATCAGGGCGCAGCTGGTGCGCCCGTGGTCCCACTCTGGCACCCATTCCAGCGCCCTGACCTCATCAGGAGCTTTGCGGCAATAGGTTCACTTATTATTCTCATAACTCAATACTTCGCCCTTGCCGCACGTGTGTCGCTGCCAGCCGATCTTTCTTTGCCCCCGCCCTGATAAGTGGGAAGGAGCGACGGAAGCGGCGGCTGAAGTCGGTCGCCTGCTCGTCAGAGAGAGCGGCGCGGCGCTCGTAGGCGCAGGCATAAATATCGCGCCTGACCTCGTCTGTCGTCTCAACCTGCAAGAGGTAGGCCAGCACAAAATCTGGCTTGCCTTTTTCCGCGTATTCACGGGCGAGGGCCAGCGCGTCGGCTCCCTGTTCCAGTTGCTCGCGCGCCATACGAGCAAAAACCTCTTTTAACAAAGGGGTATAGAGTTCAGCAAATGTTGGCATAGCACGATTCCTTCTCGTTTTCGTTTCTGGTGTTCTTTCTATGCTTTTCATTTCACCGCTATCATACAACACGGTGAGGTGTTATTGCGTCGCATACAGGCGAACGGTGACCGTGCGGGTAACAATCTGGGCGATGAAGTGATAGTGGCTGTCGAGCCAGTGTAGCGCGGCATTCGCTCTGGCAGCAGCAGCGGCATCCGGCAAACGCCCGACGATGAAGAACAGGCGCGGGTGGTGCGCGCTAAAGGTGGAGAGAGCCGTCGGGTCGGTCGCCGCGTCCGGGCCGGAAGTGGGGTTGGCCGGGCCAAACTGCTGCCAGGAAAAGGCGCCGGGCGTATCGGCAGTAAAATGCGCGCCGGTGGGGTAGGCATCAAGATAATATTGCACGGAAATCTGGCAGCCCTGCTCAACCGCGTTATCATAGCAGACCAGCCCATCGCCAGGCCGATAGTGCTGCTCCAGCCAGAACGTCGCCGCATTCCAGTCCTCCACCTGCGCGCTGGCATAGTAGTGCGGCACCACTGAAAACGCGGCAAGCAATACAACGACGATCATCACTGCCTGTACCACGCGCCAGCGCAGGAGCGCGACGCCCGGCGCAACCAGCAGACAAAATGGCGGAACGACCACCACAAGATAACGAGAAGAGAAGAGGCGTGTCGAGCCATGTGAGACGATAAAACTCACCACCACCGGCACCACCAGCCAGCAAAGCAACGCAAAGGCGACGGGCATCGCCTGCCGCGAAAAATCTTCCGGTCTGGCCGCAAGTCCCGCCCTGCCAGAGCCGCCCCCACTCCTTTCGCCCTCATGCGCCACGAAGCCAGGCCAGATAGGGGGCAGCAAAAGCCATGCCAGAACTATTGCGCAACAGGCAGCATTGAGCAGCAAAAAGAGTTTGCTCTCACCGCTCATTGTCAGGAAAAGACCGTAGATATCATGCAAGCGCGGATCAGGTAGCCAGTCCGTCTTCGCGCCATGCAGGCTCTCCAGCAGCGCCGGAATGATGAGTACGAAGATACAGAGCAGGCTGAACAACAGCGCAGGCAGCCGATAACGCACAGCAGTACGCCAGGCATTGGGCAAGAGCAGCAAAACCCCCACAGCGCACAGCAGCGCGAACAGGACAAGCAGGCTGAAAAGATGCGCGTAAACAGACAGAGCCATGACAACCACGAAGCATACCCACCAGCGTTTCTGACGAGACGGACTGTCAACGGTAAGAGCAGAAAAGAGGGCATAGCAGGCGAGGCAGAGCAAGAACAATTGCATGCTGTAGGAGCGCGTCTGTTGCGCATAGACCAGTTGTAGATCATTGAGCAGGTAGAGACTGGCCGCGAGCAGCCCGCACAGCAGACCCAGGAACCGCCGACCGAGCAAAAAAACCATCACCGTACTCAGGGCCGCGAATATAGCGGAAGGGAGACGCACCACCCACTCGACAGGGTGCAGCCCCAACAGAGCAGTGAAAGCGAGCCAGTAGTGCAGGAACAGATAGTACAGTTCCATATTCGGTTCCGGCCCCCAGATAATACGCCAGAGCAACGGCAGGGGCTGGCGCGCCAGTTCAACGGAAAAAGCTTCATCAAACCAGATGCTCGAACTGCCCAGGCGGTAGAGGTTAAAGCCCAGGGCGACGACAAAAAAGACGAGGCACCACACCCGCGACGGCACGCCAACCCAACCGGCACCGACCCTCTGCCAGAAAGTCGGACGCGCCACTCGCGTAACCGCGCGCCGCTCAATCGTCTTTATACTGCTTTTCGCCGTCGTTTTTCACCACCTTCGATTGTTTTCTCTACCTGCCACAATCCCTCACGTTGTGACCGCACCCGTTTTGTACAGATGAATAGTAACGGTGGGGCCGGAGAACTCATCGATGAGCCGATAATGGCCGCCCAGCCAATGTTGCACCGCCTGCACGCGCTCAACTGACTCCTCTCCAGAAAGACGAGCGATGATGAAAAAGAGGCGCGGATGCTTCTGCGCGTAGAGGGCCAGCGCCTGTGGATCAAGCGCCGCCTCATAATTGCCCAGACGGTTGGTAATATCATAGCTCACCCAGACAAACGCGCCGGGCGAATCGGCAGTGAAATGCGCCGGGCTGTTATACAGGCGCAGGTAATATTCTATGCTCACCTGGCAGCCCTGCGAATTATCATAGCAGACCAGGCCATCATCGGGCTGATAATGCTGCGCCAGCCACTGCGAAGGCGTGCGCCAGTCCTCCACCTGCGCCGACTGGTAATAGAGCGGAACATAGTGCAGGGCCAGCAGCAGCAGGCAGGCAGTCAGCACAACCTTGACCGATCGCCAGCGCAGAACGGCAATGCCCATAGCGACGAGCAAGAAGAGGGCAGGCACAATCACAACCAGATAGCGGCTCGAAAACAGGTGCGTCGATTTTTGCGAAACCACGTAGCTCACCACGATGGGGACGATCAGCCAGCAGCAGAGCGCGAAACCCAACGGCAGGTAGCGACGCAGACTCGCGGGCTGGCCATCAGCGTCCTCACGCACAATGGCAGCGAGAGGGCGCGGCCAGCGAGAGCGGAAAGAGAGTACGGCCACGCCCAGCCCGAAGAGCATGCAGAGAACAATGATAGCCAGGTAGATTTTGCTGTTCGCGCTTATCGTGAGGAAAAGATGATCGATATCCTTTAGCCCTGGAATCGGCAACCAGCCCGTTTTCCCGCCAACACGACTGGCAAGGAGCATGGGAATAACGAGAATACCGGTAATCAGCAGACAGATCAGCGCGGCACGCAGCTGGGACCAGACTTTGTCGCGCCAGGGACCGGGCAGGAAAAGCAGGCCGCCAATGGCGACTGCCTGCGCCCCGAAGACGAGCAGGCTGAAAAGATGCGCGTACACCGCCAGCACTGTCGCGGCAACGTAGCAGGCCCACCACAACCTCTGGCGTGACTGACCCGGCTTGCCGGTAAGCGCGGCAAAGAGGGCGTACCAGGAGAGGCAGAGCAAAAAGAGCTGCAAGCCATAGGAGCGCGCCTCCTGCGCATAGACCAGTTGCAGATCATTGAGCAGGTAGAGGCCGGCGGCGGCAAAGCCTGCAATGCGGCCAGAGAAACGCTGCCCGATGAAAAAAACGAGAACCGCGCCGCCTGCCGCGAAAATCGCCGACGGGAAACGCGCCACCGCCTCGCTGGCGGCCAGGCCGAAGAGCGCGGTGAACTGGAGCCAGAAATGCAGGAAAAAATAGTAGAGCGCCATATTCGGCTGCGCGCCGGTCACGATCTGCCATATCACATTCGGCGACTGCCGCGCTCGCTCGACCGAGAGAATCTCATCGAACCACATGCTCGGCGCACCCAGCCGGTACAGGTTCAACGCCAGCGCCGCCACGCCAATGATACTACCCAATACCCAACGATTGAACACACGGGACAGCGTGTCCTGCACGCGATGATAGGCAGAGAAAGATGCACCATACCTACCCTCCTCGCTTTCCCCACCCTGTTGCCGGACAGCAGTGCCATCCTCAATACCTGATACACTTCTCCTGGTCTGGGTCATCGCTTCATTCCCCTTGAAAGCTGGTTGACCCGCCGGGTACACCCCTTTTCCTTAACGGGTAGCGGCCCGTTCTTCACGCCGCCATTTCCGGGCAAAGGTAAACATCTCGCGGAATGCCCGCGCAACCACAGAGGGCTTCGCCCCCGTCGCGCGACCGCCGTGACGCGGTAAATGATGCACACCTCGCTCTGTATAGGTATAGCCCGCACGAGTAAACTTGTAGAGGATTTCCGTATTAATCATCGCTCCCCGCGTCTCCAGCCGGTGTTCGCGGAAAAACCGGGCGGGATAGAGCTTGAAGGCGCAATCGACATCGCGCACATGCAGTCCGAAAACCAGGCGCACCAGCATCTTCCAGCCCCAGGCGTTCAGCTTGCGTACCCACGTATCCTGACGATGAATACGGTATCCCAGTACAGCGTCATATTCTTCAATGAGGGCAAAGAAGCGTTCCAGGTCACGAATATCAAACTGCCCGTCCGAATCCATGAAGAAAACAAGGGTCTTATCGCCGCTCACCGCCTCAAAGCCGCTCACCAGCGCCGCTCCATACCCCTGATTGACAGGATGGTTCAGCAGGCGCACACGCCGATCATTGGTCGCGATCTCCTCCACAATTGCCTGCGTGCGGTCCTTGCTCCCATCGTTGACCACAATGACCTCGAAATCCAGCCCCCACTCATCGAGGACACTGACCACCGACTGGATTGTCCCGGCTATTGCTGCCTCCTCATTATGCGCAGGCAACACGACTGAAAGCCGATGTGCGGTATTGATCTTCCCCTCGTCTCCCTGTGCTACCGGCTGCTCCGTTGCAGCCAACAGTCTTCTACCTTTCCTATCCCTCTTACCTTGCGCAACCTCATTCAAGAATATCTCACGTTTCATGACAGCAACGCCTTCGTTATCTCAATCCCGTATGGGATAGCAAGCCCCTCTCTGCAGAGACTATCAGTCTGATACATTATATAGCATGGTGACTCATCTTGATAGTCCCTATCTTGCGTATACGCAGCATGGGAAGCTCTGGCCAGAGGAGCTTGCCCTCATAATACGTTGCTATCGACAAATAAAACGGGCTTTCTGCCATTCTTGTAACGAGCATAGGACAAAAACCTCTTCTGCCTCCGACATTCTCTATCGCAGGCCACCCGCAGGGGACCCCGGAAGCGTTAACTGAAGCCCATGCCAACGCCAGGCAGGCCACCGATGCCGCGCCGTCCCAGACCACCGATGCCGCGCCGTCCCAGGCCCCCTCGTAGATCACGTCAGGCCAGCCGCCAGGGGTGGCCCTACTCTACGCGACCGCTTCCATCAGTCGCACGGGCCAATCGTCTATAGTAGGGCCACCCCTGGCGGCTGGCCTGGCGTGGTCTACGAGGGGGACATGACAGCGGGGTAGTGCAACAGACAGATATCTGCTATAATAGCGTCGCACCCGATTGTGAAAGAGAGGAAACATATGCCCGTACTCTATCGAGCCTTACAGGGCTTCAGTGATATTCTGCCGGAGGAGCAGCCCTACTGGCGCTTTTTTGAAAACGTGGCCTCGCGCGTGGCCGAACTTTACGGCTACCGGCGCATCGAGACGCCCACCCTGGAAGAAACTGCCGTCTACCGCCGCACGGCTGGCGAAGGCACCGACATCGTCGAGAAGGAAATGTATACCTTCGAGGATCGCGCCGATAAAGAGGGGCATCGCACCAGCCTGACCATGCGACCGGAAGGCACCGCCGGCGTCGTGCGCGCCTATCTGGAACATGGCATGTTCAAACTGCCGCAGCCCGTCAAGCTCTACTATCTGAGCGTGCCAATCTTTCGCCACGATAAGCCGCAGGCAGGCCGCTATCGCGAACACCACCAGTTCGGCTGTGAGGCGCTGGGCGACAGCGACCCCGCCATCGACTCCGAGATGATCGCCCTGCTCTACCAGGTCTACACGGAGCTTGGCTTGAGGAATATCCGCCTTCAGCTCAACAGCATCGGCGACCAGAACTGCCGCCCACAATACATTGAACGGCTGAAAGAATATTATCGCCCGCTGCTCAATGAATGCTGTCCCGATTGCAGAATGCGCTTCGAGAAGAATCCCCTGCGCCTGCTCGACTGCAAAGAGCCGCAGGATCAGGCGAAGATCGCCGCCGCGCCCAAAATCGCCGATTACCTCTGCGAGCCGTGCCGCGAACATTTCGCCGCGCTGCAACACTACCTGACGCTGGCCGAGATCCCCTTCACGCTCAACCCGCTGCTCGTGCGCGGCCTGGACTACTACACGCGCACCGTCTTCGAGTTCACAGCCGCCGACGATAAGCTGGCGCTGGGCGGCGGCGGTCGCTACGACGGGCTGGCCGAAATTCTTGGCGGCAGCCCCACGCCGGGCATCGGCTTCGGCGCGGGCGTAGAACGCATCATTCTCGAAATGAAGCGGCAGCGCATCACGCCACCGCCAGAGGAGAAGCCCCGCGCCTTCGTCGTCTACCTTGCCCGCACGCCCGAACTGAAAGACGAGGCCGTCAGGCTGGTCGCGTACCTGCGCCATATGGGTATCAAAACCGACATGAGCTATGGCGACCGCAGCGCGAAGGCGCAGATGAAGCAGGCCAACGCCTCCGGCGCCGCCTACGCCATCCTCATCGGCGAAAACGAACTCGCCCGCAACTCCGTCACCGTGCGCACCCTGCAGGGCAATATCAACGAAGAACACAAACAGGTCGAGGTCGAGACAGCACGACTCTTCGAGTACCTGTCCGGCCTGAAATAGCCTGCAATAAAAAGCATCAAGGACGCGTCATGCTTCGCTGCGCTCAGCATCCGAAGAAGGGCATAACAGAACGCCCACGATTAGATGCTTCCCCTTCGCTCAGCATGATATATCCTTGATGCTTCACACAATCCAGTGGCCACTCAAAAACTGGAGCAGCATGAAGGAGAGGAGCGATACCGAGAGGACAAGGTAGTAGAGATAAAACTGCCGGTTTTTCCCCATCGCAGCCAGCACCAGAAACGCGGGGAAAACTTCTAATATCAGGCGAGAAAGGGATTGCAGGGGAAACGTATCCGCGCCTGGGAAAAGCAAGAGAAAGCCGATACTTTGCGCGTGCGAGAAGGCCAGCACATCATGGAAGCGAAGAAAACAATAGCAGGCAAACAGGGCCAGCTCGGCAGGAATACAAAGGCCGCTGATACAGTCAAAACGCACGGCTTCAGCAACTCTTTTAGCGAGAATACCAGATATATGTAATCCTTACCCCATCCATTATACTTTTAATAGCGATGCAAGCAGTAAAATATGGGAAGAATGGGCTATCTGTTCGTATGGCTATCAGAGAATCTGTAGAACGCAGAGCAGGCGCGGCATTGACCGCGCCTGCTCTGTTAAGGGACTTCTGCCAGCGCCTCCCGCGTTTGCTCTTGCTCCTGCGCCAGCAGGCGGCGCTTGCGTTCGACGCCCCAGCGATAGCCGCCGGGGTCGCCATCGCCGCGCACGACGCGATGGCAGGGGATGACGAGGGCGGCAGGGTTAGTGGCGCAGGCACGGGCCACCGCGCGTCTCGCCTGCGGCTGGCCGATAGCCTGCGCAATCTCGCTGTAGGAGCGCGTGCTGCCGTAGGGAATGGCGCGCAATTCCTGCCAGACGCGCCACTGGAAGGCTGTCGCCTGCACATCCAGAGGCAGATCAAGATCAGGTTGTTGCCCGTTCAGGTGGCGCAACAGCGCGTTCACCTCCTCGCTCAGTTCGGCCTCATCACGCTGAATCGTGGCCGCTCTATACTCGTCCCTGAGCGTCGCTTCCAGCACCGCGTCATCATCGCCCAGGCAAACGGAACAGATTCCCTTCATGGTCGCCGCTACCAGCAACCGGCCCAGCGGCGAATTGACAATAGCATAGCGAATGTCCATGCCTGCACCTCCCTTGCGATACGTCACCGGCGTCATCCCCAGTTGATCGGGGACACGCTCATATAAACGACTACTGGAACTGAAGCCCGCGTCAAAGAGGGCCGTCGTCACCGTCTCGCCATCTTTGAGCCGCGCCTTGAACTGCTCCATGCGGCGCGCCCCTGCATACTGGCGCGGCGTAATACCCATCACGCTCTTGAACACGCGCTGCAAGTGATACGGGCTGAGATGCGCCTGCGCCCCCAGTTCCGCCAGCGTCAACTGCCGCTCCAGGTGTTCCTCGATATAGGCGCAAAGCTGCTGCACCAGCGCCACCTGCTCCTCGCGGCTCGAAAGCTCGCGCGGGCGGCAGCGTTTGCAGGCGCGAAATCCTGCCTCCTCCGCCGCCTCTGGCCGCGCGAAGAACACCACCTGTTCCCTCCCCGGCCTGCGCGACGGACACGATGGCCGACAATACACCCCCGTTGAGCGCACCGCGTAAACAAAGACGCCATCCAGCTCCTCATCCCTCGTCATCACCGCCCGCCAGTATTGATCTTCCTGCATACTCTGCTCTCCTTCATACTCCCTGAACATACTCAATCATTCATCGTTCTCCCATATAGTACACTTTCGAGACACAGGAAGCTATCTGATTCTTGCGCGCACAGTACCTCCCATTACCATTCGGCCCGGACATGGCATGGCATCCACTCTTCACACATTCTTTACATTTCACTGCATATTTCTTGAGAATGGTGATCTATGATAAAGATACAGCTAGATACATAAGGCGCAATAAGCACAGGTATAAAGCATGATAGACAGAGATACGGAGAAAGTACACCTGTCTATCCACCGATTCGTGTTTAGTACAGGAAAGGTATCTATTGCCCCAGAAGCGTTCACTTAACGCCGCCTCAGGCCACCCGCCAGGGGTGGCCCTATATACACGGGTGGCTCGTGCCGCTGGTGGAGGGGTCGTCTCTCGTAGGGCCACCCCCATAGGCGTTCACTTCAGGCCGCCCCAGGCCACCCGCCAGGGGTGGCCCTACTCTAGACGGACGTATCGTAGGGCTTGTGGAGCCGCCGCGTAGAGTAGGGCCACCCCTGGCGGGTGGCCAGCTTCGCGCTCGCGCGGGCTTCAGTTAACGCTTATGATCTATTGCCCGTGTCGTTACGGTCTTCGTAGCCTCTTGGAAGCGACAGACAGTACAGGGAAATCGAGCTAAGGAGAAAAAAGACAGTACCAGCAGCCCGCTCCACCATATCCACAATACCAGCAGCAATATCAACAACCCGCACCGTCATATCAGCCGCCTGCCCAGACAGCACCGGGCAACGCCCAGGCTAACCGGTTGGCCCAGCTCAAAGTTCTGGGACAACTACGTGAGCAAGGCGTGCTGACCGAAGATGAATTCCAGGCCGAAAAACAGAGAATCCTCAACGGGTCGTAACAAGATATAAGCAGGCCAGCCGCCATAAACTACCTTCGCAGGCCAGCCGTGGCTGGCCTGCGCGCGGGGAGGCCTTTTTGCGATCATGTCCTCCTGAAAAATACTGTCTCTTTTTGCTGTCCTCTCACGTGTAAATTATGATACCCTCATCCATGAACTTATTCGTTTGCAATTTACTCATGACTTCAAGGAAGGAAGTTTTTACATATGGGTTGGTTTAGACGAGGTATGATCGTTGGCGTAGGAGTTGGCCTGCTATTTGCGCCGATGAAAGGCGAGGAGATGCTTGATCTGCTGGCTGAGAAACTGCGGTCTCAACAGCGCATTCCCTCACCACAGGTGCAGCAGCCAGCACGACAGATAACGGAGCGAGCGCCTGCCCGACAGCAAGCTCCGGCACGAGTTCAGACTCCGGCTGCACAACCGGCACAGACTCCCTCTGTCCAGCCTGCTCCTGCCGCCCGGCAAACGCAGGCGCAGCCACCCGCCGCACAACCCCCGGCTCAGCCTGTCCAGCCAGCGCCGGTGATCCCACTGGCAACACCGCCAGCTGTAGAGACGCCAGCGCCGGTACAGCCCCCGCCACCGCTGGAAACGCCGCCACCGGTACAGACACCACCATCGATGCAGATGCCGCCACCACTGGAAACGCCAGCCGGACCAGTACCGGTTGTCCCACCACAGCCCGCGTCGGCAGCGCAGCAGGCACAGCAGGCCGAACAGGAACAGGTCGAAGAAGCCGAACCGACTCCGAAGCAGCCTGTCCGGCAAAGGCAAGGCACCCCGACCAGAAAAGGGAAGCGCGGTAAGCGGTCTGGCAAGTAGGTCAATGGACGAAATTTCCTCGTAAAAGTTCGCCCATGTATTCGTTGCTATCCTCCCGGCATCACTGCCGCCGGGCCAACCAGTTCGCGCAGGCGCAGGGCATCTTTGACAGCGTATCCTTCAGGATCATTGTTAAAATATGCATACGTGGTACACTCCTGCGCACCAATCTTGAGACGATTGGCCCAGAAGGTGAGTTCTTCATCGGAGAAGCCGATGCCGCGCGCGCCGTTGTGGAAACGGAGATAGCGAAATGGGCCGATGGATGGGATATCAAGCGGAGTGGGCAGCGCGCCCCCGACGGCAATGACCAGCGCACAACCTGCGCTGTTCAGGATATGAGCCAGTGCTTTGAGCATGTCCGGCTGGAACCAGGAGGAGTCGCGAAACTCAAACGCCGCCTGTTGACCCCGTGGCAGCAGGGAGATGAACTGCTCCAACCGTGCCGGGTCGGCGTGCCAGTGCGGAGGAAGCTGGTAGAGAAACGGCCCCAGGTGCTGACCCAGCCCACCTGCTGCCTGCATCAGCCGCCCGATAGCCTCCTCTGGCTGCAAAAGTTTCTTCAGGTGGGTAATATACCTGCTCGCCTTCACAGAAAAGAGAAATTCAGGGTAGGCCGCTACCTGCTGCGCCCAGGCATGGAACTGCTCGCGGGTGGGTAGACGATAGAAGCTGCGATTGATCTCGACCGTCGGGAAATAGCGAGCGTAGTATGCGAGTTGCTCGCGGGCAGGCAAATCGGGGGGGTAAAAACGCCCATTCCAGTGCGGATAAACCCAGCCCGAAGTCCCGATCCAGATTGCTGGCATGCTCTTCTCCAGTACGTATGAAAACACAACGACACCGGCAGCACGATGGCGTTGCCGGTGTCGTTTCTAGTATCAATACCCCGATTTAGAGCGGACCCGGGGCGTCCTCATCCTCCTCGGTGACGGTGTAGGGCGGCCTCTCGACGGGAACACGATAGCTGTAGGGAGGGATGTTGTTGTTTGCCTGATTATTTGCCTGCTGCTCGCCTTCCGGTGAAGTCATCAGGTCGGCGCTGATGGCGCGCACCAGCCGCTCAATGCGGTCCCAGCGCGCCGGATAGCGGTCGGCATAGAACTTTTCCTGACCCTCGCTGTCGTAGATGTAGAAGGTATAATCCTGGTTCGAGTAGCGGTAATCGACCCTGGTGTAAGGGATACGTACCAGTTCCAGCACCTGCAACGTCGGGCGAGATTGCGCCTGCGCGTTCTCGTTGCCGGGCCGGTACTGCCGGGATGTCTCAATCTGGGCCATCTCTACGGCGGCATGCCAGACATCCAGCGGAACGCCGTTAGGGGCCGCCTCGGGATGCAGGTCTTCGTTCACCTCGGCGCTGTAGACCAGCTCACCTACCGCCCGTTCGAGCTTCGATGGCGGGATGACGCTCTCACCCATGATTCTGCTCTGCGTGCGCAGCTCAAACTGGCGCACGATCTCGCGGTGGCGCACCACCTTGCCCGTCCCTTTGCAACTGGCACACAGGGAGGATTTCGCGCCCTGGCAGACCTCGCACACGCGCTTCCCGTTGCCGCAGGTGCAATCTACCTCACCGTTGATACAATCGGGGCAGGGAACCGTCTTGCCCTTTGTCGCCGGGTCGGTGTCGATCGGATTGGGAATAGGCATGCCCTGCGAGCGAATACCCTCAAACACATCGGCCACGCGCTCGTTGACCGCGTGCGCCACATGATCGGCCTGCCTCTTGAAGAATGGCTTCTTCTCTCGCTCGGCCCAGTCGGCCACGTAGCCGCGCCCGCGACAGGTGGAGCAGCGTTTCTTCGTGCGCCCCTTACACTCCGGGCAGACAATCCAGCCGCGGCCGGAGCAGGCGGAACAGAGGGCGCGCCCCGTGCTATTGCAGGCGCTGCAGGCCAGCACCTCGTCCAGCCCTTCGACGCGCGTGCGGCTCAGCGGCGCTTTCAATCCGCTGACCGGCGGCAACTCAAAGTCCCAGACGGGGAGCAAAGGCTGCTGCCTGCCCGGCTGCTTACCGGTATACGGCTCGCTGATAATCTCCATGCTGCGCGTCTCCCAGCGCGTTTGCAGCGTGACCTCCCACACCTCATCGATGCCCCAGGAGACGATATCCATGAAGTTACCCAGTTCACGCGCCACACGCCAGTTCGCATTGCTCCACGTGTTCGCCAGCTGGCGGATGCGCTGCTCCTCCACGCTGGTGGCCTGCTTTGGAGCAGGCGGCGTGGCCGGTGCTGTCTGCGCCTGCTGTAAGTATTCATTCGCGCGAGTAACCGCCTGTTTAATGCGCAGCTGCGCTTCGCTCGCTCCCTGCACGACCAGGCGCTTGATATCCTCAATGCGCTTATCTATGTCACCCTGATTAGTCCAGCCAGAATTGCTCCCGGCGGTAGAATCGCTCCCAGCGGGGCCGCCCGTACCCCTGTACGCATTCTGGTCACTCTGGTCATTCTCCTCAGTATCCCATTCATCAGCCATAATGATGCCTCCTGATCGGGGCGCGTCCTGCTTCCGCAATCGCACCCAATCAACATATTCTTTCGGGTTCAGTTACTCTATATACGCCCGACAAAAGAGAGGGTTGTATGACAATTGTCCCCCGTAGGCGCCGATAGATCGGCGCCTACAGAAGGGCGACAATCTCTTCCTGCATGGGCGTTCCGGTCACTTCGGCATCCCGCTCGTGGATCAACATGTCTACCTCGCTGCGCACGCCAAATTCCGGCAGGTAGATGCCCGGCTCAACGGAGTTGCAGGTGTTGGGGAGTAGTACGCGCTCATCCCGTGTCTCGAAGTTATCAAGGTTCGCGCCGTTGCCATGCTCGGCGGTGCCGATACTGTGGCCGGTGCGATGCACAAAGTAGTTGCCATAGCCCGCGTTGTTGATGACGCCGCGCGCCACGTCATCGACTGCGCGCCCCTCCACGCGCTCTCCCGCCGCCAGCCGCTCTCGTATGAAGGCAATAGCAGCGTCGCGGGCCTGCCGCACTACGTCAAAGACGGCTTTATGGCGCGCCGGAATCTCCTCGCGCGTTCCGGCAAAGGCCACCCACGTGTAATCGGCAAAAATAGCCTCCTCGCCCGGCAAGTGCGCCCAGAAGTCGAAGAGAATGAAATCGCCGCGCCGGATGGGGGTGGGATTCTCTTTTGACGGCGCGAAATGCGGGTTGCCGCTATGCTCATTGACGGCCACAATCGGCGGCTCCTCCGCTTCCAGGCCCGCCTGCTCGATCAGAGCCAGGAAACGCTGCTGCACGCTGTACTCATCAAGCGGTCTCCCGGCGCGCAAATCTTCGCCAAGCTGCGCGAACAGCGTATCTTTGGCCGCGATGAGCCGACGCCCCGCCTCGCGATGGCTCTCTACCTGCTCATCGCTCAACTGCGCCACAAAATACTGCGAGATATTGGCCGAACTCACCACCTCCGCGCCCGTCGCGCGCACCAGCTCCACCGTCCCGGCATCCACCCGCGAGATATAGGGAATCGCGTTCAGCGGCGAATACTCCATCGCCACGCGCATGCCGGGGCGCAGCAGGCTGCGCAGCGTCTCCTGCATCTGCTGCCACGTCTGGTAGACATGCCGCTCCCCCGGCAGCGAGCGCAGCACATGCGCCTCCACGGCGCTGATCAGCGCATGCGGTCTCCCCTGCGCCGGGACAAAATAGAACCAGCGCCGCGTATACATCTCTTTCGCGGCCAGCCCCAGCACCTGAAAGGCAATCGGGTTCGAGCGCCGGAAGTCATAAAAGAGCCAGCCATCCAGCCCCTCGTCTCGCAATACCTGCTGTATCCGTTCCAGTTCCATGTCATGCCTCCTCACTACACATTTTTCCCTTATTGTATCACTACCGTCAGGCTACCCTCACAACTTGTAAAAAGTTCCTCAAATTTTCCTCAAACCTGATATTTCAGCCAATTTCATGGCGATTTTTCCGCTCTGTTTTGTATACTACATAGTAGAAAGAACTTACGACCGGGGCAAGGTGCGCGCCGGTGAGTGGGGTGTGATAATGGAAAACAAGACAGGCAGAGATGAGATAAGCCAGTTACCGACGGTGCAGATGCCGCTGGTTCAGTCACCCGGAGCCGCTATGCCCCCGATGCACCCGGTACCGCCGGGAAAGAGGAGACGCAGGCGCTGGCCGCTGTGGGCGCGTATCCTGCTGGTCATCTTCGTGCTGTTTGTGCTGGCGGGCGGCGGCGCGTTTGCCTATGGCTACTATTACTTCCAGACAAACATCCAGACCCCCCTCCAGAAGTTTATTCATCCCGTCGCGCGCGGCAAAGACGAGCCAGCCCTCAGCCCCACCCCCAACGACGGCAATGTGACCGGCAGGTCCTGGAATATCTTGTTGCTGGGCAGCGACAACGACGGCAAATACAGCTTTCCCGCGCTGCTCACACAGGTGATGATGGTTGTGCATATCGATACCGTCACCAACCAGGTCTACATGGTCTCCATCCCGCGCGATTCCTGGGTCTACGTGCCGGAAGTCGGGGGCATGCACAAGATCGACCAGGCGTTTTTCCTGGGGGCCACACAGAAAAACAGCTTCGACGACGGCGTGCGCCTCGCCCGCCTGACCATCGAGAAGGATTACGGCATCACTATTGACCGCTACGCCTGGGTTGGCTTGAGCGGTTTCGCCTCCGTCATCGACACGCTCGGCGGCATCGATATCGACGTCACCCATCCCATTCTCGATGATAGCTATCCCAACGATACCGGCAGCGGTGCCAATCCCAGCGACCCCTACGCCCTCAAGCGACTCAATCTCGCCCCCGGCCCGCAGCATTTGAACGGCGAGCAGGCGCTGGAATACGTGCGTTCGCGCCATGCCGATCTCGTGGGCGATATCGGGCGCACGCAGCGCCAGCAGCAGGTGTTGCAGGCACTCAAGAAAAAGCTGAATGCCACCAGCATCATCAGCAACCTGCCGCAACTGATCCGGGACATGCAGGGCAAGGTCTATACCGACCTGAGCGAGCAGGAACTTATCGGCTTCGCCAACTATGCCCGCACCCTCAACACAGACAGCATCCACAGCCTGACGCTTGGCCCCGGCCAGGGCAGCCAGCACTACGGCGATACCGGCACCGCCTACGACCCATCCGCAGGCCAGCAGGATGTGATCTTCCCCAACTGCCAGAACATCCAGCCCGTCGTCAACCGCATCTTCGGCCTCGGCAATGTCAATAGCTGTAATGTCACCGGCTCGTGAGCACCTTTGTCGTGAGAGCATGAATGGGATATAATAAACTATGTTCTCACGACACCGATAAAAAAGGATTCACATGATCGAACGACAACACGGGGATATCTCATTTTTCCAGTTTTCCTCTTTCCAGGCATTTCCCGGCATCATTCATGGCATCTTCACGCGACATGGCGGGCGCAGTGTCTCTCCGTATAGCGGCCTTAACGTCTCGTTCAGTACGGGCGATAGCCAGGAGAACGTGATCGGCAATCGCCTGCTGGCCCTGCAAGCTCTGGGAATCGCATCCTACCCCTGCGCCACCGTCTGGCAGATTCACAGCGCCGAGGTGGCCACGCTCGATACCGGGCAAACAACCTGGGATGACTGGCGTTACGACTGGCTCCATCGTTCCTACCGACAGGACGGGCAGGAACTGGTGTGGACGATCAAGCCGCGCCGCAAAGCCGATGCTATCATCACACGCCAGCGCGGCGTCGCGCTCGCCCTCTCATTCGCCGACTGCGTTCCCCTGCTCTTCTACGATCCCGCGCAGCAGGCCATCGCCATCGCCCACGCGGGCTGGCGCGGCACCGCTCGCGGCATCGCTATCGCCACCGTTGAGGCCATGCAGGAGCAGTCTGGCTGCCGCCCCCAGGACATCTACGCCGGTATCTGCCCCTCGATTGGCCCCTGCTGCTACGAGGTGAGCGAGCGCGTGCGCGACCTCTTCCTGGGCCGCGAGTCCTTCAGCGATCTGCCCACCGCCGAACGCTACCGCCCTCTGGTGCGCGAAGCGGCCACCTTCACCACCAGATACCTGCCGGACGATGACCGTGAGAGCCTGCGCCTCGATCTCTGGCAGAGCAACCGCAGGCAATTGTTGCTAGCCGGTCTCTTACCTGAGCATATCGAAATATCTCATCTCTGCACCGGCTGCCACACCGACCAGTTTTTCTCTCACCGTGTGGAACAGGGGAAAACGGGGCGTTTCCCGGTGATTGTTGCGCTGGCAGATGCTTGCACGCAAAGGGAGACAGGCATATAATACAAAGGAGAAAAACTCACAACCTGACCTGAGGAGGCTTGTACAATGGGAAATCTTACTCCAGCTCTTATTATAGATCCGTCGAGCGGCATATTCCTCGGTGACCTGTTCGGCTTCATTCTGGCCCTGCCGATTTCGCTTTTCCTCGCGTTCTGGATGAGCGCGGTCAAGCGGCGCTGGGCCGTTGTGCTGGGCGCGTTTATCGGGGCCTTCATCGGCTTTGTCATCATTCTGGGCTGGGTCGGCACGCTGATCTATACGACGCCGCTGCCCGGCGCGGATGGCGCCTCGACCTTCTTTGGCTCGCTGTTCTTCAACTCGATGCTTGGCCTGGCCGGCGGCATCATCACCGACCTGCTCGTCGCCCGCGCCAACCCCAATATCTATCGCCGTCCTGATATTGTCGTCCACGAAGAATGACCTATGTTCTATCTCCTGCACGGCGATGATGAATTCACCAGCCGCGAGCAGCTCAAACTGCTGCGGCAACAGGGGAACTTCGATTATAACCAGGATACCTACTATGGCGGTGAGGTCTCGCTCGCAACCCTCACCGCTACCTGCGATACCCTCCCCTTCCTGACCGACCAGCGCCTCGTCATCCTCGAAGGGCTGCCGAAGAGGCGACGCGGCGAAGAGAGTTCGTCCGCTTCAGTTGAGGCGACCGGCGAGGCGGAAGGCGGGGAAGCGGCGGAAACAGCAAAGGGCAGCAAAGCAAAAAAGGGCAAGAAAAGCGGCAAGGGCGAGTCTCGCGCCAGCTTTGAAAAGAGTCTCGCCGCCTATGTCGCCACCATGCCTGAATCGACCGTGCTGATCGTGCTGGTCGACGAGGTGCTGGACGCTGCGCACCCTCTGGTCAAAGCCGCCGGTCAGCACGGGAAAGTTATACAGAGTACACTGCCGAAGGGGAAGGCGCTGGAAAGCTGGATCAGCAAGCGGGCGAAGGGGCTGGGCGTTAACATTGCCCCCGATGCCGCCGAATTGCTGGCAAACTTCATCGGCAACCAGCTGCGCCTGCTGGCCAACGAACTGGATAAGCTGGCAACCTACGTGGGCAAAAGCGGCACCATTCGCAGCGATGACGTGCGCAAGCTCTCCGCGCAGGTGCAGGAGGCGCGCATCTTCGACCTGACCGACGCGCTCGCGCAGCGCAACCGCCAGCAGGCCCTGGACATCCTGCATGACCTGCTGGCCGATGGCGAACCACCCCTGCGCCTCATCAGCACCATCACCTCGCAGGTACGCTCGCTGCTGCTCGTCAAAGAACTGGCGCAGAAGGGCATGCGCGGCCCGCAGATCGCCGCCACGCTCGGCATCGCTCCCTTTATCGCCGAAAAGGCCCTGCGCCAGATCGGCAAATTCAGCGCCGCCCAGCTTGAAAGCGCCTATCGCTCCCTGCTGGAAACGGATGCCGCGCTCAAACGCAGTCGCCTGACGCCAGAACTGGCCCTGGACCTGCTGGTTGTCCACTTCGGCAGCGATCCCCGGCCCAACCTGCAAAACGTATGACCACCACCACGCCGCTTGCACAACGCATCCTTGAACGCATCGGGCGCGAAGGGCCTCTGACCTTCGCCGAATACATGCGCATGGCCCTCTACGAACCCGGCTACGGCTACTATGTGACGGGCGCGCATCACATCGGCTGGGAGGGCGATTACTACACCAGCACCGACATCTCTACCCTCTTCGCCCACTGCGCCGGTCGCCAACTCTATCAGTTCTGGGAGGCCCTCGGCCAACCCGCGCCTTTCCTTGTCCTCGAACAGGGCGCAGGCAGGGGCGACCTCGCGCAGGGTGTGCGTGCATGGGCCGCACAATACGCCCCCGATCTGCACCGCGCCCTCAACTACTCCACCGAAGACATCAACACCGGCCACGATTCTATCAATGCTACATCTGTGCCATCCACCTCCAGATCAGCCGTCACCCACAGGCCAGTCGCCCACAGGCCAGCCGCCCACAGGCCAGCCGCCCACAGGCCAGCCGCCCACAGGCCACCCGCAAGGGGTGGCCCTACTATACACGATGCGCGCCCGATTGCAGCGGGAGAGAGTGAAGGCTATCATGTCATACTCTCCAATGAGCTGGTCGATGCGTTTCCTGTACATCGGGTCATGGTCTACGAAGGGAGGCTATATGAAATCTATGTGGATGCGCGCGAGGGCCAGCTATACGAGGTGCTGGATGAGCCGAGTACACCGGAGGTCGCTGCGTATCTCGACCATTATCAGATTCCCTGGCGCAGCTTTGGCGAGGGCTGGCAGGCGGAAATCAATCTCGATGCGATACGCTGGATGCAGCAGACTGCCAGCCGCCTGTACAGATCGGCGCGCGCAAAGAAAGGCAAAGGCTTCCTGCTCATCATCGATTATGGAGATAAGGCCCGCGCACTTTACACCGCCTATCGTCGCTCCGGCACCCTGGCCTGCTATTATCACCATCAGATGAACGAAGCCCCGCTTGCGCTGCCGGGGAAACAGGACATTACAGCCCACGTCAACTTCAGCGCGCTCATCGAGGAGGGGCGGCGCTGCGGCCTGCGTCTGCATAACTTCACTACACAGAGCAAGTGGCTGGAGACAATGGGCATCTATGAAGAACTGGACACGCTGCGCAAAACACACTTTGCCGAGGCGGACAGCGACCGTGCCTCGGACAAAGGCCAGGTTGCCCTCTTCCGGTGGTATAATTTGCGCAACCGTGTCGCCGCCCTCACCAGCCCGACCGGCATGGGCAACTTCAAGGTGCTGGTCATGAAAGGCTAACAGGAATTTCAGCAAAAACTCCACTATAGATGAGCCACACATATATAGTAGGGGTATCCCTTGCGGGTACCCTGGTGGCTCAGCTAATACTTCCTGGGAAACCGGTAATTGTCATACGAACTGCCCTTCGGCGGGGCCACGCCCGTATCGGGAAACTGATTCATCAGCTTCTTGAGCAGCGAGCTATTGCCATTGTTGTAGGTAAGCGCGCTGACATCACCACTATTCGGAGTCGGCGTGGCTGTAGGGCCGCCAGCAGTTGACGTGGCTGTCTCTGTGGGGTTGAGCGCGGCATGCGCCGGTGTGGAGATGGCAGCCACCGGCGTCTCCAGTTGACTGACCACCGTCGAAGAAACACTGGTCTGCGACTTCAGGTTTGCCTCCACGTTCTTGAAAATGCCGGGAGACAGGATGATATACAGAGCAGCCAGCACAACACCCAGCACGAGCAGCCGGAAGAGCCATCGAATCATACACATACCTCCTTGCGCCAGGCAAGCAAAATACGGTACCATTATATCCAGATACAGCAATATTTGTCCAGCTTTCTGAGATTTCTGGGAGAGGAAAACAGCATGAGTCAGCAGCGTATCGAGCCGAGTTCAGGGCAGGAATCAGTCTGGGATTACCCACGCCCGCCCCGGCTGGAAGAGAGCAAAAAGCATATTCAGGTCGTTTTCAACGGCGTGGTCATCGCTGACACGCGCCGCGCGCTGCGCATTCTGGAGACCAGCCATCCCCCTGTCTACTACATCCCGCCGGAAGATGTCCAGCTTCGATACCTCAGCCCCACGACCCGCACGACCTTCTGTGAGTGGAAGGGAGCCGCCTCGTACTACACCATCAGCGTCGGCGACAAAACCGTCCCCAATGCTGCCTGGTACTACCGCCATCCCACCTCTCCCTACGAACCGCTCGCCTGCTACATCGCGTTCTACCCTGGCAAGATGGACGCCTGCTACATCGATGGCGAGCGCGTCCAACCCCAACCCGGCGATTTCTACGGCGGCTGGATTACGAGTGAGATTGTGGGGCCGTTTAAGGGAGGAGCGGGTACAGCGGGGTGGTAGTGGGTATAGTGTATCGCCGTCTGCTCTATAAAAAAGCAAAGCAAGCAGGGCTGATAGCACGGTGCTTATGGCCTCCGCGTCGGTCTATAAAAAAGCAAAGCAAGCAGGGAGAGTTTCTGGATCTCTGACACCTCATGAAAAGATGAGGTGTCAGAGGCAGATGCTCAGATTGATGGTCTCTGCCAGCCGCCAGAAATGGTCTCGATCTGTTGAGCGACTGCCAGAGCGACATCCTCACGCCAGGGGCGAGCCACCACCTGGACGCCAATGGGCAGGCCATCGGGAGAGGTGCCGCCTCGTACAACTACGGCGGGCCATCCGGTCAGGTTGTAGGTCATGGTGTAACTGAACCCCGGCAGTTTGTCCTCGTCAAAGGTGGTTCCGTGGGGCAAAGCAGGAGCAGTATTCACGGGACAGAGGATTACATCATACTGCTCCAGGAACGACAACATGGCTGCTCTGAACATATCCCAGCGAGCCAGTAATCCACCAAATGCAGCCGTTGACAGTGCGTAGGGATGGAGGATGCCTGCCAGCTTCAGCAACAATGGAGACGGCTCTGCGGTTCCCGTCAGTTGGAGTAACTGTTGCATCCCTGCCCCACCATCAGCAGCAAAGAGGTCGCGTACAATCTCATAGCTTTGCTCGATCCCATATGGACGAGCCTCTTCCACAACCATGCCCATCTGGGAGAGGGCCGTTGCCATTGTCCTCACCACTTGCGCCGTTTCTGGTGTGGGAGAGATAATCCCATTATCCGTGTGAAATGCCACACGCAGGCTCTTGAGATCAACTGTGCGTGGATCGTCGAGCGGCATGTTCACAACTGCCGGATCGTGCCAATCAACTCCCGAAATGATGGGGAGCGTCAAGACCAGGTCTTCCACGAACCTGGCCATAGTGCCAGCATGCCAGAGGGGGCCTATCGTTCCAACGGCAGGCGGAAAGGCTCCCGTCAGAGGAACACGTCCACGGGTCGGCTTGATTCCGGCAATGCCACAGCAATGAGCGGGCCAGCGGATGCTTCCCGCCGCGTCTGTGGCCAGGCCCAATGGCGACCCGGCAGATGCGATAATGGCCGCCTCACCGCCACTGCTGCCACCAGGGGTACGCAAGAGATCATAAGGATTGTTCGTCCGACCATAGACGAGGTTGTCAGCCTCAAAGGCAACCGCAAACTCTGGGAGGTTGGTCTTCCCCAGCATGATAGCCCCGGCAGCACGCAGACGCGCCACCGCCGTCGCGTCCTGCTGTGGCACAAAGGTCGCACGCCCTCTGGTTCCTGCCGTGGAAATGACGCCACTGGTATCAAACTGGTCCTTAATCGTCATTGGGACACCATGAAGCGGTCCCAGGATTTCTTTGCGCGCAAGAGCAGTATCGGCTTGACGTGCTTGAGCCAGGGCTTCTTCCGCAGCCAGTTGCACCACCGCGTTCAACCGGGGATTAACCTCTTCAATGCGCTTGAGGAAAACCTCTATCACCTCTTGCGAAGAGACCTGTTTATCACGAATGGCATGCGCGAGCATGGTAGCGGAGACAGACAGCAGTTCCTCCATGTCTTTTGCTCCTTTCAGTGATCAGAGTAACCTGATTATCGTGCTTGAGGTAGGCTACTTTTTACCTACCCTCTGCTCAAAGTTTACTCAGTCTGAAACGGCAGAGCATAGGGAGTTCTCCCTATTTGAAGGGTCAGTCTGTATCAATGAGGAGGTCTTGCTCCATAGCAAAGAGGGTGGCACCTGCACGGGTAGAGACGCCGATCTTATTGTAGATGTGCTGGATATGGTTATCTACCGTCTTCTCGGAGAGCGTGAGTGCGTAGGCAATTTGCTTGATGGTATAGCCGCGAGCGATGAGGCGTAGCACCTCCACCTGGCGCGCGCTCAGGCCTGCCACCAGTTCATGACGAGACGAGCGAACGGCATGTCCTGCTGCTGCAAGTACCTGGTTCACAGCCTCACTATCAAGACGTCCTGAACGTACCTCGCGGCGCAGTTCCCCGGCGGCCTGTTCTGGCGTTAACGCCGGACGATGTGGACGCGGCTCGGTCATAGCGTGATAGACATCGGCAGCAGCCAGAATGCGGGCAGCAGGTGAGAGCATGTTTGCTGGTACACCACGATAGTAGCCTGATCCGTCAAGTCGTTCGTGATGAAGGGAGGCCAGAGCGCCCAGTCGGGCCAGTACCGCTGGACGCGCCAGCACACGCTCCGTATAGTAGGGGTGCAACCGCACCCGCTCCCACTCTCTCGTCGAAAGCTTTCCTGGCTTCCCCCAGATACCGGCTGAGATCCCTACCCGTCCAATATCATGCAGCAACCCCGCCCTTCGAAGCATAACCGCATCCGCCTCTGGCAAGCCACACCTTCGAGCAGCTTGAGCAGCGAGTTCGGCTACACCAACCGAGTGGCCGAGCGTATATGGCGACTTGATGTCAGCAAAATCGGCAATAGCTCGACAAGCATGATCGAACTGCTCGGACGAGAGGCGGGTGCGCGCGCCTGGTTCGAGCGCAAGGACTATCTCCCACGGAGGCTCTTCCTCAAGCCCCGCTAGCAAGTGAGGTGCCTGCTGGCAGAAACAATCCACGATACGGGGATCATAGAGGCTTCCTTTACGCTCCCGCGCCATGTTCACTGCCGCTTCGACCCCGTCCAGACGATGAAACGTGATAGCATCCTGCGCCAGCGTGACGATGCGTATAGAAAGGGCTATGTTCTCCCCTTTCACCTTTCCGGGAGCGCCGTGACCATCCCAACGTTCGAATACCTGCCCCAGCGCCATCCTGATGCTCTCGCCGAAACCAAGTCGCTCGGCCAGCAGTTGTGCCACTTCACAAAACCCGGTGTATGCTTCCTGCATCAAAGACGGACCCGCCAGTAAACCCTGTGCGACCATACGAGCAAGCTGGAGCGGTGGACTTCCTTCATGCGCCTGACGGATCGAGTGTATGACCAGCCCAAGTACCTGGGACATATTTCTGCTATCAACAGAGGCGATATCTGTACGGAGAACTAGCTCGTCACCAAAGACGTCCGCCATTCGGTAGGTTTCAGCGTTGCAGCCAATATGGCGTAAAAGCGCAAGGTAATAAATATCATGCAGTTCGTCCTCATCAAGGCCAAGCGATTCACCAAGTCGAACAGAGAGAACACAAACGCCCAACGCATACTCCATCGGCTGGCCCATGCCGAGGTCAGTAGCAAGCGAAAGGGCTGCCATCAACTCCGCAAGCCGTATATCTGCTGTGATCGGCTGCTGGCTTTTCTGCATCTATCTTCCTAACAAGGCAAACGCTGCTTGAATGCCACTCCCTCTGAAAAAGTGAGGAACGAAGGTCTAACCGTTCGGCAAAGTATAGCACATTACATACGCGGCGACAAATGAAAACGAATATGCTTCGGCTGATTGAGTTTAGCATAAACGATTAAAAAATACGAGGCAACTACTTGCTTAAGCTTTTCGGCAACAGAATCCCCTGATATATTGTAGATACCAGCGTGAGGCTCTATACTCTATAGCGGGCAAGAAGCTCTGTATTGCTTGCCCGCTTTATGGAAGGAGATTTGCTATGCTCATCACTCCCGCCCCGCTGGCTCCCATAGCCAGCGCCTTACGCAATAATCAGCGTGATCTGCTTGCGTATATCAATGAGTTGTGTGATCGCATCGACGCGGTTGATCCGGTTATCCATGCGTTTTTGCCTGAAGAGGGACGGCGCGAGCGGCTGCTTGCGGAAGCGGCGGCGTTACAGGCTCGCTTTCCTGACCCCGCGAACCGACCGCCGTTGTATGGCGTGGCGGTTGGCGTCAAGGATGTTTTTCTCGTCGATGGCTTCCCCACGCAGGCAGGTTCGCAGCTTCCACCCGAACTGTTTGCCGGGCCAGAGGCCGCCTGCGTGACGCTGCTGCGCAGGGCTGGCGCGCTGATTGTAGGCAAAACGATTACGACCGAGTTTGCCTTCTTTGAGCCGGGGCCGACGCGCAATCCGCACAATCTCAATCATACGCCCGGCGGCTCCAGCAGCGGCTCGGCGGCGGCAGTGGCGAGCGGGCTGTGCCTGCTGGCGCTGGGAACGCAGACCAACGGCTCGACCATTCGCCCGGCGGCCTTCTGCGGCATTGTTGGCTTCAAACCAACCTATGGCCGCATCCCCGCAGACGGTTTGATCTTCTCCTCGCCCTCGCTGGATACCGTCGGCTTTTTCACGCAGGATTGCGCGGGTGTGGCGCTAGTTGCTCCCGTTCTCTGCCAGAACTGGCAAAACAGGGAGACGCAGACGTATGGCCTGCCCGTCCTCGGCGTGCCGGACGGCCCGTATCTTGAGCAGGCGGACGCGGAGGCGCTGACCGTCTTCGAGAGGCAGCTTGCGCAGCTAGAAAGAGCTGGCTACACAGTACGGCACGTACCTGCCATGCCCGATATCGCGGCCATTATTGAACGGCATAATCTGCTGGTCGCTGCCGAGATGGCGCGGGGCCATCGTGACTGGTTCGCGCAGTATGAGCCGCTCTATCGCCCGCTCACCGCGCAGGCCATCCGCAAAGGACAGGGTATAAGCGAGGAGGAACTGGCGACATACCGCGCCGGACGCGCCGCGCTGCGCA
>Ga0209810_1001976_pt1 | contig 26941 bp, 26 predicted proteins | sample Coa_R1_7_FD_187159 | JGI IMG/M metagenome (GOLD analysis project Ga0209810, IMG submission 187159) | Surface soil microbial communities from Centralia Pennsylvania, which are recovering from an underground coalmine fire - Coalmine... | ecosystem: Environmental > Terrestrial > Soil > Unclassified... | reverse complement strand
GTGGAACCTCGAGGGCCGCTCGTCCCCGACCGCCGCTCCGGTAGCGGAGGCAGGACGCACTGCGCGCCCTGGGGGTGTATCGCACCTAGTGCGGGCCACGGCCGGCGTCACATCCTTGAGCGCCGCTGCGGAGGTTCCCGGTGATATGCAGCTCACGGCTGTGGCCACCCTCCCGGGCGCGCAATCCACGGTCGTCGTGGCGATAGGGAGTGGCCAAACCTGCGGCTGTCCTGTCCTGACCCAGAGCCTCGACGGCGGTGTCACCTGGACCTCGACGACTGGGCCCCCCTCCGCCGTGAAGCAGCTGGCCATTCCCCCAACCTACCCGTCGGACCCGCGTATCTTCGCCGGGGTCGATCCCCTGACAGGTCAAGCTCCGTACATGGCAGCGGCGTTTGGCCAGCCATTCCAACTTCTCACAGGTCTGCCGCCGGGACAGGTCGCCGTTTCCGCCCATCTTGACGATGGAGATCCCCGCATCTTCTCCGCCGGGCTCACGGGTGTATGGAGCGTCAGCATAAACGGCCGCGGCCCGCTGACTCCACACGAGGAGATCGACTACGCGGCAGGATCGCGTGTGCAGAATGTCGTCGCGGCACTGGCTACTCCACCGTCCGTGACCGGTGGCCCGGCCGTGCTTGCGTGGGCGCCTGACGCCGCCTTCGCGCCCGAGTCCGCCATGTCACCTGCGCTCGGCGCCGCTGTCTTCGGGTGCCCCGTTGGCGGTGCGTGCAGAGCCGCCGCGCTGATCCCCCAAGCTCCGGGCGCCTTGATCGCCGTCGGGGACATAATCTTGGCCTTTCGTGCCGATGCGGCGTATATATCTCACGACGGAGGAGCGACCTTCCGTCAACTGAGCCTTCCTGACGGGTCCCGCGACGTAACATCCATGACGTTGGTCGGGTCGGACTTGACCATCTGGATGAACACGACGCTCGCTGACGGAAGCGTTGCCGTGCTGCAACTCCTGAAGGGCGTATGGACGGACGCGTCGGCTGGTGAGCGCGTCATTCAGACGCACATCGGGCAGTTGGTCGCACTCGGCGGCGGCAGGATCATTGACGCGCTCGTGAACGCCGGCTATAGGTGTGCGCAACTAACGGACCTTCGCTGGGCTCCTCGTTGCCCATAGACGGTGCGCCGATGGCAACACCGGACAAGAACGACGTCACTAGACGCATTGGCTTATGCGGGAGGGCAATATCGTGGAACGCTCCAAGAAGCGAGCAAGAGGTAGACCGACGCGGTTCGCGATAGAACTCTTGGCGATCGTCATAGCCACACTCGCGACGGCAAGTAGTGCGTCCGCCTCGACGACCGGCGGCGGCGTGTTCGTGGGTACGGTGTCACTACCGAGCTTTCCGTGCTCCAACTGCACAGGTGCACTATTTCAGGGCACGGCCAGCCTGACGTTGAGCGGAATGGCAACGCTATCTCTGAGCGGTGTCCCGATGCCCTATGTTGCGGTATGGGCAGCCGATCCGGGCAACGCGTCCGCCGTCATGAGCTACGACGAGAACTGCATCAGTGGTCAGCCCGGCGACACGCCACCTCCGGAGGGCACGGCCAGTGGTACCTTCGTCATAACTGGCGGTCTGCTCTCACTGGCCGGCGGCCCGCTGCTCAGCGCCACCCTGACCGGTAGTCTGAGTTGGCTCCGGGTCGGCTTGGCCGCGCAGATGACGGTTTCCGACCTTGCGATCACTGCTCCGACGGGTGGGTCTACGGTTGCCGTCAACTTGACCAATACGCTACTCGTTGGACAGAGCGCGAATGCCTTCGTGTGGACCAACGGCCCGGGAACCTGCGCAACGACCCAGGCCGGCCAGACGGCGCTCGTAGCGGGGATCGCCCTGCAGCCCGTTTGACGACCCCTTCGCCAGTGTCGCGCCGACGTCTGCCTGAGGCCGTCGTTCGAGACGGGCGCAGGTCTCTCGTGCTCCGGGCACGGTCGCGTTCGCTCTGATTCTTGCGGCAGCCGCCGCTCCTGACCGCGGGTCAGCTGCTTGCGCCGCGGGCGCTGTCATGATGTTTGGGCCAACTGGTGGCTTCCAAGGGAGGTGGAGATCATGCGAGGGGCAACCCTGATGCGCAGGACTGCCCTGGTTGGGCTTGCAGTTCTTCCGGTTGGTGCGGGCTCGCCGTCGGCAGCGGTCGCCGCTTCAAGCGTGGATCCGTACGGCGTCGTCGTATCGGTGGCGGGCGGCCTGGTCGCCTCCGGCATGTTCACGACCGACGACCAGCAGACCTTTGCGATCACCGCGGTCATCCCTGGCGCGTACACTTTCGGAACGCCCCCGCTTCGCAATGTTGACATGAGCCACGCATGGGCGTCGGCGGAAGACCTGACACCGCCTCAGACCGGCCCCTTCTCTGCAACCGTCCGCTGCTCCAGTGTGGCGAATGTTTCGAGCTGGAGTGTCGGCCATGACACCCCGGATGCTCCGCACATCGGGACGACTGAGAGCCCATTGGATGGCGTCGCCTTCGATGTGAGCTGCCCTGGCATCGGGTACCAATTCCTCCGCATGCAACTCGACGACTGGCGCGGCGGTTTGGGGCAAGGCGGACACACCGGACAACCCTGGGGCGCCTTCGACTGGCAGAGCCAGCCCGAGGACTCCTATGGCTGGAGTGGCGGTACCGTGCTCGGCGGGAGCATCGTCGTACGCTGCGCCGCCAGGGAGGTCGCCGTGATGAGCTTGATGGGCTTCGATGCAAGCGGCGCACCCCACGTCTTTCCAGGCTTTGGCATGGGAACGGTCGACTTGGACCCGAGCCTGACGGTCGCCGAGGGCTGAATTCCGCCCGCCAGGCGCCCTCCCTTGTGTTCCCTCGCAGCTGACGATCCCAAGCCGGTCGCCCATTGCTTCGAGTGAGGTGTCAGCCGCCCGCGATAAGTGTGGCCGGCCCGGTTGGTGGGCTACTCCCGACGAGGAGCGTGGCGCCGCCACCGCCGGCAGAGGCCGGGTATCGTCGCAGCGCGCCCATTGGCCGCATCGCGCATCACCAGTTGTTCTGGAGTCTCCGGCCCAGGCCAAATAGTCGTCGGCCCTGACTCAGAGAGAGGCTTCTCCAGGTCGTTGGTATCCATGGTGGTCCGTCCGGTGGTCAGGTCATCGAAGCGTATCCGCGCACGCCCATCGAGTTCCACACCCGCCGAGGGTCATCCCCAGCGGACACGGACCGCCGACAGTGGCTCTCGCCCAACGCGAGGCGCCTCACGCCAGGGCGGCGCACTCCAGGAGTGGATCGGTCGCCGAGGGTGCGCCACGCGCTACGCGCCTCGGCCACGCCGTCGGCGCTCGCACGTGTCGCTGTTGTGGCTCCTCGATCCACCCCTGGAGGAGCTCGCCATGAGCCTGTACCCGGTGACCTGCACCGCATCGACGCTGACCATCCCCGCAGCCAACGTGGACGCCGCGCTCCTCGCCGTGCGTGCGCTCGGCACCCAGCCGGCCGGATCCGCCGACGGGCCGCTCTGGACGGCGCCAGCAGCCTCAAGCCTGGAGGAAGCGCTCGCCGGGGTCGGATGGCGGGCGTTGCCGAACGGTCGCAGCGGCGTCCTGTGCCTCTGGGGTGGTGGGCATGCTCTCGGTGACACCGAAACGGTGTTGGCCGCGCTCGCGCCGCACGTCGAGGAGGGGAGCTACGTCACCTTCGTCGGCGCGGACGGCGACCACTGGCAATGGACCTTCATGGGTGGCGCGATGGTGGAGACCTACCCCGAGCTGCGCCGGGCGTGCGTGATGGACCGTCCGAGCTCGCGCTGGCTGCGGCGCCTGGCGGCGATGCTGCGCCGGTCACGGGGAGCGCGGCCATGATGAGACGGGGGCTCAAGCGTGTCGCGGTGGCTCCGACCTACGAGGTCGTCCGCGAGGCCGACGGCTGGGCGGTCGTCGAGCAGGTGGGCACGGCGCCGCCGGTACGGATCATGTCACCGACGCTCGGTCTCGAAGGCGAAGCAGCAGGGCAGGTCCTCGCAGTGCTGCGGCGAGCTGTCCGAGCAGGATGGCGGGCCGGCCTGGCGCGGGCCGTTCTCGCCCTCGAGGATGGTCCGACGGCAGGACCTGCCGGAGACAAAGGACGCGGCGCTCCGCGACGCGGGAGTCAACGCAGTAGCGGCTGATCGGGCCGGTCCCGGCGTCCGTCGACGGCGGCGCGAGCGCCCAAGATCGCTTGGCCGGCCGCGTCGTCAGGGCTGCGCTTTGGGCAGGCGCGGCTGGGCGAGGTCGGGGGCGGCCGGATATGGGTTCGCCCCTGACGGCCTCGGGCGGGCTTGGCGGTGGGGCCGACCCCATCCCACCCACCTCCCCGCGGTTGGTCCGTCCGCACACCCTGCCAGGCCGCGCCCGCCGCCGCCCGTCGGCCCCTGCGGGGCGGCGCCGGCGGGCGCGTCCCGGCGGCCGGGTTGGGTCGGACCAACCGCCCACGGAGGCAGATCATGTCCACGACCACACATCTCGCGGCCGCTACACCGGTGGAGCAGCTCCACGTTCCGCTGGACCGCATCCGGCCGCCGGCGAAGAACGTGCGCACTGAGTTCGGCGACCTCGACGGACTGGTGGCATCGATCCGGCGGTACGGGATCATCGAGCCACTGGTCGTTGTTGTTGCCGAGGATGGCCAGTACGAGCTGCGTGTCGGCCAGCGGCGCTACCGCGCAGCACACGAGGCAGGCTGCGAGACGGTGCCTGTCATCGTGCGCGGCGACGCCGGCGAGCGGGAACGCATCGGTGTGCAGCTCGCCGAGAACGTCGAGCGCCTGGAACTGACGTCGCAGGAGATTCTCCACGGCATCCAGGAGTTCCTCGACTTGGGCGCAAGCGACGAGGAGGTGGCCACCACCCTCGGCGGTACACCCGACGAGGTGGCGACGCTGCGCACCGTCCTCGCACTCGGTGAGCCCATCTGCGAGCTCATCACCGACGGCGTCCTGCAGATCGCCAACGCCGCACCGCTCGCAGCCCTCGCGGGCTTCGAGGTCGAATATGTGCGGCTCGCGGCGGACAAGATCCGCGCGCGGTGGGCACCGGAGGAGGCGGCTCGTCAGGTCGTAGCAACGCGCAAGCGTGACCAGGTCATCAAGGAGGCGGAGGCGCTCGCCGAACGGCGGAACCTCCGTGTCATCGACGGCCCGCAGTACGGCAGCTTCGGTCCTGCCAGCCAGACGCAGAAGCTCGGCTCCGGGATGTGGGACGTCCATGTCCCCGTCAAGGAGCACAGCAAGCTCGACTGCCATGCCGTATACATCAACCCGCAGGCGACAGCGGCGAAGGGTGCGCTCGTCCCCGTCTGCACGGATCGTCGCAAGCACCGGGAGGCGTCGCCGGACGCCCTCGCCGACACCGCGATCGCCACAGGAGTGCATCACGCTGCACCGGGACTTCCAACACCGGCCGAGAAGGCCGTTGAGACCAAGCGGCATCGCAAGGCCTGGCGCCAGACGCACGCGCCGCGCAGCGCAGTGATCCTCGACACCATCCCGACGCTGCCTCTCGACGATGCAATGGCCCGCGTCGCGGACCATGTGCTGCAGGAGCGCGTTGCGCTCGACGTCTATGTGGAGGCGGCACGGCTACTGCCCAGCGCGCGAGAGCCGGTGACCGACCCGAGGACGGCCGAGCGTCTGATCCGGGACACCGCGGCGCGCGGCGGCGAGTCGGCGCTGCGGACAGCGCTCGCGGTCCTGACGGCACGCGCGGAGGACGCATTCCGCCAAGAGCATCGCGTGGACAAGGAGTCTCGCAACATCCTCGACCACTTCACCCTGCTCGCCAGTCACGGGTACGAGGTCAAGGACGCCGAGACCAACCATCTCCGGCGTGAGTACGGCACCACGCTGAGCCTCGCGGTCGACGAGGACGAGCGTGCCAACGGCGTCATCGCCGTCGATGACGGCGACGGCCACGTCGACGACGAGCACATCGACGTCGCGGAGGACTTGACCGACGTGACGGCTGCCGTCGCGTAGCGGCTCGTGGTGGGGGCGGGTGCGCACGCCCGTCCCCCACCGTTCCGCAGTCGCTCACCAACGGTGCCTGGAGGCCACGCATGTTTGCTCCCTCTTTGCACGTCCACGCGCCGCGGAATGCCCCGTGCCCCGATGACGCAGCACTCGCGGTGCTGGACGCGCCTGAGCCTCCTGCTCTGATCGCCACGGCAGGGGTGGGGCCGCTGCTCGTCGGCCTCCGTGGAGCGGCTCTTCCGCCCCCAGGGTTGCGGCGCGCTCCCTGGCGCTTCGGGCTCCCTGCGGGACCCTCCGCGCGCTCGCGAGCCGCCAGAGGAAGGGGCGTCGAATCCGCCCCCCACGGAGGCACACCTCATGACGGTCATCGATTCCCGGTCGACCCCCAGCGCCACGTCCACGCTGTTGCACTCAGCGTCGCGCCTGGTGACGCTCGACGAGCTTGGCACCATCCCCGCGGGCGACCCGGCCGGGCCGCGCCACCGCCCGGTGCCCCACATCGAGCTGGTCACCGCCATCCGCGAGGCCTTCGAGGAGCGCGGGTACACCGTGGCGAAGGACCAGTACAGCGTGTCCCACGACAATGCGCGCCTCTTTGGTACGCTCGACCTGCTGTCCAGTGGCGGCGAGGCGCTGCTCGACGGCACCGATGGCGGCATGGCAGTCGGCCTGCGGCACGCCAACGACCGCGCCTTCGCGCTGGGCGTCATCGCCGGGATGCGGGTCTTCGTCTGCGACAACCTGTGCTTCAGCGGCGGCGAGTCCCTCTTGCACCGCAAGCACACGACGCGTCTCGATCTCGGCGCCGAGATCCAGCGCGGCATGGACCGGGTGTTCAGCTCGTACCGCGACTTCAACGCGCTGCTGGAGCGGCTGCACAACACAGAGCTCAGCGACGACGACGCCCGGCTGCTCATCTACAGCCTCGCGCTCGACGCCGACGTCATCGCTCCCAGCCAGCTCGGGAAGGTGCATGCCTGGTACTTCGCGCCCGACCAGATCGCTGGCGAGCACGACGCCGAGCGGGGCTTTGCGGACGTGCAACCGCGCACCGCGGCCTCGGTGATGAACTCGGTTACCCGGGTGACCCGCGACTTCTCCCCGCACCGCCAGCAGGAGATCGGGGTGGCGCTCTCCACGCACCTCGCCGCATACCTGCGCATGCCGGCGGCGCGGCCAACGGTGCCGGACGCCAACTGAGCGCTGTGCCGGGCGGGAGGAGGCGACGCGCCTCCTCCCGCGTCGCGCTGCCGCGTGCCCTGTCGCGCCTGCGCCGCGCCGCGCACCACCACTGAGATGGAGCCCATCACCATGCCACCTGCGTTCGACGCGACGGCCGCTGCGCTGGTGCGCGCAGCTCTGGACTACGCATTACGAGGATGGCGGGTCCTCCCCCTGCACACGCCACGGCATCACGGCTGCTCCTGTGGCCGAGCGGGCTGCCCGTCGGCCGGCAAGCACCCACGGACCATCCACGGCGTCGCGACGGCGACCTGCGACGCGGGCATCATTCGCGCATGGTGGCGCCGCTGGCCCGATGCCAACGTCGGCATCGCCACCGGCCGCCGCCTGGTCGTCCTCGACGTCGACGGCGATCTCGGCCAGCTTTCGGTCCGCGGACGGGCGCTTCCGCCCACCATCACCGTGGGCACGGGCCACGGGTGGCACTACTACTTCCTCACCACCCAGTCCCTGCCGTGCCGCGTCGGCCTGCTGCCTGGCGTCGACCTGCGTGGCGAGGGGGGCTACGTCGTCGCCCCGCCCTCACTGCATCGATCCGGCCACCGCTACCTTGCCGCCGACGGTCTCGGCTTCGCCGACGTCGGTCTAGCGACCGTGCCGTCGTGGGTCGCCGAGCGGCTGACCGCTCGGCGGGTGCCGCGGCCCGCGGACGAGTGGCGCTCCCTGCTGCGCTCCGTAGTGGCCGAGGGACGGCGCAACGCGACGCTCGCCTCGCTCGCCGGGCATCTGCTGCGCTGCGGCGTCGACGCCGGCGTGACGCTCGAGCTGCTCGACGCCTGGAACCGCGCGCGATGCCAGCCACCGCTCGAGCAGGACGAGATGGAACGCACCGTCGGGAGCATCGCGCGCGCCGAGGAGCGGCGACGCGCCGCACTCCGCGATGCCGGGCGTCACGCCGATCCGAGGTGGTGAGGCCGGCACCGGCCCCTGGCTGCCGATGACGCCAGACGCGCGCCGCGCCATCGAGCGCTCGCCGCCAAGGACACACCGGCGCGGCGCGCGCCCGGCCGGCGGGCGCCATCGGGGCCGGAGCCGGCCTCACCACGGAGCACATCCATGACCGACACACCCTGCGACCCGGTCGACACCTGGCAGCGCCAGCAGGATGAGGCGCTGGCCTTGACCAAGCGACACCTCGCCGACTGGCTGGTCGCGCATCCCCACATCGTGCGCATCGAGGCCGAATACAACGGCTCGGGCGACGGGGGTGAGGTCGAGAGCGTCACCCTGACCCGCGCGGATGGGACGACAAGCGACGGCATCCCGGACGGGCTCGAGGAACTCCTGTGGTCCGTCGCCTACACCGCGCATCCCGGCTTCGAGAACGACGAGGGCGGCAGGGGCACCGTCGTCATCGAGGCTGGCACCGTGCGCATCGAGCATTCGTGGTACGTCGAGATCACCGAGGACGATGCCCCGATCGAGTGGACGCTTTCCTGATGGCGCACCCGCATCACCACGCCCTGAGCAGCGTCCGCAAGTGGGGCGGCGGCGCCGAGGACTACCAGCCGATCCACGCCTGGTTCGACGAGCACAAGGCCCACTTCGCCGACTTCCGCTACCGCGCCATGCGTCACCACTCGGCCGGCATCTTCGAGTGCGAGCAGGCCTTCGGCGTCACCATCACCAACAGCGCCGGTCGGGTCGTGCCGGTGAGGCTGATCGGCGAGCAGCACTGCCTGGAGGACTTCGGCCGCATCCCCACGCTGGCCGACTGGTTTCGCTGCCTGCGCCCCGAGCCGTGGATGTCGCCCAACGTCCGAGCGCGGATGGCGGCGGCACTCGGCACCGATGTCTACGCGCCGCCCGTCGCGGCGGAGCGTCACTGAGGACACGGACCGGCGTCGGCGTGCCGCCAAGTTCGCGCGGACCGGTTCACGGCTCCGCGCTGTGGCCACCTCGGCCCCCACCGCGGATCGTGCCAGGCGCGCGCCGCCGAGCTTCCGTCAAGGGCCGGGGCGGACCCGAGGTCCGTGCCTGTCGGCAGCCCTTGACGGCGCGGCGCGCGCCCGGCGCGCGCGGTCTGCATCGGGGCCGGAGGCGGCCTCAGTACGGAGTATCCGCATGATCCAGGTTCCGCCGCCACCGGAGCCCGCCTTCCTGCACGGCACAGAGAAGCAGGTCGCCTTCGCCACGCAGGTGCGCTCCCAGCTGCTCGACGAGATCGAGGACATGCGCGACGGCAGCGCGCAGCGTCTTCGCTTTGGCATCGTCGACGAGCGCGCCGCGCGAGGGCTGACGCTGATCGTCCGCGCCGCGGACACCATCGCGCGCGTGCACCGTGCTGACTGGTGGATCGCGCAGCGCGGCCGCAGCGCCCACAGCATCGTCACCGAGTGTGCGCGCCAGTTGATGGCGGCAGAGGCGGCAACGTGAAAGGACGGTGCCCGGTCGCCGATGCCGCTCACCTCCCGGGGAGCGGATCGCTCGCCTGCGCGATCGAGGCAGACCGGCCCTCTCATCCGGCGCAAGCCTGAAGTGCACTCGCTTCGCTCGGGCTTGCACCGGTCGGGCCGGCCTGCCACGGGACGCACATGCGATCCGCTCCCCAGGAGGTACCCGACATGCCCCGCTCCACCACCGCTGCCGCGCCCGACATGCCCGATGCCGACGCAGCGCCGTCCGGCGACGTCGAAACCCAGGAGCAGCGCCGACGTGTCGGCACGCGCGGCCTGAACCGCGTGGAGCTCATCGGCCGCCTCGCCCGCGACCCCGAGCTTCGCTACACGCCGGCAGGAACGCCCGTCGCCGCGCTGCGCATCGCGACCAACGACACCCGCGTCCCCGAGTTCCACGACGTCGTCGTCTGGAACGGCGCCGCGACCTATGCCGGCGAGTACCTGCGCTCTGGCCGGCTGGTCTGGGTCGCCGGCCGCCTGCGGCGCAACCGCTGGGAGGCGGAGGACGGCTACCACGAGCGCGTCGAGGTGATCGCCTTCGACCTGCAGGGCCTCGACTGGCGGGCGACCGCCGACACAGCCGGCGACGCTTCCGAGGGAGCCGGCGACGGCGCCTGAGCGCGAGGCGGCGGGGAGGACCGTCCTTCCCGCCGCCTCCTCCTCAGCTCCTAGGAGACGATCTCGTGAACATCGAGCCACTCCTGTCCCTGTGCGACGCCATCGAGGGCGTCGAGCTCGCGGCGGCGGCCTTCGTCGAGGCCACCGAGACGCGCGACGAGAAGGCCATGGAGCGGGCGTACCGCGACCTCAAGACCGCTGTCGACGCCCTCGGTTGCGCCCGCGGCGCCCACCACGTCTGCCTCGACCTGACGGTGGCGCCCAGCCTGCGGGTCCTGCGCGGAGGACTCGCGTGACCGCCGCGTCCTGATCGCTCCGCACGTCAGCGGGCGCGGTCGTGTACCCGCCCCGCCTGGACTCGCCGCAGCGGAACGTACGGCGGAGGCCAGCCGATCCTGCGCATGCGCCTGACCTCGCCGGGCGCCTGGCTGCCACGTGTGACCCGCGCGCGTCCTTATGCGCTGCGTGCATCCCTGTGGCGGCCAGACAACCGGGGTTCTGGCTCACCGCCTCGAGCGTTTCGACACGCGGCGGCCATGTACACGACGTCGACACACGCCCGCATGTCGGCGTGTCCATGCGCGATTGCCGTGTGCACGCCGTGGACAGGCCGAACGCGACCCCCTCCTGGTAGGCCGTCGGTGCGCTGCGTCGAACCGGCCCGCACCCGCGTCGGTCAGAGCGGTGCGAAGGGCGGTCCCTCCGCCCTCCCCCCGAACATCCTCGCTCCACCAGGGCCGCCGCCTCAAGGAGTTCTCGGCCGAACCTGGAACAGGTGTGTCACGGCGCAAGCGCCGTCAGGGTCGGTCCCCTCCGACACACCTGTCCCAGAACCGGCCTGCGCTCCTCCTTGACCCACCGGCCCCGGTCGCGCGCTGCCGCTGGCGTCACCTGACGGTCTGAACAGCCGAGGACGGCTGCCGCCGGATGACGAGGAGACATGTCCATGCTCGCCACTGCGCCAGCGCCCTCGGCCATCACCGCGCCCGTCCCGCCGACCGGCCTCGATCGCGCGTTGCCCCGCTCGGTGCGCGTCGAAGGTCGCATCTGCACCGTTCCGACCCTCTCGTACACGGCCACCGGCGTCGCGGTCGCCCACTTCTTGCTCGACTGCGACGAGTTGCACGATCCGCGCCTGCGCGTCCTTGCCCACGGGGGTAGCACCGTGATCGACGTCACCGTGTGGGGAGCGGACGCGGTGTTCGTCGCCGACCCGGGCAGCGCCTCGCACACGCGGTTCCGGGTCGTCGCCGAGGCCCTCCAGGCCATCAACCGGCTCGACCTGCCGGATGACGAGAAGGCGGCGGCGAAGCTGCAGGCAATGGCCTGGGACATCACCCAGCCCATGACGCTGCCGATCCGTTCTGGCGTGCGCGTCTCCGTGGACGGCACGCCCCGGCGCGGCTGTTGGCATCCCATCGGCTACCACGGGGAGCTGCCCCTCGGCCTCATCGCCGACGGCCTGCCTCGTCCGCTCCGGCGCGACTGCCGGGCCTGAGCGAGGCCTCCGGCGGGGGCGCGTCACGCCACGCGCTCCCGCCGCCTGCGCCATCGGCGATTCCAACGACGGAGCAACGGCCGCGTCGTGCGCGCTGACCGCTCTGCTCCGTCCTCCCACGTCTCCTCCTACTCACCACCACACCACTGTTGTGTCCACACCCGCCGACCACCTTCCATCCCGCCCCCTCCTCCTCACTCCTCCTGGGACACACAGTTGCACCTCCGGTGACGCCGTGTCCGACCCGCCGTCGCCGACGGCGGTTGTGATGCGTGACGACCACCACGACAAGAGCGCCGCGCCGGTGATCTCCATTGGCAAGGTCACCGACGGCGGCGCCGCCGTTGAGTACTTCGAGGAGGCGCTGAAGCAGGCGAAAGGCGAGCCGCTGCACCGCTACCTTGCATCGGGCAGATCACCCGCGCACTGGTACGGCCGCGGCGCCGCTGCTCTCGGATTGCGCGGTGCCGTCGAGCGCGAGCAGCTCGTCCGGATCCTCGACGCGTCCGACCCGTCGACGGGGGAGGCGCTCGGCACGCGGCACGGCACGCGCAAGAACCTGGCCTACGACGTCACCTACAGCGTTCCCAAGAGCGTGTCACTCCTCTGGGCACTGGGCGACGCGCACGTCCGAACGGCGGTGATGGAGGCGTTGCATGCCGGCGCGGACGCCGCGCACGAGTACCTGGAGCGGCACGCCGCGTGGGGGCGGGTTGTCGACCCCGCCACCAAGCAGGTCGAGGCGGTCCGCGCCGAGCTAGTCACCGCAGCGTTCACTCACCGCACCGCGCGTCCGGTCACGCATGGCGGCCGCCAGACCGTCGACCCGCAGCTCCACGTCCACCTCCTCGTGTCCTCGGCCGTCCGGCGCGCCAATGGCACGTGGGGCCAGCTGCACAGCCCCGCCCTGTACACGCACGCCGCCGCAGCGGGTGCCATCGGGCAGGCGGCCACGCGGGACGTCCTCGTCAGCCTGCTCGGCGTTCGCGTGCGCACCAACGCCAACGGCACGTTCGAGATCGACGGCTTCACCCCTGAGCAGCTCGCCGAGTTCTCGCAACGTCACCGCCAGGTGCTCGCCGCAGCGGCGGCAGCAGGCGCCACCAGCCTGCACGGCACCAAGGTGGCCGTGCTCGACACCCGCGAGGCCAAGAGCGAGCCCGACGACGCTCGGCTGGTCGCGGACTGGCATGAGCGGGCGGCGCCGCTCGGCCTGACCCGCGAGCACATCGCGGGCCTCCTCGACCAAGAGCAGGTGCGCACCATGCGCTGGTTCGACGTCGAGACCGTCGAGCAGGTCGTCGGCCGTGGCGAGGGCGGGCTCACCGCGCAGGCCTCGGTGTTCAGCCGCCGCGAGGTCATCCGCTCTCTCGCCGCCCATGCCCCGCTCGGAATGCAGCGCGACGCCCTCGAGGGGCTGGCCGATGCAATCCTCGCCGAGCGCTCGGTGGTGGTCCCCATGATCCCTGACCACCCTGCTGGCCTGTCCGACAACGAAGCGGTGCGCCAGTGGGTCGAGCGCGGCTTCGAGATCCACTACTCGACGCGCGAGGTCGTCGGGCTGGAGCAGCGGACGCTTGAGTCGGTGTGGTCGCGCCAGCAGGAGGGAACGGTGGTGCTGCCACTCGACGCCGTGGAGCGTGCCGTGCGGCGCGCCGCGACGCCGTTGACGCCTGGCCAGCGCGCCATGGTCGACGCCGTGTGCCTGTCCGCCGCCGGCGTCGTCATCGTCGAGGGCGCCGCCGGCACGGGCAAGACGACCGGCGCTCGCGTCATCCGCGACGCCTGCATCGCCCAGCGAGTGCCCATCGTCGGTTGCGCCGTCTCCAACCGGGCCACCGTCGAGCTGCAGGAGGAGGCAGGCATCCCCTCATTCAGCACCGCCTCGCTGCTCCACCAACTCACCGCGATGGGACGCCGTCTGCAGCGCGGCTCGATCATCGTCGCCGACGAGTGCTCGATGATGGGACCGGGTCTCGCCGAGCTGGTGCTGGTGGCCCAGCGCGACGGTGCCAAGCTCGCCGTGCTCGGCGACCACCGCCAACTCCAGCCCATCGACGGCGGCGCGCTCTTCCGCTCGCTCGGCGACCGCATCGGCCGGGTGGAGCTGACCGAGGTGGTGCGCCAGACCGAGGCCTGGGACCGCGCGGTGCTCCTCGCCCTTCGCCGCGGCCAGCCTGAGCCGCTCGTGAAGCGGTACCTCGAGGACGGCCGAGTCCGCACACTGAAGGACGAGCCCGCACGGATCGCCGCCATGGCGGCGGACTGGGTCAGCGCGACCTGCGACGGTCACGACGTGCTCACCATCGCACGGGAGCGGCACGTCGTTGCGGCACTCAACACCGTGACCCGGGCTGCGGCAATCGAGGCCGGGCTCGTGCACCCGCGAGGGGTCCGCCGCCATTGCCTCGACCACCTCGGGAACACGCCGGTCGACCTCGGCGAGTTGGAGTTCGCGGTGGGCGATCGCGTGCTCTTGGTCGGGCAAACCATCCGCCGTTGTGGTCTCGTCAAGGGCGCCCGGGGGAGCGTCGTGCGCGTCGACGGCGACGGCACGCTGGTCGTCGCCCCGCGAAAGGGCGGTCGGCATCTCACCGTACCGCCCGAGTACACGGGCGTCACCCACGGCTACGCGCTCACCGCTCATCGCGCCATCGGCGCCACCGCTGACATGGGTCTGGTCCACGGCTCCGATGGCGCGGATACGCAGTGGCATTACGTGGCGCTGAGCCGCCATCGCATCCGCGCGATCTACTACGACGTCGAGCGACCGCGCGACCCCGAGGGCGTCCACCACGAGGACGTCGAGCCCCGTGCACTGGAAGAGCGCTTGGTCCTCGCCATGGCGCGCGACGGGAGCAAGGCCACCACCCTCGACTACCCGCGCGAGTACGACCGTCAGCTCCTCCATGCGCATGCTGCCGCCGACCCACGCGGGGGTCCGAGTGGCGCGCCGACGGAGAAGCAGCTCGACATCCTGCGCGACCGCGGCCGTCTCCAGGATCTTCCCCGCGTCGCCACGTGGGTTCACGCCTCGGTGCTCATCGACATGGCCCAGGGCGCCAGCGTTGGCGACCCCGCACGGCAGTGGCTAATGCAGTCGGGCGCATCCGCGGAGGACGCCGGACGCATCGTGGCGCTCGCCGTGCGCGACGTGCGCGCGAGCGCTCACACGTCGGACGACACGCCGCAGCGGGCCAAGACGCGCCCAGTTGTCACCCCGACGAACGAACGGCGCCGCGAGCAGGCGATTCACCGTGCGCGCCGAAACCGGAACGCGTCGTACGACAGGACACCGTAATCAGCTAGGCCACAGGAGGTGCAGATCATGCGTGACCGGAACAGAGGCATCGACCCCGACGAGGATCGCAGCCGCCGCAACGACGACGCCGCGCGCTGGCGAGAGGAGGAGCGCCGACGGGAGGAGCAGCGTCGACGCGGTCGCGACGAGCAACAGCGGCGCCTGGATCGTCAGCGAGACATGCCATGGTATCGATGGTAATCGCCGTACGCATGTACGCGTTGGGCGTAGTGTGCTCCTCAGACAGGCCAACAGCGTTAAGAGTTCTGAAGCGGCCGCACACCCAGTCGCGCGTGGCCCTATCCTGCTCCGGTCGGACGGGCGCTACGGAGAGAGCGGGTGACGTGGAACGTATTGGCGACTGCTAGAGGGCGTGGCCGGGTGTCTGCGGCACTTGCTGTGCTGACCACTGTGGTGGTCGGTCTCCTCCTGTTGCTCGTTCACCGAGGCGGCTCTGCACCCGCCGCAGCCACCGCTGGTTCGCTGGCGTCGCCGGTCGTGGGACGTTGGACCAGCGCGTGCGGAAGCGGGTCGTTTGCCATCACCTTCAATGCAGATGGCACTGACACTTTCCAGCAGGACGGCGGTCTCGTGCGGCGCCAGCGCTACTCATTCCCGGACAGCGCGCACATTCGTATTGTTAACGCGGACGGATCGGACCCGTACACCATGCCGTTCAGCCTCGGCGGCGGCATCTTGATGCTTGGCGACTCAACTGGTACCGCATGCCAATATGTGCGTGCGGGTACGCCAGTCAGCGCCCATCCCGTCGCAGCGTGCTCGCTCCTGACTCCGAGTGAGTGGGCAGATGCCACTGGTCTGATCGCTAACCCATCGGCATGGGCCCCGCCCAAGCCACAGAACGGCATCTCGAGCAGCATCTGCACGTACGGTTTGGACGCTGCGAGCCTTGAGGTCTTTAGCTACCCCTCCGCGGCGATGGCCGCTGCGGCGTTCGGCCATCCATCCCCACCGGGGGACTCGCTGCAGTCGATTGGCCCCCTCGATGGCCTTGGCGATCGCGCCTGGGGGTATGCGGTCTCTCCTGACGGCGGACCACCCCATGTCTACTTGGATGTCCTATCAGGCGCTTACAGCTTCACAATCGTCCTCCAAGGTTCGACGGATCCTACAGCCGCGAAGACCTTAGCTCGGAGCGTCCTCAGTCGGCTGTGACCCTCCTAATGTCTACGAGGGGTCCGGCGGGACCCGCGGAGTCTGCAGCAGATGAATGGGTTGTTCACGATGGCTTCGTGCGAACGTGCCCAGGGGATACGGCGCACCCCACCCGTGAGAACGAAACAGGGCTCCTGACAACGCCGGCTGAGATTCATGGACTTCTCCGGGACGACGCGCCCAGTTCGAGATGGTCGCTGTCTACTCGCTCACCAACTCGTCTATCCAACCTCTGAACCCCCGCTCTCGATCGCGCGCTTCTGTGTCCCGGAGATTCTGGCTGCGGTCGGTCAGCTCCGACTCGCGGAGGAGCAGGGGCTTCTGCTCCGTGTGGTCGCCCACCAGTCGTGTCAGAACGCGCAACAGAGCATCGTGCCAGTCGACGTGACTGCGCGCCTGCTCCCGTCGGACCGATTGCTCGCGGCGATGCCACTCGATCCGCTCGTCCAGACCCTCGGCGCCCGACCGCTCCTCGTCCAGAGCAGCCACCTGGGTGTCGACGAGTTCGCGGTGCCAGTCGCGCATCGCCGAGAGCTCCTCACAGGCGCCGGGGCATGTCCACCAGCTGCGCCACGGCCGCGGCGGCAGTCGGTACGCCTCAATGAGCCAATCGACCCAGGCGGCGAGGTCCTCCCAGCGGGCGCGGCGTTCGCTGGGCGTGAGCCCGCGCCAGGCGGCGACGCCCGTCCACGACTCCGGCTGGGCGTCGCGGCGGCTCAATCCCGGAAGCACCGTCACCGCCCCGCTCGTCCACTGCAGCCGGCCAGGGCGACCGGCGCCAGGGCTAGGCGGCGGCACCCCCGGCATGTCCAAGGGCAGCTGTGTGTCGTCGGCCATCAGGTCGCCGCCGGCTGCGGCCGCACGCGTACGGAGAACCGCCTCATCGACTCCTTCACCAGTGGCCCCACGTCACGGCGCTCCCACCACGGCCGCATCACCACCTCTGCGACCGGCAGGTTGCGCGCCAGCAGGATGGCGTGGTGGCGCCGCAGGGTGCGAAGCTGCTCCACCGTGAACACGGGAACGCGCTGCACGCCAAGCTGCCGTCCGTACCGCTCGGCGTGGCGCGAGCCGAGCACGGCGTCGAACCAGTTCGGCTGATGGTGGGTCAGCGTCTCCTCGCAGACCTCGCCGGCGAGGTCCTGCAGCTCGCGCAGGTCCTCGGCCTCGACGCTCCCGCCCATCCAGACCCGCCAGTTGGTCGACTGCCAGATCTCGCGCGCCGCCTCCAGTCCCCACCGCCGGCGGAGCTGGGCCCGGGCCTGGGCCGCCCAGGTGGTGCAGACGCCTGAGCCGGTGCCGGCGCTGAGGTAGTAGGGGAGCTCGGGGAGCGGGGCGATGTTGGCGACCTCATCCAGGTCGAGGAGTAGCGGCGGGTCGAGGCGGCGACCCGGCGCTCCCGCAGCTCGTGCCAGGGCCTCCTCGACGACCTCGGTGATGGCCAGAGCGACAAAAGGGGCAATGGAGCGCTGCTCGCGGCCCGAGCCGAGCACATAGAGGCGGGCGCGGGCGTCGAGGAAGCCGCGGACATCGAGCGCATGCGCATGACCGCCGCCAAAAGTGCGGACCACGTCGGGATCGGCGAGGCAGGCGAAGGCGTTGCGGAGCTCACCAGCCGTGCCCGCAGCCTGGGGGCCGGTGACTGCGTAGAGCTGGCGGAGCATCGCAGCGTCGCTCTGCGCCTCGACGCTGCCGCGCTCGGCCTCGAGGACCTCCACCGGCTGCTCCGAGCCCCAGCGCTGCGTCCAGCCCAGGACCGCGGCCAGGCCCATCTCGCCGAGGCGGGCCGCGTGGAGAAAGGCGCAGGCCGCGCTCGTCGCCTCGCCGATGAAGAACTCGATGTTGCTGCTGAGGTGGGCGTCGGTGCGCGCAGTGGCGGCGCGGACGAGCAGGCTGGCGCGACGGTGGGCGACGCCGTGATCCTCGCACCCGGCGAGGACGTCGACGCCGACAGGGTCAGGCCAGCCAACGCGGTTCTCGGGATCGAGGACCAGAACCGGACGGTCGAAGTCCGGCTGACAGGCGCTCATGGCCATCAGGTCGGGCCGGTGCGTCTCGGTCATGATGGCCGGGCCAGGGAAGAGCAGAGGTAGCACGCCCATCGTCGAGGTGGTCTTTCCGGTCTGCGGCCCGGCAACCACGCCGAGGTTGTTCTGCACGCTCATCCACACCGGCGACCCATCGCGGGCCGTTTCAGCGAGACGGAACGCCATCTGTGTGGGCGCCACCCGGCCGCCACCGAGGGACGGTCGCAGCCGCGGCGCGTCGCGAAGGACGGCGCGCGGACCGGCCACGGCGGCGACATCGGCGCGCGTCGCCTGGCCGATGTACCGCTCGCCGCCGATCAGCCAACGGGCGACGCGGACGACGGCCCATGTTACTGGCCCGGCGAGGAGCGCCACCACGGCAGCGGCGATGCCCCAGAGCAGCCCTGGCGATCCGCCGGGCATCGCCGTTGGGTGGCGACCATCGACCCACGAGCGCAGCGGAAGGAATGCGCGCATCGGATCGTGCAGATCGACGAGCGGCTGCCCGCTCAACAGGGCAACCCCCTCGATCCCCGCAGCAAGCGCTGCCCACAGAACGGCGAAGAGCGTGCCAGCCGTGAGCGCGACGACGAACATCGCGTCCATGGTGAAGGGCCCGCGGTTTGGAGCAGGCCGGACACGACCATTCACAAGCTTGCCTCCGTAACGGTCGCCTGACCCAGCACGATCATGCGAACGCGTCCTCGGGAACCGGGACGTATCCGACGATGCGGGGGTCCGTCCGCGACACCGTCCGGCGGTCGACAGTGAATCTGTGGTTGAGATTCATCTCGGTGATGCCCACTGTGGTGTTGCTCACCTCGACGACAACGGCGACGTGACCGAACGCGGTGGCCGACGCGCTGCCGCGCGCGAAGATCACGATGGCGCCGACCGATGGCGACTGAGCGACGGTATAGCCCTGCGCCGCGGCATTGGTGAACCACTCCCAGGCGTCGCCCGACCAGGTGACGCCGCGGCCGTGATGTCCTGGCCAGAGGGCCGCTGCCCACGACGTGCACTCTCCCGGCGGAGTGACGAAGCTGTCGGGATAGAAGCCCGTGGGCACGTAGGCCAGCTCGGACACGGGCTGCTGGCAATAGACCGCCGGGGCGCACCACGGACCGGGCGACTGCACCACGGGATCGCTCGACGTGTCGGAGGATGGTGCAGCGAAAGCCAGCGGTCCGAGGAGGATGAAGAGAAGGAAAAGCGCGCAGCCACATCCGGTGCCCTTCATCGCGTCGGCCCCGGCGGCTGCGACACCATGCGCGAGTCCGTGTCGCAGACCCACTGCTCGAAGCGGCTGAGGCGCAGGTCGACGACGAAGCTGCGCCCGCGGACACGCCAGAGCGCCCGTCCCCGTGGCAGCTCGGCGATCACCTCCGCTTCCGCATCGGTCAGACTCAGCAGAGATCGTGTCGCTTCGACCTCGGCACGAGCCATGCCGTGGACCACCTGAGTCTCCGTGTCCGACAGCAGGCCCTTGGCGATGGCGACGACCTCGCTGTCCGCGGCACCTGCCGCGAGCAGGTCACTGAAGCGGTGCAGGACCATGACGACCTGCACACCGTACTGACGGCTCAGCTTCTGGAGGCTGCGCATCCAGCGCGCCACCTCGACGTTGGCGAGGCAGGACCACGCCTCCTCGAAGACGAAGAGGGAGCGCCGCTGCGCGTCCGTGCCCCGCTGCAGCAGTCGCTGTGCCCAGGCGGCGACGCACACCATGAGCACCGCGAGCGACTCGTCGCTCTCGGCCACCGACGAGAGGTCGAACACCACGGGGTTGCCGGCGAGGTCGACACCGTCGCTGGTCGGGCCGTCGAACATCCCAGCGAGGTCGCCGCTCACCAGGCGGTCCAACTCAAGGGCGACATCCCGCGAACCGGTCGCCAACTCAGGCACGGTCATCCCAAGCCTCGCCGCATCCGCTCTCGCCGGGCCCAGCAGCGCGTCGCTCACATCGCGCAGCGTCGGCTGCGCCGCCGGCGCACGGCCCACTGCCCGGTCGAGGGCGACGCGCAACGCGGTCTTCTCCACGGATGTCAGCGCCCGCCGGCATGCGGCGCCGGCCATGGCGATGAGGACGTCGACCTGGTCGCGCCGGATGTCGGCGTCGGCGATCCCGGCGGCGGCGCTGAGGCGCGCGTCGAGGGGGTTGAGCCGGACGGTACCGCCCCGCTCGAGGCGGATGGGACGGGTGCCCGCAGCCTGGCACAGCCGCTCCATCTCACCCTTGCGGTCAAGGGCGACCACCCGCCGGCCAAGGACCAGCGAGCGACCTGCGTAGCTCTTGACCAGCGCCGACTTGCCGCGCCCTACCTGGCCGACGACGAGCATGTTCGGGTTGGTGAGATGACCGCCCGCGTACAGCTCCCACGGGTCGTAACAGAAGGCTCCGCCCCCGCCGCACACGTCGTCGCCGATGTAGATGCCCGGCGCCCAGTCACCGGCGCCCGCGAGGAAGGGATATGCCGATTGAAAATGCGCTGTGGTGAAGCGATGTGGTGGGTTACTCGAACGCACCCGCGTCATCGCAGCCCCCGGCAGAGCGGCAGGGTGTATGTGAACGCGACGTCCTGGGTGCCGTACGCGCGGCGAACGTCGAGCCCCGACTGCCGCGCTTGCTGTTCGACATCGGCACAGGCGACGTCCAGCGTCTCGCGCGTGTCTGCGGTGACGGTGATGTAGGCGCTGAGCCGGAACTGCTGGTGTCCCTCGTTGAGCTCCTCCTCGGCGCGCGCGACCGTTTCCTCTTCCCGCTGTTTCCGCACCGTCGTGCGGAAGCCGAGACGTTGGCGCAGGGATCGCGTCGTCGCATCGTCAACGCGCGCGGCCTCGACGCGACGCAGCGCGAGCGACGGTGGGCACGGCTCCATCACGACGGAGACGGTGCGGCGTGCCCGCGTACCCAGCAGCAGCGGGGCCAACCAGTCCGTGCCCACGACGGCACGCGGCCACTCCGAGACCCAGTACGTGGCGTGGTGAGCGCCCTCGGTTCGCAGCGCCGACCAGCTCACCTCAGATCGGTGCGGGAAGGCGTTGCGCGGCGACGCCCCGGCCATGTCGGCAATCGCTGCGGCGCGATGGGCCAGCTGTTCGCGCGCCGGCGGATCGGACCACTCCCGCAATGCCGCTGCAAGCATCCGCGGACTGAGGATGCCGCGGACATCGACGTCAGCGCGGCGCAGGTTGGCGGCGAAGGCGTCCAACTCTCGGCTCAGCACCTCGCAGGAGCCCACGTCGACACCACGCCGCTGCCGCCGGATAACGGACGATGCCCGCACGGCGCTCACCTGTACGGCGATGAACACTTCGTGCTGCTGCGACTGCGGGCCCGCCTCGTCCAGGAGCGCGAGGTAGGACGAGACGAACGGGCTCGATGCCGGGAGGCTGCGGTGCTCGCCGAGGAAGCGCACCACCGATTCGCTGTCATCGGGAACGGTGCGCTCCAGCCATTGGACACGGGCGACGGCGCCAGCCTCGCGCGACACCGCGGATAGTACCGACCCCCACCCGGCGAGGAGGCGCCGCTTGGCGTCCTGATCGAGCAGGGCGAAGCTCCGGCCCCGGGCTGCGATGACGCCGACATAGGTGCGGCGGGCGGCGTCCTTGACGACACCGATCTCGCCCTGGCGCCACCGGGCGGCGAGCAGTTCGACGCCACGGAGGTACGGAGGTTGCGCGTCGGCCGCGTCGACGCGGCGAACGCCGAGAACCCATCCGTTGTCGGTGGCTCCAGCATCCCCGTCCGGATTGAGGTCGCGGACCCTCGGGAGCCGCGCTTCCGGGATCGCATCAGCCACAGTCGCGGCGCGCGACGTCCGGGTCAGGACATGGCCCCGCAGATGGGACGCGCTGACCCACGTCCCCGTGCCGGTAACCTGCGAGAGCGCGAAGCGTGCGACGACGGGCACCCATTGCTCGGCGGTGCGCCCGGCCACCGGGAGCAGCGCGACCGCCAAGCCGGTGCCGACGGCGCACAGCGCGGCCAAGGCCCCGAGCGGCGTCGGGGAGGCGCTGAAGATCGCGACCGCCACCGCCGTGCACACGACGCCCACGACGAGCTGGCCGCCGCGGGCGCCGAGGAAGACGCCACGCCGCTCCAGGGGACCGAAGTGATACTGCCCGGTCATGCGGGTGCCTCCGCCGGACCGCGGGCGCCCACGATGCGAGTGCCTGGACCCGCTCCTGGACCGGACGAGGCGTGTGACGCAGCGCCGCCCTGCCCCCCGCTGGACGGGCCGCCGCGGACGATCGCGGTGGTCGGGCCCTGGGCGGCAGCCGCGCCACCACCGGCCAGACCACGGGCGGCCGTCGCGGCGACGTGAGCCGCTTTCCGCGGCGGCACGTACGCAGCCCGTCGCGAGTCCGCCATCGTCGCAACGGCGTGTTCCGCGTGGGAGACCATGCCGAGGAGGACGACCGGAGCGCCGGCCGCGAGGAACAGCACGACCAGTCCGATGACGAATGTTCCGAAGCCGCCGCCGGCCGCTCCCTGTCCGGCCAGCCCGGCGGCGAGCCAGAGCGCGGCGAGGATGACGAACTTCGCCAGGATGGCGGTGATCAGGAGGTCGATGAGGCGGCGCGCCACCCGACCCGCGCCCGGCCAGACCGATGCGGCGAGCCCCAGCGGGAGGAACAGGAGGGCGAGATAGATGACCGCCGCCCGGATGGCCAGCTCGAGGTAGAGGATGATCCCGACGACGATGGTGGCCAGCGCGCACAGCGCGATCAGGGCGCCGCTGACGGCGGGTCCGGCCGCGTAGGTGTCGGCCAAGCCGCCCAGGAAGCCCTGACCTGCGGTGCCCGCAATCTGATCGCCGATCAGGTAGCTCGTCGCCTGGTCGACGCCGGCCATGGCCGTCGACGTCATGAAGACGAGGGCGCCCGTCACCACGAACGCCAGCGGTAGGCGGATGAAGACGGCAGACAGGAGCATGGCCGGATCACCCCGCAGCAGCGCCTGCCCGACCGCCACTAAGAGAAAGAGGAGTGCGACTGCCGCCGCCAGGCCTTCCATGCGGGAGAACTGCGCGACGAAGACCGAAGCCGGACCGAGCTTCGGAGTCACCGAGACGTCGGCGGCGTGGATCACCTCCCGGAGCAGCGACGCCGCCCCATTGGTGAGCCACTGCGTGAACGCGCCCTCGGCGGCTCCGGCAAGGGCGGATACCGGGTTTGGCAACGCGCCGAGCACGCCTCCGACGACGCCACAGACGCTGCCCACCCCGGGAAGGTCGCAGACGCCGGGGGCGTGCGGTGACGGCACTGGTGCCACCGGGGCAGGTGCGGGGCTCGGGCTGGCGTCCGCGTGAACGACCGTGGCCTGCGCCGCGAGCGCACACGCCGTGATCGCGCACCGGAGAACGGCACGGTTAGTGTGTCGGTGCATCGCCGCTCTCCGCGTCGTTGGCGAGGTAGTCGGGCAGCGCAGGCCCCGCGCTGAGTTCGAGAAGGCCCGAGGTGCCGTCGCTCGCCGAGCTGAGTCCAGCGCCGCCGTCGAGCCTCCAGCCTCCGCGTTCCCAGCGCAGCCGCATGACGCCGGCGGCGAACGAGGCCACTGTCGGGCCGTCGCCGGGGTGGGCGATCAGCAGCGACCAGGTACGCACCGTCGCCGAGCCTCCGTTCATCGCCGAGACGACGGCGGTGAGGGGGACGGCCCGCTCGTAGACGAGTTGGCCGTCCGCTGTGTTGCTGACGAGGTGGTTGACCGACTCCTGCTCGGCGAGCACCGTCTCGGCAATTGCACGGCCCTCGGTCGCGTAGTAGTCGGCCGTGCACATCTGCCGCCACGCGGCTCGGTAGGCATCGGGGTGTGCCATGAGACCCCCGGCCTCGATTTGGACGAAGGTCATCGCCGCTGCGCGGGCTCCTGTCGCCGTCTCCGGGAACCCTCCCGCTTCGCCGCTTGGCGGGGCGGACTGCGCGGCAGGCGGGGCGCTGACCGAGCCAGAGGGCGGCGGGGTCGGACGGGGCGGTGCCTCGGAGGCCATTCGCCCGACCTCAAGACCCGTGCCGCCCACCAGAAGCGCCGCGGCGGACAGGGCGGCTACGCGGCTCACGGTGCGCCAACGCGACCGGGGCTCATCGACATCGCCGCGGCGAACGCCGCCCGGGCCACTCATCCCTTGCCCGCCAGCACACCCGCGAAGTGGACCAGCCCCGCGGCGAGCAGAATGATGACAGCGCCCATGAAGCCGCCGGCAATGGCGCGCTTGCCGAAATCTCCGGCGTGGTAGTTCCCGGACCAGGCGGCAAATCCGAGTGACCCGCCGCCGACCACGATCGCCAGGACGCAACCGCCCAGCAGGATGAACGCGGTGTAGTCGATGAGCGTCTGAAGCGCGCCGCCGCCCGGTCCCCCGTGGGCGTCGGGGGTCACGGTGAAACCCGCTGCGACGATATGTACCAACATGGCGGTCATGCCGCGATGCCTTCGGCAACCGACGGGAGAGATCCACCGGCAGCCGGTACCCGCGCCCAGGGCCTCGCCCGGTAAGTGCGCGGAGCGCCACGAGTGGCCTCATTCGCTTTGCGGGCCCGGGTCCACCGTCCGCCAAGGCCCCGGCTGCCAGGACGCACACCCGAGATCCATGGGTCGAGAAGGGCGGCCAGCCGCGCCTCCGCCCGCGCTCGGCGCTTCTGCAGGGTCGCAGTGCGAAGCCCCGTCTCACCGGCCAACTCCGCCAGCGTCCGGTCGTCCATTCGTGTCGTCGCGACGATCTCCGCGTCCGCCGCAGTCAGAACGCCGCGCGTCACGGCGGCGTGCAGGACTGCCTCGGGGTTTGCCTGAAGGCCGGGTGCGGGAATCGCCGGCGGGGTGACCAGGAGGTCGAGTGCCAGGGGCCGGTCGCCACGGCCGCGGTCGAGACCAAGCGCCCGATAGGCAGCGTCGTGCGCCCGCCAACACAGCGTGGCGGCGACGCCACGCCGGCCATCGAAGCGGCGCTCGTGCGCCACCAAGAGGAGGCCGGCGAGCAGCTCGGCCTCGGCCTCGGCGCCGTCCGCACCGGCGAAGACCAGGCGCTGACGCATCCGGTGCAGGCCAGGGGAAAGCACCCACGTCAGGCCGAGCGTCCATCCCTCATCACCCGACCTCGCACGGTCGGCCACCCAGGCGACCGCGCGGTCGCGCGTGGCGTATGACGTCGTCGGCGCGAGCAGGAGCGGACGCAGCTCGCTGAGGGCGACGAGCCCCTGGGGCAAGTCCCATCCCAGCTCCCGACCGTCGACGGTCGGCTCCCTCCCTTCGTCGTGCAGCTGACGTACCGTCGCGTCGAGCTGGTCGAGGATGCCCTGCTGGGGCAGCGCGGTCATGGTCGTCCTCCGGTGATGGATCACGGGAGGCCATGCCAACAGCGGCCGTCGACACGACATGGACGTCTATTCCGCGTCCACGTCTTCGTCGGCCAGTGGGCGCGACGACGCGCCCCCCTGTCGATGACGTGTCTACGCTCTGCTCGCCGTCAGCGGCCGCGGGCTAGCAGCCGATGGCGCCAACGAGAACCTGCTCTCAGCACTGGCCCTAGCCGTCGAGCCAGGTCACCCCGGACGACGGCTGTTCTTCGGGGCACGCATCGTCCGCTCCCGAGCCACCCGCCACGGCTTCTTCTACTGACATGTGGTGTCGACACCCCGCATCCTCCCGCCCGCGCTGCCACCACGCGTCGTGTACACGCGGTCGACGGGCCTCTGCGGCCGGCTTCTGTCTACGCCGTGTCTACGACCGTTGGTGGACTTCGCCCCGTGGACACCACCCCTCGTCGGTCGCGGGCGGCCCTCGCCACGCCGGGACGCCTCTGCTGGGGACACTTGCCCCGGGGGTCCAGCCCCGCTAACATCAAATGCGCCACTCGGCGTGTACCCGCCGGTATCACCGGGCGTGCACCATCCAGGGAAGGTAAGACCGTCCGCCTCGGCTTCTCGCCGAAGCCTGTGTCGGACGCGATCCGATCGGAGGGGCTGGTCCCATGACCACGGGAAACGGCGGCGGAAGCCTCCGCGGCGTGGTGCTCGAAGACCTGCCTCCGGCCACGGGCCAGCCCATCGGTCTTGATGCTCCTCGACCGGTCCGGGCCAAGCCGGTGCGTCGTCGGCGCTCCGTGCCCTGGATCGTCCTCGGCGCCACCCTCGCCGCCCTCTGCGGCCTCGGCGTGGGCGTCATCGTCAGCGACGTTGGCGACCAGCGCCAGGTTCTTGTCGCGTCTCACGCCGTTCCAGCGGGCCACGTCTTCAACGCGGGCGACTTTCGCTTTGCCTCGATCTCCGAGAGCGGCGTCGACGTCCTGAACGCGACCGACGAGGGGACCGTCATCGGGCGGACTGCGGCAGTCGCTATCGCGTCGGGTGCTCCTCTCGTTGCGGGGGATATCGGCGCTCCCGATGTCGCTGCGGGAACTGTCATCGTCGCCGTCCTCTGTAAGCCGGGACAGTTCCCGCCGAGCCTCGCCGCCGGGCAGCACGTTCAGGTCTTCGCGCCCGGCTCAGCGGCAACTGGTGGGCCGGCCGGGGCCGCCCAGCCGGAGCCTGCCACCGCGGTGGTCGTCGCCGTCGATGCCCCGTCCGACGCCATCACCGGCACCGTGGTCACCCTGCAGGTGGATCAGGCCGACGCTGCGTCGGTCGCCCAGGCCGGAGCCGATGGCCATGTCAGCCTCGTCGTCGTCGGAGCGGGGGGCTGAGCGATGCTCGTGGTCCTCGCCTCGTTGC
>Ga0209810_1001975_pt1 | contig 26963 bp, 20 predicted proteins | sample Coa_R1_7_FD_187159 | JGI IMG/M metagenome (GOLD analysis project Ga0209810, IMG submission 187159) | Surface soil microbial communities from Centralia Pennsylvania, which are recovering from an underground coalmine fire - Coalmine... | ecosystem: Environmental > Terrestrial > Soil > Unclassified... | reverse complement strand
AAGAGCAGGCCGAGGCCGGTGGACATGAAGAGGAAGGCGAACTCGATCACCTGCGTGATGAGCAGCCATTGCCAGTCGATGTTGGGGTTGCTGACGAAGAGCGAGCCGATCCAGACGGCGATAATGGTCAGCACGCTGATGAAGACGGCGGCGAGGAAGGTGCCGAGCCAGGTCTCCAGGTAGTAGCGTGTGCGGCTGATCGGGCGCGCCAGGGCCAGATCGAGCGTGCCGTTCTCCGCAGTCGCGGGTATGGCGGCGCCGGCGAGGTAGCCAATGATGCCCCCGAAGATCAGGCCGTAGAGGGCGCTGTAGAGTTCGACGGCCATCAGCGTCGTGTAGCCGGAGATGTGCTGCACCTTCGCTCCCAGAATGCCGGTCAGGACGCTGGACGAAACGTAGGGATCAAAGTTGAGTTTCGATATGGTGGGGTAGATCAGGCCAACGACGATGGCCAGCAGGACGGCGTAAAAAGCCCCGTAGGCCACCGGCAGTTTTCCGTTGGCGAGCGTGCGCATGGCAATGGCGATAAAATGCGCTCGTTTCTTCGGCGCGGGCAGGTTTTTCGGTATGGTGACGGTTGTAGTTGCCATGATGATCTCTGTCCTTTCCGGGTTAGCGTGTCTCCACTGTGGTCTTTGCGGGTTCTTCGTAGAATTTCAGGAAGACTTCTTCGAGTGGGGCCTCTTCCGCGTTCAGGCGGACGACGTTGTGCTGGCTGAGGGCCTTGATGAGCGCGTCCATGCTGCCGCTGACGTTGAACTGGTACTGGGCGTTGTGCTGCTGCACCATGCTGACGCCGGGGATACGGGCCAGTTCTTCGGGCGCGACGGTATCGCCGAATTCGACGGTCACGCGCTGCCCCGCCTTCTCGCGCAGGGCCTCCACCGTCTCCACCGTCACCAGTTCGCCGTTGCGAATGACGGCGACGCGGTGGCAGACCTTCTCAACGTCGCTCATGATGTGCGAACTCATGAAGATGGTCTTGCCGCGCGCCTGCTCGTCCAGCAGGAACTGGTTGAACGTCTTTTGCAGCAAGGGGTCGAGGCCGGAAGTTGGCTCGTCCAGCAGCAGCACATCGGGATCGCACATGAAGGCCAGCACAATGCCGATTTTCTGCCGCATGCCCTTTGAATAGCCCTTGATGGGCCGCTTCATCTCCACATCGAACATCTCGACCAGCGAGTTGAGCAGCACCGGTTCCAGCCCCTGCAGGCGCGAGAAGTAGTCGATGACCTGCTTGCCCGTCATGTCGCCGGGCAGGCGCACGTCGCCGGGCAGGTAGCCGAGATGTTGATGCAGGTTGATCGCATCGCTCTGCGCATCCATGCCCAGGATGCGAATGCTGCCTGTGGTGGGGTAGATCAGGTTGAGCATGCAGCGAATCGTCGTCGTCTTGCCCGCGCCGTTCGGCCCCAGGAAGCCGAAAATCTCCCCATGCTCCACGCTCATCGAGATGCCCTTCACCGCCTGAATTTTGCCATAATTTTTTTTCAGTTGCTCGATTTCAATAGCAGATGCCGTTGTCGTCATCATTTTAACTCCTTCTCTTCCTGCTTCTTTATCAGGTCTACTTCGTAGGCAAAGTAACGGTCTACAGCTTGAACAACCTCCTCCGACTCCTGTACCGGCGCGGTTGCTGCGGGTGGTGCCAGGGCGCGTATCAGGGCGTCGGTCATCACTTCAACCGCCTCGTCGTCCGGGAGGAGCAGTTCGTCCGGTAAGAATGATTCAACCATCAGAAACCCTACTATGATAGCGCTCATCAGATGCATTTGCGCCTCAAAGCTCTGGTCGGTGCGAAGCAGGCCCTGCTCGCGCATGAGGCGCAGCAGGCTCATAAAGGAAGCGATGCGCTCCTCGGCTGTCGGGGTCTGAATCTCCTGGCGCGCCAGTTCGCCCAGCATGGTCGTGTCGCGCAGGAAAAGGGCCTTCCAGAGCGGATTCTTCATGGTGGCGAGCATTGAATACTTTATCATGCCGTAGAATGTGTTCCCTTCGGGATCGCTGGTCATGCGCTGCCTGATCTCCTCGGCCAGCTTGCGTTCCTCGTGAAAGAGCAGCGCGCGGAACAGGTCTTCTCGCGTCTTCCAGTGCAGGTAGATGGTGCCTTTCGCCACCCCTGCCTGCTTCGCAATATCATCGATGGTGGTCTTGTTATACCCCCAGCGTTGTATCAATTCGGCAGCGGCATCCAGAATGCGTTCCGCCCGCGCCTGCCGCCTGTTCCTCTCTTCCTGGGAGTCGCGCTCCCCGCTACTGCGTTGTCCTGCCAATTCCGGGACTCCTTCTCTGTTATCTATGACGCAGAAATGACTGTATGACCAGATGAACGAATTTAGTCATATCTGCTATCTGGTCATAAGTGTAATCGTGAAACGGGGAAAAGTCAAGAGGCAGTTTCCCGTGTCACCGCCGCGCCCCAGGCCACCCGCAAGAGGTGGCCCTACTCTAGACGACCGGCCCGCATGGCTCTATAAGGCTCATGAGATGCAGCGTCTAGAGTAGGGCCACCTCTTGCGGGTGGCCTGCTCCACTGATGAATTTTCCATTCCGTCCGCGATATCGTACAATGCGTAGAGAATACGAGGACAATTGTATCTTTCGGGAGAAAGTTTATGGCAGAAACGACGAACAATGGGCATACACAGGCGCGAGATGAACATGAGCATACGAATAGATTGATTCATGAGACAAGTCCGTACCTGCTCCAGCATGCGCACAATCCGGTTGACTGGTATCCGTGGGGCGAGGAGGCGCTGGAGAAGGCGCGGCGCGAGGATAAGCCGATTATACTGAGCGTGGGCTATTCGGCCTGCCACTGGTGCCATGTGATGGAGCGCGAATCGTTTGAGAACCCGGAGATTGCCGCCATCATGAACCGCCATTTTGTGCCGATCAAAGTGGATCGCGAGGAGCGCCCAGATATCGACGCGCTCTATATGCAGGCGGTACAGGCGCTGACGGGGCAGGGTGGCTGGCCGATGACCGTCTTTCTCACGCCGCAAGGCCGCCCGTTTTACGGCGGTACATATTATCCCCCTGATGACCGCCGCTACGGGCAGCATATCATACCAGGCTTTCGCACCGTCTTGCTGAGCATGGCCGATGCCTATCAAAATCGGCGTGAGGATGTGGAGCAGCAGGCGGCGCAACTGGCGAACATACTGCAACAGGGTGCTGGTTCGCGGCTACTCAATAGAAACGCCGGTCCAACCGGTGCGCTGCCGCTTGAGATGCTGGCGACGGCGGATCGCGAACTGGCCGCCGATTTCGATGCCGTCAACGGCGGCTTCGGCAACGCGCCCAAATTCCCCAGCACGATGGCTTTAGAGTTCCTGCTGCGCATGTATGTCCATCGCCTGCGCGGCGAACTCGGCTCGAAGGCGACGCGGCCCGAACTGGAAATGGTAGAGTTTACGCTGAATAAGATGGCGAACGGCGGCATCTATGACCACCTCGGCGGCGGCTTCCATCGCTATTCCGTCGATGCCGAATGGCTGGTGCCGCACTTTGAGAAGATGCTTTACGATAACGCGCTGCTCAGCCGCCTCTACCTGCATGCTTATCTCGTGACAGGCAACCCTTTTTACAGCGATATTGTGACGCAGACGCTGGACTATGTAGTGCGCGAGATGACCTCGCCGGAGGGCGGTTTCTACTCAACGCAGGATGCCGATAGTGAAGGCGTGGAGGGCAAGTTCTACGTCTGGACGCCGCAGGAGATCGAGACCGTGCTGCCGGTCGAAGATGTGCAGATGTTTCTCACCTACTATGGCGTGACGCCGGAGGGCAATTTCGAGGGCAAGAACATTCTGCACGTGCCGCGCCCGGCGCAGGAGGTGGCCGACGAACTGGAAACCAGCCTGGACGTGTTGCAACAGACGCTGGAACGCGACCGCAGCCTGCTCTTCCACAAGCGAGCCGAGCGCGTGCCGCCCTCACGCGACGAGAAAGTCCTGACCGCCTGGAACGGCATGATGCTGCGCAGCTTCGCCGAAGCCGGTCGCTATCTCACCCGCCCCGACTACATCCAGGTCGCTATCCGCAACGCCGATTTTCTGCTTACCAACCTGTATCAAAACGGTCGCCTGCTGCGCACCTACAAGAACGGGCGGGCGCACCTGAAGGGCTATCTTGAAGACTACGCCTTCCTCATCGATGGCCTGCTGGCGCTCTACGAGGCCAGTTTCGACTCGCGCTGGTTCGTCGAAGCTCACCGCCTGACGGACGAGATGATCGCCCTCTTTGCCGATAATGCGCAGCCCGGCTTCTACGATACGGGACGCGATCACGAGGAGCTGGTGGCGCGGCCCAGAGACATCATGGATAACGCGACTCCGGCGGGCAACAGCGTGGCCGCCGGGGTGCTGCTGCGTCTGGCCGCCTACACAGGCAACGAGCAATACCGCCAGCGCGCCGATACGTACCTGCGCGCCCTGGCCGATGTCATCGTGCAGCACCCCTCCGCCTTCGGCGAAGTGCTGGGCGCGCTGGATTTCGCGCTCTCCCCCGTCAAAGAAATTGCTATCATCGGAGACCTGCGCGCCGCTGACTGCCGCGCCCTGCTAGAGGTTGTCAACGAGCGGTATCTGCCCAACAGCGTGCTGGCCGCCGCCTTCCCGACCGACATTGAGTCAATGCAGGCCATTCCGTTGCTGCAAGATCGGCCCATGAAGGATGGCAGAGCAACCGCCTACGTGTGCCAGAACTTCACCTGCCTCGCCCCCGTCACGACGCCGGAGGAGCTGGTGAAGCTATTGTAGCCAGAACGCGGGCCAGCGCCCATCAGTCGTTTACATACTTGAGTTCGCCTTTGATATCGTGGCAGCAGAGGATACCGGTGCTGGCGAGGCGCTCGAGGGCGAGGGTGGCAGCGGCGATCTCTCTGCGGCCCACCGCTTTCTTGCTGGCGGGAGCGAATTTTTGCGCGACTTCCTGCGGCGTGAAGACGGTGAGCGAGCCGGGACGGTCGCGCAGGTAGGCGATGATGGCGTTCTCGTACCAGCTAATCAGGTCGGCAGGCTGGTGCGAGCGCGGCAGGGAGGCGATCATCACGGGGCAGGGGGCCAGCGAGAGGACGCGGCGTGAGGTGCTGCCGACGAAGAAACGCCGCAGCTTCTGCCCCGCCGAGTCTCCATGGCTGCCGACGATAATCAGGCTGACGTGCAGTTCCCTCGCCGCCTTTACGATCTCATCGGCGGGCAGCCCTACGCGCACCAGCGTCTCGATCTGTTCCGCCTGGATACCGCGTTCTTGCAACTCGTCCTGCACCTTGCGCAGGGCCGCCTCGGCCTGGCTGCGCTGTTCAAGCGTGACCGAGATAGGCAGCATCTGGCCCGTATACATACCGAGAGAGGGCGAGGTCATGTAGGGAATGGTAATGACGGTAAGCAGGACAACATGCAGGTGAGGGGCAGCCGACTCCAGCAGGTCGGCCGCCGAACGTAAGGCGTGCCGTGTGGTGGCAGAGATACCTGTGTCAATGCCCAGCAAAATGCGTTTGTTCATGGCTTTTCCCGTTTCCCATCTCAGGTCATCAACCGGTCAAACGATGCTGGCTGCGCTCTTTCTTTCAGGTTAAGCTATGCGGTTTTTACCAGAGATTCTGGTGTACCTGCATATAAAGTATACATATTTTTCCACAGCTGTGCAAGCTCGCTTGATTGTGGACACCGGGAGAACGTTCGTCTGAATTACCTACGAATTTTGCTGCTCGCTGTACTTGACAGGACCACTGTATTTCGATTAAGCTTGTTGCGTTTACAAGTTTTTCGGGAAGTTTCACATGCATGTTCCCTCAGTGTTGCGTACCGTGTCTGTGGGTTGATGGCGTACCGGCCTGGCCCACATCTCTATCTATCCGTTCGTTGTAGCCTGAAAAATGGGACACCTGATACCTTGTTCTCGCGATTGTGTATGCCATAGTGGCGGCGGCGGAAACTGGTAATCTCTTGCAATAACGCCTATGATATTGATGAGCAGCGGATAAGCAGAGACAAAAGCGAGTTTTGAAATACCGGACAGTCGTGCGTCTATTAGTAATGACCTGAAGTATCTGACCAACCTGTATTGCGACATGATACGCTTGCGCCAGAGGAAATCTGGGGGAAGGCAAGGGTATGGGTATTCAGATGGACAAACCGCCCGGAGAAATGCGTCTGGACGCGCTGACAGATTGCTGCCTGAACGAGATGAACAGGTACCGGCGTGGCGAGGGCCACGACGATGCGTATTGCCTGGAAATTTTCCGCCGCGCCATCGTGCAGCAGGATGAGCGGGCATGGGAAGTGCTGGTCGCACGTTTCCACGATACGATGATGAGCTGGCTGCGTCGCCATCCCGGCAGCGAACTGGCCTGCTGCCATGAGAGCGAGCAGTATTTCATCGATCGGGCCTTCACCCGTTTCTGGCGTTCGACCGTGCAGAAACGACAGATGGAATTTGCCACCCTGGCTGCGGCCCTCTCCTACCTGAAGACCTGCCTGGTCTGTGAGGTGCTGGATGTCCTGCGCGTAGAGCGCCGCAGCAGGGAGCTACCCCTGCCGGATGTGGGCTTTTCCGAGCATGCGCAATGGCAGGAGAAAGAGGCCCATCGCCAGGAAAGCCACGTCGCCGAGCCGCAGGCCAGCGACCCGGATGAGAGCGACGAACTATGGGCCGCCATTGAAAGCCTGCTGCCCGAGCAGCGCGACCGCCGCCTGGCCTACCTGCTCTACTACTGCAATCTCAAGCCGCGTGAGATTGTTCACTACTGCCATGACGAGTTCGGCGATGTGAAGGAAGTCTACTACCTGCGGCGCAACATCTATGATCGCCTGATGCGCAATCGCGACAAACTGCGCTGGCGGCTCAGCGACAGGGAATCTGAAATGTAACGGGAGCCGCTATGCGCTTTGTAGATGCGTTCAGAAATCTTTTCCGGGTGCCGGTTTTGTGCTTTTCAATCAAAAGATATGCAAAAAATGGGAGCGACAACGTTTATACGGCAACAGACACCCCGTGTAGCTTGCGCCGAAAGCTACAGAGACGAAACGGGAAAATGCTATGATGAGAAGGATGATGCATGATGGCCGATTTGCACCCTATGGCGCTCAGTGACGAGCAGCTTTTGCGCTTTGCGCTTGGTGAGGAGCCGTTGCCCGCGCAGGCAAGCGTACATCTGGAACAGTGCGCCATCTGTCAGGAGCGGCTGGCGCGCTATCGAGAGACCCACATGTACCTGGTTTCGCGCCTCTACCGCCATTCCTGTCCAGATGCCGCGCAACTCAGCTTCTACTGCGCCAATCTCCTGCCCGCCGATGAACGCACGCACATCGCCAGCCATCTTCTGGAATGCCCCCTCTGCATGGCCGAAGTAGCCGAGACCCGCGCCTTCCTCAACGAGGAACTCCTGCCAGAGCCGGTACCCGTCTCGCTCTCCCGCAAAGTCCGGCGCATCTTTGCCACTCTCATGCGTCAGCAGGCGCAGCTTGTAGTGCGCGGGGAACACAGAGAACATGACGCAGGGAGATGGCCGCGACAGTACCGTGCCGATGGCGTCGACCTTTCACTCCACCTCTCGCGGGCCAGCAACGGCGACTACGTCCTGCTCGGCATCATGACCGGCATCGACGCGGAAGAGAACATCGATGCCTTTGCCGGCATCCAGACCAACCTCTATACCGCGTCCGAATTGAGCGCGGCAGAGCAGACGAGCCGCGAGCCGGTGCCGTTCCTCTCAACCGAGGTCGACGACATCGGCAACTTTGTCTTCACCCCTGTTCCGCCTGGCCAGTACGTCATGAACATTTGCCTGCCCGATGCCGAACTGGTCATCGAAGACATCACTATCGGCCACACAAAACCACTCTCATAGTCACAGTGCTGGAGAACCCATACAACCCATAGAGCCATAAACAGACCGCCAGGGAGCAAACTATTTTATGGATAACGCCCGGTTCTTACAATATCTCTGCGACCATAGCCTGGAAGAAGGCCGAGACTATATCAAGTCGCGTCTTGATGAACTAAGCGACTGCGACGCTCTTGCTAACATGATAGCGGATGAGGCGCTGCGTTTGCGAGATGCGAAGCCGCTGCAGTCTCTTAAGCTGGCAGAATTGCTCACGTTTCTCGGAGAGGTAGCCCATCAACCTTTATTTCATGCTCTGGGCCTCAAAGCTCAGGGAGATGTTCTCGATTATATGGCGCAATTTCAGGCCGCGATGGCATGCCTGGATATGGCCGGTGAGGAGTTTCTGAAACTGGGGGATGCCGTGAACTGGGCGCGGACTCGCGTGGCCTGGATTATCTCCTGTGCCTGGCTGGGGCGCACCGAAGAAGCGTTGCAAGAGGCGAACCGCGCGCGCGCTGTCCTGCTCGAACATGACAAAAAATACTGGGCCTGCGTCATTGACCATAATACAGCCGTCATCTACTCTCAGCTAGGACAATATCACAAAGCTCTGGAACTGTATGAGCGAATACTGGCAATTTTCCCGACAGTGACCGATGAAGGTGAGGACACTCTCAAGCGGGCTATTGCACTGGCTACGATGAATCGGGCGCGAAATCTGGGCTGGCTTGGCGATTTTGAGCAGGCATACCACCTGCTTCATGAGGCGCAGGAAGCTTTTACTGCTCTCGGACAGACGGGCCAGGTCCTTAACACAGAATTCAGTCTGGCGGAGCTTGATTATGTGCGCGGATACTATGGTTCGGCGCTGCGACGCTATTATCAAATCTACGACAGCCTGATCCAGCAGCATTTTGATGTCCCTGAAGCGCAGGCTTCGATTATGTTGCGTATGGCCGGCTGCCTGATGAAACTGAGCAGAGCAGAAGAGGCTTGCCGCCTGGCGGATGAGGCTGTAGATATTTACCGGCAGCTTGGTATTTCACTGCTGTTAGGAGATGTGTTACAGGAATATGCTGCTATCCTTCTTGCCTCTAACAGGCGGCGAGAAGCGTTTGCTGCTCTTGAGCAGGCAGGCGATCTTTTTACTCAGGGTGGCTTTGCCCACCATGCTTCCGCGACTCAATTGCAACAGGCTGAACTGCTTTCCCGGATGGAAAACTGGCAGATGGCATATGAGCAGGCGAGAGAAGTAAAAAAATATTGTGAGGCACGGGGACCGGTTGCTCGCGCTGTACGTGCAAGTCTGGTAATGGCTGAAGCACTCATAGAAAAGATACAGAAAGAAGGCATAGCTCTCAAGGACGAGCAGCAATACAGAGATGACCTGCAGGAAGCCCTGGCCTTATGTCGATGGGTTGACGCTCAGGCGCGTGAGCATAACTTGCTTGAACTGGCGTATAAGAGCCAGTATCTGTCAGGGCGACTGGCCTTGATACAGGGCGACCCGGCTCAGGCTACCGATTGCTATGCCGCTGCTATTGACCAGATCGAATGCATACTTGATGATCTGGTCTATGATCTGTCCCCTTCGTTTCTTCGTACCACCTGGACGGTCTACGAAGATATGATTGCGCTCTGTCTTCGCCAGGGGAAGATCGAAGCGGCTTTTGGCTATCTAGAACGCGCCCGCTCGATGGCTTTACGGCAGTACCTGAACAGGTCAAAAGGGGCAAACAGTCAAAGAAAGCAGCAGGAGAGTGCTGCGGTGTTGCGCATACGGAGCGAACTGGATCGCTGGCAAGAAAAGTACCACCAGTACAGTGTGCAGCTAGCCACTATTGGTAACGCTCCTGCCTCAGTCAATCGGGCCGTACTCCAGTCCGAATTGAGGCGCTGCGAAGCTCGCTTAAGCGAATTATTCGAGCGAGTACACCTCTATGAGTCAGGCATGCAAAGTATGCCTGATAGAAGCGCATTTTCCGGCAGATCACAGCAAATAGATATAGCGCAGCTTCGCCGACACCTCGCGTCTGACCATCTCTTGCTCTCCTACTTCCTCTCGAAGGAAACCCTGGTCATTTTTGCCGTGACTGCTGATACAGTGGTTGTGCATGAATACCCGGAAGGAGTACGGCAACTTGAACGTTTATTTCCTCTCCTTCACGCTCATCTTGAACCCGCCGGCTGGCCGGATGCTCAAAAACCGCCCCAGGCTCCCATCCGACATTTGTTGCATAAGCTTTATCAATTGCTCGTTGCTCCTGTCGCGTCTTTGCTGCCTCCGTCTGCGGGTTATTTGACCATTGTTCCCTACGGCCCATTGCATGAGCTGCCATTTCACGCTCTCTACGACGGTTCGCGCTTCCTGATAGAAGATTATCAGGTGAACTACCTGCCCGCGAGTAGTATCCTGCTGCATCTGGATGCTCATAAGCCGAGGCCCGCTGCGGAGGGCAGGAAACCGCCTTTAATCCTGGGCTATTCGAATGATGGACAGGTGAAGAGCGTGCTGGATGAGGCGACATCGCTGGCCTCGATGCTGGGGGGACGCTGTTACCTGGAGAACGAGGCAACTATTGCCTTCCTGATGAAGGAAGCTCCGGGTAGCCCACTCATTCACCTGGCAACGCATGGAAAAAGCAACCTTGAATCTCCCCACTTTTCCTATGTTCGTCTCGCGGATGGGCAACTGAACGCTATTGATGCCTTTCATCTGGAACTGGATGGCTGCGAACTGGTGACGCTGAGTGGCTGTGAAACCGGTCTGGCTCTCAGCGGCGGCGGCGACGAACAACTGGGTCTGGGACGCGCTTTTCTTGCCGCTGGAGCTTCTTCGCTGGTGATGAGCCTCTGGCCGGTGGAGGATGATTCTACCAGTGAGTTGATGCAACATTTCTATCAGCGTTTGCTCAAGGGTGATACAAAAGTGCAGGCGTTACGTGCCGCTCAATGCAGTTTGCTAAAATCGGCGAAGGCCGCCTGTACCCATCCCTATTTCTGGGCGGCCTTCAGGCTCGTTGGTGAGACTGGCCCACTCTGCTACAACAACGCTTCCCCTCTTTACAACTGAACCGCTAAAAATGTGAGAGGCTGTCGTTTCTTCATCAGAACAATGCTACGCACGGCCCAACAACAGGTACTTCTGGCAGTATGGAGGGAAAAATAGATGGCAGATACTGCGATGAACATGCAATATGGTACGCTCTGGGTGCAATGGTGGGAGGAAAATCAGGTAGTTTTCACCTTCCATTCACCTGAACCGCTGGAGTCAGGGAGCGAACGCATCATTGCTTCCCTGCACCTCGACCAGCTCAACGGCTTTCTTCAGAAACACAACTATCAATTGAAGCCCTATACCGGTCAGGATGTTGCTAATCCACGCACCGGAGATGGCGATGACGATGATGACGGAGACGAAAAGGGCGAAAGAGATGCGCTGCGCTCTGTGCCACCTGCCGATAATGGAAGCCTGCTAATGGATAGCGATTCTGAAAATGACGGGCGTGAACTCAATACCCCTGTCGGCAAATACTTCTTCCTGCCGCCCGCAGGCGAAGGCACCAGCGCGATTACGTTCTTTCACGTGGAAAAGACGGAGCAGCCATCGGCTGCTCCTGTTCAACCGGCTGACGGGAAGATGTCCCTCGAAAACGATGATACGCTCGATGTTGTCAAACTGATCAATGACAACCTGCAAGACATTCAGCAGATGCAGGTGCCGCTGATTTCGGCCATGCCCAACTGGCTCAATGGCGGCGCTCCTTTCGGCTGCGGGACGCATGGCTGCCCGGTCTCTCCTCCTATGCCCGTTCCCGGTACGTGTTCCAGTAACCCTGGCTACTGGCCGATTACGCTCGCTGCCAACATTCCCGAATCCAGTGGGGGCGACGTGACCGTTTTTGTGCTGGATACTGTACCCACAGCCAATCAGATACGTAGCGCCGCTTACGAAGCCAACCGCAACGGAGCCAGCCAGAACCTGCTGCTTCAGGATATGGCCGAAGGTATGGTCACCCGGCACCCGTTCGACGCCACTCCCCCCGCCATTAATATTCACCATCGCCGTCTGGGTCACCGGCTGGATACCGTCAACCCCATGCAGCCGGCGACGGGCAAGGATATCTATGGCACCCTGGTTGGTTTCCCGATGGCAGATCACGGCCTGTTTGTGGCCGGCATCGTGCGCAGCATCGATCGCCAGGTCGGGATCGAGTGCGTCCGCGTCCTCAACGATTTCGGTGTGGGCAATACTGCCATGCTGATCTCGGCCCTGAATGAGATTCATAACCGCTTCCTCCGGGGCGAGCTGCAGCGGGCCGTGATTAATCTGAGCCTGGTGGCGACGCCCGCCGATGAGGAACTGACTATGCCGCCCTATAGCTTGCACCTGAAGGATATACAGCACTTCCGTGACGGTCTGTACCGGCCTATCGCCAGCCTTGCTGCCCACTTCGATGTCGTGTTTGTGGCTTCGGTCGGCAATGACTCGGATCAGCGGCCAGGCTCTATGCCCTCGCCAACGCGCTGGGACGCGCGCTATCCCGCCGCCTTTGCCTGTGATACCGCCAGTGGCCCTGCCATTCCGCAGATCATTCCGGTGGGGGCCGTGAATAAGAGAGGGATACCCACGTACAGCAACTATCCCGGCCCACAGGGAATTGCGACCTATGGCGGCGATATTCCACTGCCTGACCCCCCGGCGCCTGAACCCGGAGTGGTCACACATGTTGTCCCTGACAGCATTGATGCCCTGCGCGGCGTCTACACATCCCGGTATTATCCCGCCCTGTACCATGATGACCCGGTACCCCCACTGGAGAGACCATTGCCGCCGCCCGAAGATTATCCAGAGTCGCCGATTCCCGATCACCGCGCCTGGGCCTACTGGTCAGGCACGTCGTTCGCGACTCCCATTATCAGCGCCATAGCCGCGCGCTTCCTGGCAAACCGTATGCCAGGCGACCCGGAAGTGCGCGACCAGATTCTGGCTATCGCGACCGGACAAACAACCTGGGATCGCTTGAATTCCACTGACAGCCCTACCGGCGAGCAGCAAGGCCCGCTCATCATGGCAACACAGTGCCGGGAGCCAGAACTCTCGTAGGAGCGAAGAAAGAGAACAGAGAGCGTTTCTGCCGCGCTTATGTTTGCAGCAGAAACGCTCTCTGTTCTCTTCTTATGAAGCTTCTGCAAATTCCTCGCTGGAATGCGTATCCCGGAAGGTTGCCTCTTCCTCAACGTTTTTAAAAGTCGGTAAGTCGGTAGGCGACTCTTGACTTTTCCCACAATCCATGTTATTCTTGCTTACGTAGCTTGCCTGGTTGCTCGCTACAATCCTCTGAACGGGTCCTCATAACGAAAGGAACTTCCTCGATGAGCGAACAGCAAGAACATGTTTCCCCTTCTGTCTCCTCTCCCTCCACATCCTCTGTGGCTTCTGGTTCTCCTGGTTCTTCCGGTTCTGGTTCCCCGGTTGCTCCCGCTCCCTCTGCTCCTGCTCAGGCACATTCGACTGAGATGACGGTTGGAGTACCGGAGATGATGGTGGGGAGGTGGATCTGGTTTGGATTGCAGCGGTTTGTGGAGGCGGAGTGGGACGCGATCTGCCGACAGGCGGCGGCGTGGAAGGTGCAGGGGCTGCACCCGAAGGTGGCCGATGGCATCTATCGCTGGTATGATGATGCCGGTCTGGCGATGTTGAAGCAGGTGGCGCAGCGACATGGACTGCGCGTCGTCCCCTACCATTATTGCTATGGGCCGCAGTTCGGGGCCGGACAGATTACGGCTGAGGCGGAGATTTCGGCCTGGGCGGGCAGGGTGTTTGGCGCGGTCATCCCCGATATCGAAGATCAGTATATGGGGCAGTATGAGAGCGCGGAGACGTTTGGCAAAGAGGTGCGCGCCCGCTTCAAGGGGTTGTGGATACCGACGCTCTATCCCAATCCCGAAGACCATCCCGTGCCGCTGCTCTCGCTGAACCCCTATATGGATGCCTGGCTGCCGCAGGTCTACTTCGCCGAGTGGAACGGCATCGCCCAGTCTGCCATCGATTACGTCTACCCGCAATGGCTCTCTTTTGATCAGCGCGCCCGCAAGGCCGGGCTGGGCAGCCTGAAACCCATCCTGCCCATCATCTCGCTGGAAAACGGCGTGGCAGAGGCGCAGATTGCCGATTTCATCGTCAAAATGCGCGGCTATGGCTATATCGGTTTCTGGTTCTACCAGCATTACGCTCCCTATGCCGCCGCCATTGAGCAGACGCCCATCCCGGCCCCTTCATCGCCACCATCTCCGCCGAAACCGCCATCACCGCCGCCGCCGCTTTCCTTTAACGATGATGACCGGCAGGTCTGGATGCTGTGCGGCAAAATCGCCATCAATGAACATGCGGCGATTGAGCAGAGCTGGCTGCGGGCGCGGTATCAGAAGGGCTGGAATTTTGGGCCGCCACTGGAAGAGGAACACGAGGTGCGGCGCGGCTCCACGCGCTACATCGAACAGCAATTCAGCGCCGCCCGCGCCTCCTGGCAGGTCGATAGCGGCCTGCTGACCTGGTGGACGGCGCACGGCCCGGTGCGCGTGTAGCCAGAGTGATGGAGAATGGGCCAGGGCGCAATGATGGAGCCAGGGCGGAGGCCAGTTCCGCTCTGGCTCCATTGACCGCGCAATATTATGGCTTGTTTCTGGCAGGTGAGAAGAGCTGCAGGATGGCGACGAGAATGACGGCGCCCACGAAGGCGATGAGGACGCTGCCCCAGAAATGGAAAACACCGGCGATGCCGAGCAGGTTGGCGACGATTCCGCCGATGACGGCCCCCAGCAGGCCAACGACGATATTGAGCAGGCAGCCATAACTGCGCCCGCGCACAAGGAGACTGGCAAGAAAACCGGCGATCAAACCCGCAATCAGCCAGGAGAGCAGGCCGCCCGGCTGTAGGCTGACAAAGGACGAGGGGGCAACAATAGTCATAGGTGATAACTCCTCCGCAATAAAACTGACAGTATGCAAAAAGCTTATTCACCCTGTATACGAGCGAGCGGGGGAGAGGTTACGTGGAGCAGAGCCTTCAGACGGACATGCCATTCCAGAAAAGTATTGTGGATATGTCGATGGGCTTTCTTTACTCATGCCAGCAAAAAAAGAGGTTCGCGTGAGCGCGAGCCTCTTTTTTTGCTGGCATTGCGTGCCGTTAGACGGCGCGGGAACCGGCGATGGCACGCAGGATGGCAATCAGGATGATGGCGCCGATGATGGCCACCACGATACTGCCCCAGAAACCGAAGGTCGCGCTGGGGAAGAGCAGGTCGGCGATCAGGCCACCGATGAACGCGCCGACGATGCCGACGATGATGTCACCGATGATGCCGTAGCCACCGCCACGCATAATCAGGCTCGCCAGGAAACCGGCGATCAATCCCACAACGATCCAGGCAATAATGCCGCCAGGATTCAGTGAAGCACCAAAAACTAACGCTGCTAACATTGTTCTTTCTCCTTCCTCAAACAACATTCATTCTTCTTACGAGCCACATGGCTTGCAAGCGCCCCGGCAAGGTCTGGACGTACTGCCAACGAAAGAATCAGTCCCGATGCGGAAGATGCTCCTGCCGGGCTAAACTCGCTATTTATACATTACCCTGAAAATGCTGTATAATCAAGTGAACAATAACACTCTAAGATTATTCCAATCATCTCTTAATCTTTCTAATATTTATAAATAGTAGATATATGAAAAACATGAGGGCGAAGATGATACACCTGTTCTTTTGACCATTGTCTTCCGGTGAAGGGGTATGATACGGTATCTTATATATACACGTGTCAGACAACTCAGGAGTAGATACATGGCTTCCACATCCAGACCCGAACGGTCGGAGTCTGTCAAGAGGCAAGAGACGATAGCAGGTCGTAAGGCAGCGTTTTCATTCCTGTCAACCTTCCGGCATTTGCCATTCAATGTCTATCTGTTGCTTTTCTTCACGCTGGGCAAAGGTTTTCAAATTACCATTGCCACGCTCAACGTCAACTATTATGCGTATAGCCTGGGCTATCACCCGGATTTTATCGGTCTGTTGAGCGCGATGCCTGCGCTGGGGTCGTTAGTGAGCAGCGTTCCGAGCGGGCTACTGGCCGACCGGCTGGGGCGCAAGCCGGTGTTGGTTGCGACGGCGATTCTGACGCCCCTTTTTCTGGCGGGCATCGGGCTGGGGCGGGCAGCTCCCTGGCTGCTCTTCTGCGCCTTCATGCAGGGGGTGGTCTCCTCCGCCTACTGGGTGACGAACCTGCCCCTGTTGACGGAGAGTACGACGGAGAGTCAGCGCGTGGGCGTCTTTGCGCTGAACAGTTTCCTGCTGCTGGGCATCGGCGCGCTGGGCAATTTGCTGGGTGGGGCCATTCCTGAGTTTGTGAGCGGCCTGCTGCACGTCTCCGCCGCCAGCACGGTGGCGCTGCGCTGGGGCGTGTTGAGCGCGGCCCTCTGCACGCTCGCGTTCGGCCTGCCGCTCTGGTTCCTGAAAGATACGACGGGGCAGCGCAAAGGACAGGCGGCAACCGGGGCGCAATCCGTGCCAGAGCCGGATGTCGTGGTAGAGCAGGCGGTGAGGACGCTGGCAGAGCCGCAAAAGCGCGAGCGTTTGCCCCTGGCGCTCTTCGTGCAGTTGCTGGTTCCCGATCTGCTCTTCACGATGGGCGAGGGCGCGGTCGTGGCCCTGATCCAGCTCTACTTTGTGCTGCGTTTCCACCTGCTGCCTGGCCCGCTGGGGGTCATCTTCACCTTCTCCGGGCTGGCCGGCGGCGTCTTCTCGCTAACTGCCCCTCTCTTCGTGCATCGCTGGGGCAAGCTGCGCATCATCACACTGGTGATGTATCTGAGCGCGCCGTTGATGGTGCTGGTTGGCTTCGCGCCCACGCTCTGGCTGGCAATCGCCGGAGAGTATACCCGCTCCTTCATGCGCACCTTAATCGAGCCGATCTATGGCGCCTTCGCCATGGAGCAGGTTTCCGACCGCTACCGGGCAACGCTGAGCGGCTGCTACTCTGTCACGTGGAGCATCGGCTTCAGTATTGGCCCCAGCATCGCCGGCTGGCTCCAGACCCATGTTGGCCTCTCAGCCTCATTCGTCTTCGGCGCTTCCTGCCTGACCGTCTGCTCAAGCATTCTGCTGTTCTTTTTTGGCCGCAGGAAACGCCCGCTCATGGTATGACATGGGCCGCCATGATCGTTCAGGTTCTTGATTACACTCTTATCGGATGTATTCGTGAATATGGGTAATATGGTCTGAAATAGTTACAGGCACGGGAAATTGTGGTATGCTGTTAGACGCAGAGAAGAAACATGCTCCCATCTGGCATAGCTCGTCGTCCTGTCTAACGAAAACTTTTTGTGAGCTATTCCACAGTTTTTTTGTAAGACAGGGTGTATGATCTCTGGAGAGAGAATGCGTTGTTGACTTTTGTAGAGGAGAGAGCTGCATGCGTTCGAGTGTCGCCGAATCCGGTCCCTTGCCACATGTGAACACGCCGGTTTTTCCCGCCAGCGCCCAGGCAGATTTCCGAACACGATCTTCCAGGGGGCCGACCTCGATAGGGCAAAAACAGACACCGAAACGCTTTATCCCGCTTATGCCCACCGAAGGCTGGTTGCCGCTGTTGTTGCTGGCCATTGCCATGTGGAGCATCGTCTCCTCGATCATTCAGGCGCAATGGATTCAGGGCCATACCCTCGTCCTTTTCTGGGGCGCGGCCATTGGCCTGCTGGTCGGCCTGCTGGTGGCGAAGACGAACCGCCTGCCGCAGGCCATTCTGCACCTCGCCGCCTGCCTGATCGGTTACTGGCTCTCGATCTGGTTGACCAGCGTCGTGGCCTATCATATCTCCTGGATGGTTTTGCTGGGCAGCCTGCGTGCGGCCATCAGCAGCGGGTTTGGCTCAATGACGCCGCCGACGAGCGATATGATCTTTCTCTTTTATCTCTCATTCCTCTCCTTTTTTCTCAGCTATTTTGGCACCTGGCTGATCTACCGGGCGCACCTGCCCTGGCTGGTGGCCCTCGTCTACTGCTCTATCCTGCTTGTCAACCTCAATTTCGCGCGGCAGAACCTCATCGGGCTACTGGTGGTGGCGCTGGGAGCCTTGATCCTGCTGATTGCTCGCGTCCAGCTGGTCTCTCAGCTTGCACAGTGGAAGCGTGAGGGGTTGCATACCGATCAGGCCTGGCTCAAGGGCGTGACCGGGCGCTGCATGCAGGCGGCCTGCGTGCTGGCGCTTGGCACGCTGCTCTTCGCCTGGCTGCTGCCGACTCTCGGCCAGCCGGCGCAGGGCGTCACCTTCTGGAATCAGCTGGATAACGCCTGGAACAACATTACCTCCGGCCATTTCGACTGGCAGAACCCCGGCGCCATTGTCCAGCCCTATCAGCCCGCAGCCAACTTCTTCGGCGACCAGCTCAGCATCAGTGGCAGCGTTGATCTGCCGACCGGCGATGTGCTTGCCTACACCGGCAATGATGGCCCGCAATATCTGGAAGGCTTTACCTTTGACCACTTCGACGGCCATACCTGGACATCGACCCTGACGACCAGTCAGAGCGTCAATGCCGATACTGACCTGCCCAACGATGTCTCCGGCAGTTATCGCAGCATTACTACCACCGTCAGCGTCCTGCTGCCCCCTTCCGGCACGAAACCCTATCTCTTCGGCCCACCTGAACCGGTCAAGTTTGATGTCCCTTCCGTTGTCTATGGCGGTGCTATGCCGATCGCCTGGACGCAGCAAAGCCCTTTGACAAAAGGGGAAACCTACCAGGTCGTCTCCTTCGTCTCTTCAGCTTCCCCGACCGATCTCTCCTCGATTCCACTGCCACAGGATAACCTGGGTTTCTGGCAGTCGGATCCGAGCTATGCCATGCTCTACATGTATTATCTTCAGAAGCCGAACCTGCCGCTCAATGTCTGGCAGACGGCCCAGCAATGGACACGTGGGGCGCAGAATACCTACCAGGCCTTGCTGGATTTGCAAGAGCAGCTGAGCAACCAGAATCAGTTTACCTATTCAATAGACAATCCCCCCGTCCCCTCTACTATAGATGCCGTCTCCTGGCTGCTGAAAACGCATCGCGGCTATTGCACCTACTACGCGACGGCGATGGTCATGATGGCGCGCCTGCTCGGTATCCCGGCGCGCATCGTCAACGGTTTCAGTCACGGCACCTATAACGCGCAGCAGAAACGCTGGATCGTTGGCGGCCAGGACGCGCATAGCTGGGTGCAAGCCTACTTCCCCGGCTATGGCTGGATCAACTTCGATCCCACCCCCGGCTTCTCGACCAACGTGACCGCTCCCGTACCTACGGTGACCGCAACGCCCACCCGGCCAGCGACTCATCCCACCTCAACGCCGATAACGACGAAAAAGGGCAGCAAGCCGCCTCACGGCGTGACGGGGCCGACACAGCAAAACCAGAATACAACTTCCGCCGCTTCGTGGCTCAACGAAACCTTCCTGACCTGGTTCTCGCTGCTCCTGCTCGCCTTCTCGCTGCTCGTCTTCGGCGCGGCCCTGCTCAATTACTGGTGGCGCAACCTCTACGCCAGCAGTACCATCGTCGCAGGTATGTTCTGGCGCGTTTGCCGCGTGGCGAGCTGGCTTGGCTTCTCCCCACGTTCCTCGCAGACGCCCTATGAATACAGCGCGATGCTGGTTCGCCACTTCCCGCAGGAGGCCGCTCCCCTCTGGCGTCTCACCCACCTTTTCGTGCGCGACCGCTGGGCGCCCCCACACCACGTCCCGCGCGTCGGCGAAGATGAAGCGCATCATCTCTGGTCAGACACGCGCCGCTTCCTGCTCCACCTCGCCATCAATCGTAGAAGACGATAAATATACAGTATTTATCGTCTTAAATATATTAATGCTCGTTACATAGGTTTTTGTTATCCGTCTCTATGTATGGAAAGCAAATGACATGTCATAACATGGTGAGGCTGAGATATAGCCGGTGGGGAGGATGGTTGAGATGGGCAAAGAGCTACCGTTAGCCGAGTGCGCTTTTGGCTGGGGCCGCGTCTTCCGGCTCTACGCCGATTATCTGGAAGTCAATGGCATCCCTTACGCGCTTAGCGCGCTTAGGCGCGTGCGGCCCACCTTTCGCACGGTAATGGGCATTTCCTCTGCCCGGCTGGAATTGTGGTTCGGGGAGAAGAAAGTGCTGTTACGCGGCATTGCCTCGACGGAAGATGCGCGCGCCGTACTGGAATATCTCTCTTCATGGTGTCGGCAGGAATGCTCGCCGGAGCAGCCGACATGGCCCGCCGCGCCGCGCGAGCGTGGGGGCCGGAAGCATCGCACAGTATCGTTGCCCACCATTCCCGTTCCGGTGCGCTTGCTGCCCGGCGAGCAGGCGTATTATAGCGTCGTGGCGGCCCTGTGCGGTGAGCCTATCGGCGATGCTGACCGTGTCACCTACCCGGCCAGAGACCAGGGAACCCTCATCCTCACGAACCGGCGCATCATCTATATTGGCCGCAAAAGCCAGGTGGTCATCGATTACGCCCACCTTTTACGCATTTCGCGCCTGCACGGGGCCATTGCCGTGCAGACCGATTATCGCAGCCGACGCGAGATTTTTGAACTGCGCAGGCCGCAGGAGTGCGCGCGCTACCTGGAAACGATTCTCGAACGTTACGAACAGGAGACCTGCCAGCCTGAGCCGGAATACCTCACCGCTGATGCCAGGCTTTTACCGGATGAAGAGGAGCCGGTGTTTGCCTCTCGCCCGTCTGAAACCCTGGTGTGCGAGGATGAAGATGAGATCGAAACTGATAGTTTAACCAACCGCAACTGGCGCATAGAGCGTCTGCGCACGCGACTGAGAAATACAGAGGATTTTCAGGAGGACCGGCAGGAGCAGCGCGCGGCTGCGGGCGAAGGGGGAGAGAGCATGGATAGGACAGAGGGAGCGGTGGATAGAGTGCCAATGGCGGATATGCTCTCGCGAGAAGGGGAGGAATAGCATGATTGATATATTGATGGTTCTCTGGAATAGAAAAGGACATGGTGGCCGCAGTCTGGGGGTATTTTTTGCTTTTGTACTCATCTGCATCAGTATATCCCTACTTTTGGCTATGACCGGCGCGACATGGTGGTCCAGACTGATGTATGCAGGGCCACCGCGGAAAACATTGCTCAATGCCGCCTCTCTGACCGCGACCGCGCGCGCTGCTTCTGCCGGGACGACGGCGACCATGACTGCGACAGCCAGCGTGTGTTCCCCCACTCCTGTAGCGAGCAAAACCGCGCGCGCGCGCGCTAAGGGAACGAACACCACTGCTCGCCGCTCGACAGGAACAACCGGTCCATCCGGTCTGCCGCGCGCCACCCCGACGGTGAAACCGACCCCGACGCCCCGCCCGAAGCCGACGGCCACGCCACCGCCGCAGCCAACCGTGACGCCCACCGCCACGACCAGTCCGACGCCGACGGTCACGATGACCGAAACGCCAACCCCTACCGTCACGCCAGCACCGACGCCGACAGCAACAGTCACTGCGACGCCAACGGCGACCGGAACAACCGTCCCGCCGCAGACGACCCCGACGCCGGTAAATACGCCAACTCCATCAACCACGCCAGCGTCGGGCATCACGCCCACCGCGTCGACGACTGCGACGACGGTCACGCCGGTTGGCAGTCCATCAGCTACTGCGGGATCGCATGTCAATGGCCAGCGTCCGTTGCTCCCCGCTTCTCCAACTGCGAGCGAGGGCGATCAGAACGGTGGGAATGTAGGCTGTTTGCGTGCCAGCATTGGCTTTGTGGGGGCCGATCCGGCTCTGTTTTCAGTGGCGCAATATCTCTGGCTCGTTCTCGGCGCTTCCTGCCTCTGTACCCTGCTCTTCTGCGGCGCGCTCGCCCTGTTCAGGTCGATGACCTGTGAATCACGCCAACGGCGACGATCTGCCCCTTAGGCGCGCCTTGCGTTGCCGTTGGCCCCGGCTCAACGCTGACGGCTGTGGCGTCATAGCCCTGCGCGCTGCCCTGGAACGTGATGGAGGCGGTGCCGTCCTGGACGTTGAGCAGGCCAATGCTGGTTGGCTGCTTGCCGCGCAGGAGCCAGCCCTGATAGACGTGGCTGCCCTGCAACTGCGGTAGATTATGCACAATCAACACTGTGATGCCTTGCTGTGGATAGTAGACCAGTTCTCCGCTCGCTCCCTGGGCTGCGCCGCTGCCCTGCACCGCCACAATTTGCGGGGCAAACTGTTGCACGGCGGCAAGCTGGTGTTGCAGCGAGATATTCCAGGCCGACAGCACGCCGGACAGGACAAAGAACAGCACCGCCGCCGCCGCGAGCAGCGGCATCGCCAGCCGTTGCCAGCCTGCCAACCTGCGCCCGCTCTGTCGCCTGCCCTGCCCGGCGCTGATGCCGCTACGGTCAGCGCCGGTTCGGCCCTCCTCGCGTATGGCGGTAAAGAGTCGCTCCTCCAGCGAAACTGACGGGTTGACCTGAGGTACAGACAGAGGCAGGAGGTCCACAACGGCGCGCAGTTCATGATACAGTTTGGTGCAGCGAGGGCACTCGGCGAGGTGCGCCTCGGCTTCCTGGCGTTCCTGCGGCGTTACCGCATCAAGGGCGAACGCGCCCGATAGTTCTTCAAATTCTTTGCAGTTCATGATGGACTCTCCAATCTGTCTACCTTGACCTGGAATACGCTTTTTATAGCGCGACAGATTACCTGAGAGAGTGCGCTAGCGCACGTGTGGCATGACTTCGCTGGCGAACCGCTCGATTTGCTCCACGCGGTCGGGCCAGCGTGGCACCATGAACTGCAGGGCGATGTGGTCGACGCCCGCTTCGCGATAGGCGTTGAGGGCCTCGATCAGTTGTTCAGGCGTACCGCGCAGGCGCGTTTCTTCCTGTGGCACTGCCTCGCGCGTCACCTCGATAGCGCGGCAGCAGGCGAGTTGAATCTGGTCGGGGTTGCGTCCGGCCTCCGCTGCCATGCGACGTATGGTGTCGAAGCGTTCGCGCAGTTGTGCCGCCGTGATATCGATGTAGTATGGGAACCAGGCGTCACCGTATTTTGCCGTGCGACGCATTGCCGCCATGCCCTCGCCGCCGATCCAGATGGGGATACGCTGGATGGGCTTGGGATAGAAGGCGACATCCTGAATAGAGTAGAACTGCCCCTCGTAGCTGATATGCTCTTCATTCCACAGCTTCTCGACAATCTCTAACTGCTCGTCGGTCATCTTGCCCCGCTCTTTGAAGGGAACGCCGAGGGCGGCAAACTCCTCTTCCATCCAGCCCACGCCCACGCCCATGATGAGCCGCCCTTTCGAGAGCCGTTCGATAGAGGCCGCCACTCGTGTCCAGTACAGGGGATGGCGGTAGGGCAGCACCAGCACGCTGATGCCGAGCGTGATCTTTTCCGTGCAGCCCGCCAGAAAGGCCAGGCAGGTAAACGAGTCCAGGAACGGGCGATCAGGTGGCACAATGAACTCGTGGTTCTCACTATAGGGGTAAAAGGTGTTGATCTGCCAGGGGGTGACGACGCGGTCTGCCGACCAGATGGAGTCGAAGCCCTGCTGCTCGGCGCTCTGTGCCGCCTGCATCAGCGTCTCCGGCCCGGTCGCGCGCCCGGAGATGGGAAGAAAGACGCCAATTTTCATTTGCTCTTGCTCCTTTAATTAGCCGCGCAATGAATGTTCTCTGCTGCTATTATAGACTATTGGCGTTGTCTATTGCTGCCCCCGAAACGCCCGCCAGACTGTCTGTCACAACAAAAAAGCCGGGCGTTTGGGCAACCCGGCGATATATCCTGCTGTCTATGACTGGCGGAGGAGGTGGGATTCGAACCCACGAGGGCTATTCACCCTACACGATTTCCAGTCGTGCTCACTAGGCCACTATGAGACTCCTCCATCTGGGTGGCGGAGAGAGTGGGATTCGAACCCACGAGGGCTATTCACCCTACCGCTTTTCGAGAGCGGCACTTTCGACCACTCAGACATCTCTCCGCCACGTAGTATAGCATACCTTGCCCGCCCTGGCAAGCATTTTAGACCTCCGATTCTGACTCTTCCTGCTCGCTCAATTCCCCCTGTTCGTAGAGCCAGCGAGCGAATTGCATGCGGTAGTCCCCGGCCATACGCTGGCGCATCTCCGGGTTCGTGTAGAGGCTGTCGCGCATCTCGATCAGCTTCTCTGCCTCATCCAGCTCAAAGCCTGCCGCGAGCAGGTAATCGAGGAACATCTGCTCCTCTCTGCTCTCGCCCCGGTCCGCCTCTACCGAGGTCTGCGGTATGCGATGCTCATTGAATTCAGGAAAGCTGCCTTGCTGGCATGCTTCTTTCATACTGCTATTCTCCCCTCAGACTCAGATGAGAAAATCTTTCTCTACCCCTTTTTATCGGCTCTGGCGGCGCAAAGTGCAGCGAGCCGGTATGCGCAAACAACAAAGGACTTCTGGCCGCCAGTTCAACGACTCAAGTCAATATCGCTCGCTCCCTCCGCTTCTTACACTGAAGACATGGAAGACAAACCGCTTTGTGGAAAGCGCAGCGCCACAGCAGTACCTGAACGCTGTACGCTGAAGAAGAGAGGTTAAGGCATGAAAACTTCAGTAGAAGTGGATGGTCTCTGGGCGGAGTTCGTGGCAACGAGGCGATCGGAACTACGGGACGAACTGATAATGCACTACGCGCCCCTGGTGCGCATGGTGGTGGGAAGACTGGGTATTCCCTCCACCAGCGTGCTGGAGGCTGGAGATTTATTGAGCTATGGCATGATCGGGCTGATTAATGCCGTCGATCGCTATGATCCTTCGCGCGGCGTGCGCTTTGAGGCGTTTGCGACGGCGCGCATCCGGGGCGCGGTCATCGATCAGTTGCGAGCCTTGAACTGGATGCCGCGCGCCGCCGTGGGCCGCGTGCGCCAGATTGAGGGCGCGATGGCGAAGCTGGAACAGCAACTGGGGCGCCCTGCCAGCGAACTTGAGGTAGCCGGAGAACTGGCCGTCTCCCTGACACGCTACCGGCAGATGCTCATGGAAGCCGCCATCACCGTTTTATCGCTGGATACGCCCTTGATTACGCTTATGCAGGAGGATGTGTTCCCCACGCTGGGCGAGTTGCTGGAAGATCAGGCAACGCCGGGTCCGGCTGAGCAACTGGAGATGAAAGAGCAGCTCGCTCTGCTGGCTGCCGCGCTCAACTACCTGCCGGAGCGCGAACGCCTGCTGCTCGCCATGTACTATCAAGAGGAACTGACGATGAAGGAGATCAGTAAGGTGATGGGCGTCTCCGAGTCTCGCGTCTGCCAGTTGCACATGCAGGCCATCATGCGTTTGCGCGCCGCCTTCAAAGCAGGGCGGCAGGAGGGCGAGGAGGGTGCGCAGACCGGGGTGAAAGAGGCAAGAGGAAGTAAAGGCTCTCTGGTGCATAGCCGCTGGCACCGTAGATCACATCCGGCCATACACTAGCCTGCGCCCCTGTCATAACATGGTGAAAATTTTCCCCTGTTGAAACGCTAGCCCGCGCCGATATACCTTTTAGCGGATGATCGCAGGGAACGCCGCCGACAATCAACGAGATCGGGAGAGATCGCCGGAACTGACGACGGCTTAGTAACTTTTCAGAGGAATAAGGTGAAAGCAAAAACATATCTGTCTCTGGCACAGACGGCGCAGGGGCCGTTGTCCCGGCGAGGGGCGCGGGAACGCGGCCACGGACAGGGTCAGGTCCCCTGGAAGACTCGTACTCGCGTGAAGAGGGCGGATAAACAGCGACTCATCAAGCCTGCTCTGGAGACAGCTGATCGGTTTTCCGCGCAACGAACCGCCCGCGTCGAGACGCTGCGCGCTCAGGTCGGAGGTGGAACATATATAGTTGATAGCCACGCGCTGGCCGAGAAGATGATTCAAAGTTCCTGATGAGAAATATTACCCGCCCGGTGTTGTCCTTGCGTCTCTTAAAAAGATAGGAGGCAAATCAGAAGAAGGGAGTTCTTAATGCTGGTATTACGGCGGAAGGTTGGTGAGAGCATTGTCCTCGCCGGTTCCATTCATATCTCCGTGCTGGCAGTTGAAGGTGAGCGCGTTAAGATCGGTATCAGCGCCCCGGCAGACGTAACGATTGTACGCGAGGAACTTTTGCGCTACGTCGAGAAGCAAATCGTCCCTGATCCCCCTGTGCCGCAACGATGAAAGAATAAAGGCGAAAAGCTACTCAGGCTCAACGCAGGCCACCGGCGAGAGGTGGCCCTACTATACACGATACGCTTCATGGAGTTTGAGAAGCCGTCGTAGTATAGTAGGGCCACCTCTTGCCGGTGGCCTGCGTTCTTTGAAGCCGCCCGGCGGCGCGGGCCTGCTCCCAGTCTCTTCTCTGCCTATTCGATGCTTGCCTGCTCTTTATGGCCGTTGGCCTGCTCAGAGACGGTGGGGGCCGGGGCAGTCGGGGTCATGCGCTCGTCCTGAATGAAGGCTTCGGTCATCTCGCGGGCGATATCGTCGTGGTACTGCACCGGAGGGGACTTCATCAGGTAGGCGCTGGGGCCTTCCAGCGTTCCGCTGATGCCCCGGTCGAGGGCCAGCTTCACCATACGTACCGCGTCGATCACCACGCCTGCCGAGTTGGGCGAGTCCCAGACTTCCAGCTTCAGTTCGACGTTCAACGGCACATCGCCGAAGGTGCGCCCTTCCAGGCGAATGTAGGCCCATTTGCGATCCGCCAGCCACGCCACGTAGTCCGAGGGGCCGATGTGGACATTCTCCCCGCCCAGATCGTAGTCGAGCTGGCTCGTCACTGCGTTGGTCTTGCTAATCTTCTTCGATTCCAGCCGCTCGCGTTCCAGCATATTGTAGAAGTCGGTGTTGCCGCCGACATTCAACTGCATCGTGCGCTCCAGTTTGACGCCACGCTCGCGGAAGAGGCGCGCCAGCATGCGGTGAACAATAGTTGCGCCCACCTGGCTCTTGATATCATCCCCGATCATCGGCAGGTGCGCCTCTTTGAAACGATCCTGCCAGTATTGCTCGCGCGCGATAAAGACCGGAATGCAGTTGACGAAGCCAACCCCCGCCTGCAAAATTTGCTCCACATACCACTTGGTCGCCGTCTCCGAGCCGA
>Ga0209810_1001972_pt1 | contig 26968 bp, 20 predicted proteins | sample Coa_R1_7_FD_187159 | JGI IMG/M metagenome (GOLD analysis project Ga0209810, IMG submission 187159) | Surface soil microbial communities from Centralia Pennsylvania, which are recovering from an underground coalmine fire - Coalmine... | ecosystem: Environmental > Terrestrial > Soil > Unclassified... | reverse complement strand
GGATGGTGGCTGCGCGTATAAGTGGAGAGCAGGCGCGGAGCCTGCATCTCGGCAATCGCGCCCGCCCCCTGCGACTCGGCGAGCTGCGCTACCTTCTCGCGATTGGCCCTGGCTTCCTCGTTATCGGCGCCGGGCTTCGTATCCGCCAGAATCAGGCCGCCTACGCGCTGAGGGTAGCGGCGCATGAAGTTAAAGGCCACGTAGCCGCCCATCGAGAGGCCGCAGAGAATTGCCTGCTGCATACCCAGCGCGTCCATCAGCCCCAGCACGTCACCGGCCAGCAGATCCATCGACGACACCTCGACATTGATCTCGCTCTCGCCGAAGCCACGCCAGTCGAGAGCGACGAGCCGGAAACGCTGCTCGTTGAGCAGAGCAGTGATCTGCGCCTGCCACATGCTGCGGTTGAGGGGAAAGGCATGCAGGAAGATAACCGGTATGCCGGCGCCATGATCGTCGTAGCCAAGCTCAACGTTATTGATGCTTCTCTTCACAGCTTCTCGTCTCCTATGATGAAGTTTAATGAAGACGTTCGAGCAGGGGATACCTCCTGAAACCCCGCCGGGGGGCTATCGCCCCTGTATCTCCTGCGTTGCTACGTCCGCCTGCTCGCGCGCATGATACGAACTGCGCACCAATGGTCCGGCTTCTACATGGCGAAATCCCATCTTCTGGCCCTCGGCCTTGAGCGCGGCAAACTCTTCCAGCGACGCGTAACGCTGTATTGGCAAATGCTGAAACGAGGGGCGCAGGTACTGGCCGATGGTGAGAATATCAACATCATGCTCGCGCAGATCGCGCATGACGCTAATTACCTCATCCCATGTCTCGCCAAGTCCGAGCATAAAGCCGGACTTGGTTGGCGCGGTGGGATTCATCTCTTTGGCCCATTGCAACACTTGCAGCGAGCGCTCATAGATCGCCTGAGGCCGCACGCGCTTGTAGAGCCTGGGAACTGTCTCTACGTTGTGGTTGAATACATCCGGCTTCGCGTTCATCACCACGCGCACCGCCTCGTAGTCGCCCTTGAAATCAGGTGTCAGGACCTCAACCTTGCAATCGGGGTTCAGGCGGCGGATCCAGCGGATCGTTGCGGCGAAGACAGCCGCGCCGCCATCCTTCAATTCATCGCGGTTCACGGAGGTCACAACGGTATGACGCAATCCCATCTGCTGCACAGCCTCCGCCACGCGTTTCGGCTCCTCCCAGTCCAGACCCAGCGGGCGGCCCGTCTCCACAGCACAGAAGCCACAGCTACGCGTGCAGACGCGCCCCAGGATCATGAAGGTCGCCGTCTTGTAGCCCCAGCATTCGCCGATATTTGGGCAGCGCGCCTCCTCACATACCGTATGCAGGGACTTGCTGCGCATCAACTGCTTCAAGCGCTCGTAATTTTCGCCCCTGGGAGCGCGCACCCTGAGCCAGTCCGGGCGGCGTTCGGGGATGATGGTCGTCATATCTTAACCCCTTATCTAAGAGTCTATCAATTTCTGGTGCAACCGTTTGCTCGCGCCTGCGCGCTCGCCTGAGCGGATGTGATATGGAAGCATGCGCTTCCACACCACATCCGCTCCCTTGCGCGGCGGAGCCGCGCGACGGCTCGATGAGAGAGCGAAGGTGTTGAGCATCAGACACCATCTAATACACGTCGATTTCGCGACTGTAGCTCTGCAACTTTGTGCGTACCGCCTGCAAGAAACCGGCGGCGCCCGCGCCATCCAGGATGCGATGATCGAAGGAGAGGCACAGGTACATCATGGAGCGCACCGCAATCGCGTCGTCTTCAATGACCACGGGCCGTTTCACCACGGCATCCATGCTCAGGATAGCCGCATGGGGCTGATTGATAATCGGCACCGATATAATTGTACCAAACACGCCGGGGTTGTTCACGACGAAGGTGCTCCCCTGCATATCCTGCACGGTGAGCTTATTCGCGCGGGCGCGCTGGGCAAGCGCGTTCACCTGCTTAGCCAGGCCCGCGAGCGTATACTGGTCGGCGTCATGCACTGTGGGCACTACCAGCCCGACATCTGTGGCGACGGCCAGGCCCAGGTTGATGCGCTTCTTGATGATAATCTTGTTATCTTCGGTCCAGCTCGCATTAATCATCGGGAACTTGCGAATCCCCTCGCAGACGGCCTTCATGACAAAGGGCACAAAGCTGATACCGTAGCCTTCGCGCCGCCTGAACTCGTCCTTGTTCTTCTCCAGCCACTTCGCGATATTGGTCATATCGACTTCCACTACCGTCGTAGCATGCGGCGCCGTGCGCTTGCTGCGCACCATATGTTCGGCGATAGCCAGGCGCATGCGCGTCGGCGTGACGATCTCCTCATCCTCGCCGGCGGCGGTGGCTGCAACTGGAGCAGCGGGCGCGGGTGAGGGCGCAGGCTGTGATTCGCGGCGCTCGATGGAGGCTGCCGGGGCAGCGGGTGCAGCGGCGGCGCTCTGGCGCTGCGCGACATACGCAAGGATGTCCTCTTTGCGCACGCGCCCGCCCGCGCCGGTACCCGTGATCTCATGCAGATCGATGCCATGCTCGCGGGCCAGCCGCCTCGCCAGAGGCGAAATGCGCTGGCGCTCCTCTTCCTCGACCTGCGCGGCCCGGGCATGCCGGCCTGCGCCATCGACTCTCTGCGTCGCGGCCTGGCTGGTCCCCATGACGGGCGTCGCGGCCTGCGCGGGACTCTTCGGCGGCGCGGCATCAGGCCCCGGCGCTGCTGACGGAGCCTCCTCTGAGGGCTGCGCGGCAACATCGGCGCTTTCTTCAATCAATGCAATGTCGGTACCTACAGCAACGGTCTCGTCGGCATTGACGAGAATGCGTGTCAGGCGACCGGCAACCGGCGATGGCAGTTCGGCGTTGATCTTGTCGGTCACAATCTCCGCCAGCGATTCGTCTTTCTCAACGTAGTCGCCCTCTTTTTTTAGCCAGTTCGCTATGGTTCCTTCGGCCACCGATTCTCCCAATCGCGGCATCTTTACCGGCGTTGGCATATGTCTACACCCCTCTTTTTGCGATTTAGCAAAAGCCATGTGCGCAAGTTCTTTCTAACTCCTCACCGCTGCGCGGTTCGCCGTGAAGAGGAGTCTGCGGGCTGAGTGCCTGCGGCACTCAGCCCGCAGACTCCTCTTCATACGGTACGCCGCATGAAGTTTACCAGTTTAAGCCAGATATCCCCCGCGCGCAGGTGCGCGATGGATCGCGACATGCGTGCACGCTCCAGGCCGATGGAGCTCGATTCATCACGCGCCTACGCATAGAGATAATCACCAGATCATTTTCTTAAACTTCATCAGGCGCACAGCAACTTGCACATCAAGTCAACGCTCTAATAGGCAGCGAGGTTTCTCGCCGCGGCAACAATTTTCTCAGCATTGGGCAGGTAGGCTTCTTCTAACGGCGGCGCATACGGGAATGGCACATCGGGCGCGGCCACACGCGTAATCGGCCCATCCAGGTATTCGAAAAGGTCCTCGGCCAGAATGGCGGCCAGTTCGGCGCCGATGCCGCCCGTCAGCGTATCTTCGTGAACGATCAGTACTTTGTTGGTATGCCTGACCGACTCTATAATTGATGCACGATCCAGCGGGATCAGGCAGCGCAGGTCGAGCACTTCGGCCTCCACATCATCCTCCTCTTCCAGCACACGCGCGGCCTGTAAGCACTGATGCACCATCGCCCCGTAGGTCAGCATGGTCATGTCTTCGCCCTCACGCCGCACGATGGCCTTGCCCAGTGGCACAACGTAATCCTCTTCGGGCAGATCTTCGCGCAGTTCCGGCATGCGATAGAGCAGCTTGTGCTCCAGGTAGAGCACCGGATTGTTATCGCGGATGGCGGCCTTGAGCAGTCCCTTCGCGTCATAAGCAGTGGAGGGCACGGCAATCTTGATCCCCGGTGTGTGGAAGAACCACCCTTCGGGACTGGCTGAATGGAACGGGCCGCCTTTGGTGCCGCCGCCCGAAGGTCCACGAATCACGATGGGGATCGGCATACCCGAGCGCCAGTACATCTTCGTCGCCATGTTGACGATCTGATCGAATCCACAGGTGATAAAGTCAATGAATTGCATCTCGGCGATGGGGCGCATACCCATCAGTGCGGCACCAACGGCGGAGCCGATGATCGCCGCCTCCGACATCGGGGTATCGATGACGCGCTCCGGCCCGAACTCTTCAAGCAGGCCCGCGCTGACCTTGAAGGCCCCGCCGTATGTTCCCACATCTTCTCCCAGCAGGAACACGGCCTCATCACGCCGCATCTCTTCTCGGATCGCCTGGCTGATTGCCTCCAGATAAGTCACTTTTTTTTCGCTCATCGTCGTCCAACGGCCTCCTCTGCCTTGCTCACAGTGCTGAACGGCTGGCCTGTGCGCGTATCGAGCGCGTTGACGTAGCGCGGATTATTGGCGCCAGGCTCGCCCACAATCGCTATTGGCCCATCGGGGGCAAAGAGATAATCGGCCACCGTTTCTCTATCGGGCGGGGGACTCTGCTCGGCGAAGCGCACAGCATCATCAACCACGCCCTTGACGCGCGTCTCGATCTCGGCCTTACGCTCAGGCGTCAGTATACCTTCCCGCGTGAGATACGCCTCAAAACGGTTGATGGGATCCTTCGCCAGCCACTCTTCGCGCAGCGCCGGAGGAACATAGTCAGCCTTATCGGCCTCGGAGTGGCCGCGCACGCGGAAGGTTTTGCACTCCACGATAGCCGGTCCTTTGCCGCTGCGCGCATGCTCGACGGCGCGCCCGACGGCATCGATGACGGCGAGCACATCGTTGCCATCGACGCTCTCGCCCGGTATGCCGTAGGCCGCGGCCCGCTCGGAGAGGTTCGTGAGCGCGAACTCCTGCGCGTTGGGGGTTGAATATGCGTATCCGTTGTTTTCGATAACCAGTACGAGGGGAAGTTTTTGCACGGAAGCGAAGTTCATCGCTTCGTGGAATGGCCCCGTGCTGGTTGCGCCGTCGCCGCAGGCCGCGAGCACGATTGTCGAACGCCTGCGCATCTTCATCGTCAGTGCGATACCGCAGGCCACCGGCAGCGATTCGCCGAGCATACTGATCGCCGGCACAATGCCGTGATGGATGTCGCCGATATGAAGCTGCCCGTCGCGTCCCAGCGATGGAGAGTTGCCGCGAGCCAGCCATTGACACATCACAGCGCGCGGCGCGGTGCCTCGTACCAGATGCATGCCCAGATCGCGGTGCTGCGGAACGATGCAGTCGCCATCGCGCAGCGTCATCGCTGCCCCGACGGTGGTAGCCTCGTGCCCCTGCGCGGTGTAGACGCCGCCCACAACGCGCCCCTGCAAAAAGAGTGTGCGGGTGCGATCCTCCATCGCGCGGGTGAGACGCATAAAATAGTAAATCTGTAGCAGGTCAGCCTTGACCCTGTACTTTCCAGACATGTATTAAGTAGCTGCCTCCTCAGGATCGATAACCAAAAAGCACATACCTGTTCTCATTGTCGCCTGCCCTCTTCATAAAGTCAAGTCAGGCGACCTCGCGCTCTATTTCACCGGGTGTTCGCGTGTCGCCATCACACATGTGACGCATAGAGTTGTGGGGCCGGACGCTTCGCATCCGGCCCCACAACTCTATGCGTCACATGTGTTTATTCCCAGAAGACGCGCACGCGCCAGTAGCGGCGATGAGCCAGGTCGTCCTTGAGGCGGTTGGCTGTGCTGGTCACTAATCCCGCGAATTGCAGGTGCTGGAGCGCTTCGAGGAGGATGGCGGGACGCCAGCGATAGCGGAAGGTTCGCTGGAGATCGGTTAAGGTTACGCCCTCAGTTACCCCGGCATCGGGCAGCGAGGCGTGCACGAGAGTAGCGAGATACCTCTGACCGGCCTGGCGCTCCTTCTGCTCCGGGGTTCTGGAGTACCGGTAGGGATCCGATGCAGGTGCCGTAAAAATAGCTTCGAAGCGGCAAACAGGCGCTCCGCGCTTCATGCAGCTATGTTCAAAAATAGTCACTTGCTCTCCATAGCGCTCGGCGGCTCCTTCGATTGCCCCTTTAAGCAAGGGACAGACTCCGCGCGGGCTATCGTAGGTGAGTATTACGGCATTGGGATGGGAAGAAACTTCATAGTTGAAGAGGGGAGGCGTCAATCCTTCCTCAGTACGGCGCAATCGAGCATGCACGTCCCGCATGGTCAATAAGAGATCGCGCCCGCTTTCAACTTGAGAGAGGACATAGGTGCACAGGTGACTGGTCAGGCCATTGATGATAAAATAGCGCCCATACTCGCGCAGCAGCGTATCAACGGGCACATGTGTCAACTGATGGGCGGCGCCAATACCAGCTAGCAGGGTGGCATCGTCATAGAGTCGGCTGGCTAAGGGGGCATTTGCGAACGTTTCTCCAATCTTTTCTCGATAATCGTGAAGCAACTTTTCCCCAAAACGTTCACTCAAATATTTCTCCCAGGTGACGAAAATTAAGCCATGCATGACCTCACCTCCAGAAAAAACCGTCGTGAAACATCCCGTTCATAGATAAATCTAACTTATTATATCTACTTGTGTAATACAAATGTAACCTATTAACATAGCTTGTGCAACGAATCGGTACTTCTGGTTTATTGTTACGACAGAGATCAACATACGGTATTTATAGATTTAACGTTTTAGCTCAAGCGCTTGCTTGCGTCTAAGGCACCTGTACATAACCATATTCATAGGGCAGCGGCGGCGCGGGCCTGTGCCCGCGCCGCCGCTGCCCTATGAATATGGTTATTTGCGCTGCGACCGGGCCGCGATAATCTCCCGGCGCAGGCGGCGGATGCGCTGGCGATAGGCATCCTCCGGCTGGCGATAGCCCAGTTTGGGTTTGTCGCCCATGCTCACATGCCACTTGCGGAACGCCAGGCCGATCTCGGTCTGATAGAGCGCCTTGACGCGCAGCCACTGCTTGAACCCACTTTGCCGCAGGACGCGTCTCTCGGCCCTGGTACGCTGAAAGGAGTTTTGCAGCAGCGCGTATTCCTCAACCCTGACCACGCCACTGCTCACCTCTGGCGCCAGAAACTCGCGAATCACCGCCGCCTCGTGCGCCAGCGCTTTGATCAAGAAATAGATCAACATGACCTGGGCGATAAAGGGCGGGATATAGTCGCCGATAATCGCAATCAGCGAGATCAGGGCAACCGTGCTGTTCCCCGGAGATGAAAGCACAATGGCATTGGCAAATAGATCGATGAAGTCAAAGACCGAGTGCAGGCCAACCGCGCACACATAACCCAGCAGAGGAATAACGATCTGGCGCCAGCGCACGCGGGTGTGCCGGACGTAGCCCAGCGCCGCGCCGAAGCAGACGGTAAAAGTTGAGTGGCTGAGCCAGCCCAGCACGATTCGGCCCACGATGAGGAAAACCAGGTATTGCCGCGAGTTATTCGCGAAGTAGACGAAGTTCTCCACCATCGCGAAGCCCGCGCCAATCAGAGCGCCGTAGACGATGCCATCGGTCACATTATCGAACTCGTCGCGCAGCACGAAGAAGAGCAGCAGCAGGCCCAGACCCTTCACCGTCTCTTCGGTGACGCCGGCATTCAAGCCCTGGAAGGCGGTGCGAATCAGCGTGCTGGCGCCGGGGCCGAGCGCGTTCTGCAAGAAGGCATCGAGGTTCGTTTCGATTAGCAGCGCGGGCGGAATGGCGATAACCGCGCCCCACAAAAAGGCGGCCAGGCGCAGAAACCACGGCTCGCGCTCATAGCGATCAATAAAGTTGACCAGCAGGCTGATGCCGATGGCGGGTATCAGAGGAATAATCAGGGCCGCCAGGACGCCTGAGAGGCCATTGCGCTCCAGCGCTGAGATGCCGATGAGGCTATTCAGCACGATGGTGACGATAGCGCTGATCGCCAGGATGGTGATGCCGACGCCGGCGATCAGCCAGCGTGTACGCACCCCCAGGCGCTGCGGCAGGGCGAATTGCATCGTCACGCCCGCGCCCAGCAGGCTCTCTTCCTCTTCTCTCCACGGCTGCGGTGTCATTTCGGGTTCGGGCTGCGCGGGCAGAGGTACGGGCGGAGCCTGCACTATATCAGGAGCGTGCCCGGCCTGCCAGGAGGGACTCTGCCATGACGGGGCATACGGGGTGCCCGGCTGCTGGCGCCGGTCATTATGCTGGTGGTGCCCATCGACCCGGGGGTCATCCACCAGCGCGACCTGACCAGGCCCGGAAGTCGGCAGCAGCCCCGGCGCTGGCAGCAGCGGCTGCGTCGCTTCATCAGAATCCGTCAGGTCAGGCTCCGGCGCGATCAGTTGCAGGATAGTACTGCCCAGCACAAGATAGTCCTGTGGCTTGATGGGCAGGCTCCTCCCGCTGGGAACGGGCCGACCATTGACGCGCACAATATTGTGCGTCGTCAAATTATAGACGCGCCATCCCTGCGCATCATATACCAGGCGGGCATGCTCGCGCGAGACCGTGGGATCCATGAGGATGATCCCATTATGGAGAGCACGGCCAATCGTGGTATCCCAACGCGTGAGCAAATGTACCAGGCGCTCCTCCGGCAGCCAGCCTGTGGGGTATTTATCCTCCTCTGTTGCCCTGGCGGGTGGTCGCACACCCACAACCCGCAGCGCGCCGTAATTCTGACTCATGCTCCATCCCTGGCACACACGGCACTATCGCCATGATCTGTTTCTACCTTATATGAAGTACTATATCATAACCTATCCGCAAGTTTCTCATCCATCACCAGCGCGCCGGCATACTCGGTTACAAGCGAGGCCAGATCTTCCCATCCCGACGCGACGGCAGCGTAGCGCTCCCAGTAGTCGGCCCCCTCTTCCTCAGCTCTGCGCCAGCGCATATAGGCTTCATGATCCGCGAAGGTCATTACCATTACGTACTGTCCGGGCGTGGCGGTCACATTCAGCAGCGCGACCTGCTTCACGCCAGGAATCCAGCGCTGCATCTCCAGAAAACCGGAGGATGCCAGGCTTTCCAGATCGGCAGCCGAGGCTCCGGCCCTGAGTTGCCACACACGCACACATGCGTAATCTTGCATACATAGCTCCCGGTCTAAAGTCACGACTACTATACTAGGGATTGTTCGGGATGACAAGAGCTTTACGCTCTTCAATGTGACCGTGCGCTAGAAGCTCAACGAACGCTCATCCAGGCGAGGCGTTACCTGGCCCCTGGACAGGATCTCCTGCCTCAACATCACGGTTACGCGCTCCTCCAGTTCTCGCCCCTCCTGGTCTCTTCCCAGCGTATACAGGAGATCGGCGTAGTCGCGCATAATACTGATGGCAGTAGAGCGCTCATCCTCCGGAGCCTGCTCCATAACGCTCTGCGCGCGCCGGTAAAACTCCTCGGCCTCCTGGTAGCAGTTCTGATTTTCATAGACCAGAGCCAGATTGCGCAGCGTTGTAGCGATAGCGGTTGGCGCGACGCCTGGCTCCTTTTCGCTTTCGAAGATCTCCAACGCCTGGCGATAGAGCTTTTCCGCCTGTTGATAGGATCCCTGAACGTGGTAGAAGGCCGCCAGATTCTGTAAACCAACGGCACCATCCATCCCCTCGCGCTTGCCTGCCTTTTCCCCTGCCCATGCCTCATACCGGCGGCGCGCCTCGTCCACCGGCTGAATCTCAGGGGGAGCCTGCATCGTCTCGATGACCGGCTCCTCAACCTGCGTCGCGTCCTCCGTATGCTGCTTCTCAACAACGCGCTCCTCGACTTCGACCGCTGCCGCATCCCTGCCGCGCGCCTCCTCATGTGGGGGACGCCGCCCCACCTTCGCTTTTTTCGCTTTCTGATATCGCTTTTGCCGCATGTGATAGATTCCTCCACCCAACGACCATCCACACCCCCGGACATCTATCATCTGTCCTCAGAACCAGTGGACTTCGCTGTATACTAATCTCTTGTGAAAAATTATACCCGTGCATCGCTCTCGCGCAAAATTCCGTTCATTGCCGAAACGAGAGATGGGAAAGAAGTCTTGCCGCAGGCGGTGCGACTCTATGTAGTTAACCCGGTGGGCATGTTTTTGTGCGCCTGCGGCTCACCCTCTGGCGAGCCGCGCAGCGGTGAGCCGTCAGCGAAACTTGCCCATGGCGTTAGTTAAGAACAGATGAGAAAAAAATAGAAAATGCTAGAGTTTGCATACATGGAGTATCATAGCAAGAGAGCAATGTAAGGCTTTCCACAATTCCTGTGTAGTTTATAGCAATAGAAGAAAGGTAAGCGCCCATGCAAGACATTACCCCCAACAGGGATAATCCCAACGTGAACGTCCCGAATCCAGGCAGCGCTGTTCCGGCCGGGGTTAACTTCTCGCCCGACGAGTGGAGAACGCTCGCTACCGCCCCGCTGAAGATCGGCAGGGCCATGATCGCGGTATCGCCATCGGGTCCCGTCGGAGTTGTACAGGAATCGATGGCGATGAAAAAGGGGGTGGAAGATCTGATGAATCAGAGTTCCACGAATCCCCTGCTCAACGCGCTGGGCAAGCAATTGAAAACCGCTATGGAGACGGCGCAGGCCAGCGGTCAGTACCCGCTCGGCGATATGCTGAAAGCTCCGCAGGACGGTCCACAGATCAGGCAGGACGCCCTCACAACCTGCCGGCAAGCTATTTCCATAGTCGATAGGAACGCGACGCCGCAGGATGCCACAGCCTACAAGCAATACCTGTTCAGCCTCGCGCGCAAGGTAGCCGAGGCCGGGCGCGAGGGTGGTTTCCTGGGCATATTCGGAGGCGAGCAAATCTCCAGTTCCGAGCAGGCTTTGCTGAAAGACCTGGCGAACACGCTGGGAATTCAACCGTCCTGAAAGAGAGATCATCTGATGAAAAACGAGCAGTGATCGGTGCAGGCATGCGCCGATCACTGCTCGTTTTTCATCAGAGTCTTTCAATAATCATAGCATTCGCCAGGCCGCCGCCCTCACAAATCGTCTGCAAGCCATAGCGCGCCCCGCTGCGTTCAAGCTCGTTGAGCAGCATCGTGGTAATGCGCGCCCCCGAGGCTCCCAGCGGATGACCAAGAGCAATCGCGCCCCCGTTCACATTGACCTTCGCGAGATCCGCGCCGGTCTCGCGCTGCCAGGCGAGCACGACGCTGGCGAAGGCTTCGTTAATCTCGATCAGGTCCATCTGGTCGAGCGTCATGCCGGCCTTAGCAAGCACCTTGCGCGTGGCCGGAATCGGCGCCGTGAGCATATAGATGGGGTTCGCGCCGGCCAGGGCGAAGGAGACAAAGCGCGCGCGCGGCCTCAGTCCCAGGCGCTCGGCGGTTGCACGCTCCATAATCAGGACGGCGGCGGCCCCATCACTGATCTGTGAGGAATTGCCTGCGGTAATCACACCATCGGGCTTGAAAGACGGCTTCAAATTCGCCAGCTTCTCCAGGCTTGTATCGGTGCGAATGCCTTCGTCACGCTCAAAGAGAACGGCAGCGCCCTCTTCGTTCTTTACGGGAATCGGCACGATCTGCGCTGTGAAGCGTCCCTCAGCCGTGGCGCGGGCAGCGCGGCGGTGGCTCTCCAGACTGAACGCGTCAAGTTCCTGACGGCTGATCTCCCATTTTTGCGCCAGCAATTCGGCGCTGATGCCCTGGTGCACAAGCTTGTTGTCGTAGCGCTCTACCATGCGTGGGCCAAACGGTGCGCCCGGACCATGCGCGTTCGATCCCATCGGGACGCGCGTCATCGACTCGACGCCACCGGCAATGGCAATATCGTAGGCTCCGCTCAATACGCCCTGGGCCGCGAAGTGGATGGCCTGCTGGCTTGATCCGCACTGGCGATCAACCGTTGTGCCGGGAACTTCTTCGGGGAAGCCAGCAGCCAGCACAGCATTGCGCGCTATGTTCAGGCTTTGCTCCCCGACCTGACTGACACAACCTACAATAACATCGTCAATCATTCCAGGCTCAATGCCTGTACGTTCTACAAGGGCCGCCAGCACCTGCGCCATCAGATCAACCGGGTGCCAGTCTTTGAGTTTGCCGTCCCGGCGCCCCACGGCGGTGCGCAGCGCCCCTACGATGACGGCTTCTCGTGTTGTCGTCATGCAATTCCTCCTGGCAATGCCTGTATGCCCTTAAAGGTTTCCTTATCAGTAGATAGTAAGCCACATCCACGCCTCGCTGTCCATGCCTGCGATTTTTCAGAATGTGTCCGATTTGCGGCCCCAGCGCGTGCTCGCGCCGATGGCGCTCGCCATCTCTGAGATCCCTTGCGCGGCCCCGCTGCACCAATGCCCGGCGAGCGCAATGAGCATCGGACACTTCCTCAGATCGTTCTGATGCTCAACATTCTCACCGTCTGTTCGCGCGGCTCCGCCGGGCAAGGGAGAGATAATGTGATATGAGATGATGCGCTCCACGCATCATCTCATATCACATTATAGATCAGGCGAGCGCCGCAGGGGCGAGCAAGCAAGAACACCGGCAATCAGGGACACTCTCATGTTAGAATAGGAAGAAGATCAATCACCAGAGAAAGGTGGAAATTGCTAACGTGGGCAAGCTCGTAACTATGGCCGAGGCCATCGCCCGCTACGTGCCGGACGGCGCCTCCGTCGCAATGAGCCTGGCGCTTGAGCCGCTCATCCCCTTCGCGGCGGGCCATGAGATCATCCGTCAGCAGCGCCGTGGCCTCACCCTCATCGGTCCTATTTCAGATATGCTCTTCGATCAGCTTATCGGCGCCGGCTGCGTGGAGCGCATTCGGGCGGCCTGGGTGGGCAACGTCAGCGAAGGACTGGGCCACTGCTATCGCCGCGCCGCCGAAAAGGGCATTCCACAGCCCGTCACAACTGAGGAGTACAGCAACCATACCATCGCCCTCGCGCTGCTGGCGGCCAGCCTCGGCTCGCCTTACATTCCCACACGCTCGCTGCTGGGCAGCGATATTCCGCGCCAGAATCCTTCTTTGCGCGAGGAGCGCCCGTCGCCAGATGCAGCCCCGCTGCTCATCGTCCCGGCACTGCATCCCGATGTTGCCATCATCCAGGTGCAGCGCAGCGACGAGGACGGCAACGCGCACATGTGGGGCAACTTTGGCATTACCGAGGAGGCGATGCTCGCGGCGCGCGATGTGATCCTGGTCGCGGAAGAGATTGTGCCGCGCGAGGTCATCGTCAGCGATCCAAACCGCGTGCTGGGACCGTCGTTCAAGGTGCGAGCCGTCGTCCATGAGCCGTGGGGAGCGCATCCCTCGGCGGTGCAGGGCTACTATAACCGCGATCACCAGGCGTACCACGAATATCACCAGCGCACGCGCACAGTTGAGGGTTTCCAGGACTGGCTCTACGAATGGGTGCTACAGGTGCCGACGCGCGCCGAGTATATCAAAAAGCTAGGGGAAGAGCGTGTGCGCGGCCTGGGCGTGAAAGAGCATCGCTACGCCGCTCCCGTCGATTACGGATATTAATATTTCGGTCAGGAGGAAACGGCATGAATTACACTCCGAGGGAATTGATGGTGGTCTGCGCGGCTCGCCAGATACGCGACGGCGAGAACGTCTTTGTTGGCATGCGCCTGCCGCTGCTGGCCTTCGCGCTGGCGAAGCATACCCACGCGCCAAACTGTGTCGGATTATTTGAAGTTGGCATCGTCCGCGACAGGCCGGCGCCGGAACTGCTCTACACAATGGGCGACGCCGCCAATATTGCTGGTTCGCTCTGGGCGACGCGTACCGCGACGCTGATGGGACTGATGGCGCAGGGCGAGGTGCAGTTGGGTTTCATCGGAGGCGCTGAGATTGACCGCTACGGCAACCTGAATACATCGATCATTGGCGACTGGCAACACCCCACGGTACGCCTGCCGGGCAGCGGCGGGGGGGCGGATATCGCTTCCTATTCGCAGCGCCTCGCCATCATCATGCCGCATGACCGGCGCCGGCTGCGCGAGAAGGTCGATTTTGTCACCAGCCCCGGCTACGGCTATCCCGACGAGCACGGTCCCGCCGGAGTTGCCTGGCGGCGGCGCGTCGGCTTGCCGCGCGGCGGCCCCGTTGCGCTCATCACCACGCTCGCCGTCTTCACCTTCGATCCCGAGAGCGGCGAAGCTCTGCTCCAGTCGTATCATCCCGGCTCCAGTATCGAGCAGGTACAGGAGCAGACGGGCTGGCCGCTGCGCCTCGCACCCGATTGCGCCGAGACGCCGCCACCGAGCGAGGAGGAACTGCGCCTCATCCGCGCCTGCGACCCGCAGGGCGTGTGGACAAGCTAGCGGACAGGGGCCGGCTCCTGTTTTTGCTCCGTCTCTTGCCCGGCGGCCCGGCGCTTCTGCCTGCGTGTCTGAATGCGTCGCACGATGCCGGGCAAAATCGCAATGAGCAGCCAGGGAAAACAGATATCGGTTGGATTGGATTGAAAGAATGGCAGCAAGAGCAGCAACAGCGAGAGGCAGAAAACCGCCGGGCCGATAAAGGCGAGAGTAACTTGATAGCGAATCGTCTCCTGGCTCACATCCGCGTCAATCAATCTATGGTTCCAAGAAGAGTAGAGCCGCATTAGCAGCAATGGAAAGCCACAGCCGGATAATACCAGCGTATAGAAGATGACAGATGCGGGACCTGGATTCCCCCATAATACGGGAGAGACCACCGGGAAGAAGGCGACAAAGGCCAGAAACAGGAACGTGAGCCAGATAACGACATTATCCATGCGCCTGATGTCCTGCATAATATGACGATGCCCCAGCCAGTAGGAGGCCAGGACGAAAAAGGCAATGAGGTAGCTCAGTATTTTCTGGCTCAGGCCCGCCAGGATCGTGCCAAAGGCATTCGCAGTGATGAGGTTCGGAGGCAGCTTGATATCAAGGACAAGCAGCGTCATGGCGATGGCGAATACGCCGTCACAGAGCATGATAAGGCGATCTTCGCTCGGCGCCTTCTCCTTCGGAGCCGGCGCTGCGGGCTGCTTCTCTACAGGTTCCATGCCATACTCTCCAGTTTAAAGACTAAGAAAAACAGCATCATTATAACATAGCTTTCTCCAGGACGCCTCTAGACCTCACGCCTGCGGCGTTCGCGTCAGGGGTAGTGTGTTGCGAAAAATGCGCTTCGCAACACTCTACCCCTGACGCGGCGGAGCAGCGCGAATGATCGGCAGAGAAGGGAGGAAGTCTGTACCTCCACCCTCATAAGCCGGGTGGTATACTACAGGAGAGTATATTGCAACCTGTATTTACAACAACGATTGAGGGAAGTTCATGGCAGATTACCAGTATATCCTCGTGGAGCGCGACGAGAACGTTGGCATCGTCACTCTTAACCGGCCCAACGCCCTGAACGCACTGAATATCCAGCTTGTGGGCGAGCTGGCCGACGCGCTGGAGGAACTTGATCGCGATGAGGCGATCCGCTGCATCGTCATTACGGGAGCGGGAGACCGGGCCTTTGCCGCAGGCGCCGACATCAAGGAGATGTCCGATAAATCGCCCATCGAGATGATGCTGAGCGATTTCGAGCACTGGGGCCGCATCAAGCGCATCCATACGCCGATGATTGCGGCTGTTGGCGGCTACGCGCTTGGAGGCGGCTGCGAACTGGCGATGAACTGCGATATGATCGTGGCCTCCGAGAACGCGCGCTTCGGCCAGCCCGAAATCCTGATCGGTGTCATTCCCGGCGCCGGCGGAACACAGCGCCTGGCACGCACCATCGGCAAGTATCGCACGATGGAGATGGTGCTGACCGGCGCACAGATCAGCGCTCAGGAGATGGCAGCGCACGGCCTGGTGAACCGTGTGGTGCCGAAGGGCGAACATCTTACGGAGGCGCTCAAGCTGGCGAAGACTGTCGCGGCGCAGGCACCCATCGCAGCACGCCTGGCAAAAGAGGCCGTGCTTGCCGCATTCGAGACGCCACTGGCAGAAGGGCTGGAGATCGAGCGTAGAAACTTCTATCTCCTCTTCGCAACGGAAGACATGCGCGAGGGCATGCGCGCATTTATCGAGAAGCGCAAGGCAGCATTTCAGGGAAGGTGATACTTATGGAAGACGCGATTATCGTCTCGGCGGTACGAACCCCCATCGGGCGCTACGGTGGCAGCCTCAAAGATGTGCGGCCCGACGACCTGGCCGCGCTCGTCGTCAGGGAGGCAATCGAGCGAGCGCAAATCGATCCCGGTAGTGTGGAAGATGTTATTCTCGGCTGCACCAACCAGGCCGGCGAGGATAATCGCAACGTGGCGCGCATGGCTCTGCTGCTGGCCGGACTGCCCGTGGAGGTGGCCGGGCAGACGGTAAACCGGCTCTGCGGCTCCGGCCTCCAGGCTGTGAACAGCGCGGCCCAGGCCATCCAGACCGGCGCGGGCGATACCTTCGTCGCCGGAGGCGTGGAGAGCATGACACGCGCCCCGTTCGTACTGGGCAAGAGCGACAGCGCATTCAGCCGCAACGTGCAGATCTACGACTCGACGATTGGCTGGCGCTTCACCAATCCCAGGCTCGCGGCCATGCATCATCCCTACAGTATGGGCGAGACGGCGGAGAACGTGGCCGAGCGCTACGGGGTGAGCCGCGAGGACCAGGATGCCTTCGCGCTGCGCAGTCACCGGCGGGCCGTTGCGGCGCAGCAAGCGGGGCGCTTCGCGGCGGAGATCGTTCCGGTGACGGTACCGCAGAAGAAGGGTGAGCCGCTTGTCGTGGCTGTGGATGAGCACCCGCGCCCCGATACGACGTTAGAGAAACTGGCGGCCCTCAAACCCGCTTTCCGCAAAGGCGGCACCGTTACGGCGGGCAACGCTGCCGGCATCAACGACGGCGCCGCCGCGCTGGTAATGATGGCACGCAGCCAGGCGGAACGGCGCGGCCTGCGGCCCCGCGCGCGTATCGTTGCCAGCGCCGTCGCGGGCGTCGACCCGGCATACATGGGCCTGGGGCCTATCCCGGCGACGCGCAAGGTTCTGCAACGGGCCGGCCTCAGCATCAGGGACATGGATCTGATCGAACTCAACGAGGCATTCGCAGCCCAGGCGCTCCAGTGCGTGCGCGAACTGGAGATCGACGAGGAGAAGCTTAACGTCAACGGCGGAGCTATCGCGCTGGGCCATCCTCTCGGCTGTAGCGGCGCGCGCATCGTTGTGACGCTGCTGCACGAATTGGAGCGGCGCGGCGGGCGCTACGGGCTGGCGACGATGTGCATCGGCGTCGGCCAGGGCATCGCCACGATCATCGAACGAATTTGATAGAGATTGTGTGGGGACGCTCTGCCGGCTGCGCCGGCAGAGCGTCCCCACACAATCTTCAGAGAGGATAATCATGGCTGAAAGAATGGAATATCTCTGCCACGAGAACTCCCTCGCCGCGCCGTTGTGAAGGGCGTTATCGGCCTGGCCCTTGCGCTCGTCGGAGCGGGCTGCGCTTCCGCGCGTCCAGCTTCCCCCACACCGACGCCTCTGCCACATCGTCCCACCCCTTCTCCATCCCCACAGATCGTATTGCATACTCCCACGCTCACCTATCGCGGCCACACAGCGACGGTAGATGCAGCAGCCTGGCATGGGACGCGCATCGTCTCCGGTTCCCTCGACAAGACGGCACAGGTCTGGGATGCGGACAGCGGGCGCAACAGGCTTATCTATCGCGGGCACACTTCAGTAACTGCCGTGGCCTGGTCGCCCGACGGCTCCCGCATCGCCTCCGGCTCCGACGATACGACGGTGCAGATCTTCAAGCTAAGCGGGATAGCCAGGCGGTAATATCTTCCTGAGCGTAGCCGCGCGATGATGGACGTTAACGACCAGGATCAGCAATGGGGAGAGAGGCGATGGCACCTGTGTAGGGACGCAGCGCCGCCCTGGACGTGCCACCCGCTCACATACCTGCGGCGCAAGTCCGCCCTGGCCCTTGCATCCACGTTGGGGAAAGAGAAGATCGGGCGGACTTGCGCCGCAGGCCAACCACAGAACGTTGCCAGGAACGGCGGCGCTGCATCCCTACACGGGCGGACTTGCGCCGCAGGCCAACCACAGAACGTTGCCAGGAACGGCGGCGCTGCGTCCCTACAGCGGGGTTCGTTCCCGATGGTAGTTATTACAACTTTATAATGGCGCGGTCATGTATTGGCTTACGAGACGGCCTGGCGGCGCTGGACATCGGCGGTCATCGGCCCGAAGGCAGCGGCCAGCGATGAGCTGCCAGAGGACGCGCTGGCCTTCGAGATGGTGGCCTCGATCTGCTGAATCGAGGGATCGCTACAGACGTTCGAAGGCTGATTGTTCGTGAGCGAACAGATGGCGGCGGTCATGTAGTTGGCCGTGCCCAGGACGCCCTTTGAGAGATTATTGCCGCTGCTAAGCTGACTGGCGATATCCTGGTGCGAGAGCGGCTGCGAACTGGGATCGCCGGGATTGCTTCTGAGCAAACCTGGATCGTAGCTCGCGCCGAAAAGCATGTAGCGATTGCCGAAAGTGACGAACGGGAACGCGCCTGCCGTCTGCGTATACGGCGGCTTGTCGTAGGTATTCACGATCTGCTGCTGCTCTGCTGTCAGCGGCTGGAGCGGCTGCTGCTGCCCATCCTCCGCCTCAACCGGCACAAAATCGATGTACTGGCTGGTATAGCTGCTCTGGTAGAAGGTGAAGGTCGAGGTGCTGGGATACACATCGGTACTGGATGATGTTGTCTCGTGCAGGTTATGGAACGTGCCGAAGCGGCTCAGTGCGACAACCATGCTCCAGCGCTCAGCCGCGCAGTACGGGCAATACTCCGCTCCATAATAGAAGACTTCCGGCTTGCCCGTCGGACCTTTGAGCACCGCAGGCGAGCCGTTGGGTTTTTTGAAAGGATCGGGCAGGCCGCCGGTCCCCACCTGTGAAAGGATGCCAGGATCAACGTTCGTCACCTGTTGCAACGTCCCCTCATCAACGGGCGTGCCCGTTGAAGTGCCCGTGGTTGGACTCGATTGCCGCGAGAGCAAGAAGAAGATGCCGACGACCACGGCCACAACCACCAGTGTGCCGGCGACGTAGGGCCAGGGACTACGTTTCGGGGCGCGTTTGCGGCTCTTTCTGACCGGTATCTGGCTCTGTTGTCCTTCATTAAGGCGCTCTTTGCGCTGTTGCCGCACCTGCTCGCGCCTGGCTACAGCAGACCCTGAACTGCTGTACTGCTTCTTTTTAGCCATATATCTTGACGCTGCCTTTCAGAGAAAATGCCAGAATATATCAACGCTATCATATCACATGCCCTGCCGAGTGCGTCAGAGGTCATACCCCTCACAGGGTACTATTTCCTTGTTCGCTTGCTCGCGCCTGCGCCGCGCGAATGTCCGACGAGAGCAGGCAAAGGGGTGGAATCAGACCAGGGCTATGTAATGCTCGCCCGAAGCGGGGGTCAAGGGGGCGGCCGCCCCCTTGCGGGGCGCGGGGTGTCCCCGCCCAAACTCTTCCTTTCGGGCGGGGGGAGAATTACATAGCCCTGGAATCAGACGCCCTATCATAGACAGGATAGATCAAAGTGCTATAATATCATCAGGTTCAAGGATGAGCATAATGACACAGGCATATGAGTATAACCTTTCTCGCAGTCACGAGCAGGAGCAGACATGAGCGCTCTTATACCCCCTCTCACCAGATACCGGGTCGCCGCGATCCAATTCGAACCGGCGCTCGGCGAGAAAGCAAAAAATACAGGCGCTTTGCTCGGCCTCATCGAAGAGGCCGCCAGCCACGACGCGCGCCTGATTGTTTTACCCGAAATGGCTACCACGGGATACTGCTGGCTTTCGCGCAAAGAAATCACTCCATATGTAGAGCCGATTCCTGGCCCCACCACCAGCCGTTTTCAAGAACTGGCAACGCGCTATGGCTGCTACATTACTGTGACGCTGCCAGAGGTTGATCCTGCCACGCAGATCTACTACAACAGCGTGGCGCTGCTCGGTCCCGAGGGCCTGGTTGGCGTCTATCGCAAGACTCATTCCTATATAGCAGAGCCGCGCTGGGCACGCGATGGCGACCTGGGCTTCCCGGTATGGGAAACGCCTCTGGGACGCCTCGGCGCGCTGATCTGCATGGATGCGGTCTACTTCGAGACGGCGCGCATCCCGGCTCTGCACCAGGCGGATGTGATTCTCTTCCCCACCAACTGGCTTGACGAGCACTGTCCCAGTAGCTGGTGGATGGCGCGCGCCCTTGAAAACGGCGTCTACTTCATCGCGGCCAACCGCTATGGCCGCGAGCGCGGCACGCAGTTCAGCGGCGGCAGTTGCATTCTTAATCCCGACGGCTCGATCCAATCCTATCTCGACAATGGCGAGGGCATTGTCTACGGCGAGGTTGACCTGGAGCGATGCCGCGATAAACGCTGGGGGAGCAGCCAGGAGATCGCGGGAGACCGCCTGGCGGACCGCCGGCCCCCTGCCTATGCGACGCTGGTACACAACAGTTACCTCTGGGAGCCACTGCGCTACCACAGCCTGTACGGACAGGGCGAACTGCCAACAGGCCAGCTCTCCTGCGTTGGCATCATGCAGATGAGCCTGGAGACGCTGCCGCCACGCTCACCCCGGGAAACTATCCAGGCACTGGGCAACCTTTTGCGCACCTGCCTGCGCGATAACGCTCCCGCGCGCCCCGATGTCGTCGTTCTGCCCGAACTGCTGCTGCCCGGCCCCGTGCCGCTGGCCGAGGCGGGCGCGACCATCGCGGATGAGGAGATCAGTGCTCATTTCCAGAACGGCGCTATCCGTGTGCCGGGGCCGGAGACCGATATGCTGGTCGCGCTGGCAGGCGAGTTGCAGATCAGCATGGTTATCGGCGTGGCCGAGCGCGCAGACGACGCCTGCTATAACACAGCACTGCTCATCGACCCGGAGGGCATCTACGGCGTCTATCGCAAGCTGCACCTGACGCGCCGGGATCGCCTCTGGGCGACGCCGGGCGATCTCGGCCTGCCGACCTTCGATACGCCAACAGGGCGCATCGGGCTGGCAACCGGCTACGATGTGCTCTTTCCCGAGACGCTGCGCGTGCTTGCCGGGGAGGGGGCCGATCTCGTTTGCGTGCCTACCCTGCTGGATTTCCCCGATCCTATGGGCCTGGCCCCAACAACCATTCCTTTTACCAGCCCCGTAGCGCCGGAGGAGTACGATCCCACGCATTTTCTGATCTGGCGCGTGCGAGCCGCCGAGCACAACGTGTACCTCGCGCTGGCGAACTGGAACGGCGCTTACGCAGGCATGCGGGCCAATGGTATGAGCGGCATCTTCGCACCCAGCGACAGTACCTATCCCTGGCCGGAGGTCATTGCCGACGAGGACGAGGCCGGCCTGCTGATGATGACGATTGACACGCGGGAGCAGCGCACTGGTCGCCGCACAACCCATACGCTGGCATATAGCCCCGGCGATATGGCAGGATCGCTCACCGGCGAACTGGCTTACAGTCTTCTCGATACCATTCCCGGCAATGTGGTGCGCAGCAAGCCCAACCTGCGTAAGCGCCAGCCGTTCTGGTACCTCGATCTGGTACGCGGCACCTGAGCATGCTATTGACGCAATGACTGCTGGTCCGGTATACTGTCGCAGCGGGTACCATGAAGCGACTTTTGTTTGTTGTACTGGTGGGTGGCAGGAGCCTCATGAAGATTATCGCAAATGACCGGCTGACAATTGCCTGGTTACAGAAACTCAAGCGCTACAATACCGCTGCAACAGTGCTGTCCGTCCTGCTGGTGGCTTTCAGCCTGTTCTGGATGCTCTTGCGTCTCGGGGGCAAAGATGCAACCATCCACTTCGCCGATATTGCCTTCTCCCTGGCAGCCCTGATCGGCGCAGTCTGGACGTTTCAGAGCATCTACAGGGGGATGCATGGGCCGGTGCGCATCGATGCACGTCAGTTTCTGGTCTGGTGGCTCTTCGGTGGGGCGCTGCTCCTTATATGCGCCGGCGGCGCTTACTATGCCTATCTGGATTATGTCAGGCAGCCCCCCCTCCCATCACTTTCCGATATCCTCTTCAATGCCGGTGATGTGCTGCTCTTTACCGGCATTCTGTACCTGCCGACCTCGAATCGCTTCCGCCTGCGCACAATGTTGGACGCTCTGATCTCGACGCTCTGCCTGGTGGGAGTAAGCTGGTTCTTTGTCATCGGGCCGATTTATTGCGCACAGGTGCATGGAGTCTTAACCTTTCGCAATCTGGCCGGGCTATCTACTGCACTTTCCTATCCATGCTGGGACCTGATGATCCTTTTCATCATGTTTCTGCATATTCAGCGCGGCCTTACAGGTCAACTGCATTTCCCTATCATCCTGCTGGTGATGGGCCTCTTTGCCTGCATCTGGGCGGATACGGCCTACGCCTATACCAATCTCATCACTCATACCTATTATTCCGGCACGCCATACATCGATCCTTTCTGGTTCAGCGCCTTCCTCCTGCTTGGCCTCGCCACGCTCTATCAGTACAGTTCCATCGCCTCCAGCGCTTACGATAGATGCCAGCAGGAGTACGCTGGCACGATGCTCATGCAAGGGGAGATTCTGAAGACCAGAGTTGATAACGATGAGAGATCTGCAAAGCTGTGGCACTTTCAGAGCCTTCTGGTCTATGTTCCCCTCACCTTTATGCTCGGGCTGATGGCCTACGGCGAAATGTTCCACGAAGGCCCGGTCACTAAAGTCCTCACCGTGCTTACCGCCGTAACCGGTACCCTCGTAGCGACGCGCTACCTGCTAGTCAGTTATCAGAACAACCGGCTGCTGCGCGAACGGGCGAGGCAACATGAAGAGTCCGAACGCCTGCGCTCGGCAGCACAACAACTCACCGAGATTCTTGACATCGAACGCCTTTGTGAAGGCATTGTCCGCCTGACTACAAGCGAGTTAGGCTATGATGCCGCGCTCCTGCTGCTTGCTGGAGAGCGCCCGGGGGCGCCGAACCTGCATGTGACAGCATCGCCAGCATCGACACATACTGCTCATTGGATATTATATGGAGATAACGTGCTCTATCGCGCCTCCATCACCGGCAAGGAGGTCGAGTTGCGTCTGGATGAGCAGGGAGTCATCCTGCCATCAGAAGTATGCGCCTGGCGCCGTGCCCAGGGCATTATGCGCATGTCCTTCTTTCCGCTGATCTATCAGGGCAAGATACGAGGCAGCCTCGGCGTTGCCCGGCGCGCGACGCCAGCGTTAAGCCGGCACGATGCCATCATCCTCAAAGCCTTTACCGATCATGTGGCAACCGTGCTGGAGCATGCGCATCTCTACCAGGAGGCGCGCGATCACGAAGCTTTCGCCCAGGCAATGGTCAATATTGCCAGCCGTCTGAACACAGCGGTTGTCGAGCCTTCCGAAATCGGTCAGTTGATCTGCGAGGAGGGAGCCGGCGCGCTCGGCGCCGATTATGTGCTGCTCTATACTGAGGGCACAGGCGGCATGCTGATTCCACTTGCCACGTATACCAGCGAAACAGCTCCACTCCCGGCGCCTGATGCATGGCCGCCCATCTCTCCCCAGGAATATGAGGCTCAGGCGCTACAATTGCTCCAGCCTACCATTCTCGCTATCTCCGAGCAGTCGGTAGCAATCACGCACCCGCTGCCCGCGCTCTCGTCAACTCTGCTGCCGGGGACAAATGGCGCGCACCCTGCACCTATGGCAGCGCAGGAGCGAGCGCAACCGGCGCGGTCCAGGCTGCGTGAGAAGCTGGCCGCGTGCGGCGTGCGCACGGTTATTCTCGCTCCTCTGATCGCACGCGGCGACACGCTCGGCCTGCTGATCTTCGCCCGCGCGCAATCGACAACGCTCTACTCGCCCGACAAAGGTGCCTTCGATCTCACAGATCTTTCGCAGGCACAGGACTTCGGCGAACAGGCCGGCGTTGCCTTTACGAATGCCCGCCTGTACCAGGGCATACATGCGGCTCACAAGCGCCTTCAAGAACTCGATCATATGAAGGATCAGTTTATCGCTACCGCCTCGCATGAGTTGCGCACGCCGCTCACCGCCATTCAGGGCTATATCGAATTGCTGGCCCAGTTCAACGAGTCGCTGCCCGCCGAGCAGCGCCACGAATTTCTACAAAAGGCGCGGCGGGGCTGCGATGAACTGGTAGTCCTGCTCGGCAATGTCATGGACGCCAGCAGCCTTGAGGAGAACGGAAACAAAGGGATCAAAATCGCGCTGCTCAAACGCGTCTCGCTCCAGGAGGCCATCGATGGCGTCATCCTGCTTATCGAGCCTCATCTGACGCAGGAGCAGCGCGAGCTGCACGTCAATATTCCTCCACATACCTTCGTCTACGCCGACCCCGTGCGTCTGCGCCAGGTATTGATGAACCTCTGCACAAACGCGCTCAAGTACTCGCCCGTCCACAGCCCCATTGGCCTCAGCGCGCGCGTTATCACCGAGCACAACCAGGAACGAGACTACGCTATCATCAGTATCTCAGACAAAGGGAAGGGTATCGCACCCGAGGATCAGGGGCGCCTCTTCCAGCGTTTCGTGCGCCTGGAGAGCGATGTCAATAGCCCCGTGCGCGGATCAGGTCTGGGACTCTATATCTCACGCCGCCTGATCGAAGCCATGAACGGCAAGATCTGGATCGAAAGCAGCGGCATTCCAGGAGAAGGCTCTACATTCCATGTGCAACTGCCCCTGGCTACTGATGGTTGTTGAGCGGGAATAAACTCGCGGACCGGATACCCCTGCTACAGTTTCTATAGCACCATCCCTCCCACTATCCCCAAAAGCCTGCACGAAATTTTTCTGCCTTCTTCGCGTCTTTCTGGTAAGGCCGAATTGGCCGATAAGTCAGTCAATAGACAGCCAGATGAACTGGCAAAAGCAGAAAGGGGGAAACAGTCTATGAACATTAATCCTGATTTACCACCTGGAAGGCAGGGACCAGGCGGCGAGGGCGGCGGATGCCAGCCGGGAGAGACAGGAGGGCCTTCTTCTATAACCGTCAGCCCAAACCTGGGTTCGTCAGAGCAGGTCTTTGTAGCAACGGGAACTCAGGTGCAGTTGAGCGGGAGCGCCAGGGTACGTCGCTGGCTTCCTGATTGTAGTTTTGTCGATCACAACTGCCGTTCCATCCAGTGGGGCCTGCTCTATCAGCCAGTTGGAGGCGATACCACCGATGTTACCTCTATTCTCCTTAATAGCCCGCAATCGAACCCGAACTCTTTTGTCGCGGGAGTTCCGGGTCGTTTCCAGGCAGTACTCGGGTGCCCGGAGCTTGTTCTGCAAGGTTCCACAGTCGCGACGAAGGATATCTTCGTTGGAACGGCCTGGAAACTGGACGGCACGGCAACGGTCTGGGTACAGAATACCTTCGCAGGAACGTTGAATCAGCCAGATGTAGGTGTTCATGCAGTTCTTGTAACAACTCCCTCTAGCGATCAGGCACTTGTACAGGTAAGCCCCATTATTGTCTCCACGATTGAAGTCAGCCAGAAGTCCGCAGGCGGGACATTTGATAGCGCTACAGGGGTACTGAGCCTGCATCTCGTCGCAGATGTCAGCGGCCAGGCTAGCGGCTTTCAGGTGAAAGGGACCATCGACATCACGCTTTCTACCGACGGACAGATCACGCCGCCAGGTTCAGGCCCCATTTCTGGGCAACGACGCGGCAGCGACGGAAGTGTGACTCTGGTTGGCGATGCTCCCATCGTTGGTCCCACCGGGACCACGCATGGCTGGCTTGTGGTTAGTGGTTCTCTGATTGCAATATAGCCAGGCTACCACCTCACCCGGCGCGGGCTGCTGGCCGGTCACTCCCCCGGCCAGCAAGCAGTCTCTTGTTGATACACCAGGTGTGACGGCACGGTGACGCAATTTCCCGCGATACTGACGAGACGACCAGCGCGACAGGCCCTTCAAGCATAGGAAGCCCGAGCGAAGTATGGTATAGTGGCAACAGAACGAGCAATGTGCATGGATGAATGCTTTTTCTGGGAGGTGGCATATGCAGGAGATGAAGGAGGCGCCCCAGCCGGCGCCGCTGCGGCTGGTGACATTCGGCGCGATGAAGCTGCTCTGGATCACGGACGGCACAGAGCGCAACATCACCTATGAGGTCTATAACACGTTGGACCGGCGTGGTCCGGCCCTCGGCCTGCTCAAAGTGCTGCTCTGCTCCGGCTCCATCACCCCGCGCAAACGCGGCGCGGCCAGCAGCCAGCCGGCGGGCGAGGAGGTGGTCCACGAAGCCTCGCGCGAAACGCTCATCGAGGCGCTCTGGCCCGAGGAGGGCACCGAGATCAACGCCGAGCGTTCGCTGCGCAAGGCCAAGTCCGTGCTCAATCAAGTGCTGCGGCCCTACCTGGGCCGCGATCTGGTACTCTTTATCGGCAGCCCCGGCTATGCTGGCTACCGACTGGCCGGCGATCTGGTACGCATCGATGCCGACGAGTTCGAGCTGCTGGTCGCCCGCGCCTGCGCTGCCGAGGGGCGCGGCGAACGCGAACAGGCCCTTGCGCTCTGGGAGAGCGCCTACGATCTGGTGCGCGGCGAATTTCTGCCCCACGAGATCTACGCCGACTGGACCAGCCTGCGCCGCGAGCGGCTGCGCGCCAAAACGCGGCTCTGCCTGCATCGATTGGCCGCCCTCTATCGCGAGCAGCAGCGCGAGAGCGAGGCTATCGAGATCCTGCACCCCTGGCTGCTGGAGAACCCCCACGACCTGGATGCACTGCGGCTGTTGGTGCCATTACTCATGGGCCAGCAGCGCTATCAGGAGGCGCTGTGGCTCTGCGACAGCCTAGAACGGGCACTGATGGAGGAGGAAGAGGATCTGCCGCAGGAGACCGCCGACGAACTGGCCGAACTCACCCGCTGCCTCGAACATGCCATGCGCCAGGCGCGCAAGGAGCGCACCCCGCTCGCTGTACCTGCCACTTCCGCTCGTTCCCTGACTACGTCAGCGGTCCCTGGGCCGCTGACCACCCGTTCCACCCCCATCTCCCCGGGCAAAGACGCTCGGGGGGATGGGGCTTCATGGTTCGACCTGACGCTCAGACGCGTACACCTG
>Ga0209810_1001968_pt1 | contig 27003 bp, 13 predicted proteins | sample Coa_R1_7_FD_187159 | JGI IMG/M metagenome (GOLD analysis project Ga0209810, IMG submission 187159) | Surface soil microbial communities from Centralia Pennsylvania, which are recovering from an underground coalmine fire - Coalmine... | ecosystem: Environmental > Terrestrial > Soil > Unclassified... | reverse complement strand
GACCCCTACACCAACGCCGCCACCACCTACACCTACTCCGACTCCGACACCTCCACCGCCGACGGCGACACCAACACCTACGCCTCCACCACCTACGGCGACACCAACACCTACGCCTCCACCGCCGACGGCGACACCAACACCTACACCTCCGCCACCGACGGCGACTCCAACACCGACGCCGCCTACACCAACTCCGACTCCAACGCCTCCACCGCCGACGGCGACTCCAACTCCGACACCGCCTACTCCAACTCCGACTCCAACACCTCCGCCACCGACGGCGACACCTACACCGACGCCGCCTACACCAACCCCGACTCCAACACTACCGCCACCTACGCCGACTTCGACTCCAACGGCTACAGTTACGCCTACGCCCACGCCTACGGCGACGGCTACTGCGACGCCAACGCCTACGGTGACGCCGTGTCCTTATACGTTTACGGTGGGCAGCGAAGCGATTGTGCCGGGTGTAACTGACACGGGCAATCACTGCGATGATTGCGCGACGGCTGTGCCTTTGCCTTTCCCGGTGCAGTTTTACGATCAGACCTTTAACGCGGTGAATGTGGACTCTGACGGCACCCTGCAGTTTGTGAGCAATACGAGCATTTTTACCAATGCGTGTCTGCCATCAACGAGCTTTAATTTTGCGGTGTTTCCGCATTGGGATGACTTGCGCACGGATCAGGTGGGCAGCGGTTGTTCGGCGTATCCCGGGGGCACCTGCGGGATATACACGACGGTGGAGGGGAGCGCGCCTAACCGGGTGTTTGATATTGAGTGGCGTGCGGTTTACTTCTCACCGAACTCGAATCGGGCCAACTTTGAGGTGCGTTTGTTTGAGAGCGACAATCATTTTGAGATTGTGTACGGGGAAGTGGCTGGCGGCGGCGTGAGCGCGACGGTGGGGGTGCAGCGGGACACGGGCAGCCTGTTCACACAGTTTGAGTGCAACACGGGCGGGCTGAAACCCGGTCTGGCATTGATTGCGGGCTGTGGTGGGATAACACCGACCCCGACGCCCACGGCGACTGCCACTCCCACGGCCACAGTGACGCCTACGCCTACTGTCACGGTCACGCCTACGCCTACGGCGACGCCGAGCTGCACGCCCTCCTGGTTTGCGGGGCCCAATCTGCCCAACTTTGATGTGCGCTCGGTTGGAGTTTATTTCCCGGCAAACGGGAAGTTCTATGTGATGGGTGGCCGCAGCTCCGACACGCCCGGAAGTGATTTCACCAATCCCTTCGAGTATGACCCGGCTACCAATAGCTGGACAACGAAGGCGGCGACTTATCCGGATAACCAGGTTAATAACATGGCTTGCGGTGTGTTAACCGATGCCGGCACGCCTTACATCTACTGTGTGGGCGGCTCGGCAGCCGGGGCTGCAACGGCCACGGATCGCGTGTTCCGCTACGATCCTGTTACCGACAGCATTAGCAGCGTTGCGGCGCCATGGCCGGGTGATAGCGACGGAATCACCCTGCCTGGCGGCTTTGCGGTGCTGAACAATCAACTCTATACGATTGGCGGGTTCCGGATTGGCACCGCCATGATTGACCAGATATGGCAGTTCACACCGGGAACCAATACCTGGGTGCAGATGGCCAGCCTGCCTGTGCAGCGCGGCTACGTCCCGGCTACGGCCATTGGCAACCTGATCTACACCGCCGGCGGCAGCCTGTGGGACGGCACAACGCTTCAGGATACCAGCGATTCGTTTGTGTTCGACCCAGTACTCAACACGGTTACGCCCATCGCCAGCATCCCCAGAGCTACTGGTGAGACACGAGCGCTGGCGATTCTTGGCAAAATGTATGTGATGGGCGGCGGCAGAACAGCGCCTAATCCGTCCAATGAAGTGGACGTCTACGACCCGGTCACCAACAGTTGGACGCTTGGTTTGCCGTTCATCACGCCGCGACGCAACTTCCCGACTGACACCGATGGCAGCGGGCGAATCTGGCTGGGAGGCGGTTACGCGCCCACGACTCCCGCTGACACGATGGAGATTCTGGACTGTCCGCCGCCGACTCCCACGCCCACGCCCACGGCTACAGTGACGCCCACGCCGACTGTGACGGTAACGCCTACACCTACGGTAACTGTGACGCCTACACCTACGGTGACTGTGACGCCTACACCTACGGTGACAGTCACGCCTACGGTAACGCCGACTGTTACACCCACGGCGACACCGACAGTTACACCAAGCATCACACCGACGCCCACACCGAGGCACACGCCGACACCGCGTCCGCGCGGCACGCCGCGCCCGCGGCCCACACCGTAGCGTGCGGGTGGCGATGGTTCAGGTCGGGAACACCTGCCGAAAGTGATCGGCGATGGCTCGGGGAAAGGGCAGCGGATGATCGGGGCACGGCCTCTGATGCGCGCATCTTCGAGCGCCTGGTGGGCGGCTGTCTGTCTCTGCGGCGCTTTGGTTCCGGCCGGCGCGCAGGTGAACGTGACGCAGTTTCACAACAACGCGTCGCGAGACGGGCTGTATGTTGACGCTGCCTTTACGCGGAGCGCGGCCGCCGCTCTGGCGCGCGACCTCAACTTTGACGGGACGATTGTGGGCAATGTGTATGCGCAACCGCTTTACCTAGACAATGGGGTTAAGGGCAGGCCGACGCTTTACGTGGTGACCGAGTCCAACAATGTGTATGCGCTGGACGCAATGGACGGGTCGGTTCTGTGGGAGCACAACGTGGGCGAGCCGGTGTCGGCAGACGATCTGAATTGCACCAAGTTTGACCCCATGGGTATCACCGGGACGCCGCTGATTGATCTGGGTTTGCGGGCGCTGTTTTTGGACGCCATGGTGACGCCCGACGGGGGCGCGACCAAGAAGCATTTCATTTTTTCTCTGAGTGTGGACACTGGGCAGATCAATGCCGGGTGGCCTGTGGATGTGGAGGCCAGCGCTTCGTACAACGGCCTCAATTTCACTGCGGAGACGCAACAACAACGCCCTGCGCTGGCTATCGTGGGAGGCATTCTTTACGTTGGCTATGGGAGCATGAGAGATTGTCCCACTTACTACGGCTGGCTGGTGGGCGTGCCGATCAACGACCCGACCAGCGTGACGGCGTGGGCTGCCGGCGGGGGCGGCAGCTATGGCGGCGCGATCTGGGGAGTGGGCGGCGTGGCCAGCGATGGGAAGAACCCTTTTGTTACGACGGGCAACACTTTTGACACGGGCGGGCAATGGTCGGGTGGCGAAGCGGTGATTCGGTTTCAGCCGGGGCCGATCTTCAGCGGGGATCCTGCGGATTACTGGGTGCCTACAAACTGGCAGTCGCTCGATCAAATCGACTGGGATCTTGGCAGTTCCGGGCCGTTGCTGGTGGATGTGCCTGGCGCGACGCCCTCGCGTCTGATAGTGGCGATGGGAAAGGATGGGAACGCATACCTGCTGAACCGGGATGACCTGGGCGGTATCAGTGCGCCGCTGGCTTCGGCGCACCTTGCCGGCGGCATCATTCAGGCCGCCGCAACGTACCGCACAAAACAGGGCACCTTTGTTGCGTTCCGCGCCAACATCCAAAGTGCGTACCTGTCGGCTTTTCGCATTACTGCTACAAATCCGCCCAATATCGGCAGCGGGTGGAGCGCGCCAAACAACAACGGCGGATGCGGGCCGCCTTTTGTCACCTCGACGGACGGCGCCAGCGACATGGTAGTGTGGGTGGTTGGCACGGAGGATCCTCTCACACAGGGCGACCAGCGCCTGCACGCCTACGATGGCGACACCGGAGCGGTCATTTACGCAGGGGGCGGCCCGAACGAGCTGATGGCTGGAACACATTCCTATAGCACGACTGGGATCGTGGCCAGGGGCCGCATCTATGTGGCGGGAGACAACAAAGTGTTTGCCTTCGCCGTCCCCACGCCGACACCGACGCCCACCCCCACTGCCACGCCTGTGCCAACGATTACACCGACAGCTACGCCAACAGCCAGTCCAACGCCAACGGTGACCGTTACGCCAACGATTACGCCGACAGCCACACCGATCCCTACAGTTACCCCCACGATTACTCCCAGCGCGACTCCGACCCCAACGGCAACAGTTACATCTACACCTACAGCTACAGCTACTGCTACCGCGACTGCCACGGCTACGCCCACAGCTACTGCGACGCCGAGCTCGACTCCCACGGGCACGCCGACCCCAACTGTCACGCCCACTGCTACGGCAACGGCCACGGCTACACCTACAGCTACCGCGACGCCGAGCTCGACCCCTACGGGTACGCCGACCCCAACTGCCACGGTCACCCCAACGCCAACCGTCACCGTTACGCCAACGGCTACGCCCAGTGCGACGCCGCGGAATACGCCTACGCCGCGCCCGCGGGGAAGGCCGCGTCCCCGGCCCACGCCGTAATGGCAGAGTGAGAAGTTAAAAAGCCGAGAAGGTAAAAACAATTGAGGTTAGGTTCGTTGCGCGAACTTGCGAAGGCATCCGGCCAAATAGCCCAAAGAAAGCGAAGTCAACTTATCGAGGCTCTTTAGGGTGCGGAGAAAATGGATCGGCTTGTCCCTGAGATGACCGTGAGCAAGCCAGACCCGGCATGACAGCTAAAATACAGTAAATCGGAAAACGATGTTGATGCGCGCTGTTGAACAAGGGCAAAGTGATGCGTTTATTCGCAAATCGAATTTATGAAAAAGAAATCCCGTTTTGCATTTGCTCGTTTGAAAGTGTTTGTTTCTCTCGGCTTGGGCGGCTGTGCAGCGTGTGTTTCGCTGCTGGCTCTGGGCCGGTTGGCTCTGGCAAAGACGATGGAACGCGAGAACCACGGCCTACAGAGTCGTTCCGGAGCGCCGGCGGCGTCGATAACAAGACAACCAACTCGCGGCATGTTCGCTTCGGTTACCGCAGGGGGAGTCAACATTACCGAAGTGCGCGGCAACAGCTGCGTTTTTCCGTTTGCCCAGGAAACGTCTGGACGGCGGCGATGGCAACCTTTCGGCAATACCCTTTGGCAGGTTGATGACCAAAACGCCATCGCCGACGGCGTGGCCATTGACAGCAATGACGTCTGGGGCGCGTGGGTTCTGCAGGGCGCGCGGCTAGGCGCCTATCCCATCACAGGCGATGGCACGCCCGCCTTCGAATTCTCCTCCTTTGGCAGCGGCAACTCCGGCGTTAATTCCGCCAAAGGCGCCGATCGCATCGCTTTCATGGAGTCGAACGACGCGGGAAATGATTTCCGGATTCATGGTTTCAGATCAACAAGCGGCGGGACGCCGGATTGGTCGTTTCCCTTTCCCGTGAGCGACCCGAACCTGCCGGCCAGCTCCAGGAGGGTAGCGGTCTCCTACGATGGCTCGACTGTGGCGGCTGTGGTCAACGACGCGGTGACACAGAACTCCACGCTTTACGTGTTTGACGCCGACACAGGCGCGATTCGATCCAGCTGGACCGATCCGCTTCGCATGGAAGCTGTCGATTTGACGGATAACGGCGCGGTCGCCCTGGTCAGCCAGGATAACCTGGCCGTGCTGGTGGATACCAGTAACACAAACATCTTGTTCAGCGTGGCCGGTTCCGGGGCCGGCAACATTTTCTACCGCGTTTCCGGGGACGGGAACGTGTTTGTCGTGTCCGGTTTTGATTTTGACGTTTACAAGTTTAACGGCGCTACCTATCAGCGAGTGATCCATTTTAGTCAGGCCAATAACTGGTTTGGCGGGGCGTCCATTGTTTCCCGGGATGGCTCGACCGCAGGCACCTTTGCCGGCAACTTCGCGAACAACTGGCTTACCGGCGAAGTCTTTCTGTTTGATGTTGCCAGCGCCCAGATGCTCGGCTCCTACCCGGTGTCCGGCTCGGGTCAGTATCAGGGCACGCCCGTCGGCGCCGAGTCCAACGACAATGGGACGGTCATGGCTTTTGCTTCGTGGGGCACTCAGTTCCATGACTGGCCCGAAGTGATGGTATTCAACCGCAACGTCGAACTGATCGGGGCGATCAATTTCCCAGGCTCTGCCTTTAGCGTTGATGTCTCTGCCGATGGCCAGTACGTGGTGGGCGGGTCCAAAGCCGTTCACGCCAATCAATTCGGCAGCGGCGGCCGGATCGAGTTGATTCAGCTGCCACCCCAGCCGACTCCCACACCGACTGCAACACCTACCATAACACCCACGCCCACACCGAAGCCGACACCGACACCGCGCCCGCGCGGCACACCGCGTCCCCGGCCGACGCCGTAAAGGCAGAGTGAAAAGTAAAAAAGGGTGAAAAGTTAAAAAGGTCAGAAGTTAAAAAAGAATTGAGGTTAGGTTCGCTGCGGGAACTCGCGAGGGTATGCTTCGCGAGTTCCTCGTTTTTTGCGGCGCGTGCGCGGCGCGCTGTAGCCGGGATCGCTGATCCCGGCGGGGTTATCCCCCCGGCCGGCATCCCCGATGCCGGCTATAACCCCGATGCCGGCTACAACCCCGATGCCGGCTACAACCCCGATGCCGGCTACAGCCCCGGGCCGGCATCGCTCTGTAGCCGGGATCGCTGATCCCGGCGAGGTTGTCCCCCCGGGCCGGCATCACCGATGCCGGCTACAGCCCCGGGCGCTTTTGAATGGCGGCACGTTGTAGCTGGAGCAAACGAACGCGGTTGAGGACAACGCGTAGCACGTTTGGAGAACTACCGGCTTGCAAGTGACGAGAATCGGCGATGCCGAAGTATCGAGGCGAGCTGCCACGCTTCCCAGAATTTTGCCGCGCCGCAAAAACGCCGCAAATTAATCGTCTGCTTAACGGAAGGCGGCAAAATCCAAGAGGCAAAAACCGGAAATCAAAAAAGCGAAAATTTTACAGAAGCGACCGTGAGGCTTTTGGGCCGGGGCGCCGCGTCCTGATCTGAGATGATCAGCGCCCCGGCTGCCGAGGATCAGGCGTTAACGTTCTTCCTGCTGGCGCGTAATCGCTCGGGCGCTCGGCGATTACAAAAATGTAATAAAATGACTTGACGGGGTTGTGCGCCTCGGATTAAAAACGCGTCCTTACATCCGAAACTGCACCAAAAAAAATTAAGACTGAAAAAACATCCCTATGAAAAAACAACCTGATGCCAATATCAAAGCGCACTTCGTCCGTGGAGCAATATACGTTTTGCTGCTGCTGGCGGTGTGCGCGATTCCCTTTGCGCTGGCGCAGCGCAACGCGTTCACCCACAGCATTGCCAAAAGCAAGCTGAGTTCTAGGTCGGCCGTTGCGCATTCCAACGTGCCCGGCTCGCTGACTCGTCCTGTGCAGCGCGCGGCACACAATTTCGGGCCGGCGAACCACGCTCTGTCGCACAGGGTGCAGGTGCGGCAGCCGAACTCTCCCGAGGGCGCCGGCTCATGGGTGGCGGGGAACCCGTATCCGACAACCGTCGTGCGTTACGGCTTTGCTCAGACAACGACAAACTTCTACGTGTTTGGCGGCGTGGATAACGGGAACCGAACCAACGCGGTTTACACGATGGATCTTGCAACGGGAGTCTGGAGTCCCCTTGCGCCGATGCCGTTTACCAGTGAAGCGCCGACCTGCGCGCTCGATGCGACGGCGAATATCGTTTACTGCGCTGAAGGTGACACGGGCAATGGATTCGCAGCCTATGACATCGCCAGTAACACCTGGACGACTCTGGCTAATACGCCCAATACAGACGACTACGGTTCTGCCTCGGGAGCTTTCAACGGAAAGGTTTTTCTTGCCGGCGGAACAACCAGCTTCACCAGCAGCGTGTGGGTTTATGACATAGCAACCAATGTCTGGACGGCTGGCACGGCGGCGCCCAGTGAGTTTCTACTGGCCGGCTATCAACAGGTCGGTCAATACCTCTACGTTGTCGGCGGCTGGGATTTGAATTCGCCAGCCACGAACAAGACCACTACTTATCGCCTGGACATGAGCACAAGTCCTGGAACGTGGGACACAGGCCCCACATTTACAGAAGCCAGAGCCGACTTCGGACTCGCCTACGACCCAGTGTCAAACAAGTTGTATGCCATGGGCGGGGATATCAGCGGCGACGGCAACTTTTTTACCTCGACCAACCTTGTGGACGAGCTTGATCTCTCCGGATGGCCCGGCGGGACCTGGACTCACTCGCCGCCCGATTTGCCGCTGCCCAATCGTCAGGCGAACCAGGCAGGCTTCTTCGGGAATGGCGACATCTGGAGCGTAGGTGGCATTGACGGGGCCAGCTTCACTTTCCTGAATGAAGTGTGGCATCGCAACAACGCCGGTGGCGGTTCGCCGACACCTACGCCCACCGGCACGCCCACGGTAACTCCGACACCGACCCCCGGTGGCAGTTGCCCGCCGGTGATCACGCAATCGACCGGCACCAACATCGAGCAAGGGGACTCGATCTCATGCAACAACGGGACGGCTACATTGGAGAACCATTACTGGCGCGCCTTTAACATGAACCAGTTCACGGGCGGCCAGGAATATGACGTTAGCTCGGTGGATATCGGCATCGAGACGGCTGTGAGCGGCAATGGTCAAGGGCAACCCTTGACGGTGAATCTTTATGCCAACCATGGCTCGCCATTCCCCGGCGGCGACTGGCAGGCCAACCCGATTGGCACCGCCACAGTGACCATTCCAGATGAGGATCTGGTGTTTCCGGTGCACATACCAATCACTGCCACGGTTGCTTCCGGGACGCTGGAGCTGGTGATGGAGGTAATGACCCCCGATGGAACGGCCAATGGCAACCTGATCTTTATTGGAGCCAACAGTCAGCCAGAAACCGGGTTGAGCTATGTGAGCGCGGTTGATTGCAATGTCTCCGTCCCGACGCCCACCGGTGACCTTGGGTTCCCCAATACGCACTGGGTGTTCAATGTAAATGGCGCCTGCCCAGGCGGCACACCAACGCCTACGCCCACAGCTACGCCGCCGCCGGTGAGAGAGACACCGACACCGCGCCCGCGCGGCACACCGCGTCCCCGGCCGACGCCGTAAAGGCAGAGTGAAAAGTAAAAAAGGTCAGAAGTTAAAAAAGAATTGAGGTTAGGTTCGTTGCGGGAACTCGCGAAGGCCTCCTTCGCGAGTTTCCTGCTTTTTGCCCACGGGCGCGGCGCGCTGTAGCCGGGATCGCTGATCCCGGCGGGGTTATCCCCCCGGGCGGCATCACCGATGCCGGCTACAACCCTGGCCGGGATCGCTCTGTAGCCGGGATCGCTGATCCCGGCGAGGTTGTCCCCCCGGGCCGGCATCACCGATGCCGGCTACAGCCCGATGCCGGCTACAACCCTGGCCGGGATCGCTCTGTAGCCGGGATCGCTGATCCCGGCGAGGTTGTCCCCCCGGGCCGGCATCACCGATGCCGGCTACAGCCCGGGCGCTTTTGAATGACCGCACGTTGTAGCTGGAGCAAACGAACACGGTTGAGGATAACGCGTAGCACGTTCCGAGGACTAGCGCGTTGCACGTGGAAAGACCCGACGCATTGAGCGTACCGGCGCCCCCGCGCGCGCTGCGTCTTTTCCGGTCTCGAAAGGGAGCGCGCCGCCGATCCAAGTGTTAAGAGAAACCGCGTTTACGGAGGCGGGCACGTCTTAGGGGTTGTGAATAACTTGAAAAATTTTTAAAGAAAAACGGCTTGACAGTTCGCCACGGTTTTTACTAAAAGGGCGTTCCACATTCCAAACCGACACGTTGCTCACCTATGAAAAAACAAATTAACCCCAATATCAAAGCGCACCTGATCCGGGGCGCAATTTACGTTCTTTTGCTTCTTGCTGTCTGCGCGATTCCCTTCGCGCTCAGCCAGGGCCGCAATCGCGGCATTGCCAAACACAGCCTCACCAAACCGAAGGCGGCTACGGCGGTGCGCGGCAAAGCTGCCGCCCGTTCCCGGGCGTTGGCCGTTGCGCCGCGGGCGCCGGACCTCTCATCGTGGAGCATTGTCGCTAATTACCCGTTGACCTCCGAGTCGGTTGCCTGCACCAGCGACGGCGCCTTTGGATATTGCGTGGGCGGATTTGACGGTGTGAACTTCGTTCCAACGAATCAATTTAATCAGTACGACCCGGTTGCCAATACCTGGACTTCGTTGTCTCCCATCCCGACTGCCTTCTATGACGCGCCGGCGGTTTACGCCCCGAACACGAACACGATTTATGTATTTGGCGGCCTTGACAATACCTTCACTGTCCGGGACATCGTTCAAAGATACGATGTTGGCAGCGGCACTTGGATCGCCAACGGCACGCCCATGCCCGATCCCACGGGACGTTATTTTGCCTCTGCGGTTTATTATCCCGGGGATGGCAGGATCTATGTCTTTGGCGGATTTGATGGCGCCACCTTTAGCGAACAGACCAACGCCTGGGCGTACGACCCGGTCAACGACACCTGGGACACGTCGCTGACACCGATTCCCGTGGGTATTGGTGGCGCCGGCTACAGCATCGTCGGCAACTTTGTTTATCTCCAGGGCCACTGGAACAATGGTCTGGGATCGACAGACAATTACCAGTACGACATTGTCAACAACAGCTGGACGGCCAAAGCGCCTGTGCCGGTGAACATCTATCGGCCGGCTTCTGGCGCCATTGGCACGAACACCTATTTGGTCGGCGGGGGCAACCCGGCTGTCGCGGGCAAGGCAATCAAGGCCCGAGGACCAAAGATGCCGCATCCTTCGATGCGATCGCCGGCTGCCTCCTACAACAGCACCTATATCTATGACACGACGGGTGACACGTGGAGCACTGGGCCGAATACCAATGTGCCACACTCCTTTACGGGCGGAACAGCAATTGGCAACAGCCTGATTGTTGTTACCGGATTTAACGGCACCTCCGGAGACACAAATACCGTGGAACTGGCTACTGAGGCGCCCCCGGGCTGCTCCGATTACACCTTCGGCACCGGCGCCGACACATTTGTCCCCGGCGTGGACGACCTTGGCCTTAATTGCGACGATTGCGGCGCAGACGTGTCCCTGCCGTTCACTGTCACGCTGTATGACCAAACGTTCAACAGCGTGCACGTGGGCTCCAACGGCCATGCCACGTTTGGGAATTTTATTGATAGTTTCAACATCAGTTGTTCGCCTTTCGGATTTACCGGGACCACTTACGTGCTAGCGCCGTACTGGACGGACCAGACGGTATTCGCGACCGACGGCCATGGGGTTTTCACCACCACGACTGGCACGGCGCCCAATCGCATCTTCTACATCGAGTGGCGCTCGAAGTATTTTGGTTCGCCGGATCAGCTAAACTATGAGATTGCCATTCGCGAGGATTGCAATCCGCCTTTTGAATTCATCTACAACACCATCAACGCTGCCTCGACAGGGAACGACAGCGAGCTGGTGATTGGGGTGAAAAAGGATGACACCACCTTTGAACAATTCGGGTGCGATCCCAACGGGGGCGCTAACCCGCCGGTCAGTAGCGGGCAGAATGTGAGTCTGACCTGTGTGGGAAGCTGCATTGGTGTGCCCACACCTACGCCGACCCCGAACCTGTGCGGCACCTATGTTACCAGCACCGGCACGGGAACAATCACCCCTGGCGACACCGATACAGGCAACCATTGCGATGATTGCGCCACCAGCGTTGCGCTGCCGTTCCCGATTAGCGTGTATGGGCAGAGCTTTACCACTGTAAACGTCAGCTCCAACGGCACCCTGGACGTGACCGGCAACGCAGCTCCCTTCACCCACGGCTGCGTCACGCTGCCAAGCACGTTTTGGAACATGGCCATTCTGCCGTATCAGGATGACCTGAGAACTGACGCGCAGCCCGGCTGCTCGAGCTTCCCGGGTGGCAACTGCGGCGTGTTCACCGGGGTCACGGGGTCGCCGCCCAATCAACAGCTGGTGATTGAATGGCGCGCCGTGCACTTTGCTGATGTCAACACGCCGGTAAACTTCGAAGTGGTGTTTTCCGAAAACGATCCCACCCACTTCGACATCATCTATGGATCAACTTCGGACAATGGCAGCGACGAGACCAGCGGTGTGCAGGCCAGTTCCAGTGGCCCGGCCACGACGTTCTCCTGCGGCACTCCTACGCTGACAAACGGGCTCAAGGTCACTTATACCTGCGCGGTGCCTACGCCGACGCCCACGCCCGGTTGCGGCCTTCCGGGAGCGTTCAGCTTCGCTGCGCCTTACCCGGAGACGCTCGAGTCCGCCGCCATCACCACTGACGGCACGTTCGTCTATGGCGCAGGCGGCGATTTTGCTGCCGTTCCCACGGCCGGCTTCTACCAATACGATCCGGTTGGGAATAGCTGGACGACTCTGGCTGCGATGCCGCTGGCCTTGTTTGATGCCCGCGCGACCTTCGCGGCTAACACCAACAAGATCTACGTGTTTGGCGGCTTGGACGTAAACTTCAAGGTGCTGAACACGACCTACATCTACGACATTGCGTCCGGTAACTGGAGCACCGGCGCGCCCATGCCCGACGGCAGATACTTCCCGAACGTCGCCTACTACGCCGGCAACGGGAAAATCTACGTCATCGGCGGGTTCGATTCTTCAGGTATCGAGCAGGGTCAGGTATGGGAATACGATCCCTGCGCTGATACCTGGGACACGTCGCGCACGCCGGATCCCATTCCTCAGGGCGGCAGCGGCACGAGCATTGTCTGCCAGTTCATCTATCTGGCCGGTGGGTTTGGCACGGGAGGAGTCACGACGCATCAGCGTTATGATATTGTGAACGATAGCTGGGCCTCGATGGCGCCGGTGCCGGTTCCCGTGTATGCCCCTGCGGCAGGCGCAGTGGGCAATGCCACTTATCTCATGGGTGGCGGCAACCCATTTGTCAGCGGCCTCAACGGCAAGCTGAAGCAGAAGCAGACGACACGAGAACGAATGCTGGCGACGATTCACGCGCCGGCTGCTACGTATAGCACGAGCTGGATCTATGATATTGCCAGCGACGCCTGGTTCGCAGGTCCCAACCTCAATGATGGGCATTCCTTTACCGGCGGCACCGCGGTGGGTAATGAGCTGGTGATTGTGGCTGGGTACAATGGCAGCGGAGACACAAACGAAGTCGAGACGAGCACAGTGACCAACATCTGTGTTGTGCCGTGCACGCCTCCCCCGAGCCCGACCCCGTGCGGGCCAACGCCCACGCCCACGGCTACTGCGACGGCTACGGCCACGGCTACACCCACAGCCACAGCGACGGCCACAGCTACACCTACGGCTACAGCCACGCCGACCACACCGCCGGTGAGGCAGACGCCGACCCCGCGCCCGCGTGGCACGCCGCGTCCACGGCCCACGCCGTAAGGGCAGAAGTTAAAAAAGTGAGAAGTTAAAAAGGGTCACTTAAGGTTCAACGGGAACTCGCGAAGGTATCCTTCGCGAGTTTCTCGTTTTTTGCCCGGCGCGGCGCCTTTGGAAGGTGGATCGGCTTGGCCCCAGGCCCGTGGCGGCAGGCGTTGCCGCGCGCGGGCCGGCTACAACCTCCGGGCCGGCCGGCATCACCGATGCCGGCTACAACCTTCCGCAAGACGATCGGTAAGAAAGCCAGATCGTCGCGGAAAGCGCAGAAACAACCGCAGCAGGGCGGCAGCGCGTTTCTGCCGGTGTTTTTGCGAATTTGTTGTGGTATCCCGATTTCTCGCCACGCGTTGTGGGAATGCCGCAAAATTAAACTTTTTGGAAAATGTTGACATGACGGCTCGCTCTGGAGTAGAAGCTCAAATTCAAATTGGATGTCAGGCTGGCTGCGGCGAGTCCGTCCTGGCTGATTCGGTTCGATGGATCGCGAGTCTGTCACAGACAGGCGGGGCGATGCGCTGGCGGGCTGGGAGCCTGCCCGAGCTGAGTCAGGTGGCAGCATGACCTCCGTAATCGGCTAATCCTATGATGAAGAACTCGCATTCCATGTTCACTACGCTGTGGCGGCGTATTTTTTGTTTCCTGTTTTTTGGGGCAGCTGTTGCAGCAGCCTTTGGCGCGGTGGTATCGTCCCGCGCTTTTGAGGAAGCGCGCAAGGTGTCGGGCAACGGTTCGACACCCGAGCGTTTTGGCAATTCGCCCAATCCCAAGATCGGGCAATGGGTGGTGGAGCACACGGCAAACGGGCAGCAGGCGGAGTTTTTCGCTGTGCTGGCTGACCAGGCCGACCTGAGCCCTGCTGCGAATCTGCCCACCAAGGCCGAGAAAGGCCGGTTTGTTTACCAGACGCTGTTGGAGAAAGCCAAGAGCACACAGGAACCGATCTTGCAGTGGCTGCGCGACCGCGGCATCGAGCACCAGTCCTTTTACATCGTGAACATGATCCTGGTGAAAGGGACGCGCGACATCGCCGAGGCGCTGGCTGCCCGCCCAGAGGTGGCGCGCATTGAAGGCAACCCGCATATTCACAATGACCTGCCGCAACGCGGCCCGGTGGAAGTGTCGCCTTTGCAACCTGGCGCTCCGCGAACGCCTGCATCGATCGAGCCAGGTGTTCAATACATCCATGCGCCGAATGTGTGGGCGCTGGGCTTTCGCGGCGAAACAATCGTCGTCGCCAGCGCCGACACCGGCGTGCGCTGGACGCATGACGCGCTCAAACCGCATTACCGCGGCTGGGACGGAATGAACGCCAATCACAATTTCAACTGGCACGACTCCATTCACGACAGCGTAGGCAACCCGTGCGGGAACGATTCGCAGCAACCGTGCGACGATTTCTTTCACGGCTCACACACCACCGGCACTGCGGTGGGGGACAACGGCGCGACAAACCAGATCGGGGTGGCGCCTGGCGCGAAATGGATCGCCTGCCGCAACATGGATCAGGGGGACGGGACACCGGCCCGCTACATCGAGTGCATGGAATGGTTTCTGGCGCCTTACCCTCTCAATTGCACACCTAACGAAGGCGACCCAAGCAAGGCCCCTGATATTACCATTAACTCCTGGGGCTGCCCAACTACGGAGGGTTGCGTAACCGGCGATGAACTCCGAGCCGCAGTCGAAGCGCAGGAAGCCGCGGGTATCCAGATGGTAGTCGCCGCGGGTAACTCAGGCCCGGGTTGCTCCACGGTCTCTGATCCACCCTCCTTCTACGCTGCTTCCTATACCGTAGGAGCGCTGAACACCGGCACCGACCAGATCGCCTCGTTTAGCAGCCGCGGCCCGGTCACAAGAGACGGCAGCAACCGAACCAAGCCGGATATTACCGCGCCGGGCACTAACACGCGCTCGTGCGACAATTCATGCGATAGTTGCTATACGTTTGCCAGCGGCACATCCATGGCCACACCCCATGTTGCCGGGGCTATGGCTTTGTTATGGTCGGCTATCCCCAGCTTGCAACATCAAATCCAGGCAAGCAGAGATGCTCTGGATAACAGCGCCCATTTTATCTCCGACACCTCGTGCGGCGCCGCAGGCCCGCCCAATAACGTCTATGGCTGGGGCAGGGTGGATATCGCCGCCGCCGTCGGCGCGCCGCCTCCAACGCCCAGCCCTTCGCCGACTCCCATAAACACGGCCACGCCCTGTGGCGCAACGCCTACGCCGACTGCCACAGCCACAGTAACACCTTCAGCCACACCCACCGCCACCGCCACGCCTACGGCCACCACCACGCCCACACCTACAGCAACGGCCACCCCAAGCGCGACCTCCACACCTACCCCGGGCCGCCGCCCCACCCCGCGACCGCGCGGCACGCCGCGCCCGCGCCCCACGCCGTAAAGGCAGAGTGAGAAGTTAAAAAGGCGGGTAGCTAAAAAGGATTAAGGTTCAACGGGAACTCGCGAGGGTAGCCTTCGCGAGTTTCTCGTTTTTTGCCCCGGCGCGGCGCGCTGTAGCCGGGATCGCTGATCCCGGCGGGGTTGTCCCCCCGGCCGGCATCACCGATGCCAGCTACAGCCCCCGGGCCGGGATCGCGCTGTAGCCGGGATCGCTGATCCCGGCGGGGTTGTCCCCCCGGGCCGGCATCACCGATGCCAGCTACAACCCCGATGCCGGGATCGCGCTGTAGCCGGGATCGCTAATCCCGGCGGGGTTGTCCCCCCGGCCGGCATCACCGATGCCGGCTACAGCCCCCGATGCCGGGATCGCGCTGTAGCCGGGATCGCTGATCCCGGCGGGGTTGTCCCCCCCGGCCGGCATCACCGATGCCGGCTACAGCCCCCGGGCCGGGATCGCGCTGTAGCCGGGATCGCTGATCCCGGCGGGGTTGTCCCCCCGGCCGGCATCACCGATGCCGGCTACAGCCCCCCGGCCGGCATCACCGATGCCGGCTACAGTTTTGGCATGCGGACTTCGAAGCTGATCGCGATTCGGATTTCGGACTTGAAAAACCAGATTGACAGACCTCCGCGCATTCGGATACAAGACTGGGTTTGGCAGACAACCACGAATAAAAGGCCCAAATTGCTCTCGTTCGTCGCTTCGCCCATCAAACGAGCGCTCTCTCGAGTTCGAGAAGACGATTTAGGCAACGCAAGCTCCACCTATGAAAAAGAACTCCACCTCCAAATCCGCGTTTCTTAATTTGCGCGTTTTGATCGGTTTTGTGATTGCGCTGGCCGGCGCGGCGCTGGCGCTGCTCGGGTCTGGCGCGTTCACGAGCCTTTTCGCGCAATCCCGCAATTCATCCCGGTCGCCGGCTCAACAGCCGCCGGTCCGTGCCCAGTATCGGGGCGTGCTGCCGGTGGTGAAATTTGATGTCTCGCCGCCGCTGCGGAGCATGAAACCGAAACCGGCAAAGGAATGCACCAAAAGCGCCGATGAAGAAGAAGGGCCCATTCCGCTGGGACCGGTGGGTCCGGTCGTGAGGGACCCGGTTGTGCAAAGGGTGATGGGCAGGATTGGAATACCCGGTCCCCTCATCACGTTTGATGGGAACAGCAACCTCTGCGGCTGTTCGCCGCCCGATCCCAACGGCGCGGTTGGTCCCAATCATGTGGTGACCATGTCGAACCTGCACTTCCAGATCTTCGATAAGAATGGAAATTCGCTGTTCGGCCCGGCAGCCAATAACACGCTCTGGAGCGGATTTGGCGGGGCATGCGAGTTGGAAAACGCCGGCGATCCCGTGGTGTTGTATGATCAACTGGCCGATCGCTGGCTTCTTTCTCAGTTCACCGCCAATGGTCCAACCTACTTTGAGTGCGTTGCCGTATCGCAGACCAACGACCCGACCGGTTCCTATTTCCGCTACGCGATCTCGACCGGCACAAATTTTCCCGACTATCCCAAGGCAGGGATGTGGCCGGACGCCTATTACTTTAGCACCCGCGAGTTTGCCGGTAACACCTTTGCCGGCGTAGGCGCCTATGCGCTCGATCGTCCCCAGGTGCTGGCTGGCAATCCAAACCCGACCATTGTCTCCTTCCTCGCGCCTCCCGGCGGCCAGCCGTATAACGTGGGCGATGGTTTGTTGCCCAGCGATCTGGACGGACAAACGCTGCCGCCGGCAGGCAGCCCCAACTTCTTCGTGGGCTCAATGGATAACAACGGTCCCTATGGGGCGCCGCAGGACGCACTGACTCTGTGGAAATTCCATTATGATCCCAACACCCCTGGCAATTCGACCTTTACCTTGACTAACACGCTGCCGACACAGCCGTTTAACTCGATCCTGGGTCTTTGTGGGGGCACCCGCAACTGCATCCCGCAACCCAATACCTCGAACCGCATCGATCACCTGGGCTATCGCCAGCGTCCGCTCTTCCGGCTGGCTTATCGCAACTTTGGAACTCACGAGTCGCTTGTGACCAATCAGTCCGTGTCGGCAGGCACCGGACCGAATGGCGAAGTCTCCGGGATTCGCTGGTGGGAAATTCGCGATCCCAATGGGAGCCCGGTCATTTTTCAAGAGGGCACCTATGCGCCGGGACTGACAGACGGCATTCATCGCTGGATGGGTAGCATCGCCATGAATTCGCTGGGCGACATCGCCCTGGGTTTCAGCGCTTCCAACAGCACAAACCCCTCCGTGTTTCCCAGTGTGTTTTACACCGCGCGACACGATGGCGATCCTCCAGGGCAGATGACACTGGGCGAAGGTTCCATCAAGGACGGCACCGGCTCGCAAACCGGCAGCCAGCGCTGGGGCGATTATACCGCGATCGATATCGATCCAACCGACGATACCACCTTCTGGTACATCAACGAATATGTTCCCACAACAGGCCCCGGCTGGCGGTTACGCATCGGCGCATTTAACCTGGCCTTTGGGCCGACGCCCACTCCCACGCCAAGTATCACACCGACGCCGACGCCGACGGCTACGCCTGCGGGATGTCAGTACAGCTTTACGACGGGTAGCGATTCGATTGTGCCCGGGGACACCGATACGGGCAACCATACGGATGACGGGGACACCTTTGTGGCGCTGCCGTTTACGTTTCAGTTGTATGACCAGACCTTTAACGGGGTGAACGTCAACTCCAACGGGCGACTGGATTTTGTGTGCATCAACGAGCCGCTTGGCTTTCAGTCGGCCTGTCTGCCGGCGCCGCCGAATCAGTGTCCGTTTGATTACACAATTTTTGGTCTGTGGAGCGATTATCGCACCGATGTGGTGGGGGAGGGTTGCAGCAACTTTGCCACCGGTTGTGGAATATTCACCTCTGTGAGTGGCAGCGCGCCCAACCGGATTTTTAACATAGAGTGGCGAGCGGTTTATTTTGCCGATCACACGCAGACGGCCAATTTTGAGGTGCGTTTGTATGAGAACGATCCCAACAAGCGTTTTGATGTGATTTTTGGGACGGTGCAGCCTGGGAGCGATCAATTGTATGTGTCGGGTGTGCAGGGGCCTGGAGGGGCGTTTACGCAGGACTTCTGCGATGTGAATCCGCCTTCGGCCGGCTCGCGCAGTTACACTTGTCCGGGAGGCGGCACGCCGACGCCTACACCGACGGCTACACCTACACCCACCGCGACACCTACACCTACGCCGACGCCCACGCCGCGGCTGACGCCTACGCCGAGGCCGCGCGGCACGCCGCGACCGCGGCCGACGCCGTAAGCGGGACAGTTGAAAGGTTAAGGCGTTACAAAGCTAAGAAAGAAGTAGAGCGGGAACTCGCGAAGGATGCTTTCGCGAGTTCCCCTGCTTTTTGGCTGCGAGCGCCACGTCTCTTTGCGTTAGGCGTCACTGAACCGGATGAAACGAGGCGAACGTAATTGTCGGCCTTGTTAGTCTGTTTAATTACTGGGCACTGCTAAGGGGCGAGCTTCAGCGAGCGCTGATGCATCAGCGCGCGGCATTTCAGTGGATGCTTGACACGTTGTATTTTGCGCAAGGGCCTGCGCAAGGTGGCCCCAGAACGCTTTCGGGGTTGACCCGAACGCTTTCGGGGTTGAGAAGGAAACCGAGCGCTGAGTTTTTGCGAGTCATTTGCCAAGTTGGTGCAGGGCATGTGTCGAGTGCCGCAGAGCAACAGTTCGTTAAGGCCAGGCGAAGTGTCAGCAGAGAATGTTGCGCCGTTTCGGCGCGATGACCAGATTTTTGCAGAAGCGCTCTCGACAGAAGCGCGATCGTGGGCTAGGAAAGGCGCACTTCACAGTTTTTGTTTTCCACTTCAACAATCAGCCATGAAACGTTTCGCTTTGATCTATCTCACGTTACCCAGCAACAGCGGGCATACCAGCCCTGTCTTTGCACGGCCGGGCGGCTTTGGCTCCCTGGTGGTGGTCGGTTTTTTATGGTTGCTGGCGATGGCCTGCATCCCATCTGCTGGCGCGCAATCGGGTCCGGTGCGGCACAAGACCGGTTTCGCCGGCCCGCCGATGACCGAGCCTTTGGAGAAATTCGACATGCCGCCTGCGTATATTTACCGGCTGGAAAGTTCGCCCCGGATGATTTCGCAGTTTGGTCCCTTTACGAGTTATCAGGTGAACGTGGATCAAAATGGGAACAACATCGTTGGCGACGCTGCCAACGAGCCTTCCATCACGGTGGATCCGACTGACCACAGCAGGATGACTATTGGCTGGAGACAATTCAACAGCGTAATGTCAAACTTCCGACAGGGCGGCTGGGCATACACGACCGACGGCGGCGCCACCTGGAGGTTCCCCGGCGTTTTGGAAAATAACGTTTTCCGAAGTGATCCGGTGCTGGGAGCAGATACGATGGGCAACTTTTATTATCTGAGCCTGCTTCAGTCGTTTTGCGACGATATTTGGGGATCGGGCAATGGCGGGCAAACCTGGATGCGTTTGCCGCCCGAAGGCGGCGGGGGCGGCGGCGACAAGGAGTGGTTCACGATTGATAGGACCGGGGGAATGGGACACGGGTTTATCTACCAGGCATGGAGCACGGCTGCGGGTTGCGGTTTCAGCGGACAATTCAGCCGGTCCACCGATGGCGGAGTCACCTGGATGACCCCGGTGAACATTCCCAACTCGCCCGTATGGGGAACGCTGGACGTGGATACCAACGGCAACTTGTTTATCGGCGGCGGTGATTTCGGAAGCCAATTCTGGTGTGTGCGTTCCAGCAACGCGCAGAACGGCAACGTGACACCCAGCTTCGATCAGGTGACTTCCGTGGATCTTGGCGGGAGCGTGTTGTTCGGGGCGCCGATTAATCCCGGCGGCCTGGCCGGGCAAATCTTCCTTGCTGTGGATCGCTCCGGCACGGCGACCAATAATAACATTTACATGCTGGCTACGGTGCAGCAGTTCACCGCCAGCAACGGAAGCGACGTGATGTTCACCCGCAGCACCGATGGCGGCCTCACCTTTAGCCCGCCGCTGCGGATCACCGACGACCCGGTGAACCAGAACAAGTGGCACTGGTTCGGCACCCTGGCGGTCGCGCCCAATGGCCGCATCGACGCAGTGTGGCTGGATACTCGAAACGCCGCCAATAACACGGACTCGCAGTTGTTCTATTCCTGGAGCACGGATGGTGGCGTCACCTGGGCGCCAAATGTGCCCGTCAGCAATCCTTTCAATCCTTTTGAGGGATATCCCATGCAGAACAAAATAGGCGATTACATTACCATTGTGTCGGATGACACCGGGGGCGACGTGGCCTACTCGGCTACCTTCAACTTCAACCCCGGCACCGGCCAGCACGAAGAGGACGTGTACTACGTTCGGGTGTGTCCTGATCCGCCGTGCGGAGGGCCTACCCCGACCCCGACGCCGACACCTACTGTTACGCCTACAGCTACACCGACAGCTACGCCGCGGCCCACGCCTACCCCAAGGCGGGAGCCAACCCCGCGTTCGCGTCCCACGCCCCGGCCGCGGCCGGTGAGGTAAAGGCAGAGTGAGAAGGTAAAAGAGGTAAGAAGTTAAAAAGAATTGAGTTTAGGTTCGTGCTTCGGGTTGTCACGCGCGCGGCGCTTTTCGAAGGGGGATCGGCTTGTCCTCAAAGTCGATCGGGAGCAAGCTTCGCCGAAGGCGCGAATACAATTGCAGCGAGGCGACAGCGCCTTTAGGCAGCGCGTTGAGGGACACCGGGCGCCACCTCCAAAGCGCCAACGCGTTGAGCCAACCCCTTTCCCCTTGAGGCTTGCGATGATACTGGAGGCAACCGCGCGTCAAAAGAACCCCGAAAGTTTTCGGGGTTGACCCCGAACGTTTTCGGGGTTGACAGTTTGACTTTTCTGCCGCTCTATTCGCGACTCCATTCTTAATCCTGATATGAGACGCTCCACACGATTTTTGAGCCGCCGGAGGTGCGCGCCTCTGCTGGCTGCGCTATCCATCGCTTCCGCCGCCGCTCAAGGCACGGGAAACGTGCCCGGCCAGATTGCGCCTACATGGAAACCCCGTGGGCGCGAGCCTTTCGAAAAATACGACATGCCGCCTGCGTACATTTACCGGCTCGAGAGTTCGCCCCGAATGGTCTCGCAGTTTGGCCCCTTCACGAGTTACCAGGTGAACGTGGATGCCTCCGGTAACAACATCGTCGGCGATGCCGCGAACGAGCCTTCCATCACCGTTGATCCGACTAACCCGCTGCGCATGGCCATCGGCTGGCGGCAGTTTGACACCTGGCAATCCAATTTTCGCCAGGCCGGCTACGGATATACCACTGACGGAGGAGTTACCTGGACGTTTCCGGGCGTTTTACAACCAGGTGTTTTTCGCAGCGACCCGGTCACTGCGTCCGACGAGGCGGGCATTTTCTTTTACGACAGTTTGCGGTCGGACGGTTTTTCATTCTTTTGCACCGATATCTGGCGTTCGACCGATGGCGGCGCGGCCTGGAGCTTGATTTCAGGCAAGCAGGGCGCCATTGGAGGCGACAAGCAATGGTTCACCATCGATAAAACCTGCGGGCCGGGCCATCATTTCCAATACCAAGCCAACGACCAGGCCAGTTGCGACGGCGGAATTTTCAATCGCTCGACGGACGCCGGAGTCACCTGGGGCGGGCAGGTTGATATTCCTAACGAGCCGATCTACGGAACGCTCGACGTGGACAGCCACGGCAATCTTTACGTGGGCGGCGAAGGATTCACCTTTTACTGTGCGCGATCCAGCAACGCCCAGAATGGAAACCAGACACCGGTGTTCGATCAGGTCACACAGGTGAACATGGGCGGCGATCTTGTGGGCGGCGGCATTAACCCGGGCGGCCTGGATGGGCAGTGTTTTCTGGCAGTCGATCATTCCGGCACTGCGACCAACGATTACATTTACATGCTGGCCAGCGTGCAGCCTCCGGGGCAGAGCACAACGGAGGTCATGTTCGCTCGCAGCACTGACGGCGGCGCCACCTTCAGCGCGCCAGTGCGAGTGAATGATGATGCCAGTCACCAGAGCAAATGGCACTGGTTTGGCACGTTTTCGGTCGCACCCAATGGCAGAATCGATGCGGTCTGGTTCGATACGCGCAACGCGGCGAATAACCTCGATTCCGAGTTATTCTACTCCTGGAGCACGGACGGAGGCGTTACCTGGGCGCCCAATGTTCAGGTCAGCAATTCATTTAACCCGCAGGAGGGCTGGCCCAGCCAAAACAAAATCGGCGATTACATTACCATCGTTTCCGATGAGACTGGCGGCAACGTGGCTTACGCCGCCACGTTTAACTTCAATGCAAACAGAGGTCAACACGAGCAGGACGTTTATTATGTGCGGGTTTGTCCAAATCCGCCGTGTCCTGCGCCGACACCGGGAGTCGCGCCGACACCATGCGGGCCGACGCCCACGCCCACGGTTACGCCAACGCCCAGCATTACGCCCACGGTAACTCCGACACCCACGGTAACGCCGACGCCGACGCCGACTCCGACACCCACGGCGACGGTTACACCCAGCGTGACACCCACAGCTACGCCGCGGCCCACTCCTACCCCGAGGCGGGAGCCAACCCCGCGTTCGCGCCCTACGCCCAGGCCGCGGCCGGTGAGGTAAAGGCAGAGTGAGAAGGTAAAAAGGTGAGAAGTTAAAAAGAATTGAGTTCGCTGCTTTTTGTCACGCCTAGCGCGCGTTTGCGTCGGGCGAGCGCGCGCTTTCCATCGGCTTGATCCCAGGACGCAGGGGAAGAAGCCAATCGCCGCACAAAGTGGATCGGCTTCTTCTCAAGACGATGGGGAGGCGACCGTCGCCGCAGGCACGAATACAACTACAGCGGGGGCGTAGGAGAAAGAGTCCGTCTTAGCTGTAAGCCAATGGGCGAAATCGGTTCTTAAAGAAAAAATCTCGACAAATCCGCAGTTATGGTTAAAGGGAGCGCACGGGTTAAACGCTCCTCTGCTTCTCCACGGAAAAACCAGCAGTTGTCAATCATCCACGATCAGCAAACCACAGTCAGCCATCATGAAAGAAGAATCAATTGTCAGGTGTAAGTTGCCTAAAACTCCCTCGTCCCGCTTCTTGAAGAATCGCGGCTTGACGCGCTCCCAACAGGCCGCGACGGGAAATCGATCGGTTCCTGGCGGCGTCATCAACCTTGTTCTGGTATCTGCCATTGGTTGTTTCGCCGCCATTTGCACGGCGGCTGCGGAGCCACCGTCAACTGCGGGGCAAAACGCGGCTTCGCCGTTTGCTCCTATTCGGAAACTTCCTTTGACCGAGCCGCTGGAAACGTCGAAGAACATGCCGCCCGCGCCGCTGCGAAAGATCGAAACTTCGCCGAGAATGGTCTCGCAGTTTGGCGTGTTTACCAGTTACCAGGTGAACGTCGATGCCGCCGGCAACAACATTCTGGGCGACGCCGCCAATGAGCCTTCCATATCCGTTGACCCGACGGATGGCAACAAAATGGTGATCGGCTGGCGACAATTTAACAGTATCCAATCCGATTTCCGACAGGCCGGCTGGGGTTACACCACTGATGGCGGCGTGCATTGGACGTTCCCAGGCGTTCTGGAGAACAACGTTTTTCGAAGCGACCCGGTAACTCACGCGGATGAGGCGGGCAAATTTTTCTATCTCAGCCTGCAATCGGATCAAAATCAATCCTTCTTCTGCGACGATGTCTGGCACTCGACTGATGGCGGCCAGAATTGGACGCAGGGTGGCCCGGGCCACGGCGGCGACAAGGAATGGTTTACCATCGATAAAACCGGAGGACCCGGCCACGGGTTTCAATATCAATTCTGGACCGGTTTTTTCGCCTGCGATTTTGGGGAATTTACGCGCTCAACCGATGGCGGGATCACCTGGATGAGTCCCATCAATCTGCCGAATAGTCCGCAATGGGGATCGCTGGATGTGGATACCAATGGCAATCTTTTCCTGGGAGGCGAATCCGATCAGTTCTATTGCCTCCGCTCGACCAACGCGCAGAACGGCAACCAGACGCCGACTTTTGATCAGGTGACGCCGGTGAACATGGGCGGCGACCTGGGCAGCGGCGGAATCAATGGCATTGGGCTTTGCGGGCAGTTGTTTGTAGCGGTGGACCGTTCCGGGACGGCCACTAACAATTACGTGTACATGTTGGCGAGCGTGTTCCCGCCCGGGCGCAACACTACTGACGTCATGTTTGTGCGCAGCACAGATGGCGGGGCGACTTTTAGCGCGCCGGTGCGGATTAATGATGATCCCAACTTCCAGACTAAGTGGCACTGGTTTGGCACGCTCTCGGTGGCGCCCAACGGACGCATCGATGTGGTGTGGTACGATACGCGCAATGCCGCCAATAACATCGATTCGCAGTTGTTCTATTCCTGGAGCACGGACGGGGGAATTACCTGGGCGCCCAATATCGCGGTGAGCAACCCCTTTAATCCGCAGGCTGGTTTCCCGCAAAACCAGAAGATTGGCGATTACATCACCATTGTGTCCGATGCCACCGGTGGCAACGTCGCGTATGCCGCCACTTTCAATGAGAACCCGCAAGCTGTGAACGGCCACGAGCAGGACGTCTATTACGTGCGGGTGTTTCCCTCCGGCGGACCGACACCAACGCCGACAGCCACTGTCACACCAACTCCAACAGCCACGATAACGCCTACGCCCACCGTGACGCCCACGGTTACTCCAACCGCGACACCGACCGGGACGCCGAGCGCCACCCCGCGGCCGACGCCTACTCCACGGCGAGAGCCGACCCCGCGGCAGCGTCCGACCCCACGCCCGCGACCGGGGACGTAAAGGTAGAGTGAGAAGTTAAAAAGAATTGAGTTTAGGTTTGTTTGGGAACTCGCGAAGGCATCCTTCGCGAGTTCCCTGCTTTTTGTCGTGCGCGCGGCGCTTTTCGCAGGTGGATCGCTTTGGCCTCAAGCCGATGCAAACGAGCTTCCCGGCAGTCGTGAACGTGGATGATGGCCGATCGGTCTGCGGCGAGTGAGATTTTTCGACATTCGGCATTGTTGCGCTAATTTGCTGCAGGATTACCGAGCATGAAGACGCGAGGATTTATTGTGGTGTCGATCGTGTGTTGCACGGGAATGATCTTGGCGGATTCTGCAGAAATGGTCGGTCGCTGGGATGTGGAGGTTCGTTTCGACGACGGCGCCCAGCGTCGGTTTCAGCTCGAAGCGCAGAGCGATGGGAGAGCGACGCTTGAACTGATGGATCCACGCGCCAGGACATGGGGCGCGCCCACCTCCTTTGCGGCGAAGTGGTCGAAGGACGAGGGAAATGCGGTGACCTTCTCCGCGCCGGTGGAGTTTCTCATAGGCAACGTTGGCCGCGACGCGGGCATTTTAACGTTCAAGGGAAAATTTGAAACGTCGGATGTGATCAGTGGCGAGATCGATTTTTCGCCTGCGGTGGGGGAGAGGCCCTCCAGGCACGGCGTCTTCAAAGCCACTCGTGCAAAATAGCAGGGCGCCAATCGCGGATCGCTCGCGCCCGGCAATCTTGCGCTTCGATCGCGATGTGAAAGCAACCGGTTTGAAACACTGGCACGAACTTCACACTGGCAACTTCCCGGCGGTCGATGCGAATCCCGTGTGATTCGCGATGCGAAAAATTCCGAACAAAACTTCACCAAAAAAATATCGGCGAGTTTTGCCTGTTCGGTTAAAAGCCGGCGTTTGTCTCGCTCGAAACAGAAAAGCCCGTGGCCAGATAAGCGAGTGAATAAAAAAATTTGAAAAAAAAGTTGACGCGTTTATCGCGCTTCGGTTAAAGGTGACGCTCCACATCAAGCTTCATTTGAAAATCACTCCACGTTATGAAAAAGAACTCCGCTTCACATTCTGCGTTTTTTAGTCTCCGTCTTTTAGCCGCTTTGCTGGTTGGCATGACTGGCGTTTCGCTGGCGCTTTTTGCTGCAAACCCCTCTTTGCGAGGGGCGAAGCTGTCTGCTGCGAGCAATGGGAAAATGCAGCAGAAATATGCCGTTAGCACTCAGGGGCAGTCTATCAGCCCGCTGGTGCCGCCGGGGTTTGATTGCGCTCAAATTCGCTCCAAGGGCATTGAGAAGATGGAGAATCTGCGGGCGGGTGCGATCATGATTTTCTGCGGTGAGGCCAGGGGGGGCGGCGAACCGGAGGAAGGCGGCGGGTCCAATGCGTTTTCGCGTCTGGTGCGCAAAGTGACTGCGCCTGTGAGCTATGGTGGGATGGACGTGGATCTGATCACTGGCACGGAGACTTTTCCCAACATTACGCAGTCGGAGACCTTCA
>Ga0209810_1001966_pt1 | contig 27041 bp, 26 predicted proteins | sample Coa_R1_7_FD_187159 | JGI IMG/M metagenome (GOLD analysis project Ga0209810, IMG submission 187159) | Surface soil microbial communities from Centralia Pennsylvania, which are recovering from an underground coalmine fire - Coalmine... | ecosystem: Environmental > Terrestrial > Soil > Unclassified... | reverse complement strand
TGACTAGCAATTCCCTCATCGCTCCGAGTTATGTACAGTCACGTAAAATGCATCCTGGTATAGACTTTGCTGTCTATACAGGGGCCATGATACCGGCTGAACAGAAGGAGTTGTCAGAAGAAGATCAAGGCAAGCCAATTGTACGTATGGTTGGCTCCTCAACCGTTAAGGACTTGCAAGGGGATATCATGACACTCTCCGCCTTGCAGGATATGACGCAAGTTAGTCCTGATCTACTTTTATATCTCAACCATACATATGACCTCCCAGACGCGGTTTTTGGCCGTCTCTATGGCTCCCCAACAATCCAAATGCAAAAGGGCATTGCCGATCTTTGGTTGACCGCTCAGGTAGTGCTCTCCAATCCAGCGGCGGAGAAGACCTATAACTATATCGTGAAGGATAAACTACGTTTAGGGTGCTCCGTTGGCTGTCAAGTATTGGACTGGGAGTTTGCTGATCCAGAAGACCCCTATTCTGCTGTTTATATAAAACACGTATATGTAGTAGAATGGTCGGTGGTCTCAGTGCCCGCGAATCAGAGGTGTTGGGTCGAAAATGCTATTAAAGGTCTTTTCGGGCGGCTGCTGATTGAAGGGAATGGTGATGCTGTACGGCAACTTGCCCCTACCTTCAAGAGCCTCTTTTCGCGTGATTACGAGTCAGTCACCAATAATGTCACCAGTGAAGGACTCCGCAAAGATTTGACGCTGGTAAAGTCACGGACGGCACCACGAGGGCGTATCATGTACACCTTCGATGGAGAAGAGGGCTTCTACCTCGACGACGGCAAGCGCAAGAAATCCCTGACCCGTGACGAAACAGCGGCGCTCCTTCAGAAGCACAGCGAGCCTGAAGTCACCAAAGCCGCGACCGGCAAAACATCCTGGCCGCTCATGGCTCTTGATACTGAGTGGACAGGGAGCCGTGCAGAATCGCAAATCTTCGATTGGGCACGTAACGATGATGGTGACATTGTGGCGACAAAGGCAAAACAATGTTTCTTACATTGTGACCCTGACAATAGCGACAAGCAGAGCGGCTATTCGTGCCCCTATTGCTACATCGTTGATGGCTCTCCCAAGATCGTACCGTTGGGGGTGAGGGCCTGTGCCAATGTCCTCTCAGGAGGACGCGGAGGCGTTGGCGCTTCAGCAAATGACCAGGACGGTATGAAAGCCAAAGTCAAGACCATGTACGGCAGAATAAACAGCGAGTTTTCGCCTGATCCCGCCTGGGTAGTACCCTGGGAGAAGGACGAGAAATCAGCAGGTATCTTAGAGACAACCAGTGGTAGTGCCCCCGTTCGACAGGACTTGGGCGAAGAAGTGGAGGAGGACGAGGACATGAAAGACAAAGAAAAGGCAGCGATGCCGGACGCGAAAGACGTAGAAGTGAAGAGTGATGGCACGCACGCTGCATGCAAAGGCGTTCATGAGCATCCACATACGGCGGCAGGCTCACAAGGCGATGACGATATGCATACCCACTCACACGAGCATAACGGGGATGCCGATCACGGGCATAGTCACGATGACAGTGATGTGGAAAAATCCACAGAGCATGTGGACAAAGTTGCCAGTGAGGAACAGGCACATGAAGAGAGTCCCGCTCATAGCCATGTTGAAGAGACGATTGAGGAAAAGGGGACAGAGCAGACAGCAGTCACCAAAGAAGTCCCTGCTGAAGAGGTGAAGGAATTAGACCCGATCACGCTGGCAAAACTCTCGCTCCTCAACAGTCTCAACAAGGACTTAGGGTTGGCGGAACTCACCATTGAGCAGTACCGCACTAAGTGCAGTCTGGTGGACTCTGAAGGGGACGCCGCCATTGCCCGTTCGGTCTTATCAGCCCTGGATGATTGCTCTGATGCGATGGTACTGATGGCGCAGCGGACTGACTCCTACGTCGATCAACTGATGAGCATGTTAGGAGTACCTGATACCAACGATGGCGATGCAGTCTCTGCGCCTTCTGGCTACTACAGTCTCTCAGATGCTGGCATCACCACTAAAGATGGGCGTGAAATCTCTGCTAAGAATGCGCTTACTCTTGGCATGGTTCATGACCACAGCGTCATGATTCACGATATGATTGCCTCGTTGCATCCCGACGCTTGCAAATGCACGAAGGGGATACATGGCGACGGCACGCAACATCAATCCGATGGCAAGACGGTGGCTGATGCGCAAGAGGAAGCACGGCAGATGGGACAGGGACAGGGCTACAACACAGTGGCGGGCCTTGCCTCACTGGACAATCTGGCAAAGGCATTCGAGAGCTTCAATGTCAAATCTGCTGTGGATGGCGCGGTGAGTAAAGCCGTCGGTGAAGCCCTGGCACAGCACAGAAAGCAACTGCTGGCCCTGCAAGAAGAACAACAGGCCGTGGCGGAGCAGTTAGGGAAGCTCAAGAACATGCCGGTCGGTCGTCCGACGACCCTGACCCGTACCGTGCAACCATCTTTTGTGCGTGAGGGTGGCGAGACCAACATTGCAAGCTATGAAGACCTGCTCTCAGTGAATGGGACGAGTAGCAATGGGACGCTTGCCGATGCCTTAGCACAAACACGAGTCGAGAAGGGCTATCGCATTTGGGAAGCAGGCGTTGGTAAGGGAGTGCGACCGCCACTTACTAGCGACCAGAAGAGCATGATGCGGCCCGATCATATTCTGGCGTATCAAGATTTGGGATTTGCAATGGTACCACTTATCGACGATCCGGTTGAGGTACGGTAAGCGGTATGCTATACTAGGTTGAGTGATGGCTCCCTTAATAGCTGTGGCTGACCACGGACATCCGCGATACGGGATACAGGGGGCGAATCCGTAACTAGTCGGGACACGGACTCAAAGACGAAAAACCAATAGTCCGTAGCACGAATGGTGGAAAAGGTAGACACAAGAACGGGAGATCACTGCCTGCGCTCTGCTTGCCACTATCCAGACAGGTGAGTATGGAAGGTGCAACTCCTTCCTTCGTGCTTTGATACAATTCCCGCTTATTAGGGAAATGTAGGGCTTGGTATCCCGCTGGACTAACATCCGTGTTGATGGCTTGTAGCCGGAGCGAGCACTAAGGGAGAGCAAAGACACTAGCAGAGCCTCTATCAGCGATGGTAGAGGTTTTTGCTTGTATGGTATACTCTACAGAAAAACAAAGGAGGTTGGGGATGTACGCAAGTTCTCAGTATTTCTATTTTCCTCCTTCTTCTCCCTCTCCATCCTCACAGCAGGCTGACGCTTCCAAGACCGAACCACTGCTTGAGGTTCCTGGATGGAAGGACTATGATTACCAGGATTATCGTGATATTGAGCAGGCTATCCAGGCTGGTATCAGTCTCACGTATGCCCAATGCCAGTGGCTGATGCGTTGGACTGAGAATGAGACCGTACTTGCGGCAGCGTTTCCTGGTGGCAAATGGGAGACATGGTATACCTATGCCTGGCAACATTGCGAACGCTTTGCCAAAGAACAGCCTGAGTGGGTGAAATATGGAAAATGAGCGACCTGAATGGCTCTATGCTGGTGACTTCACGTGGCTAGATATTCCTGTAAGCAAGCAGGATGAGCAGTTCGTCAAGACACAGCAATACATCGCGTCACGCATTTGCAACATCTTTGGTATTTCATTTCAGGAACTTGGGTTCGATGAAAAGACGGTAGAAGGCAGCGTCTCACCGGTTATCGACGATCCGGCGCGATTGCTAGGAGAAGCAGAATGACCGAAGACGTAGACTTCTGGATTACTCAGGCACAAGCCGCGATTGAGTCGCTGCACGAGAGGCTTTCTAGGGAAGACGAAGTGCATCTTGAGCAAATCAAGCAGTGGTGTGAGGCAAGCCCTGCCTTGTGGAAAGTGATAGTCAGGATTGGTTGGGAAGTGAACGAAGGGTAAATGAGAGAACCTGGACATTGTACTCAGTGCAACTATCCAATAGAACGGCAACGCCTCTATCGCCCTGTACAAACGGGAATTGACGACTTGTCCATTCTGGCAGCACGAGATGAACCTCCTGTTATCGACACCTCTATCAACTATGGGCATATTGAGACCATTACCTACTATGCTCATGACAAAGAGGTGCTTACATGTCCAGGGTGTGGCGGCGTGCTGCTAACAGGCGATAGGATTGCTGATAGCGCAACAATGAGTCTCGTGAAACTTGAGGCAGAATTGAAATGGAGATATCCCCAATGACCGACGCTGATATCCTCGCCCTTGCTGAACGCGCTGTGCATTCCCCTGCTTTTCTTGATCGGCTTGCGCATGTCTACAATGCGGAAGTGCAGCTTGTGGGAAGTGTGCGCAAGCGTGATACCGAGCATAGTTTCGTCTGGAACGCGAAAACAAAGACGCTTGATGAGGCCGATAACAAGTTCGTGTTCTTCGATGTGCAGGTGCGGATTGCTGGCAGATTGTGCTTAGAGACGGTGGGATTGTATGTGCCGTTGGAGGAAGGGAAGCCGCGACGATAAGCATGCCACAAGAATTTGATGCACACGTTACCTGGCTTCCTGTTACCTCTCCGCCTCTTCTCACCATCTATGCATCCAAGCATATTCCACCTGGTTATCACTGGCATGACAGATGGAATTACTACATCAACACCGCTGACTATGAATCACTGCGAACGATGACGGCTGAAGAGACAATTCGGGCAATAGAGAGGCTTCAACCAATCAGCAAATTTATTCCAAGGCCTCTTTGAGATATGACAGAACGGACTGACGTCTGATGTTCCTCTAGGGGCTTTGCCAGAAGATATCAAGTTCCCCATCAGTCTCTATTCGTAGGCTTGTCTTGAACGCTCTATTGAGTACAATCCCTGGCGCAATATCTTTCATTCCATCTGCCAAAGGAAAGACCTTCGTAGGGAACGCCTTGTCCAATGGCAAGCTACAGAGTACCGTCTCCCCATCGTAGAGCGTAAGTATCTTCCCAGGCTGCTCATGGTCGTTACTTACTCCATAGACACTTCCTATGCCAATTTTCAAGATTTGCCCTGGTTGCCTTGTGCTATTCATGACCTGCTCCTTTTCCTGTCATTCTAGCCGCTTCTCCTCCTAATTTGCAAATTTCAATGTGCTTATGCTATAATCTCAACTAGAACGTGTGGTGGTTGGTGTGGACATGCCCTTCATCCTTTCGATTTCTATCCCACCCATCTATATCCGTAACGATCAGAGTAGACACACACCAGCCACTTCACGAACCATTCATGAACAAGTGAACACCCTCAGTGTGCAGCATGCGAGAAGCCAGAGGTCTCCGACTACCCTCTAGTTGAGACGAGAGCGATGCAAGCCACGGCACGGTAGATGATGATGAAGAAGTGGAGAACGTGGCAGAGTGGAAACACTTACCTCAAGCGTCAGCTTTAACCCCAAAGACGCGCAATACCGCAAGAAGCGGCAGCGCCTCATTTACAACGAATACCTTCCCATGAGCACCAACCAGCTTCGGGACGCCCTGCTCTATCAAGCGAGCCAGCCCCGTCCTGAGAACGTCGGTGACGTCACCAAAGAGGTCATTGGTGGTATTCTCGATACTGGCATCGGCGAGCAACTCACCCGCAAATCCATCCTGGACTCAACCGGTGGTGGCACATCAGGCGGCTCCGTGCTGGTTCGCCAGGACCTGGAACCTTTGATCTATGCGTAAACAAAACTGCGCCTCTGGTGAGTAATTGCCAGAGCAAACCGCTCTGAAGTCGGTGAAACTCCCAACACTTACGGAAATGAGTAGTGGACAACACCGAGCCAAGTGATTAAGGATTGCAAAACATCCTTAATTGAATAGGCGTAGAGACTAAGTGAGCGGCTCCTGATTTCTTGAGTGAAATGATAGTTTGAAACAGAGGAGCAAACTCCTCTTCCCTGCCATACGTTTTCACATGGCAGTGTTCGCAAAGGGTGATACCGTTATCAAGATCGGTATTCCCAAGCTTTCTAGCAGCAATGATGTGGTGAACATCAAGATTTGAGGTAGAACCACATCCAGGCCATTGACAGGTATGATTATCACGTTGGTAGATGAGGCGGCGTTTACGATGAGAAAAATTGCGACGATAGGAGTGCTTCTTCCCGGTGGGAGACATCGTTCCTACAGGACGCAAAGGAATGTTCAAGCGGTTAAGCGCACTCTGAACACTGGAAACGGCAACATTCAGATCATCAGCAATCTTGCACGTCGAAAAACCAAGCGTGACGTATTGTTCATACAGCCAAGTTCGATTGCTCAACTGAGGAATGTTTATCTTCCCTCGCTTCTTGATAGGTATCTTGAACTTGCGAAGATAGGCCCGAACGTTTCCCTCAGAGCAGCCGAGTTGTACTGCCATATCATCAGTGGTCTCCTGAAGAGTGACATAGTGTTCAATCAGCCACTCTTTGGTTACATTCTGAGAAAGCCCATACTCTTGCAGCAATCTGATAACGGTCCCGTTACGGCACTTGACCGAACGAGCAATTTGAAGAACGGTACGACCTTCAACACGGTAGGCATTGTAGAGGAACTCTCTCGTGAGAATAGATGGGTCAGGACATGGTTTGCCCATAAGAAAAACACCTCCGATAGTGCTACTTCCGATGTTGGATGGGCGCGGCTCGGAAAACCGCTCGTCAAGCCGCTGATCAGGCAGCTTCAAGCCCTATTCATTCTATCATTCTTTTTCAGTCACGTAAAACAGGATGATGCTATAGTCCGATCTTATAGGGAACTATAAGAGTGAGGCAGAAATGACCTCACCCACTCGTAAGAGTGAGTAACAACAATGTGTATGTCAAGAACTTTCCGGCCTTTGAGCGTATCCAGAAGGGACAGTCAAACGGCCTGGTGCATGCCTATAACCAGATGACAGCCCCTGATGGAAGCAGCCTGGGCGGATCAATCATTACCGAGCTTGGCTCTGTCTCCTACCAGCAAACGACCTTTGCCCGTCAGACCGCCAACATCGCGGTGTTTGCAACCGGTCGTGGCGTGTCCTTCAAAGAGCAGGGCGCGGTTGCGGCTGGTGGCGCACCCTACAACCCGCTGGCGACAGAATTGGCAAACGCGATGGTGGTGCTTGCCCGTGACGTGCAGTATACGATGCTCTCCCAAACGAGCAGCTATACCAGTGGTACCTCCTCCAACGAGGGCGGCAACTACAACGCCAACGGCTTTGATGGCCTGCGCGTCATCTTGGGCAGCGTCTCCGGCTCAAACTACTCAAGCAACAATGCCATCCAAGCGGAAATCGGCACCCTGAACATCCTGGAAAGCTTGCAGTTCGTGGCCTCCAAAGCCGCTAACAACGGCGGACATCCTGATCTTGTGATTATGAGCATGAACTCCAAGCAAGCACTGGATACCGAGCAGCAGGGCAACCGCCGCTACAACGACGACAAGCGCGAGATTATCCCCGGCCTGCGCGTCAATCAGATCAGCGCAGCCGATGGCGATCTGGATGTCTTGCCCGTCCCTGGCACCACCCTTGGCAGTTATACCAGCCCGCTCACCAGCAATACCGTTGAGGACATGTACGTGCTGGATAGCAGCATGCTCTGGTTGCGCTGGCTCTATAGCGACAGCTTCACGGTGCTGGAAATCCCCAGCGGCGTTGATAGCCAGTTGAGTTCGAGATACATTGTCTTCTGCATGTTCGGCCTCGAAGTAGGCGCACCATTATTCGCTGGCAAGGTCAGACGTTTGTACAGCTAGTCGCTTGCTTTAAGCTAGCTTCTCAGGCTGATTTGTTACCGTTTTTCGTAGACAAGAAAAGAAGAAGATAGTATAATGTCAATGGTTGCCTAGGCTTGGAGTAGCTTCCCAAGCCGAAGAGTTGGAACCCTACCGACCTGGCAACCAACCGCAATAGGGAACTAACAGAGGGAGTTAGACATGAAGCAACCTGGCATCTATGCTATCGTTAATAAGGTCAATGGACATATGTACGTAGGTTCGACAAGAGACTTACGGGGTAGATGGTGGACACATCGACATAATCTACGTAAAGGTGTACGCGAAAACCCTGTACTATTGAACGCTTGGGCAAAGTACGGTGAAGAGGCTTTTGAGTTCGTTGAAATCGAACTATTTGAGCTTCTGGAAGATGTACAGGCCCTTAAGAAAGCTCTCGAAGAACGCGAACAGTACTACATTGATACCCTGAAACCTGTTTATAACGTTCGTCCTATTGCTCAGAATAACACTGGTTATCATCCTCGGCCCGAAAGTGTTGAGAAAATGAAAACCAGGGTAACGGGACTAAAGCGTACGCCAGCAACAAAGGAATTGTTACGTCAGGCAAGGCTAGGTATGACGTTTTCTGAAGAATGGCGTGAGAATATCCGAATAGCTAAGTCTAATCCATCGGACGCAACCCGTGCTAAGATGAGTGCCGCAAAGAAAGGCTGTGAGCCAACGAAGGCCACCGCTGCATCAGTACTAGTTACTCGTGGCAAAGAGCGTCCACAATGGGTCAAGGATAAAATCTCTGAGACTAAGCGACGAAAGTTTGAGCAAGGTTTATACAAAAACTATAACCAACGTCCTCATGACGAGCAAGGACGTTTCAAGAAATCCTCCTAAACCTTTGTGGTAGCGGAAGATGGAAGTGAAGAGGACACACACCACATGACAACACTGACCGACACCAAACCGAAAGACGCGGCAGGCACAGCAGAACCTGCCCCCGTTACCAAGAAACCCGAACTTGTCTTTGAAGACGACGACTTTGTGACCGTGATTGCCCGTTCGTGGGGCGACCCACAGTTGTGCCCGCCGCTCAAAGAAGCCTCCATTGACCGCGTGACGTTCACCGGCGGTGTGGCGCGGAACGTGCGCTATGACCTGGCGAAAAAGTGGGTCAAGCTCGGCATCGTGAGCAAAGACCACATCTTTGCCAACAACGCGAGCGTCGAGGACTTCATGAAGGCTACCGGACGCAATCCGCTTGAGCCAGGCAACCTGGCAACGGCCCTACAGACGATCAGTCCTGAGAAATTGATTGCCATCCTGGGCGACGAACACGCCAAAGCCTTTGCCAAGGCTGTACAGGCGCAGGTGAGCAGTCGCAAAGCAACCAACGACGACGATAAGTAATACTGGCCACTCGCCCTCGTGGTGGATGGATGGAAGTGAGGAAGACCCGTGGCACGATTCTCGAAACTCCTGGGGGGCAATCGTGATGTCCCGCAAGAGGAAATGTTCTATATTGGCTCCGCAGCGGCAGCGAGCAGCAATGACTATGAGCACCCGATCTTGATTATTCCCAATCTCGCTAGCCTTGCCAATACCCCGACCAATGCATCAGGCTTGCTGCCCACCAATGACCTGTATATCCGCACGCTGGCGATCATACCAGAAGCGGCGGTGACCGGCGCAGCGACCAACAATTTCCTGTGGGGCTTTCGCCAGTGGCGCGGCGGCTCGGTGCTGAACCAGATCAGCACGCAGAATACTGCCGCGATTACCGCGGGCTCCGTCGTGGTGACCCCTGTGACTGGAACGCTGATGGCGGGTATCCAGGTTGGCACGGTGCTGCATATCGCGGCAGGCGGCGGCACAGCGGAAGATGTGATCGTGACGGCGATTTCTGCCGCTAACGGTACCTTCACCGCCACCTTTGCCTTCAACCACAACGCCAATACTGCCATCACCGGCACCTACCTGGCAGCCAACTGGTACAACGGCTCAGGCGTGACGGAAGCCGCGATGACCACGCACCAGTTCACGCCCCTTGCCAATCAGTTCAAGCCGGGTGATGTGCTGACCTTTGCGCGTGTCTCGTATGGCACCGGCCTCTCCGGTGGCTCGCCCAACGTGGCAGTCATGGCCGAATGGGTGATGCTCTCCAATAATCAGCCACTTGGCTAGATAAGAGGGGAGAAAAGCGATGCCACAGCGCCATACGCGCTACGCGCCGGTACCCGAATATACCCCGCTGCATATCACGGCGACAGGCACGCTTGTGCCAGTGGGCAACTGTGTCAATACGACCAGTTCGACCACCATCACCGCAGGCAGTAACGTCGTGGTGACCCCTGCCTCGATGAATGGTATCTACGTGGGGCAAAAGCTCAACTTCGCCAATGGGACAGGAACGGCAGAGACGGTGGTTGTGACTGCAACGACAAGTACGACCTTTACCGCCACCTTTGTCAACAACCACTCAGGGGCGTACACCATCACCTCGATGAGTGGCACGTTTCTCGGCAAGTTGGTGATCAATCAGCCTGGAACGAGTGTAAGCATCACGCTGTACAACGGTTCTCCGAACACGCTGCCCAAGGCGGGCGCGGCCTTCGCGGTGCTGAGTGGATTTTCAGCAGGGCAGGCTATCCCCTTTGACTGTAGTTGTGATGCTGGGTTGTTCTATTCGCTCACAGGCACGCCAGGGGACTACACCCTGACGTATCTGGATCAGGCGGCAGCGTAAGCGGAAAGGCGACGAACAGGACGGGCGGCTTGCCTCGTGGTGTGTGTGTGCAGTGGTGCGTGTTGGGGGAAGATCAAGCCGTCCCGTCGCCTTACGAAACGAAGTGGACAGGGAGGAGGAAGTAGGAGATGCCAAAGTATCTTTCGGTGGCGCAATATCGCGCCTTCGATGATTTCAACCTGACCAATGACATCACTGACTTCCTGCTTGCCCGTACGATTGCCCGTGCGGAGTCAGACATCGATGATGCGATGGGCTTTGATCTGAGGCTATCAGGTTTTGAGCCACATGTAGGGTGGGTACAGCACCAGTGGGACGCGAAAACCATGCGCACGAAAATCCCGAACTTTCCGGTACCCGTGCGCCGTGCCTTGCGCTATCAAATCCAGGTCAGCAACCTCTCGACCAGTGGCGCGGGCTTCATGGCAACCATCAACAATAACGACGTGGCCTATAACACCTTTGACAACTATCTTGAGATCGTGCCGCTGCAAAGCATCACCTACAGCCTCGCGCCTGTCCTGGTGCAACTTGGGCTAAGGCCGCCGATTGTGCAACTGGACTACGAGGCAGGCTATTTCTTAGCCGTAACGGGCGAGACGCTCCTACAAGCCGATAGCAGCAACACGACGTACTACGCGCAGCGCGGCTTCTGGGCCTCGTCCTATACGCAAGCGCCAAGCATTCAACCGAATACGCTACCCGCTATCCCGCCGGTCATCTACAAGAATGGGGTCGTGCAGTCCAGTGGTTTCACGATCAACTACACAGAGGGCATGGTCACCTTTAGCAGTGCCAATCTGAGTACGGATGTGATCACGGCGGACTACTGCTACACCATCCCTGATGCAGTACGTGATGCGACGGTCTACCAGACAAGCTGGCTGCTTGGGCAACGGGCGCTCAACAAGATGGGGGCGCAAGGACTGGACTTGATTCGCAGTGGCGAACAGCAGTTGAAACGCAACCTGACCCGCGATACGGCAGGGGTGACGGCCTTGTGTACGGCGGCGGAACAAAAGCTCTCATACTATTTGCCGATTGCGGCAGCGTAGGCAGGAGGAGGAGCGGACATGCCAATACTGCCCAATGTGACGCTCTTTACGTCGCGGAGCGCCTATAGCACGGCAACTGGCACATCCGCACCGGAACCGTATACGCAAGTTGATGCCCATATCGGGCCGCTGCAAGCCTCCGATTGGGTGAAACTTCCCACGGGCACGTTGGAGGCCAAATACAAGGCGACCATCGACGTGGGTACGGATGTGCATACGGGCGATAAGATCAACGCGATTGTGCTGATTACCGATGGGGTGACACCCTGGCCTGGCTACAACGCGAATGAGGCGTGGTGGATTGTCTTTGTGATCGAAGGGACGCCAGGGCCGCTCTCGGCACGGACCGCCTTCATTGGCCGCTTTCTTGGCGGCGGACCAACCTACAGTTAGGAGTGTGCATGGGTGACAAGACATCGCTCGCATCGCGCCAGAGTGCATCACGTTCTGAGGCACAAGCATGCGCGGCTGAAGAAGCATCACAGTGTGAAGCATGCCCATCACCGGCATGCACCGACGCATCACGGCACGCGCCATCATCACCATCGGCTGAGTGCAACGGCCAACAAGTTCCGACTGTACGGCTAGGCAAGGGAGGAGGAAGGGAGCAATGCGAATCACGATCAACACCGATGGGTTACAACGCTTGCGTGATGCGCTCATGGCGGCGCGTGACGCGGTGATGCCTGCGGTCGCTGACGCGGTGGAGGCGACCTGCGAGCAGGTACAGAACGGCCTATCAAGCGCCGCCCCACGTGGCACAGGTGACGATGCAGCGGAGCCTCCGCCGGGGGATGCAGCAGGCCATTTGGCCGACTCCTTCTCCTATGCGCTAGAGGCGGAAGAGGTGATGGTGACGGGGACTGTCTCAACCAGTCAGCCACAGAAGCTGGCCTTCGTGGTGGAGGGACGCGGTGAAGTCTTTCCGGTCACGAAAAAAGCCTTGTTCTGGCCTGGACTCGCGCATCCGGTACGACACGCGGCGGCAAGTGTCGCTAACGATTTTGTCAGCCCGGTGGTGGATGAAGCTATCGGCGGCCTACCTGAGCAGTTTGACGCGGCGCTCTCGCAAGTACAAGTCGCAATGGATGGGGTGTAGAGAATGGCAAACCCGAATACTGATCTTGTCATCCTGCAAGCACTGGCGGCGATCTTGCCCGTTGGGACGCGACTGCTGGCGCTCAATCCGATCACGCCGACGGCGCCGTATGGCAGCACGGTCTACATCCAGGATGACTTCAGTATGGCACAGGGGGCGTTTCCGGCCTTGCAGTTGTACGCCGATACGCAGAGTTACACGCGCAACTCGCAACTGAGTTATGACGGGGGAGCGCAGTTTCACGCGGAATATTGCGACCGCTGGGACACGCAACCCAACACGATCAAGGCTATTCGAGACGCGATAGCGGCGGACTTGGAGATCATGAAAAGCAATGTCGGCAAGAATGAGGCACTGGTCGTGAACGGCGTCGAACATGCGACCAGCGTCCCAAAACTGACGCTTAGCGGCTATCATGGCATGCTGGATAGTTCGATTGCGCCCGGCCTCACGGTCGTCAAGCGCGAACTGGTCATTTACGTGAATATCTTACCCTACGATGAAACGTAGACAAGTGAAAGAGTAGAAGGCGGTAGAAGTGTATGGCAAAAATTCCTGCTCGCTACATCGGTGAGCATACCCTAAAACTTGGCTCGTATGGCGGGCCGTACTATGATGGCGAGGGCAACCTGCGCGACTCACTCCTGCTCCATACGGGCGACACGCTCATGATGGAGGAGCATGAGATACGCGGGGATACCTACCTGTTCGACCCACGCGGTGAAGCTCCAACGCAGTTTCTTGGCACAGGCCGCGTCGTAAAACCGGAACATGCCGGCCTCAGAGACGCGGAACTGGCACAGGTGGGGTATCAGTTCTGTGCAGGACGGCCTGATTTTCAGGAGATCGTTCCTGGTGCGCCAGGAAGCCCAAGAGGGGGTGTCTCTGCATACGTGGCGCAGAACACGGCGTTCGTAGAAAATGCCGCGCCAGCATTGTCTGACGTGCAAATAGAGGCATCTGCACCCGTGGATGTCCAGGAAAGTGAAGAACAGTCCTCTGAAGCCTGAGAAGGTGGAGGGAGTGGAAGTGTGGAGGTAGTGAGTAATGGCGATCATCCCCTTACGTGCGGATAATGCCTATGTCGCATCAGGCAAACAGTCATCCCAGGGCAGTCCTGTCGCCCCGACCGTCTTTCCGAGGTGGATGGACGGCACCACGATACAGATTGATTTGACGGCAGAGGACGTGTGGGAAGGAGATAGTTCCCGCAGGCTCTCACAATTTATCAAGAACAAGCAGGAAGTCAAGTTCAAGATCACGCATACCCCGCGCCCGGTCTTGCTCGGATTTATTGAGCAGGCCGCGCAGGGGTCAGGTTCCGATAGCGTGACGGCGGCAAGTGTAGCGACCACCACGTCAGGCTCCTCCAATACGGCGGGGGCAACCTCACTCACGCTTACGGCCAATACCGGACTCACCGGCACAGGCACCGCCTACTTGATGCTGGAGCCTGGCACCGCCAATGAGGAAGTGGTGGCGGTCACCACGCCTGGCACGGGCACCGGCCCCTATGTCTACACGGTGACGACGCCCTCAACCGGCCTCAAGTTCACGCACGCCGCGAGTTCAACCGTGCGTTCCAGTACGAGCCATGCTCTCACCGACCAGAGTGATGGCAACTACTTCACGTGGGAGTTCTCCCTTGGCGGCACATCGGGACTCATCTTGCGCGTCACCGACTGCAAGCTCGACCAGGTAAAGGTGAGCGGCAAGGCGGGGTCGCTGCTCATGTATGAAGAGGATTGGGTCGGCATCACGAGCGTGGTGCGCACCACGGCCTCGACCGTCACGCTTGAAGCACATAACCCGTTCCTGTACACGCAAGGCGTCTGGACACTCAACGGTGCAACGACGGGCGATGCGCTAGCGGTGGAGTCCTTCGATATCACGCGCAAGAACAACCTGGATACGACCATTCAGACCGAACAGTTGATCTATGCCGCGCTGATCTTCGGTAACCTCAACGTCGATGTCGCGGCCAACGTCGTCTTCCAGAACTCGGCGCTGATCGGGCAGACCTACTTCGGCACGGCGGCAGGCAGCACCCCAGGAGCGGGCGCGACCGATGCGCAGGCCATCATTCCAGGCAGCCTGACGCTCGTCTTCACGCAGGCCGATGGCTTCCACAGCGTGACCTACACGCTCACGACCCTGCAATACTCCAAGATTGGCTTCCCGACACCCAAGAAGGACGGCAAGCACTTTGTGCAGGCGCTCAGTGCGAGTAGCGTCAGCAACCAGGGGGTGAATAGCTACCTCTTGCAAACGACGGTCACCAACTCACAGACAACCTCCTATTAATTCTTGAGGAAGGAAAGACACGCACCTATGACAACACCAACACCACCACAAGCACAAGAACACGAGGCGGCAAAAGCGCTCTCCTGGTTTGACGATGTTGGGTCGATCAACTTGGAAGAGGCGGCACCGCAACCGGTCAAAGTGACGCTCGAAGAGTACATCGCGGTAGAAGACGGCACCGATGCTGATGGCAACCCCATTTCGCGCCAGGCGCTGCGCCAGAGCACACACATCATTGAGACCTATGTGCCGATGGCGCTGTACAATAAACTGCTCCTGACCCGCGAGCAGTTGATGCGCGACCCGGAGCGCAGTGAAGCCAAGATCATCGAGTGGATGATCGATATGGTGTGGGAAGTCTGGAAACTCACCGAGCCCTCTATGCCGCGTGAAAAGCTGGCGGTAGGACTGCGACTCACGAAGCTCAGAAAGCTCTACGCCGTTTTTTTCGACGAACTCTTGCAGGCGTCCAAAACCGGCAACAAAGCGTAGGTTCGGCGCCCGTAGGAGACGAGATTGCGGAGGCTGCCCTCCGCAAGGCGCGACAGGTCGCACGCCGCGACCCGGAGGCAGCCTCCGCACTGTTACAGGCAGCACTCCACGTCCAGGAGGATGAGAACGGACAGCGGGAACCTGTGCCACCGGTGCGCGTGCCGTACAACCCACGCCGCCTGTATGTACGCTTAGGACGCTACTTTGCCTGGGCGTCCCCTGAAGTGCTGGATAGGATGCACTACCCACGCTTCTTCGGCTTCTTAGAGGAAGTCAACGCGATGCTGGCAGAAGAACGCGCGGGACGCGATGAGGCGGAAATCCAGCGTTTGGCACAGCAGCAGATACAAGAGGTGCAGTTCGCCCAGTCCTTGCAGCCGGTCCAGACGTGGGACGCACATGGACGAGGGCGACGATAGGACAAGACGTAGGTAGGGAGGAGGAAGACACGCGATGGCAGACCCGATTATTGTAGAAATCGTGGGCGATGCAGAGTCGCTGCTTGCCTCCTTTGATGAGATCATTGGCAGCGCCGAAAGCGCGACGGAAGCCGTCTCGTCCTTTGGGGCCTCTGGTGAAGGCCTGTCGGTACTCGACGGTATCCTCTCCTCCATTCAAGACCTTGCTGAAGCGGTCACCGCAGGCTTTGAGTCCCTTGGCGGGTCGCTTGAAGCGGTCTCAGGCAATGCGGAAGCGGCCTCGACCTCACTGGAAGGGATCGGTGAAGCGTCAGGCGGTATTGAGTCAATTACCTCCTCAGTCAATGACGCGGGGGCAGCGCTTGATACCCTCCCAGCGCGTTCTGATGCCGCCCGTTCATCCATGCTTGGCGGCTTTGGGGATATTGCCAACTCGATCACCAACCTTGGCTTCAAGTTCTTTGGCATCCAGGCGGCCTTCCAGGGTTTTCAACAACTCGGCAACGTCTTCTTTGGCGCCAACGCTGCCAATGAGCAGTTGCAGGTGGGTCTCACGACCTTGATGGGGTCAACCAAAGCCGCCAATGCTGAACTTCAGGCCCTCTACCAGTTTGCGGCCAAGACCCCCTTTCAGTTTCCCGATCTAGCCACTGACGCCAAGATGATGATTGCCGTCGGCATCAACGCGAAGCAAGTCATCCCCGATCTCACGGCAATGGGCGACTCCATATCGGCGGTCGGTGGCTCTGCCGCTGACATGAGTAGCGTGGTGCAAATCTTCGACAAAATCCAGACCGGTGGCAAGCTGACCTCGGTCGAGATGATGGAGATGAGTAAGCACATGCTGCCCGCCTGGAAAATCCTCTCCGAAGGCTCCGGCAAGTCTATTGCCACTCTGCAAGAGATGACCAAGAAGGGGCTAGATGCCGCCGATGCCATGAACTGGCTGACCAAGGGCATGGAGAAGCTCTATGGCGGCGGCATGGCAAAGCAGGCCGAAACCTTTAATGGCCTGATGAGTACCCTTGTCGATAACCTCAACATGGCCTGGCGTTCCATCACGGCACCCCTCTTCGATGTTGCCAAAGAAGGCTTAATGGGACTGCTCTCCGTCGTTGCCAGTTCGCAGTTCCAGCAGTTTGCAGTCATGATCGGGCAAGGCATCGGCGGAGGCATCTCGCTTTTGAGTTCAGCGATTGGCACCATCACGGCGCCGCTTGTCTGGATGACGCAGGCGCTTGGACGCCAACTGGTTGAGGCGATCCGCTCCATTGAGAGCGTGCTGGAACCACTCACCGGCTACCTCAAAAACGAATTTTACGACGCGCTTGAGCGGACAAGCACCTGGGTACTGAACACGGGCGGGCCGATCTATACCAACCTCTCGCTGATTGTGCGTGACAAGGTGGGTGCGGCCTATGTATCGGCGCGCGGGGACGCGCTCTCCTTCCTGGATGCCGTCGGCAAGCCGCTCACCTCACAGGCGACCTATGCCAGCTTCGCGGAGACCATCTCCACCAATCTTGGCGGGGCCTTCCTGACCGCGCAAAAGGATGCGCTTGCCCTTACCCTTACCCTCTCGCATGATCTCGGCCCGATTCTTGCCAAGGGGTTAGACCTGACCTCCTTCTTCAAGATGCCGAGCCTCAACATCAGCACCGGCGGGCTTGGCGGGCTGCTTGGTGGACTGATCGCTGAGGCAAAGCGTGATCTCGACGGCCTGATTGGGTGGATACAGGGGACTGTTGTCCCGGCAGGGCAAGCGATTGGGCGGGTATTGACCGCCATCTTCCAGCCGTGGGTCGATACCTTTCGGATGGTCGTCCATGACCTGGCACCGGACTTTGAGCAGTTCGGGCAGTGGTGGCAAGCCGTGATGAACCCAACCGTTGATGCCGCCGGGAAGCATACCAACGCGCTCTATGACATCTATAAAAATCTGATTGAGGGGATTGGCAAATTTATTGAGGGCGTGGTCCGTATCGGCATCGTCTACGCGGAAGTCTTTGGCCCCATTCTTGTTACTCTTGGCGAGGTTGCCGGCTGGCTCCTCCAAAATAAAGCGGTCGTCGATCTGCTAGCCGGGGCACTCGTTGCCATGACCGCTATTCGTGTCTCCTCCTGGATCGGAGACATGTTCAACGGCGTGGTGGGACTGATCGGCAAATTCCAGGAATGGGGAAAGGGCATCGGACAAATCATCAATGGGGATATTCCTGCTCTCAAGTCATCGGTAGAGGGAATAAATGGGCCATTACGAGGTCTGGATGGACAAATAGCTACGACAGAGTACTCATTTAGGGACATGGGAGCCGCCGTGTCAGAGAACGTCGTCCCGGAGATAGATGCGGGTGCCGCTGAAGCCGAAGTGTCCATTGCCGGTATCGGAGACGTGGCAGAGTCTACGGAATCCAGGATTATTGCCGCGCTGCAAGAAAATAGAGACATCCTGCGAGCAATGGCAGGAGACGCGGAAGAGGCAGGCGCATCTATGGAAACTGCGCTGGAAGGCGTGGATGAACAACTGAGTTACACTAAGCTGAGTTGGGAAGAACTCGGACAGCTCTGTGCGCAGGACGTTCCCGCACAAGTCACCGCAGGCGCCGCTTCGATAGAAGGCTCCCTGCAAGCAATCTCAACGCAAGCTGAACTCACCCAGATACCCCTTGAAGCTCTTGGGACGACGATGGAGACCACTGTCGCTGATGATGTAGCGGCAGGCGCAACCTCGGCTGAAGCCTCCATCGCCGCCATTGGGCCCGAAGCAGAAGCCACCGCCGCGACGGTTGAAACGGCAGCAGCAGGAATGGGGGCCGCGCTTTCAGCCGCACTTGGTCCGCTCGCCTTGCTCCCAATTGCCATCACGGGAGCGCAGTGGCTCGGGGGCGTGATCAATTCAGCCAGGAGCGATACAGCCAGCAAGAATGCCGATGCAGCAGCACAGGTCTACGCAAAATATGCGTCAGCGTTGAAAAACACGAGCCAGATGTCAACGAAACAAGTCGATGACATGAAGCAGCATATCGAAGACGATCTCGATCAATTAGGGGCATATAGCGAGGAAAAAGGCAAACGCCTCGCCGATGAATGGGTGAGTGATGCACAGCGTATGAATACAGATTCCGTCGCGCAAGTTCACGGGATGTCCCAACTCATCCAGACGGAAATCTTCACCCTCAAGGATCAATCGATTCTTGGGATCATGCAGATGAATCAAGGCATGCAGAATCTCTACACTCAGTACGGCCCGCAAATGGTTAGTGCTGTCGTCGGCTATAACCAGCAGATTGACAACGCCATGTCGCAACTGAAATCCGAGGGATTAGACAAGGTGCAGGGCTACACCAGCCAGGCAACGCAATACTTACAAGGGTTAGGTGCCGCCGCCGACCAGATCATGCAGACGGTAGACAAGAATACCACACAGTATTGGAACAACATCATCGGCGTCGTCAATCAGGCGCAACAAACCGCCAATAACGCGACCTTTGAGAACAATATTGAGACACAGGCGAAAAAGACAGATAAGAAGGGTGGGACTGCGGGACATACGCTGGCGGTCAACGCCGATGCTGAGAGTCAAACGGGCGGTTCTGGTACGACCAGCGTCCCTGGTCATGCCTCTGGTATCCTCAACAACCCAATCGGACACTGGGCACTGGTTGGTGAGCGAGGCCCGGAACCCATGTGGGTACCACCAGGCGCGTCCATCTTGCCCAATAGTGCGCTTTCCGGCGGACTGATGGATCAGGGTGGTGTCACCGACCGCCTCGATACGCTGCACATGGATATGCAACAACTCATCCAGGTACTGAGTCGGGGCACACAGAACCAGGCGACGACGATCAACGCCTTTACGATGGCGCCCAACGCCCAGCCGACGGCGCTACAAAACTATCAGCAAAACAACTATTACCTGGGGCTGGCGATAGAGAACGCCCTACGGGGCGCCGTGAATGGGTGGTAGTTGACATAATGTTTCATGACGACATATCCATATCATCCCATAAGGACTTCAAGGTAATGTCACGAGGAGCAGGAACAATGCTGTCAGGTGATGGAGGGATAAGGTGTTTAGCGAGTTCAACAGCATGGCGTTGTGCCCATACTGCACGAGTACCATCGCTCAACTTCTTACGTGTCTCCGCGCTTGGATTGCTATGGGCTATACTGAGCTTTTTACGTGTTTCCTCAGTAGGCTTTCTTCCTTTCAAAGCCTCTGACATCTTTCTTTTTGCTTCAGCCGTATGGGGCTTTCTCTTCCCTGTTCCCTTCCCTTTACGGCTCAGACTCATTCTGGCAATTTGCTCAGGAGTAAATTTCTTTCCTTTACGAGCACGTCCATTTGCCGCTACTGCTGCCAATTTTTTAGGAGTTGTTGGAGGTGGATTAGCTTTCAGCGTTCGTGATATCTTTTGCCTTGTAGCGTCAGAGTGGGTTTTCCCGGCCATAGGACTTGGACGATTTTTTGCGGCACGAGACATCTTTTCACGGGCTTCCTTCGATTGTGGAATACCGCGACGGTTTCCAGGTTTCCCTCGTTTGGCAGTAGCAAGTTTTTCCTTGGTTGCTTCGGTATGCTTGACACCGCGTGGAGTGCCAGCAGTAGGGGAAAGGTTGTAGGTGGGTTTCCATGTATCGAGATAGAACTGTTCCCGCACCTCTAAGTTCTGATGGTCAGCGACAAACTCAAGAATATACCACGCAAAAGCATCTTCACCATAGAGATCATAGGCGGCCTGTAAGTGGCGGTTATGATGTTTCTTCTGTCTCAAGTGAATTAGATGTCCTTGGCGGCGCTTGTAAAGGTCAAGAGAACTGCCAACATAAAGATGATAGTTTACGAGGTTCACGATGGCATAGACGCCAGGGACATGAGGAAATGGAGGCATCATATCGAAACCGTCTTTCGTTTCGTCCGTCTTGTTTCTTCGTGCACCGCCAGGCACGGCAAGACTTTCCGTGCTTTTCGCTGGCCAAGGCTAGACGATGCAATCTTTATTATATATTCTTTCTAGGGATGCGGAAAGTGGAAAGAGGGTAAGCAGTGAGCGCCACGTCCTACCTACTCAACGGCTTGAATATCAACAACGGGACATCATTTTTCGTCCTGAATAAGCCCTTTGACTTCCCGACAGCCAGCCCTGCACTGGCAAAGATTGCTCGGCTTGAAGGCAATACGGTCACGGGCTATGATATCAAGCCACGCACGATCCCCATTCAGGTGCGTATCCTTGGGACCTCACGGAGCAACCTGGAAAGCAATATCGACACGCTCTATCAAGCCCTGGCAACTCCCAACGTGACCCTCTCACTGCATAGCGACGGGCGCTACTGGCGCGGGACGGTAACCGATGTGAAACTTTCCCTGGCCTCCAATGTGCCCTTAACAGCAGTCTGTACGATCACGTTTACCGCCTTCCAGCCCTATCCCTGGGCATCTTCCGTCTCCGCCAATGATACCGGCGTGCAGCAAATGAGCGGCTCCGGCCCGACGTATACCTACACCTACTCCGTGACAGGTGGGGGCAACATCTGGACATATCCTTCGATCACCGTTACGCTCAAGACACCCTCGGTGCAGGGGACGCTCACCAGCGCCTATACCCCCAGCAATTCGGGCGTGACGCAACTGCTCTGTAGCAATCCAGGCGGCACCATCCTCAATAATGATGTCTTTATCGTGGGGTGGGGCAACCCGACGCAGTACGAGTACGTGACCGCGACCGGCGCCTATAACACGGGCGGGGGGTACATCCCGATCTCCTCCTGGACGCCCCACTACAGTTACGCAAGTGGCGCGACGGTCTATAAAGCAATGGTCCTCGGTGGCGCTGGCTACACCGCCGGCGGGGTGAACAACAACTTTACGCCGCGTACCGCCATCCCGACTGCGCTCTCAGTCGGGGACTCCATTATCCTGGGGTTTGGGGTCTTTGGCTCAACGCCGCAGAGCCTGACGGTTTCCACGGCGGCATCGGCAGGACAAACAACCTCGGTGTTCTTCAATAGTGTGACGATCACCAACTCCTGGCCGGCTGGCACGCCGATTGTGCATGATATCCGCCCGACGAGCCTCACGATCACGGAGACGACCGATAACCGGGCGATTACGGTCACCGGGGATACCAGTCTCATGCAGGTGTATGGCGACAGCAATATCTTCAACTGCGACCCGACCGGCCAACTCAACGCGACGGGCTACAACCTGGAACCGGCCTACTCGGTCGTGCTCAATGGCGGCTCGCCGCTGGCCTACTCCGGTATCTTTCCGGTGCTACAACCAGGCGCCACCAGTTTCACGATCTCACTCACGAGTCCAAGTGTGCCGTCGATTGAAGTCGTGATGGCCTGGTTTTCAAGGTGGGTATCCTAGAGAAGGGGGAATGGGACGATGACTTCAGGGATGCTGACCGATACCACGTTCTATAAATCGCAGCAAGTTTTAGTGTATTCGCCAACGGGGAGTTTCCTGGGGACGTGGTGGGATGCCCCGCTCCTCAGTTCGATCAAATTCAGCATCAACAGCGCCACCACACCCTGGGTCTGCAAGCTGCCGCGCACGCTTCGGAACTACAATAGCGATGGGACGATTGCGGCGCAAAACATCGTCAACGTGTATCTCTTCGGGCCTGGCCTGCCTTCGACAGGCCTCCTCAAGTTTGCGGGCAAAATCGATGCCATCAAACCAAGTCTCCAGGCGACGGGGGAAGAAGCAGTCGAGGTCACGGTTACGTCCTATGATAGCGCGATAGCCGACCAGGGCATCACCGGGTCACAGACCTATGCGGCTGGCACCGATCCGCTGTTCATGATGAGCCAGAATATCAGCAGTCCCCTCTCGGCTGATGGCACCAATCCGACGAGTTCCGGCAACACCGCCTCCTACACGTTTGTGGCGCAAACCATGAAGAGCATTTACGATACGTGCCTCTTGATGCTGCCTGCCAACTGGTTCTACCGCTGCAATCCCCTGCCTGCCTCCTCCTATCCCTACGGCGCGAGTGTCACGATTAATGTTCCACCTGTGACGGCGCAGAACACCTTTATCATCGGCAACGATGTGAGCAGTACAACGCTGCCGGTCGACTCCACGCAACTCAAAAATGAAATCTACGTGATCGGCACCGGCACGAACATCAACGCCTATGTGACCGGCTCCGATATCTCCACCTACGGCGCACGCATCTACTACAAGAACGACCCGCGCCTGACGACGGTGGCACAGGCGACCACGATAGCCAACGGCCTCTTGACCTTCTATGACCGTGCCCTCTACCGCACGACCGTGCGCGTGATTGACTACCGAGGCAGTATCGGCGCGGGTGTGGGCTACGATATCGAAACCATCAAGCCAGGTCAATCCTGCCAGATCATCGACCCCACACTCTCGCCGGAATTTGTGAGCACAGTGATGCCCATCGTCAGTGTTTCGTATAATTTTGACTCTATCGACATTGAATGCGGGTCAAGGCAGCCGCGCATCGATGGGGCGCTTGCGCAATTGGAAGCACAATTTTCCGACTACACCATGGGGACGTAAAGGAGAAGCAATGCAGCAATTTTACCCAAAGCGGTGCGCGTTCGAGATCCATGAAGTCCGGCGCGTCCCGATCAGTCAAAGTGACGCCGTGCGACAACGGATTGTAGTGAGTAGTGAGCACGGGCGGCTCTTTCCACAGGCGCTCAGTGAATATTTCGGGAAGCAACCGGACGTGGAGCGGCTTGACCTGGATGTCGAGCAGGTGAACGGCGGAGAACACGTGACGGTTGTGGTGCATTCCCATGTCGCGCCGCATACCTGGACGCTATCTGCGACGGAACTGGACAGGCAGCGCACCAACCACTTCGATACGGGTTTTGATCACTGTGGCATGGCGCAAGCGGCGGTCGCATCCTGGCACGCACATTGTCAGAAGCATACAGATGGGGTATAATTGAAGGAAGAATATGAGGAGGTGGTAGCAGTGCAACTCACCAATGAAGTGACTTCAATTTCTCCTTTTCTCGGTCCCCAGCACAGCAATCCGACGCTGCTGTCATCTCCTCATGTCTCTTGTCTTGATGTATTTGCACATATCAGTAAAGGATAGTTCTATGTCAGCAAAACATGTGAGTGCTGTTCCCGCCGAACCTGAGCAGGGGACAGAAACCGCGCCACAGGAAAGTGTACCCGATGGAGTCAACGTCCTTGCAAGCCTGCTTGAAGAAGTGAAGGCGCTACGGGCTGATGTCGAGGCGCTCAAAAGCATGGCGCACAATCAACACAGCATCGACCCCGAAGTGATCGATTCCATTGCAAAGGTGGCCGTCGGGCAGATGACGAGCCATTTACAGACCGTCTTGGAGATGGGGAATACCCTCTTAAAGAAGTAATACAGCACGTTCGGTCATCGTGTGGATACGTGGTAGGGAGGCGGCATGCCGAGCAACTTTGGGACAACCCCCACAAGCACAACAACACTTTTAAATAACCAGTTTCCCGTGTCAGCAGGGTGGGTTCCCAACTCGAATGCAAGTGGAAACCTGACCTCAATTCAACTTGGCCCGGCCTCGACGGATAACAATGGCTACACCAGTGCCCCTATTGCAATCTACGTCGCTGATGGAAGCGACACCACCCTTGGCACTACAACCGACGCCTCAAGTGCCAATACCCTCATCGGCCTCACCAAAGCCATTAAAGCCAATACCGCCTCCGTCACGATAGGTACCCTTCCAAGCCTTCCCGCCGGGTCTGCCACCATTGGTGCGGTCAAACTCACCGATGGCACGATTACCGGCACCTTTGGGCAGCAGACGATGGCGAACTCCTTCCCGGTGGTGCTCGCCTCTAATCAATCTGCGCTTCCTGCCTCACAGAGTGGCACATGGAACCTCAACAATATTTCAGGGACGATCTCCCTCCCGACGGGTGCCTCGACCGATGCGACGGTTGCCAAACTGAACATCGCACAGGGTGCGACACTTGGCTCCAATACCGGTCCGATGGTGCAAGGTTCGGTCACTGCTTCCGCGCCAAGTTATACGACCGGACAAATTAGCCCGCTCTCCTTAACAGCAGCAGGGGCGCTTCGAGTTGATGCATCAGCTACCACCCAACCCGTTTCTGGCACCTTCTGGCAAGCCACCCAACCGATTTCAGCCGCGTCACTTCCTCTTCCGACCGGCGCCGCCACAGCAGCCAAGCAACCGGCATTAGGTACAGCAGGCGCTGCCTCGTCGGATGTCCTCACCGTCCAGGGTATCGCCTCCATGACCGCCTTGAAGGTGGATGGGTCAGGAGTGACCCAACCCATATCAGGAACGATTACCGCCAATGCCGGGACAGGGACGTTTACGGTTGGACAGGCCACCGGCAGCAACTTGCATACGGTCGTTGACTCCGGCGCCATTACTGCAACCACGAACGCCGATACGACGATAGGGGGCACGACAGCACCCTCAAAGGGCCTCCTGATCATCGGCAAAACGAATGATGGCACACCACAGTATCAAGCCTTACCAGAGGGCGCAGGAGGGCGCTCAGTCATCGTCGAGGGCTATAGCGGCGGGACAGCCGTTCCGGTCTCAGGAACGTTCTGGCAGGCCACACAGCCCGTCTCAGGCACAGTCTCGATTACCGCCAATAGCAGCGTGAATGTCAATCAAATTGGGGGGAATGCGGTCGTCACCGGTGGGGCAAGTGGCCTCTTAGCCGTTGGGGGGCCGGTGGCATCGGGAAGTGCCAATGCGGATAACCCGCTCAAGATGGGCGGCGTCTTTAATACCACCCAACCCACAGTGACCACTGGACAGGTGGTGGACGCGCAGGCGACCGCACGTGGGGCGCTGATTGTGGCGACGGGCGTTGATGCCTTTGCGACAAGTGCGAGTCAATCCGGGACGTGGAACATCACCAACATCTCAGGCACGGTCTCACTGCCCACCGGGGCGGCAACCGCCGCAAAACAACCAGCGTTGGGAACAGCAGGATCAGCGTCAGCTGATGTGATCACGGTGCAAGGCATCGCCTCCATGACAGCGCTCAAAGTGGATGGAAGCGGTGTCACACAACCGGTAAGTGGGACGGTGACAGCAAACGCGGGAACCGGGACATTCACGAACCAGCAATCCAATGTCCAGACTGACTACGATACCGGCGCAGGCACGCAGAATATGACGCTGTTCGGCATGGCGCTTCCTGCAAGTGGTGGAGCCGTTGCTGGTGGGACATCATCCAATCCTCTTCGCATCGACCCAACGGGAACGACCACCCAACCGATTTCAGGGACCGTCACAGCCAATGCCGGGACAGGGACGTTTACTATCCAAAGCAACGCCAGCGTGAACGTCAATCAGGTGGCAGGCGCTGCCGTTTCGACTGCCGCAAGTGGAGTGCAACTGGTTGGCGTGGCTGATGGAGCAGGTAACAAGCTCACCAGCAATAGCACCACGACTACTTCCAAGTTTGGCCTGGATACCAATCTCCTCTCTATCCTCGGTACCGCGCCAACAACTGCAGGTAAGCTGGATGTCAAGGGCGCTGATGGCGATGTCTTTGTCCGACAGGCGACGGCTTCCAACCTCAATGTGCAGGCCGTGGGCAACGTCGCTTCGGGCGCCTCCGATAGTGGCAATCCGCTCAAGGTTGGTGGGGTGTACAACTCCTCTGCCATCACACTCACGAACGGACAGCGTGGCGACCTCCAACTCGACGCCAACGGCTATCTTGAGGTGAACATCAAGGCGGGCGCCGGTTCCGGTGGCTTCAGCGCAACCGACGAGGCGGCATGGACGGCAGGCACCTCTTCTGTGGAGCCAGTAGGCGGTGTCTACAATGACTCTGCTACTGCACTGACAGCAGGACAAGAGGGCACCTTCCGCGCAACAGCGAATCGAGCCTTGCATGTCAATTTGCGTGATGCCTCTGCGAATCAGTTGCTTGGCAGCAAAACGAGCGCCAATTCTTTGCCTGTGGTCATTGCTTCCGATCAAGGTGCCGTGCCGGTCTCAGGGACGTTCTGGCAAGCGACCCAACCCGTCAGTGGGACAGTTACCGCTAATCAAGGCGGCTCGAACTGGTCGATCAATGTTGCGCAGGTCGCGGGCGGCACGGCATCCAATGCCGGACAAACCGGCGCCCTGCAAGTTGGTGGCGCGGTGGCGACCAATACCGTTGTCTCCAGTGCAACCTATCCCCTGTTGATAGCAGGCTCCGATTACGGCGGCACCCCCAAAGTCCAGAGCCTCAAGGTGGATAGCTCTG
>Ga0209810_1001965_pt1 | contig 27051 bp, 23 predicted proteins | sample Coa_R1_7_FD_187159 | JGI IMG/M metagenome (GOLD analysis project Ga0209810, IMG submission 187159) | Surface soil microbial communities from Centralia Pennsylvania, which are recovering from an underground coalmine fire - Coalmine... | ecosystem: Environmental > Terrestrial > Soil > Unclassified... | reverse complement strand
GAGCTTCAGAAGTGGACTGTGGAGGAGCCGCTCGCCGAGGTCGGCCTCGAGGCGACGGTCGAGACGGAGCCCGCGCCGGAAACGCCTGCCGCGCCCGCGTCCTGAACCGCGAGCGGCGTACCATCCGGGCGTGAGCTCGTTCCCGGTCACCCGGCTCCGGCGCTTCCGGCGCACGGCTCCGCTGCGTGGGCTCGTGCGCGAGACCCGGCTCTCGCTCGACCAGTTCGTCATGCCGCTCTTCGTCGCACCCGAGCCGCTCGCGAACGAGGAGCTGCCGGGAATGGCGCGCTTCGGCCTCGACGAGCTGCTGCGGGAAGTGGACTCGCTCGCCGCTTCGGGCGTCCGCTCCCTGCTCCTCTTCGGCGTCCCCGCGGAGAAGGACGAGGAGGCAACGGGCGCCTGGGAGGACGACGGCATCGTCCAGCAGGCGTTGCGCGCGCTGCGGCCGCGCTTCCCGGACCTCGTGCTGCTCACGGACGTCTGCCTCTGCGAGTACACGTCCCACGGCCACTGCGGCATCGTCGTCGACGGTGACGTCGACAACGACCGGAGCCTCGAGCTGCTCGCGCGGACGGCGGTGAGCCATGCGGAGGCAGGAGCCGACGTGGTCGCGCCGAGCGACATGATGGACGGCCGGGTGGGCGCGATCCGCGAGGCGCTCGACGACCACGGCCTCGAGTCGACTCCGATCCTCGCCTACTCCGCGAAGTACGCCTCCGCCTTCTACGGCCCCTTCCGCGAGGCCGCCGACAGCGCGCCGGCCTTCGGCGACCGGCGCGGCTACCAGATGGATCCGGCCAACGTCCGCGAGGCGCTGCGGGAGTGCAAGATCGATCTCGCCGAGGGTGCGGACGCGATCATGATCAAGCCGGCGCTGCCGTACCTCGACGTGATTCGCGCGGCCCGGGAGACGTTCCAGGCGCCGCTCGCGGCGTACAACGTGTCCGGCGAGTACGCGATGGTCAAGGCGGCCGCCCGCGCGGGCTGGCTCGACGAGCGCACGGCGGCGCTCGAGTCGCTGACGGCGATCAAGCGCGCCGGCGCCGACCTGATCGTCAGCTACTGGACGAAGGACCTCGCGGCTTGGCTCTGACGGCGCGGTCGGCGCTCTACCGCCGCGCGCTCGAGCTCATCCCCGGCGGCGTGAACTCGCCGGTGCGGGCCATGCGGGCGGTCGGGCTCGACGAGCCGCTCTTCGTCCGCAGCGGCGAGGGGGCGTACGTCGAGACGGAGGACGGAAGCCGGCTGCTCGACTGGGTCATGTCTTGGGGGCCGCTCCTCTTCGGCCACGCCGATCTCGCGACGGTGGAGGCCGTCCGCGATGCGGCGACCCGAGGCACGAGCTTCGGTGCGGCGACGGAGGCCGAGGTCGAGCTCGCCACGGAGATCGTCGACGCGCTGCCTTCGGTGGAGAAGGTGAGGCTCGTCTCGTCGGGGACGGAGGCCGCGATGAGCGCGCTGCGGCTTGCGCGCGCGTTCACGAAACGCGACCGGATCCTCAAGACCGCGGGCGGCTACCACGGTCACGCCGACGTGCTGCTCGCGAGTTCGGGCTCGGGCCTCGCGACGCTCGGAATCCCCGCCTCCCCCGGCGTGCCGACCGGAGCAGCCGCCGACACGATCGTCGTCCCCTACAACGACCTCGACGCCGCCGCCCAGGCAGTCATGCGTCACGGCGAAGGGCTCGCCGCGATCATCGTCGAGCCGGTCGCGGCGAACATGGGCGTCGTACCGCCCGAGCCCGGCTATCTCGAGACGCTGCGCCGGCTCTGCGACGTCTCGGGCGCGCTGCTCGTCTTCGACGAGGTGATCACCGGCTTCCGCGTCGCCCGCGGCGGCGCCCAGGAACGGTACGGCGTCCTGCCGGACCTGACCGTGCTCGGGAAGATCGTCGGGGGCGGGCTGCCCCTCGCCGCCTTCGGCGGGCGCGCGGAGGTGATGGATTTGCTCGCTCCGAGCGGCCCCGTCTACCAGGCGGGCACGCTGGCGGGGAATCCGCTCGCGACGGCCGCGGGCCTCTCGGTCCTGCGGCGGCTGCGCGACGGGGCGGTCTACGACGAGCTGGAGGACCGGGCCGCGCTTCTCGAGCAGGGCCTCGCCCCGTTCGGCCGCGTGCAGCGCGTCGGCGCCTTGCTCACGCTCTTCATGACGGACGGGCCCGTGCGGAACTTCGACGACGCGCAAGGCTCCGACACGGAGCGCTACGCCGCGCTCTTCCGGCACCTGCTCGAGCAGGGTGTCTACGTTCCGCCTTCGCAGTTCGAGGCGCTCTTCCCCTCCACCGCCCACGGTGAGGAGGAGATAGAGCGCACGGTCGCCGCGGTGGGGAGCTTTGGTCACTGACCTCTGGGAGACCATGGCCGTCGACGCGGCGGCCGAGAGCACCCTCTGGGCCGACTGCCTGCTGCCGGAGGCAGACCGCGAAAGCACGCCCGTCTTCTCGCCGCTCGGCGCGGCCCGGTATGCGTTGGGCCTGGAGACGATCTACGAGGGCTACCTCGTCCACTACGGCCGGCCGCGTCTCTTCGCACCGCCGGACGACGACACGGCGCTCTTGCTCGGCGACTACCTCTACGCGCACGGAGTGGCGCGGATCTCGGCGCTGCACGAGGTCGCGGCCGTCGCCGACCTCGCGGAGCTCATCTCGCTCTGCAGCCAGGTGCGGGCCGAGGAGACGGACGGCGACGGGCCGCTCTGGGCGGCGACGGCGGCGCTGCTCGGCCGCGGCATGCTCGAGCAGGCGCGGACGGCACTGCGGCTCCACTCGGAGCCCGCGCCGCTCGAAGCGGCGGCGCGGGCCGCGGCCGGCGACGAGGCGGTCGACGCGGCGCTGGCAGGTCACGCGACCCGTCGGGCTTGAACGCAACGCCCGCGTCCGCCAACCTCTGGGCATGACGACCGCTGTCCGCGAAGAGCGGAAGGTGCTGACGGCTGTCTTCGCCGACGTCGTCGGCTCGACGGCGCTCGCGGAGTTGCTCGACCCGGAGGACGTGAAGCTCGTCGTCGGGGAGGCTGTAGCGCGGATCGTCGGCGAGGTCGAGGCTCTCGGCGGGCACGTCAAGGATCTCGCCGGCGACGGCGTCCTCGCGTTCTTCGGTGCGCCGACGACGCGGGAGGACGACGCCGAGCGGGCGGTTCGCTGCGCGCTCCGCATCGTCTCCGAGATGGAGGAGTACGCCCGTGAGGTTCGGCGCGGATGGGGTGCCGAGGGCTTCGGCGTACGCGTCGGGGCTGCCACCGGGGCCGTCGTTGTCGGGGAGGTCGGCGCGGGCTCGCGCGTCGAGTACGCAGCCTTCGGCGACACGGTGAACGTCGCGGCACGTCTGCAGTCGGCCGCGGCACCCGGCTCCGTGCTGGTGGACGATGCAACCCACCGCGGGGTCGAAGGCCTCTTTGAGTGGGGCGATCCGCAGGAGCTCGACCTGAAGGGCAAGGCGGAGCCGGTCGCGGCGTGGCCCGTGGTCGGCGTGGCCGCAGCCGGGCGGGCGCGAGGCCTGCCGGGCGTCGAGACCCGGCTCGTCGGTCGCTCGCGCGAGCTCGGCCTGGGCCGCGAGGCCCTCGAGGCACTGCGCGCGGGGCGCGGCGGCGTCCTCGTCGTCGCCGGCGACGCCGGAATCGGCAAGACCCGCCTGCTCACCGAGCTGCGCGAGCTCGCGGAAGGCGACGGGAGCTGCTGGCTCGAGGGCCGCTGCGTGTCGTACGGTGAATCGCTGCCGTACTGGCCCTTCCGAGATCTCCTTCGCGGCGAGTGGATCGGCGCGGGGGCGGAGGATCCGGAGCTCCGCGTCCGCGTCGGATTGCGCCGCAGGCTCGAGCAGCTCTTCGACACCAGAGCCGATGAGCTCTATCCGTATCTCGGCGGGTTGCTCGAGCTGGCGCTCGAGCACGACGCGGCCGCGCGCACGTCGCAGCTCTCGCCCGAGGCGCTGCAGTGGAGGACGTTCGAAGTCGTCGGCCAGCTCTTCGCGCGGCTCGCGGAATCCGCGCCGCTCGTGCTCGCGCTCGAGGATCTCCATTGGGCGGACCCGACGTCGGTTCTGCTCCTCGAGCAGCTCCTCTCGCTCGCCGAGTCGGCGCCGGTGCTACTCGTCCTCACCCTTCGCCCGGAACGCGACCATCCTTCGTGGGCGCTCCGCGAGCATGCGAGCCGCGAGTTTCCGCACCTGCTGCGCGAGATCGACCTCGGTCCCCTCGGGGACGCGGACGGTGAGCTGCTTGCGGCGCTCGTCGCCCCGGCGACCCTGCCGGCCGAGCTCGAGCGGCGGCTCCTCGATGCGGCCGATGGGAACCCGTTCTTCCTCGAGGAGCTCGTCCGCTCGCTGGCGGACGTGGGCGCGCTCGTCCGCGCCGGCGGAGGCTGGCGCTTCGACCATGCGGTCGAGGTAGAGGTGCCGCCGACGGTGGAGAAGGCGATCCTCGCCCGGCTTGACCGGCTGTCGGAGCCTGCTCGTGACCTCGTCACCGCCGCGTCTTCGCTCGGCCGCACCTTCGCGTTGCCGCTGCTGGAAGGGGTGCTCGGCGACGTCCCCGGCAACTCGCTCCACGAGTTGCAGCGGCTCGGCCTTCTCCGCCAGAGCCGCCGCTGGCCGCAGCCGGAGTATCGCTTCCGGCACGCGCTGATCCAGGAGACCGCCTACCGAACCCTCCTCACCGAGCAACGCAAGAAGCTGCACCGCCGCGCGGCCGCGTGGCTCGAGGAGCGGTACGCCGAGCGGGATGCCGAGGTGCTGGGCCTGCTTGCGTACCACTGGTTGCATGCGGAGGACGAGGAGAAGGCGGCGGACTATCTCCTTCGGGCCGGCGACAAGGCGCGTCTCGAATACGCGCTCGACGAGGCGATCGAGCACTACCGCGACCTGCTCCCACTCCTCGAACGCCGGGGCGAGCGGCAGGAGATCGCGCTCGTGCTCTTCAAGCTCGCTCTGGCGCTGCACACGTCGCTCCGTTTCGCCGAGGCGAACCAGGCGTACCAGCGCGCGTTCGAGCACTGGACGCCGCCCGAGCCGCGTGTGCCCACCGAGCGGCTGCGCCTGGCCACGAGCTTCCTGCCGAACGATCTCGACCCAAAGAGCGCGATCGCCTGGCCGAACATCCAGGCGTGCATGCAGCTCTTCGACCGTCTCGTCGAGGCGTGGCCGGGGCGGACCATCGTTCCTTCCCTCGCCGAACGCTGGGAGATCTCGGACGACGGGCTTCGCTACGTCTTCCACCTTCGGCAAGGGCTGACGTGGTCCGACGGCGCGCCGCTCACCGCCCACGACGTCGAGTTCGGCATCAAGCGTGTCCTCGACCCCCAGAGCCCCGGCTCCTCCGTTGCCATCTACTTCGCGCTCGAGAACGGGGAGGACACGTACCTCGGTCGCAACGCCGACTGGGACGCGGTCGGCGTGCGTGCGCTCGACGACCACACGGTGGAGTTCAGGCTCAGCGCGCCGGCGCCCTACTTCATGAGCGTCATGAACCGGCCCGACGGCGGGCCGCAACCGCGACACGCGATCGACGGCGTCGCCGACGCGCGCGTCGTCAGCGGCGCGTTCGAGGTCGTCGAGCGGACGGACGACCGGCTCGTCTTGCGACGGCGCTCCGAGCGACCTGGTGACGTCGCCGAGGTCGAGTTCAACCGCGCGGAGTTGACCGAGGCTTTACCCGCGTATGAGCGCGGAGAGCTCGACATGGTTCTCGTGCGCTACACGCCCCGCCTCGCCGACTTGATGCCGGGCGCGGTCCATCCGGACGTCTCGATCGGGGACGCCGCGTGGTCGGGGTACATCCGCTTCGACCACACGGATCCGGTCACCGGGAATCTCGACTTCCGGCGCGCGCTAGCGCACGCCACCGACCGAGAAGCGCTCGCCGCCGCCTGCCCGGCGAACGTCGTCGTCGCGGCGGGAGGAGCCGTACCGCCCGCCCTCCAGGGTCATACGCCGGACATCGCGCTCCGCTTCGACCCCGATCTTGCTCGCGAATGCCTCGAACGCTCCGGGTACACCGGCCCGATCGAACTGACCGGTCTTGCCTACTGGGACGAGATCCTGAAGGCCATCGCGTCCTCCTGGGAGCATGCTCTGGGGCGAGCCGTGACAGTGGCGCCGCAAGAGGGCTCGGTGCATCTCGCGCATCGCTCGGCGGCGGCCGGGGGGCCGGCAGAAGGCCGGATTCGGATCACGGGCTGGCTCCCGGGCTATCCCGATCCGGAGTACTACCTCCGCCTCCTGTTCCAGTCCACGAGCCGGACGAACGAGGGCGGCTTCGCCGATCCCGTCTTCGACGAGCTGATCGAGTCGGCGCGGCAGGAGCGGTCGGACCGCGGCCGCCTCGAGCGGTTCCACGAGGCCGACCGCTACGCCGTGGCCGAGCGAGTCGCGGTCATTCCGCTCGTCTACGGGCGGAGCACGGCGTTCGTGCGGCCGTACGTGCACGGCTGGTGGGAGTTCGGGAAGAGCTCCGCGAACTTCGCCGACCTCGTCGTCGAGCGACCGACCGACTGAGATAGGCTCCGGTCGTGCTCGCCGCGGTTCTCCACCTGCTGTTCGCCGAGGAGACGGCCGCAGAGGAGGGGCGCAAGGTCGTCCTCCTGATGCTGGCCACCGGCGGCGTCTTCGTCCTGGTGATCGCGCTGGGCGAGCTCTCTCACTGGGCCGCGAAGCAGCGCCGGCGCCGCCAGGACGGCTAGACCCTCTCCGCCGTAGACTCGTGGCGTGCGCGAGCTGCCGCGCGGGACCGTCACCTTTCTCTTTACGGACATCGAGGGGTCGACGCGGCTCTTGCAGGAGCTCGGGGCGGAGGAGTACGGGAACGTGCTCGCCGAGCACCGGCGCATCCTGCGGGACGCATTCGAGCGGCACGGGGGCGTCGAGGTGGACACGCAGGGGGACGCGTTCTTTGTCGCCTTCCCGACCGGTCCCGGTGCTCTGGAGGCTGCACGGGAGGCCCAGGGGGAGCTCGACCTGCCGGTGCGGATGGGCCTGCATACCGGCACGTCGCTGCTGACGGAGGAGGGGTACGTCGGGGCCGATGTCCACCGCGCGGCGCGGATCGCGGCCGCAGGGCACGGACGGCAGGTGTTGATCTCGGCGGCGACGGCGGCCTTGATCGACGCCGATGAGCTTCGTGACCTCGGCGAGCACCGGCTCAAGGACCTGAGCGCGCCGGAGCGGATCTTCCAGCTCGGCGTCGGCGAGTTTCCGCCGCTGAGGACGCTCTACCGGACGAACCTTCCGATCCCGGCGACGCCGTTTCTCGGCCGCGAGCAGGAGTTGGCGGACGTCGTGCAGCAGCTTGCCCGCGATGACGTGCGCTTGCTCACGCTCACCGGCGCCGGCGGATCCGGGAAGACGCGGCTCGCGCTGCAGGCGGCCGCAGAGGCGGCGGAGGCGTATCCAGACGGTGTCTGGTGGGTGCCGCTGGCAGCCCTCGTAGATCCGGCGGACGTCGGCCCCGCGGCGGCCCGGGCGCTCGGCGGCGGCGGTTCGCTGCCCGAGCTCGTCGGTGGAAGACGGCTGCTGCTCATCTTCGACAACTTCGAGCACGTCGTCGAGGCAGCGCCGGACGTGGCAGCGGTGCTCACGGAATGCGCACGCGCCGACGTGCTCGTCACGAGCCGCGAGCGGCTGAGGGTGCAGGGCGAGCACGTCTATCCCGTGCCGGTGCTCGAACGCGCAGCGTCGGTCGAGCTCTTCCTCGCTCGCGCGCGTGCTGCGCAGCCCGGTTTCGAGCCGGACGAGCATCTCGACGAGCTGTGCGCTCGGCTCGACGACCTGCCGCTCGCGCTCGAGCTCGCCGCCGCGCGGGCGTCGCTCCTCTCGACCGAGCAGCTGCTCGAGCGCCTGGGCAACCGGCTCGATCTCCTGCGTGGCGGCCGGGACGCCGAGACGCGGCAGCAGACGCTGCGGGCGACGATCGAGTGGTCGTACGAGCTGCTCGAGCCCGACGAGAAGGCGCTGCTCGCCCGCCTCTCGGTCTTCCGCGGGGGCTGGGCGCTCGAGGCCGCGGAGGAGATCGCCCAAGCGGACCTCGAGCTCATGCAGTCCCTCGTCGACAAGAGCCTCGTCCGCCGCTGGGGGCCGGATCGCTCCGGGATGCTGGAGACGATCCGCGAGTTCGCCGCCGAGCGTCTCTTTGCTGCCAGAGGAGAGGAGGAGAGCCGCCGGCGGCACGCCGAGTACTTTCTCGCCCTAGCCGAGTCGGCCAATCTCGGGCTGGACTCGATCGGCCGAGGCCCCCAGCGCCACGACCTGGTCATGCCCGACGCCGACAACGTACGGGCGGCGATCGAATGGGCGACGACGGCGGATCCCGTGCTCGGTCTGCGAATTGCGATCGCCGTCGAGAACATGTGGATCCTCGACGACCCGACCGAAGGCATCCGCCGTCTCAGGCCCCTGCTGGACGCCGCGGGCGATGCCGACCCGGTCCTGCTCGCGCGCGGGTGGCGCGACTACGGCGGCGCGCTCGACATGACGGGAGACCTCGACGGAGGCGAGCGGGCGTACCTTCGCAGTCGGGAGCTCTTCGTGGAGGCGGGCGACGAGCGCGGCATCGCCGAGGCCGACTTCCGGCTCGGGGTAGTCGCCACTCTGCGCAACCAGGTCGACGAGGCCCGTCGCCTGTTCGAGCAGGCTCTCGCCGTTTTCCGCTCGCTCGGCGACGAGGTGGGGGAGGCCCAGGTCGTCGGGAACATCGGAGGACTGCTGCTCGAGAGCGGTGAGACGGAAAGAGGCCGTGAGCTGATGCAGGCGAGCCTCGCGCTCGGGCGCAAGGTGGGATGGACGTGGTGGGAGGCGGTGACGCTTGGGAATCTCGCGGAGGCGGCCCGCGCGGCGGGCGACCACGACGAGGAGGTTCGCCTCCTGCGCGAGGGGCTCGAGGTCGGGTTGAGGATCGGGGATCGCCGGCATGTCGTCTTCACCCTCGCAGCGCTCGCGAGGGCGGCGGCCGAGCAAGGCGACGTGGAACGGGCTACCGCGCTCTGGTCGGCGGTCGAGGCCGAGGAGCAGAAGGGCCCGATGGGTCGGTGGCAGCACCATCGGGCGGAGTACGCGGCCTCGATCCCCTCCGAGCCGCGCCCGGAGCGCGCTCTCACGCTCGACGACGCCGTTGCGTACGCGCTCGGACCATAGACTCGCGCCGTGTCCGCGAAGGATCTCCGCGACTGGATCGCGCTGCTCGAGCGCGAGGGCGAGCTCGTCCGGGTCGCGGCCGAGGTCGATCCGGACCTCGAGATCACCGAGATCGTCGACCGGACCGTGAAGGCGGGCGGGCCCGCGCTCCTGTTCGAGAAGCCGAAGGGCTCCGAGCATCCGCTCCTGATCAACCAGTTCGGGACCGAGCGGCGAATGTGCCTCGCCTTCGGCGTCCAGCGGCTCGACGATGTCGCCAGACGCGTCGCCGACGTGCTCGAGATGCAGCCGCCGAGCGGGCTGATGGAGAAGGTGCGCGGCCTGCAGAAGCTCAAGTCGATCGCCGACTCGCGCCCGCGGACGGTGGGCAAGGGCGTCTGCCAGGAGATCGTGCTGCGCGGCGAGGACGTGAACCTCGGCCTGCTGCCGATCCAGCGTTGCTGGCCGGGCGACCCGGCGCCGTTCATCACGCTCCCGGCCGTGATCACCCACGACCCGCACACCGGCGGCCGCAACGTCGGCATGTACCGCATGCAGGTGATCGACGAGAGGACGACGTTCATGCACTGGCAGATCCACAAGGACGGCCGTGCCGACTACCTCGCGACCGACGGGCGGATCGAGGTCGCCGTCGCGCTCGGCCTCGACCCGATCACCGCGTACTCCGCGAGCGCGCCACTGCCGAAGCACGTCGACGAGCTGATGCTCGCGGGCTTCCTCCGCGGCGACCCGGTCGAGCTCGTCAAGGGCGTCTCGGTCGGCGTCGACGTGCCCGCCCGTGCCGAGATCGTGCTCGAGGGCTACATCGAGAAGGACGAAGTGGGGGACGAGGGCCCCTTCGGCGACCACACGGGCTACTACACGGCGGCCGAGCCGTTCCCGGTCTTCCACGTCACGGCCATGACGATGCGGCGCGACGCGATCTACCCCTCGATCGTGGTGGGCAAGCCGCCGCAGGAGGACGCGTGGCTCGGCAAGGCGACCGAGCGGATCTTCCTGCCCGCCGTGCGCGCGACCGTGCCCGAGATCGTCGACTACGACCTGCCCGTCGCCGGTGCATTCCACAACTGCTGCATCGTCTCGATCCGCAAGCAGTTCCCCGGCCATGCGCGCAAGGTCATGTCCGCGATCTGGGGGCTCGGGATGCTGAGCCTCACGAAGTGCATCGTCGTCGTCGATGCGCACGTCGACGTCCACGACTACGCCGAAGTGCTGTTCTATGCCGGCGCGAACGTCGACCCGAAGCGCGACGTCGTGGTCGGCGAGGGGCCGCTCGACCACCTCGACCACGCACCCGAGAGGCAGTTCGTCGGAGGCAAGCTCGGCATCGACGCGACCGCGAAATGGCCGGAGGAAGGAGCGCGACCCTGGCCGGAGGAGATCGAGATGAGCGAGGAGATCAGGGCGCTCGTCGATCGCCGCTGGAACGACTACGGGCTCGGCTAGTTCTCCCTCCGCAGGCCTGTCCTTTGCGATAAGACTTCGACTTGGTGGAGCCCGAGCAGCCGAGTCCCGACACCGAGCAGGAGTCGCTCCACGAGGAGGCGCATCTGCCGCCGCCGACGTTCTGGCCGATCGGCTTCGCGATCGGCATCGTCGTCGTTCTCGTCGGGCTCGTGATCAATCCGGAGCTGATCTCGTCGATCGGCGCGGTGATCGCGATCGTCTTCGGCTTCCTCTGGGCGCGCGACGCGACCGCCGAGCTGCGTGGGCAGACGCTCGTCGTCGAGCCCGAGCGGCGTCAGCTGAAGGAGGCGGGCGAGGGGATGACGGCACCGCCCGCCGACCAGCAGGGCGTGGCCCTGCCGCGGGTCGACCCCGCGACGGTCACGCGCAGCCGCTTCCTCGAGGGGGCGACGCTCGGCCTCGGCGGGGTGATCGGCGGCCTGATCACCGTCCCCGTCGCCGGCTTCGCGCTCCTGCCGTCCTTCCTCGACCAGAAGCAGCACAAAGTCGACCTGGGCCCGCTCTCGAACTTCCCCCTGAGCCAGTGGTTCGTGACCACCTTCGTGGTCGATCCCGCCGAAGGCGAGGTCAGCCGGCGGACGGCGTTCATCCGCAACAACGGCAACGTCGCCGACCCGAAGACGAAGAAGCAGGTGCCGAGCTTCACCATCATCTCCAACCACTGCGCGCACCTCGGCTGCCCCGTGCAGGCCAACGGTCCCACCGGGGCGATCCTCGGCCAGAAGACCATCCACGAGCGCACGGCGAACGGGCCCGTAACGCTGGATCCGGTCGTCCCCGCCGGCTACGGGTGCCCGTGTCACGGCGGCCAGTACGACACCGAGGGCAACCGCACCGCCGGGCCGCCCGTGCGCGCGCTCGACCGCTACTCGTTCGAGATCGACAAGGGCCGCCTGATCCTCCTCAGCACGTACTCCGTCTCGCATGTCGTCGGCACGGGCGCGCAGGCCAAGATCTACCGGTACAAGGAGGCCGGGCCGGGCGAGCACGTCGACGGGCCGGAGCAGTGGTTCTATCCCCTCCAGCCGCCTCATCACTGATGGCCGTGAGACGGAAGCCGACGAGGGCCGAGATCCGCCGCCAGCGGATGGAGGAGCTCATCAACTTCCCGCTCGACTGGCTCGAAGAGCGCTCGGGCCTGATCGGCGGCGTGCGCTACTTCCTCTTCCGCAACGTCCCCTCGGACATCAACTGGATGCAGACGCTCGGCTCGGCCGCGCTGACCGCGTTCCTCGTGCAGGCGATCACGGGCGTGATCCTCGCGATGTACTACGTGCCGTCGGCGGCGACCGATCCCCACACCGGGAAGCCCGTGGCCTGGGAGTCGATCGTCAACATCAGCGACAACCTGTTCATGGGCTGGCTCGTGCGCGGCATGCACCGCTGGGGCGCGAGCGTCTTCATCATCCTCATGTTCCTGCACATGGGCCGCGTCTTCCTCTTCGGCGCCTACAAGTATCCGCGCGAGCTGAACTGGATCATCGGCGTCCTCATCCTCGTGATGGGGATGATGGAGGGCTTCACGGGCTACCTCCTGCCCTGGGACCAGACGGCGTACTGGGCGACGGTGGTCGGGATCAACTTGAACGGGACGGCGCCCTTCTTGGGCCCCTGGTTAGCCCAGTTCCTACGCGGGGGCCAGGAGATCAGCGGGGAGACGCTGACGCGCTTCTACTCCCTCCACATGCTCCTCATACCGGGCGCGATCATCGCGCTGATCGGCCTGCACCTCTACCTCGTGATCCGCCTCGGGGTCACTTCCCCGCCGTGGTCGAAGGAGGCTGCCGGAATGGAGCCGGACGAGGAGGAGCCGGCGCGGCTGCGGCCGGGCCTGACGCGGCCGGTTCCGCGGCCCGCGGGCGCCAGCGCGATGCAGGCCGAGCCGGGAGGGCGCGAGTAGTGGCTGCGGTTCCCAAGGAGAAGCCCTCCCGCGTGGACGAGGCCCGGGCCGAGTTCGCCCGCTACAAGGCCGACGTCAAGGCGCGCGGGAAGCCCTTCTACCCGTACGCGATGTTCCACGACACGATCATGAGCGTCTTCGTCGTGACCGTGATCGTCTTGCTCGCGGCGATCTGGAAGTGGTCGTCGTGGGGCCCCGGACACGACCCGACGCACAAGGGCCTGCTCGGGCCGACGGTCGACCCGCCCGCCGATCCGGGCACGACGAGCTTCGTGCCGCGGCCGGACTGGTACTTCTACTTCCTCTTCTATCTGCTCCGGATCTTCAAGTGGCCGGAATCGGTCTTCCTCGGCACCGTCGGCGTGCCGACGATCGCGCTCGTCCTGCTCATCATGCTGCCGTTCCTCGACCGCCGCCGCGCGCGCCGTCCGTCGGCACGTCCCGTGGCGATGGTCGCCGCGGTCCTGACGATCATCTCGATGGGCGTCCTCACCTGGAAGGGCGCCACGGCGCAGGAGGCGCTCGCGTCTGAGGTCGTCCAGCAAGTGCCGCACCTGATTCAGGTCGAGCACCTCCCGCCGGCCGCGCAACCCGGCGTGAAGCTCTTCGCCACCGCGGGCTGTACCGCCTGCCACACCTACGCAGGTGTGGGCGGCTCGAACCTCGGCGCCCCGGACCTGACCGCGATCGGCACGCGTCATCTCGGCATCGCCACGCAGATCAAGCACCTCCAGAACCCGTCGAGCGTCACCCCCGGCTCGCCGATGCCTTCCTTCGCGTCGCTCGGTCCCCAGCGGTTGCACCAGCTCGCCGTCTTCCTGGAAGCCTCGAAGGGCACGCACTAACCCGCCGCCAGCAGCGAGAATCCCTGGGAATGCACGTATTCCTCGGGATCACCGGCGCCTCCGGCGCGCCGTACGCCGCCCGTCTGCTCGAGGGGCTCGCCGCGGCCGACTGCGAGATCGGCGTCTGCGCTTCCCGCGCCGGCATCGAGGTGCTCGCCACCGAGCTCTTCGGCGACCCGACGCTCCCGCGCGACGAGACCCTCGCGCGGCTCCTCGAGCACGCGGACGGCGCGGGGCGCGTCTACGACCCGGAGGACTGGAGCGCGCCGTATGCCTCGGGCTCGGCGAAGGTCGACGCGTACGTGATCTGTCCGTGCTCGATGGGGACGCTGGGAACCCTTGCCTCCGGCGCGATGTCGAATCTCGTCCACCGCGCCGCCTCGGTCGCGCTGAAGGAGGAGCGACGGCTCGTGCTCATGCCGCGCGAGACACCGCTCTCGGCGATCCACCTCCGCAACATGCTCACGCTCCGCGAGGCGGGAGCCACGATCCTCTTCCTCGCGCCCGGCTTCTACCACGGCGCCGAGACCGTCGAGAACCTCGTTGACTTCGTCGTTGCACGCGCCCTCGACCTGCTCGGGCTCGACCACGCACTGACCCCGCGCTGGGGACAGACGTGACGATCGAGTCGGGCCGTTTGCCGGCCGAGGGAGTGCAGCGGATGTTCGACCGCATCGCGCCGGTGTACGACGCGATGAACCGTGTCATGACGGCCGGGCTCGACCAGCGCTGGCGGCGGGCGACGGTGCGGGAGGCCGTGCGGGCGGGCGACCGTGTGCTCGACGCGTGCTGCGGCACAGGAGACCTCGCCGTCGCCGCGCGCAAGGCCGGCGCGGGCGGCGTGGTGGGCATCGACTTCTCCGAGCGCATGCTCGAGCGCGCCCGCCGCAAGGCTCCCGACCTCGAGTGGCTTCAGGCCGACGTGCTGGCGCTCCCGTTCGAGGACGCGAGCTTCGACTCGGCCGTGGTGGGCTTCGGCGTCCGCAACGTCGAGGATCTCGAGGCGGGGATCCGTGAGCTGCGCCGCGTGCTCCGGCCCGGCGGCCGGCTCGGGATCCTCGAGATCACAACGCCGCGCGGGCCGCTCGCGCCGTTCTACAAGCTCTGGTTCGACCGCATCGTGCCGCTGCTCGGCCGCCTGCTCCCCGGCGGCTCCGCGTACACGTACCTGCCCGCGAGCGTCCGCCGCTTTCCCGGGCCGGAGGACCTCGCCGAGCTGCTGGGCGCGTATGGCTTCGGCGCGGTTCGGTTCCGGCGCTTCGCCGGGGGTATCGTGGCCCTGCACGTAGGGGAGGTGGCTTCGTAGCCACGCTCGCCGACATCAGGACGGTTCCGGGGCTCGACGGCTATCTCGACGCGCTCGAGGAGCGGCTCGCGCGGAGCGTCGCCACCCATCCGGGGCTCGTGGCCGCCGTCGGGAACGAGGCGCTCGCCGCGGGCGGGAAGCGGCTGCGCCCGGCGCTCGTCTTTCTCTCCACGCCGCCCGGCAGCGAGCCGTCACTCGCGGCCGGCGTCGCGGTCGAGTTGGTCCACATGGCGACCCTCGTCCACGACGACCTGATCGACCGCGCCCACTTCCGCCGCGGCAAGGCGGCGGCGTGGTCCGTTTACGGCCCCGCCGCCGCGCGCGCGACCGGCGACTACCTCTTCGCGCGCGCGTTCTCGGAGCTGACCGCGACGGGAGACGCCGCCGCGGTCGAGATCCTGGCCGACGCGACGCTCTGCCTCGCGCGCGGCGAGGCGCTGCAGCGGACGCAGACCCGCGACCCGAGCACCACGGTCGAGGCGTACCTCGAGCGCTGCGCGCTCAAGACCGGGAAGCTCTTCGAGGCCGCCTGCCGGCTCGGCGGCGGCTCCGGCGAGTACGGGCTCGCGCTTGGCATCGCCTTCCAGATCGCCGACGACGTGCTCGACTGCTCGGGGGCCACGATCGAGACGGGCAAGATCGCCGGCACCGACCTCCGCGACGGTACGCCGACGCTGCCGCTCCTGCTGGCGGCGCAGCAGGACGCTGTGGTGCGTGCCGCGCTCGCGGGCGGGCCGCTGGACGGCGCGCTCGTACGCGTGGCGGCGACCGGCGCCCTCGACGAGGCTCGGGAGGTGGCGCTCGACTACGCTAGACGGGCCAGAGCACGTCTCGACGGCGAGCTGCACAGAGACGAGCTCGAGGCTCTGACTCACGCAGTCGTCGACCGGGAAAGGTAGGCCTCGTGGCCGTTCTGGACACCCTCGACACGCTCGCCCCGATCCGGGAGAAGGTGCTCGCCGGCGAACGGCTCGACTTCGACGACGGCGTCGCGCTGATGGAGTCCGACGACCTGCTCGCGCTCGGCGAGCTCGCCGACCTGGCCCGCAGGCAGCGCATCGCGCGGCGGGAAGACCGCGGCGCCGACGGCGCCCCCCGGGTCGGCGACGAGGTCTACTTCGTCCAGAACATCAACCTGTACCAGACGAATGTCTGCCGGGTGAAGTGCAAGTTCTGCGCGTTCGCAAAGACGCGCAAGCAGGAGGACGCCTTCACGCTGACGGCCGACGAGTTCGTCGAGGACGCCGTCGCCCAGCACGAGCTCCACGGCTTCACCGAGATCCACACGGTCAACGGGGAGAACCCCCACGTGGACCTCGAGTACTACGCCGGCCTGCTCCGCAAGCTGAAGGAGGCGCTGCCCGACGTCCACCTCAAGTTCTACACGGCCTCCGAGATCCACCACATGTCGCGCCTCGAGGGCTGCTCGCACGAGGAAGTCCTGCGCACGCTCAGGGACGCGGGCCTCGACTCGATGCCGGGAGGCGGCGCCGAGATCTTCGCCGACCGGGTGCGCGCGCTGATCGCGCCCGGCAAGGAGCACCCCGACGAGTGGTTCGACGTACACAACACCGCGCACCGGCTCGGGATCACGACGCAGTGCACGATGCTCTACGGCCACGTCGAGACCTACGAGGAGAGGGTCGACCACCTGCTGCGGCTGCGCGAGCAGCAGGATCGCTCCGGCGGCTTCCTGTCCTTCATCCCGCTCGCCTTCCACCCCGAGAACACCGTCTTCGAGCGCCGCGGCTTTCGCTTCACGACCGGCGCCGACGACCTGAAGGTGATCGCCGTCTCGCGGCTCCTGCTCGACAACGTCCCGCACGTGAAGGCGTACTGGATCATGATGGGCCTCCCGCTCGCCCAGGTCGCGCTCCACTTCGGCGCCGACGACGTCCAGGGGACAGTCGTGCGGGAGAAGATCTTCCAGGCCGCGGGCGCGAGCGCCGGCACCGAGCAGAAGGTCGCCGAGCTCGTCCGCTTCGTCCGCGAGGCGGGCCGTATCCCGGTGCAGCGCGACAGCCTCTACAACGAGATCCGCCGATGGTGAATCTCGCCGAGATCTCGCTCGCGCCGGACGTGGTGTGGGTGGGCGTGCTCCCGGGCCAGCTGTGTCGCAGCGCCGATCAGGTGGAGGCGAGGCTGGACCAGGTGCGGGCGAGCGGGCGCACCTACTCGCCCGAGGTCCTCGCCGAGCGCGAGGGCGTCCTACTGTTCGATCCGCACGTCGATCCGCCGGCGGAGATCCCGGAGCTGCACCAGATCGCGCTCGTGCACGACAACCTGGTGCAGGAGATCCGCGACTACCCGAACCGGGCCTCCGCCGAGGCGGCCTTCGAGGCGATGTGGTGATCCGCCTCGGCCGCATCGCGTACGTGAACATGGCGCCCGTCTTCTACCGGGTCGACGCCGAGGTGGACGAGGTGCAGGGAGTCCCGACCGACCTGAACCGGATGCTCGTGGCGGGCGAGCTCGACACGGCGCCGATCTCCTCCATCGAGTACGCGCGGCATGCCGACTCGCTGCGGCTTCTGCCGCGGCTCTGCGTCGCCTCCGAGGGAGCGGTGGACTCGATCCAGCTCGTGTCGCGCGTCCCGCTCGAGCGGGTGCGCAACGTCGCCGTGACGCCGGAGTCCGCCACTTCGGTCGCGCTCACGAAGGTGCTGCTGCCGGAGGCCGAGCAGGCTCCTCTCGACGCCTACGACGCGGGCGAGGCCGAGGCGAAGCTCCTCATCGGCGACGCCGCGCTGCGCTCGGCGTTCGAGGATCCGACGCCGCACCACGACCTCGGCCGGCTGTGGCTCGAGCGGACGGGGCTGCCGATGGTGTTCGCGGTCTGGGCGTGCCCGGAGCCGCTCGCGGAGGGGCTCGCCGAGCTCGAGGACGCGCTCGTCTCGTCGGTGAGGCTCGCCCGCGCCGAGCCGCAGCAGCTCGCCTACGAGGCGGCCGAGCGGTACGGCTATCCGGCCGGCTTCCTCGCGCGCTACTTCGAGAAGCTCCGCTACCGGTTCGGCCCGCGCGAGCGGGCCGGCCTCTACACGTTCCTCGAGCTCGCCCGAGACGCCGGCCTGCTCGAGACGGTGCCCGAGCTGCGCTTCGTCCAGACGGCGGGTGCCGCCGTTGCGTGAGATCCTCGACAAGGCGGTCGAGGGCGAGCGCATCACCGACGAAGACGCGATCCAGCTCCTCCGCTCGCGCGACCTCGTCGCCGTCGGACGCGCCGCGAACGAGATCCGGAACCGGCTCCACGATCCGGAGCGGGTCACGTTCATCATCGACCGCAACCTCAACTACACGAACGTCTGCGTCACCGACTGCGACTTCTGCGCCTTCTACCGCAGGCCGGGCGACCGCCGCGAGGGCTACCTCCTCCCGAAGCCGGTCATCTTCAAGAAGATCGAGGAGACGCTCGCGCTCGGCGGCACCGGCCTCCTCATGCAGGGCGGCCACCATCCCGACCTCGGCGTCGACTACTACGAGGATCTGTTCTCCTCGATCAAGGCGCGCTACCCGATCCACCTCCACGCGCTCTCGCCGTCGGAGATCGTGCACGCGGCGCGCCGCTCGAAGCTGACCGTGCCCGAGACGCTCGCGCGGCTGCGCGACGCCGGCCTCGACTCGATTCCCGGCGGCGGCGCCGAGATCCTCGTCGACCGCGTGCGCGAGATCATCGCCCCGAAGAAGGTGAAGACGAAGGAATGGCTCGGAGTCATGCGCGACGCCCACCGGCTGGGGATCTCGACGACGGCGACGATGATGTACGGCCACGTCGAGACCGTCGAGGAGCGCGTCGAGCACCTGCGCCGGATCCGCGAGCTGCAGGACGAGACGGGCGGCTTCCGCGCGTTCTTCTCGTGGACGTTCCAGGACGACGGCAACCGGCTCGTCTCGCTCGTGCCGGTCGAGGCGCGTCCGACCTCCTTCGACTACCTACTGACCCAGGCCGTCACGCGGATCTACCTCGACAACGTCCCGCACATCGGCTCGTCGTGGGTGACGCAGGGGAAGAAGATCGGCCAGGTCGCGCTCGGCTTCGGGGCGGACGACCTCGGTTCCGTCATGATCGAGGAGAACGTCGTCTCGGCTGCGGGGACGACCCACCGAACGAGCGCGGAGGAGCTCGTCCATCTCATCCGCTCGCTCGGGAAGACCGCAGTCCAGCGCGACACGCTGTACCGGCCGGTCAAGGTCTGGGCCTAGGCGAGCACGGTACTAGCGACCGCTTCTTCGAGCTCGCGCGGCACCTCGACGCCCAAACGACGTTCGGTAGCGCCCCGCGCCTCCCGGTAGACGGCCACCGCCTCCACCACCGAGTCGGGACGGGTGGTCGCGCCGAGCGGAGTGAGCAAGTACTCGAAGAGCTTCTCGAGCTCGGCGGCCACGAACTCGCGCTTCCCGGACTCTTGCTTGCTCCGCAGCCAGAGCACCCAGTCCCAGAAGTGGCGGTCCACGTCCGCGAGGTTCTCCCGGGTCGGCGCCCTGGGCGGCTCGAGCTCGTGCGGCTCGTCCGGGAAGATCACGTCGACCTTCGCCGGGCCTGCGAGCATGAGCATCCAGCACTGCTCTGGGCTGAGCGGGTCCCACTGCGCCGCGAGGGGAGCGAGCGGCGCGCACAGCAAAGGCAGGTCGCGGGCGAGTGCGGGGAAGTCGTCCGTCGTTACGAGGAAGTCCCAGTCCGAGAACGCCGTCGCTCGTCCTTCGGCTCGTGAGCCTGCGAGATCGATGGTGCGAACCGCCGGATGACCGCCGACGGCTGACAGGACCTGCTGGTCGAGCGAGGGCTTCATCCGGGCCACGCTAACCTGCCGGGGGGTCGTGCTCGCCATTCGGAAGATCATGGTCGCCGCCATGCCGGCGGCGCTCCTAGCGGCAATCGTCGTCTCGGCGGCGACCGGCTCGCCGCGTCGACCGAGACAGGAGTCTGTCTCGACGTCCGTCCTCATGCCCGGCGTGACCTACACGCGCGAGGTCGACTTCACCTCGCGCGGTCCGATCGTCCTCGACGTCGTGACCGCGCCGAAGCCCGACGGCGAGGTCTACTCGCTCGCCCCGGCGCTGTCGAACAACGTTCTCACCGGAACGGAGCCGCTCACGCGCCTCGACACCCGGATCGCCGGCGCCGCGACGTCCGTGGCGATCGACGGGGACTACTTCGACCGCACGACCGGTGCCCCGAGCGGGCTCCTCATGCAGAACGGTGTGCTCGAGAGCGCGCCGGCCGCCGGCCGCTCGAGTCTCGGCATCGGCGCTGACGGATCGCTGGCGACGGCTCACGTGTCCTTCGCCGGAATCTGGCAAGGGAACGGCCAGCGCAGGCCGTTGCTCCTGAACACGCCTGCCTCGGGGAAGTTCACGCTGTACACGCCGGCCTACGGGTCGGCGACTCCGCGGGAGTCGGGGGTCGTCGAGGCGGTGATCGGCTCGTTTCCGCCTGCGACGCTGGACGGGCCGCTCGACGGCACCGTGACCCAGGTCGCGAATGCCGGGCCGACGCCGATCCCGCCGGGCGGGGCCGTCCTTGTCGGGCGCGGCGCGGTGTCGAAGGCCGAGCTGGCGGCGGAAGCCCCGGTCGGGCAGCAGATCGAGGCCATCCTCTCGCTCTCGCCCGACTGGAACGGCTTCGTGGGCGCGATCGGCGGCGGCCCGCAGCTCGTGCGGGACGGCAAGCCGATCTTCCGCGCGAGCCAATCGTCCGGCTACCCCCAGCTGAACAGCCGCCGGCCGCGCGGCGCGGTCGGCCAGCTCGCAGACGGCCGCATCGTCCTCGTCGGGGCCGAGGGGACGAAGGCGGCGTACAGCATCGGCATGTCGAACTACGAGCTCGCGGTCGAGCTCTCCCGGCTCGGGGCCGTCACCGCCTACGCCCTCGGCTCCGGGTCCCCTGCCGGAATCGCGTTCGACGGCTCGCTCCTCACGCGACCCTCCAGCGGCACCGTTCCGAAGGTCTCCGACGCCCTCGTCCTCACGTACACCGGCGTCTACGCGCCGCCCCCGTCGACCCCGGTGCTCTCGCCCAACGGCGACGGGGTGGGGGACAGCGAGACGCTGTCCTACCGGCTGGCCCGCGCCTCGCAGGTCGTCGCCACAATCACGGGTCCCGGCGGCTCGAAGATCACCCTCGCGAACGCGGCGGAGCAGCCCGGAGTGCACACCTTTGCCTGGAACGGCAGCGAAGCCGGCTCGCTCGCGCCCGAGGGGGAATGGACGTTCGCCGTCACCGCGACCGACGATCGCAGCGTCACGACGAGCGCGCAGCGCACGTTCTCCCTCGACGACACGCTCTCGTCCCTATCGGTCGGCCTCGGTTCGCGTGGCCTGCCGACTGCGAGCTTCCGGCTGACGCGGCCGGCGACGGTCCTCGTCCAGGTCGAGCGCCCGACCGGCGTGCCGGTGGCGACTCTCCTCTCGCGCGCTCTGCCGGCAGGCCCGGAGCAGTTGACGTGGAGCGGCCGAAGCGACGGGCGCTGGGCCTCGGGGGGCCGCTACCAGGTGGTCGTGCAGGCGACGAGCTCCGTCGGGACGAGCTCGCTCGCGGCGCCCTTCTCATTCCACGCTCACAAGCGTCACTAGACTCGCCCGAGTGCTCCTCGCGAGCGTCTCGGCCAGCTTCACCTCGCAAGTCGCCCACCACGGCGTCTACGCCGTGTTCGGCCTGCTTGCGCTCGGGGCGGTCTTCCCCGCGGGAAGCGAGCTCGTCGCGCTTGTGGGCGGGGCCGTCGCCGCCGGCGTCTTCTCAGGTGCCACAGGCGTCTCGGTCTTCGGCTCGCACGTCGGCGTCGGTGCGGGGGCGTACGTGGCTGTCGCAATCGCGGCCACGATCGGCTATCTCGCCGGCGGCCTCGTCGGTTGGCTCGTCGGGCGCTTCGGCGGCCGGGAGCTGCTCGAGCATCGGGGTCGCTGGTTGCACGTGACGCCGGACCGGCTCGACCGGGCCGACGCCTGGTTCGAGCGCTGGGACCGGCCCGGAGTGCTCTTCGGGACGATGATCCCCGTGCTCCGCTCGTTCGTCGCGATTCCGGCCGGCATCTTCGAGATGCCGCTTGCGCCGTTCCTGGGCCTGACCCTGGTCGGGTCTGCTCTCTGGTCCTTCGCCTTCGTCGGGATCGGCTACGCCCTCGGGACGAGCTACAAGCGGTTCGAGCACGACTTTCGCTACGTCGAGTACGCGATCGGGGCAGGCATCGTCGCGGCGCTCGCGTATTTGATCTACCGACGGATGGCCGCCGCTAGAGTGACGCCGCGTGCAGACGATTCCACTCGTTGACGTCGGAGCCGAGTACAAGCCGCTGATTTCGCGGCTCGAGGCCGCTTTCCGCGAGGTCCTCGAGCAGGGCGACTTCATCCGGGGCGCGAACTACTGGGCGTTCCAGGAGGAGGCGGCCGCCTACCTCGGCGTGAAGCATGCGATCGGCGTGGCCAACGGAACCGACGCGCTGGTGCTCGCCCTCGACGCGCTCGGCGTGGGCCCCGGTGACGAGGTCATCTGTCCGGCATTCACGTTCTACGCAACGGCCGAGTCGGTCGTGCGCCGGGGGGCGACGCCGGTGTTCGCGGACATCGACCCGGTGACGCTCAACCTCGATCTCGAGGACGCCGCCGCGAAGGTGACCCCCCGGACGCGGGCCATCATTCCCGTCCACCTCTTCGGCCGAATGCTGGACGTCCGGCCGCTCGTCGACCTGGGCGTTGCCGTGCTCGAGGACGCGGCGCAGGCGTTCGGCGCGCCCGGCGTTGCGCAGCAAGGCGCGATCTCCACCTTCAGCTTCTATCCGACCAAGAATCTCTTCTGCCTCGGCGACGGAGGTCTCGTGACGGCGAACGACGACGAGCTCGCAGAGCGCGTCAAGCTCCTCTCCTTCCACGGCTCGCGCGACAAGACGGCCTTCGATCTCGTCGGCTACAACTCGCGCCTCGACGAGCTCCAGGCGGCGTTTCTGCGTGTCTTCCTGTCCGAGCTCGCCGGCTGGAACGAGGCGCGCCGGGCAGCCGCGGCCCGCTACGCCGAGCTCGGTCTCGACGAGCTCGTGGAGATCCCGCAGGACGACCCGGGCCACGTGTACCACCTCTTCGTCTGTCGCTCGCGCGAGCGCGACGCGATCCGCACCGCGCTGTCCGAGGCCGGCATCGGCTCGGCGACGTACTACACGACGCCGCTCCACCTGCAGCCCTCGCTCCGCTACCTCGGCTACGAGGCGGGCTCGCTGCCCGCGACCGAGCAGGCCGGCACCGAGAACTTCTCGCTGCCGCTGTGGCCGGGGATCCCGGTCGAGGCGCAGGAGCGCGTGGTCGACGTCGTGCGCTCGGCCGTCCCGAGCCGGGTGTGAGCCCGATGCGCCAGCTGCTCTCGCCGCACCGGCTCTGGCAGCTGATCGTCGACGCGGCGATCGTCGCGGCGTCGTGGTGGCTGGCCTTCCAGCTCCGCTTCGACCACGGCCCGAACCTCATCTACTCGCGCCTGCTCGACCGGACCATCCTGCTCGTCGTCGGGATCAAGCTTCTCGTCTTCATCGCCTTCGGCTTCTACAACCGCTGGTGGCGCTACGTCTCTATCCGCGACATGTGGGCGGCCGCGCGCGGCGTGGTCGTCGCCTGCCTCGTGGCCGACGTGACCGTCTACCTCGCTGCGCCGTACCACACCCTGCGTCTGCCGAGGTCGATCGCCGCGATCGATCTGCTCCTCACGCTCGCCCTCGTCGCGGGCTCGCGCCTACTCGCGCGCACGGTCATGGAGCGGCCCCTGGCCATGGTGGCGCGCGGGAAGGAGGTCATCGTCGTCGGAGCGGGCGACGCGGGCCGCCTGATCGTGCAGGAGATGCAGCGCTCGCGGATGATCGACTACACGCCGATCGGCTTCGTCGACGACGATCCGCGGAAGCGCCACACGCGGATCCTGGGCGTCCGGGTGCTCGGCACGCTCGACGAGCTGCAACACATCCTGCGCGAGCACCGGCCGGACGAGGTGCTGATCGCGATGCCGTCTGTCTCCGGCGAGGTACGCCGCCGGATCTTCGAGATCGCGCAGCAGCTGCGGATCGTGGTCAAGACGCTGCCGGGGCTCTACGAGCTCATCTCGGGCGATCTCAATCTCGCGGGCCAGATCCGCCCCGTGCAGGTGGAGGACGTGCTCGGCCGCGAGCAGGTCGAGGTCGACTTCCACGAGGTCGCCGCGTACCTCGAGGGACACACCGTCCTCGTGACGGGCGCCGGCGGCTCGATCGGCTCGGAGCTCTGTCGCCAGATCGCCCGCGTCAGGCCGTCCCGACTGATCCTCGTCGACAACGCCGAGGGCCCCCTCTTCGAGATCGAGCGCGAGCTCGTGACCGAGCGCGACTTCACAGCCGCGCTGCCGAAGCTGATCGACGTCAAGGACCGGAAGGCGCTCCGGCGCGAGGTGTTCGAGAAGTACCAGCCGACGGTGGTGTTCCACGCGGCCGCGTACAAGCACGTGGCCATGCTCGAGACCCACCCGCTCGAGTCCGTGCGCAACAACGTGGTGGGCACGCGCATCCTCGTCGAGCTCGCGGCGGAGTTCGCGGTCGAGCGGTTCGTCTTCATCTCCACGGACAAGGCCGTCAACCCGAAGACGGTGATGGGACAGTCGAAGGCGCTCTGCGAATGGATCGTCGAGTCGTTCGGCCATCGCCGGGACGTGGCGACCCGCTTCGTGGCCGTGCGCTTCGGCAACGTCCTCAACTCCTCGGGCAGCGTCATCCCGATCTTCCGCAAGCAGATCGAGCGCGGCGGGCCGGTGACCGTGACCCATCCGGAGATGACGCGGTACTTCATGACGATCCCGGAAGCGGTGTCGCTCGTCGTGCAGGCGGGTGCGATCGGAGGCCGTGGCCAGGTCTTCGTGCTCGACATGGGCGAGCCGGTGCGGATCGTCGATCTCGCACAGAACATGATCCGCCTCTCGGGCAAGGAGCCGCGGCTTCCCGACGACCCCACCTCGGGCCCGCGGGACGTTCGCATCGCGTTCGTCGGCTCTCGGCCCGGCGAGAAGATCCACGAGGAGCTCTGGAGCGACGACGACTCCGTCGGAGCGACGGCGCACCCGAAGATCATGCGGCTGAGCCGTCCTCCGGTCGATCCCGACTGGCTCGAGGGCGAGCTCGCCGAGCTCGAGCGCCTCGCCGACGAGGGCGACACGCTCGAGGTGGTGGGGAAACTCCGGAACGTCGTGCAAAAGCCGCGTCGGCTCACCGCGCCGACGCCGCGCACTGCCGTCGATCCGCCGCCGGAGCTCGAGATCGAGCCCCGCCTGACGCGCGACACGAACTTCTGAAGCTTCGGTCACGGTAGTCGGCCGGTCGCGCCAGTAGCGTCCGCCCTCTGGACGCCGCGACGATCCTCGCAGGCCTGAATCCCGAGCAGCGCGCGGCGGCGGAGACCACGCGGGGTCCGCTGTGCATCCTCGCCGGAGCCGGCACGGGGAAGACGACCACGATCACCCGGCGGATTGCCTGGCAGGTCGCGAGCGGCGCGTTCCCCGCGGAGCAGATCGTCGCCGTCACGTTCACGGACAAGGCAGCCGGCGAGCTGCGTTCGCGTCTGCGTGGCCTCGGGGTCGAAGGCGTGCGCGCATCGACGTTCCACTCGGCCGCGCTCGCCCTGCTGTGTCGCTTCAACGGGGACCCCGTCCGCATCCTCGCCTCGAAAGCGGTCCTCCTCCGCCGCATCGGCAACGGGCTGCCGGGCGCGTATCGCTTCCGCCCGGCCGGCGACCTGGCGACCGAGGTCGAGTGGGCGAAGAACCGGCGTCTGACGCCCGAGACCTACTTCGACGGGCTGGGCGACCACGAGCCGCCGATCCCGCCCGATCTCATGCGGCGCGTCTTCCGCGAGTACGAGCGGCGGAAGCAGACGGAGGAGCTGCTCGACTTCGAGGACCTGCTCGGGAGGACGGTGCAGCTGCTCGAGGAGGACGAGCACGCGCGCGCATCGGTGCACGAGCGCTGGCGCGCCTTCACCGTCGACGAGTACCAGGACGTCAATCTCCTGCAGCAGGCGCTCCTCGACCTCTGGCTCGGCGAGCGGGACGAGCTCTGCGCCGTCGGCGACGACTACCAAGCCATCTACGGCTTCACCGGGGCGAGCGCCGACTGGCTGCTCGCGCTGCCGCGGCGGTTCCCACACGCTCGGGTGGTGCGGCTCGAGCGGAGCTACCGGTCGACGCCGCAGGTGCTCGAGCTCGCGAACCGGCTCGTGCCGCGGCTCGGGGGCTCGGCGAAGACGCTCGCGCCGACGCTTCCGGCCGGGCCGGAACCGATCATCGGCCCCGGGCTGGACGTGGTCGCGCACGTCCGGCAGCTGCACGCCGCCGGGCTTCCGCTCGAAGAGATGGCGGTACTCGTTCGGACGAACGCGCGGACGACCGAGTTCGAGGAGGCGTTCCACGACGCGTCGCTCCCGTTCCAGGGCGCCTCGCTGCTCGCGCGGGACGGCGCGCGCCAGTTGCTCAAGGGGCTTCGCGGGCGCCGCGGTTCGGCCGGGGTCGTCGTGCGCGAGCTCGCAGCGCGCCAGGGACTACTCGCGGAGGTTCCGGACAAGCTCGGCGAGCGCGAGCACACACGGCAGGCGGACCTGGCGCGGCTCGTGCGGCTCGCGGAGGAGTTCGACGGAGAGGTGGACGGCTTCGTCGCGTCGCTCCACGAACGCTTCGGGGAGAGCGCCGGCCGCGGCGTCCATCTGCTGACGCTCCACCGGGCGAAGGGGCTCGAGTGGGAGGCCGTCTTCCTGCCGCATGTGGCGGAGGGTGAGCTACCGATTCGCCGCGGCGACGTGGAGGAGGAGCGGCGCCTCTTCTACGTGGGGTTGACGCGCGCGAAGCGGCATCTGCTCGTGACGTGGGAAGGGCGGCCGAGCCGCTTCCTCGACGAGCTCGGCGTGCGTGCCGCCGCGCCTGCGCTCCCGAAGCGCGAGCGGCCGAAGCTCGAGCAGACTCCCGCGGTGCAGGCGCTCAGGGAGTGGCGCCTCTCGCGGGCGCGCGCCGACGAGGTGCCCGCGTTCGTCGTCTTCAACGACCGGACGTTGGCGGAGCTGGCCGCGCGGACGCCGAGGACGCTCGCCGAGCTGGCGGCTGTGCCGGGGATCGGCCCGGCGAAGCTCGAGCGGTATGGAGCCGAGCTGCTCGCTCGGATCGCTGAGCTCGCAGCTTAGGCATCTAGAGCCGACAGCAGCAGCCGCAGCATCTCCGCTGGGTCGCGGCGGACCCGCGTCGTCGCCGCCTCGTCGCGCTTCGTCAGCTCGAGCGCGCGCGGGTCGGTGAGCGGCTTGAGCCGGCCCTCCCGGATCAGCTCTTCATCGACGCCTCCGAGTCGTCCGCCGTACGTCGTGTAGACCGGCACCCCGAGCGCCGCCGCCTCGCGGTTCATCGTGCCGCCCGCCGAGACGACGAGGTCGGCGAGCGCGATG
>Ga0209810_1001961_pt1 | contig 27085 bp, 22 predicted proteins | sample Coa_R1_7_FD_187159 | JGI IMG/M metagenome (GOLD analysis project Ga0209810, IMG submission 187159) | Surface soil microbial communities from Centralia Pennsylvania, which are recovering from an underground coalmine fire - Coalmine... | ecosystem: Environmental > Terrestrial > Soil > Unclassified... | reverse complement strand
TGCGGCAATCAGGCAACGTAACTGGTCTCGTTCGGTGTCGGTCAGGGTAACAGGATACTTCTTGTGCATAATGCCCAGCATACCGACCTCGCTCCAAACGGTCAAATCAGGAGTAACAGTATACTAGGACCTGTACTACGCGAAAAATAGGATGCGTACCCTATAGTCCGGATCTTCCATTCCTCCCGATACTCTACATGAGGCCATTTGCCTCACGGCACAGAGGAAAGAACGGGAAGGATGCACATGAGAATCCCTCGGTTACCCCTGCTCCTGGCGGCCCTGGCTATTGTCGGTGTCTGGCTGCTGAGCCCCCTGACTCCCCACGCCAACGCCGACGGCGGCACGATCACCACCACCAACACCACCCTCACCTATACGCACGGGCCTTTCTTCGTCCCCAACCCGACCGACCAGGTGGGTCCACCGCAGTGCGGCACTGCCACGCCGTGCGATGACTATGCCCTGAACGTCAACGTGCCGTCCGGCACCAACGCCACCGATCAGATCCAGATTCAGTTCGCCTGGGATCAGTCCATTGACTCGGAGACCGACTTCGACCTCTGGGTCTACGATGCGAACGGCAACGTGATCGCCAGCAACGTGAACGGCGTCTCGCCGGCCACGGTGACCATCCCGGCCGTGTCCGGGTCATACACGGTCCGCGCCGATCCCTGGAACCCGGGCGGTGAAACCTACACCGGCACGATCTCTCTCGTCCCGCTCTCCAGCAGCGGCACGCCGTCGGATGCCGCCACCGTCTACACCGGCACCGCTCCGCGCTTCCAGGACTATGCCCTCCCCAAGACGCAGTGGGGGAACAACGAGGGCGAGCCCTCTATCGGCGCCGACTGGAAAACGGGCAAGGTGATGTACCTCTCCGGCCTGCAGACCCTGCAGGTAGGATTCGACGACAGCACCTCCCCGGCCACGGCCACGTGGAAGGATGTCAGCAGCCCGATTACCTCGACGGTCAGCCTGGATCCGATCCTGGTCACCGACCATCAGACGGGACGGACGTTCGCCTCGCAGTTGACCGGCCAGGACAGCCTCACTGCCTTCTCCGATAACGACGGAGGCTCCTGGACGCCCTCGCAGGGTGGCGGCATCCCCTCCGGCGTCGATCATCAGACCATCGGCGTCGGCCCGTACTCGAGCAGCCTGCCCGATCCGAATACCGGCGCCACCGGCTTCAACAAGGCCGTGTACTACTGCTCGCAGGACATTGCCGCCTCCTTCTGCGCCCGGAGCGACGACGGCGGCCTGACCTTCGGCCCCGGCGTGGCCACCTGGAACATGACGCAGTGCGCCGGCATCCACGGTCACGTCAAAATAGCCCCGGACGGCACCGTCTACGTGCCGATCCGCCAGTGCGGCAGCCATCAGGCCGTCGCCGTGTCGACCGACGACGGCACCACATGGACGGTTCGCCCCATCCCCGACAGTACGGTCGCTGTCGGCAATGATCCGTCGGTCGGCATCGGCTCCGACGGGACGATCTACGTCGGCTATCAGGGGAGCGACGGCCATGCCCGCATCGCCGTCTCCCACGACCGCGGTGTCACGTGGTCCAAGTCGGTGGATGTCGGTGCCCAGGTCGGTGTTCAGAACATCGTCTTCCCCGCGGTCGTTGCCGGTGACGGCAGTCGCGCTGCCTTTGCCTTCCTCGGGACGACCACCGGCGGCGACTTCCAGAGCCAGCCCAGCTTCAACGGGGTCTGGTACGTCTACATCGCCACCACCTACGACGGTGGGAACAGCTGGGTGACGGTCAACGCCACGCCGAATGACCCGGTGCAGCGGGGCTCCGTCTGCATCGCCGGCACGACCTGCTCGAACACGCCGAACGACCGCAACCTGCTGGACTTCATCGATGCCACCATCGACAGCACCGGCCATGTGCTGGTGGCGTACGCCGACGGCTGCATTGATGCCTGCGCCGACGGGACCGCGACCTACGATCCGAGCAATACCAAACAGTCTCAACAGAGCCAGATGAACTCCTTCACCGCGGTGCCGAGCATTGCGCGGCAGTCGGGTGGAGAGACGCTCTTCTCCGCGTACGACACCAAGCAGCCTGCCGTCCCGGCGCGGCCGAAACTCACGGCAACGGAGACGAGCACGAGCGGTCCGGTTCAGCTCTCCTGGCAGCCGCCCGACAACGGCGGCTCCGCGATCACCGACTACACCCTGTACCGCGGGACCTCCCCCGGTAACGAGCACAAGTACGCCGACGTCGGCACGCACCTGAGCTACCAGGATCGCAAGATCAAGGCGGGGACCACCTACTACTACGAGCTGGTCGCCAAGAATGCGGTCGGCAGCAGTCAACCCTCGCCCGAGGTCACGCCGCAGCTTGTCACCGCCAAGCCGATGTGCAGCAGCCCCGGCCAGCTGGCGCTCTCCGACCCGACCGGCGATCAAACCGGTGCTCCGGCCAACACCGACCTCGACATCCAGTCACTCTCCGTCGAGGAGCCGGCCAACACCAACGACCTCGTCTTCAACCTGCAGGTGGCCGATCTCAGCAGTCCCGGCCCCAACCATCAGTGGCGGGTCTTCTGGAACAATCCGGACGGCACCCGCACGTATGTCGGCATGGATACCGATGCGACGGGCGCGCCGTCGTTCGTCTACGGGACCATCGACGCGACAGGCGGCGTGGTGGACAGCGTGAATACGGGGCTGCCGGGAAGCGGGTATACCCCGGACGGCATGATTACGGTTGTCGTGCCCAAGAGCGACGTCGGCAGCCCGGCCACCGGTAGCTCACTGTCGAGCCTGCAAGCGCGCACCTTCGCGGCCCAGGGCGACTACGACGTCTACGAGACGGCGACCGCGATCGACAGCACCGGCTACGGCACCTACACCCTTGTGGGGAACGCCTACTGTCAGTAGGCCCTTTCCTTTGTGCCGGAACGGCTGCGCTCTCGGGAGCGCAGCCGTTCCTTTTGTTCTGCTGTCGCGCTGCGCCGGGTCGTTAACACAGCAACAGGGCACACATCTTCTCGCCTCCGGTTCGGCCCTCCTGAGACCCGCTACAATGCCTCCATGCGCCCGGATCTCCGCTATCTGGTCGGCCTCTCCCTGTTGCCCGGTATCGGTCCGGCGCGCTTCGCCCGTCTGATCGAACTGAGGGGCGACGCCGAACGGGCCTGGCGTGCCTCGCCGGATGATCTGGCGCGAGTGGGCGTCGAGCCCTCGAAGATTCCGGCCCTGCTGGAGCGCCGCCGCACCCTCGACCTCAGCGCCGAGATGGAGCGTATCCGGCGGCTGGACGTCACCGTCCTGGCCGCCGACGACCCCGCCTATCCGCTGCGGCTGCGCGAGATCTACAACGCGCCGCCTCTCCTGTATGTGCTGGGAGAACTGACGCCGGCCGACGGGCAGGCAATCGGTGTCGTCGGCTCGCGCGGGCCGACCCTCTACGGCCGCGAGCGCACGGCGCATGTCGTGCCGGAGCTGGTTCAGGCCGGTCTGACCATCGTCAGCGGGCTGGCCCGCGGTATCGACACCATCGCCCATCAGGCCGCCCTCGAGGCCGGCGGCCGCACCGTTGCCGTGCTGGGCAGCGGAATCGACGTCCTCTACCCCGCCGAGAATCGCGCCCTGGCTCGCCGCATCGTGGGACAGGGCGCCGTCATCACCGAGTACCCGCTCGGCACCCAGCCCGATGCCTATAACTTCCCGGCGCGCAACCGCCTCATCTCCGGGCTCTCGCTCGGCGTGCTGGTGGTGGAGGCCAAGCTCAGCTCCGGCGCCCTGATCACGGCGGATTACGCGCTCGAGCAGAACCGCGAGGTGTTCGCCTTCCCGGGACGAGCCGGGGACAAGATGTCGGCCGGCTGCAACCGATTGATCCGGGAGGGACGCGCCAAGCTGGTCACCGAGACCGCCCACATCCTCGACGAGCTGGACCTGACGGCGGCCGTGCGACAGCTGGAGATCAAGGCGGCCCTTCCCGCCAATGACGAGGAGAGCCGTCTGCTGGCTCTCCTCTCCCACGAGCCGATGCACATCGACGACCTGGCTCGTGGCGCCTCCCTGCCTGCGCCCACCGTCGCCGGTACTCTCCTCATGCTGGAGCTCAAAGGCACCATCCGCCAGGTTGGGGCCATGTCCTTCGTGCTCGCCTGACCTGCCGGATGGTGAAGGTAGCGCGGCAGGTGGTCCTGCTGCGCTCCGGCCCCCGGTCGACAGACGCATCCGATCCGCTGGTCCCACTCCCGGGATGACCTGAACGACCACCATCATCGGCCCGGCAAGCTCCAACCCAGTACAATCCCAGCGTGTCAACACTCGTCATCGTTCCGTGTGGGCGGCACAAAGCCTGGGACAAGCACCCGGATCTCCTTAGCGTCGTGGCCAAGGATGCCTACATTAGCCCCACATTCCGACTGAACCGAGCGTACGCGGAGACTTTTGGCGATGCCTGGATGGTATTGAGTGCCAAGTATGGATTCATTCCGCCAGACTTCGTGATTCCCGGTCCCTACAACGTCACCTTCAAAGACCGGTCCACTGGTCCCATCGAGATTGCCGTCCTGCACGATCAGATCCGCTCCCAGCGCATCAATCGGGTGGACGCGGTAATCGCTCTCGGCGGGAAGGACTACCGTTCGATTGTCGAGTCAGCGTTCTTGCCCTCTGGTACTACCGTCGTCGCTCCCTTTGTCGGGCTCTCCATTGGCAAGTATCTCCAGGCCGTCAAACGCTCACTCGCTGACCATGACCCCCATCTCGACCGCTAACGCTATCACCTGAACCCGGTGACAACTGCATGAGGGGTAGGCGCGGCTGGACGGTTCTCGTACCACTGAGTACTATGTGTCACCATATACGCGCTCTACCATGTCCGCACATCAGTGCGGTCTAGAAACTGAGTCCACGGTGACGGATCCCCTCCCCACGTCCCCGCTCACGATCGAAAACGTCCAACACGATCTGCAGCGCCATCCGCTCATCTTCATGCGGCTGGCTGAGAACGCGCTGACCGTCGCCGAGAGCTTGCGGAATAACTACTTCCACAACACGGCGACATTTGTCGCCGCCCTCCGCATGGCCGCACGGCGCGAGAGCCCCATCATTGCGATGCGCGACGTCAGCGATCTTAGGTGGGGGGACCTTCAGGGTGAGGTCGTCACATTCATCGATGGTGGGGTGGGAGAGGTGCAGATCTCGAGTCAGGTCCCGGTTCTGCTGCGTGTCGGCTCGTACTGCGTTCGTACCGGTGAGAGAAACCTTGCCGAGCGCGAGCAGTTCGGCTACTACCCCGTGATCCTTGGCGACCTTGAAGGGGGCAGCAAGGAGCGCAAGGACTTCATTGATATTGTCCGTATCACCGCCGAACTCCTTGGTGGACTCGCTGTCCTTGAGCGCACGCCGGATCTGAAAGTCCTGATGTTCCATGGGCCGCTTGTGTACATGGTCGGTGCGTATGCGGGCCACACGCCGTTCACCGAGCACGACATCGATCTCTTCTTGCAGCAGTATGCGCCGGACCCGACCATGGGCCAGTCGCTGAAGGAGAGCTTCCTGCACGAAGCAGCATTGGATGTCTACCCTCGACTCGCTCCGGGCCGTGCCGACGAATGGGCGGCCAGAAGGCTCTTCGAGCCCCTCTCCTGGATGGCGTTTCTCTATAGGCGCCTCATCAGCGTGGCTCGAGCACGCACGCCTCGGCCTCTCGTCGCTGGCGTGGTCGAACGGGGAGGGTTGCGCGACTTCAGTGAGCGCGTGCTGCTGGAGCGGGTCTTCAAAGGGCTGCGGGAGCGAGGAAACGTCAACTACTTCAACGCCATGTATGGGCGCTCGGACCTCACCACACCGAAGACGTTGCTGGACCGTCTGGGCTACACCGATACGCTCCTGCTTGCCATGTTGCTCACTCCCGGGGAGATGTGTGAGTCCTGGGAGATGCACAAGTACGAGGGACTGCGCCACGGTAACATTGCCCTTCCGGGGGAAGGTTTTGAGAGCGTGGTGAACTTTGACGAGCTCAAACCGGGACCTCATGGATTTCCGCGAGTCATCGGCACGTATGTCCAGGCAACGAGCACGACTGAGCCGGTCCGGGTTGAGGTGTTTGCCGATCTCGGGGAGGATCAAGCGCTGGAAGTCGCGCGCCGGGTCTACCTCTACTCGCGCTTGCTGCCCGGCTATGGCTTCCCGGTGGGCCTCGACATCGCCGATAAGTATGCTAAAGTGCCGGCCTGGATGACCGATGCCTACAGCAAACTCATCCGTCTCCAACTCGGCATCAGTCTGCAAACGGGCGAGGTAGACGACGCAACGATGCGCGAGATTCTCGTGCAGGCGATCTACATGACGCATCGCGACTGGCTCTTCCGACCGGAAGCATAGCCGACAAAGGAGAAGAACGATGGCAGTGCCCAAGCCGCAAGCACACTCGCCCGCGTCCTACGTCGGGACCTTGGTCGGAGAGAGTACGAGCCGAGAGTTTCGGCTGGCGGTTGCCGCGGACGCCCTCCGTGAGCAGGACATCATTGCAGTCGATGCCGAACTCCACCGGCCGGAAGATGGGAGCGTCGAGCCGATCCGCGTTTGGGCAAAAGTCCAGCGTGTCGAACGTCTCAACCCCCTCTTTCCATCGGAAGCCGGCCATGAGCTAGCCGCCACCCGCACGAACCCGTTTGACACCGTGCTCTCCTTGAGTCGCGAGATGGTCACGGCCGTCTGCGCCGTTCTCGGCGCTGAGCCACTTGATGGCAAGGTGGGAAAGCTCGACCACCTGCGCTACCCGGCCCAACCCGCTTCCACCGCCTATCGACCTGCCCCGGAAGACGTGGCGCGTGTAGTGCTGGGTGACCTCGCCGATCGGCGCAACCGGTCACTCGATATCGCAACGCTCGCCAATCGCCCCGATGTCAACGTCTCTGCCGACGGTCATGCCATCGTGACCCGGCATCTCGCCATCCTGGCGATGACGGGTGCCGGCAAGAGCTGGGCGGCACGCCGCATCATCGAGCAGCTCGCCGCGAAGAACTACCCCATCGTCATCTTCGACCCGCACGGTGATTACACGGGCCTCACCGAGGTGGAGGGCCTGCAGGGCAGGGTTCAACGGTACTTTGCGAGGTTCCCGCTGTTCGACGAAGACAGCGAGACGGTTGCAGAAATCGTCGACTCCCTGGGATACCCTCTCTCAGATACCATGCGGACCCGGTTTGGTGACGTCTTTGAAGCCGCCCGATCGTTCCTCGCGGACGATCCTGCGGAGAGGCGCGACCGGGTGCGCTGGCTCGCTGATACGCTTCACCGAGCCGATATTACCGAGATCGGCGTGGAAACGAACATGTGGCTGGTTGCGCGCATTGCCGAGGCAGGTGAGTTAGTCCTGCGTAGTGATGATCCGGCGGAACGCCAGCAGCTGGAAGACTGGGGATGGCGGGGATTCACCACTTACTCAAAACAAGACGTCAGAACGCTCGAGGCCATCAAGAAGCGCACGTACCGGGCCGCGGCGGCTCTGTCGCAGATGGAGCGACAGAGCCGTAAGATCGCCGGAGAGGCCCAGCCTCTGCCGACGAACCGCCAGGAGTTAGTCCGCTACGGCCGGATCAGTGTCATCTCCTTAGCCGGGTATACGAGTGATTTCCAGGCGACGATTTACAGCATCATCGCCAACGATATCTTCGAGGCGCGGGTGCGCGAGGAGCTCCGGCTGCCAGTTCTCTTACTCCTGGAGGAAGCGCACAATTTCGCGCCGGGACAGGCGTACACGCCAGCGGAGCGGCGGGCAATCACGACCACCAAACAGATTGCCCAGGAAGGCCGCAAGTTTCGCGTCGGCCTGATCCTTGTCAGTCAGCGCCCGTCACGCCTGGATGAAACCACCCTCTCCCAGTGCAACTCGTTCATTATCATGCGCATGGTCAACCCAGCAGACCAGAGCTACGTGCGCAAAGTGATCGAGAGCCTAGGCGAAGACGAAGCGCGGATGTTGCCCGACCTCGAGGTCGGTGAAGCGATTCTCTCCGGGCAGTTCACCAGCCTACCCATCCTGGTCAAGATCAAGCCGCCCGAATCCAAGGGGGAGCGGGAGGAAACCGACGCTTTCGAGGAGCTCGAGCGCATTCATGCGGCGCCAGCACAATAGCGCTGTGCTGATCGTTGCCGGACTGAGTCTCAAGAACCTCAACCCGCGGGTCTGGGATCCCGAATCACCGTACTACATGCGTGCTCTGCAGGCGGTTATGGTCTCGTACGCCGACTTCCACGCTATGCCGGCACGACGCAAGGCCGCCATGGAGCAGGGTCTCCACGCCTCGCTCGGTATTCCATTCTCGGTCCGCATCTTTCTCGATAACGGAGCGTTTTACTTCATCAACCGACACGAGGAGCTGCCAGTCAAGGACTATGAGGAGTTCGTCGCTGCGGCTCGCCCCGACTGGTACCCCATTCCCCGCGACTACATCCCTACCCCAGGCATGCCAGCGGACCAGAAGCACGCCTGTTTCACGCGCACGATGGAAGTGAACAGGGCCTACGAGCACGATGGTTACGTCCCCGTCATTCATATCGGTGAGTATCTCGAGACGTACACCACGGCCATCTGTGAGCATCCAAAGCTGGCTGGGAAGCCTGCGATGGCGTTAGGCGGCATCGTCCCGAACTTGCTGCGAACTAAGCAGGCGATGGCCTATGCCGACATTCTGACGGGCCTGCTGCACATGCGGTCGCGGTTTGCCGACAAATCCCTCCATGTCTTCGGCATCGGTGGGACCGCAACCATCCACATCGCCGCTCTCCTTGGCCTTGATTCGGTGGACTCGGCAGGATGGCGCAATCGGGCAGCCCGGGGTATCGTGCAACTGCCTGGTAGCGGGGATCGGATGATGGCGGATCTAGGCAAGTGGCGAGGGCGCCGGCCGAGCGACGACGAGTTGTCTGTTCTTGACCAGTGTCGATGCCCCGCGTGTCAGGTGAATGGGATGGATGGACTGCGCGCATCCGGAACGGTGGGGTTCTGTTACCGTGCGACCCATAACCTCTGGGTGCTGCTCGAGGAGGCAGGGCTCATCGATGAGCAACTTACTACCGGCACCTACGTGGACTGGTATGCGGGACACATCAGTAATTCGATTTACCGCCCGCTTATAGACCAGCTTCTGTCAAAGTGCGGACACGGGGAAGCTGATTTTTCACAGAGATAAGGAATCGCCTCCCGTCGTACTCATGCCCCAAAGTCGCCATTCCCCGGTCTTCCATCATGCGATGAAGCGCAACCGGGCTGGACGAGGCACCAGACCTGTCCCTGAGTGAGGCAGCCGAATCAGGCCGTTCGCAGTTGTTCAGCCAGGTCCGTGAAAGTCACAGTGCCGTGCTCCGCGGCCGCCTCGAATCGTGACTGTGGCACAGAGGGGTATTGCCAGCTGCCATACTCCGTCTCGCTTATCTTTTGGCACCACATACGCACCGCCTGGCTCTTGAGTGCCGTGTTCGGGCGGACGGCCAGCGCACGACCTTCACGAGCCTTGACTCGAAGGCGTCATACACGGAGAAATCGGTCACCAGCCACTCGAACAGCGTCCCATCCGGCTTTGGGGCCCCGCTGCCGTGCCAGAGCGTTGCGGGCACATCGAACACCGCACTCACGCGGACTATCTGCGCCATGAAGGCACGGGGAAAGAGTGAGACGGAGTTCTCGCGTCGGCCGTCGAGCAGAAGTCGTCGAACGGCATGAAGCACCCCACACCGAGTCCGTCGGTGTCGAGATTGTCGAAAAGAAAGAAGTTCACGTAACTGCGGAAGTCGCCGAACCGTATGAAGAAGTCGGCATAGAGTGAGAGCGTGTCCGCGACTCCCACAGCGCAGGAGAACGACCGGACGCATTGGTTGGCATCCGCAGCCTTTGAGGTGAGCGCGCTAACAACACACTCGCCGGACGAGGTCACCGGGCGCGACCCCGCACACCTCACCGACCAGGTGACAGACCCGTCTCTGCGGTCCCTGCCCCGGGGTCCCGTCGCGCCTCCCTTCTGACATTCTTGGGATGGTGAACTTCCGAAGCTTCAACGTTCCAGCAGTGACGTTCCACCGAGGCCATCTGGTCGGGCGCCTATGTTCTATACCCCCATGTGGATTGTCGACTCGCTGGGTCTCCTCGGACGAGAGTGTCGCACCCGAGTTGCACTGCCGCGTGGCCGGAAAGACGCTACGACACTGATGGACGGAGAGTCTACCACGCGTATGCCTCCGGGGCCCGGCCGCCTGGACCCGGGAAAATGACATCGAGCTCGTGAAGCACGTTCTCTGGGAGGTTGATACCGACAGCCGGTAGGGCGGTCTCAAGGTGGTCGAGCGTCCGGGGACCGATGACTGGTGCCACCACTGCTGGCTGATGGAGCAGCCAGGCCAGCGCGACGGCTGCCGGGTGCGCTCCTAGGTCAGAGCACAGGGCGGTATACTTTTGCACCTGTGACCGGCCCCGTGCCAACTTCTCTTCCGGAACTTCCGCGGTACGTGGTCTGGTCGAGAAATCATCAGGAATGCCCGTGAGCATCCCACGCGCGAGCGGGCTCCACGGGAGCAGAGCGACGCCATAGGCGCCGCACGCCGGAATCACTTCGAGTTCAACCATGCGCGCAGTCAAGTTGTAGAGGCTCTGCTCGGAGACGAGGCCCAGAAAGTGCCGGTGCTGAGCTGTCTCATTGGCACGCGCGATTTGCCAGCCTGGAAAATTGCTGCTTCCCACGTACAGCACCTTCCCCTGGCTGACCAAATGCTCCATGGCCTGCCATATCTCGTCCCATGGTGCCGTCCAATCGACGTGGTGCATCTGATAGAGATCGAGATAGTCCGTCTTCAGGCGACGGAGACTCGCATCGCACGCTTGCCGAATGTGGCGCGCCGACAATCCAGACTCATTGGGCCAGTCGCCCATCGGTTGGTAGACCTTGGTGGCCAGCACGACTTTCTCGCGGCGACCGCTACCCTGGGCAAACCACCGGCCCAGCAGCGTCTCCGTCACGCCCTCACCCAATTTACGGCCATACTCGTCGGCCGTGTCGATGAAGTTGATCTCCGCGTCGAGAGCACGGTCCAAGATGGCAAAACTGTCCCGCTCGGACGTGAACAGCCCGAAGTTCATCGTTCCCAAGCACAGCCGGCTCACCTGGAGGGCGGTTCGGCCGAGACGCGCGTATTCCACTGCTATGTCTCCTCCCTCATGCCACGTCCGCGGCGGTCGCGATGGTGCTGCTGAGGCCCGGCCCCCAACCGAGATCACAATATCACGACAGATACTCCATCGTGATGGGGCGCGATCCCAGGGACTGTGACGTTCCCGTGCCTCCACTCTCCGGGCCTTCGACGGTCGAGAAAGGAAAGAACCATGCACACTCACCACTTCCAGCCGACGCACTACCATACGACCATCGGTTCCCATGAACCCGTCCTGCACATCTCCCCGGGCGACACGGTGATTACGACGGCTGTCGACGCGGCAGGCTGCGACGCGACCGGAAATCAGGTCACACCGCCTGGGAACCCACAGACCGGCCCCTTCTTTGTGGAGGGCGCTGAGCCGGGCGACGTTCTCGTGTTCCGCATCGAGGCCCTTCGCCCGACACGCGTCGCCGGCTTCTCGGCGACCGTCCTAGCCGAGAACGTGGTTGACCCCGACGCCGTCCGCACGCTGCCGGAGCCGCAGGGGTCGAGCTGGCAGATCGACTTTGACGCCGGCGCCGTCCAGTTGGCGAGACCCCGTACCCGGCTAGGGCACCTCACTCTTCCGCTCGCCCCCATGCTCGGGTGCTTTGGCGTGGCGCCTCCTCGTGGTCAAGCGATATCGACGGCCACCTCCGGCGCGTACGGCGGGAACATGGATTATCGCGGCCTCGGACAAGGGGTAACGGTCTACTTCCCCGTCTTTGTCCCGGGTGCCCTACTTCACCTGGGCGATGCGCACGCGGTTCAGGGCGACGGCGAGATTGTCGGGACTGGGGTCGAAGTATCCTGCGAGGTAAGGTTCACTGTCGATCTCATCAAAGGGAGGGCACCCTCCTGGCCGCGCGGCGAGAATAGCGAGTACATCTTTACGCTCGGCAACGCGCGTCCACTGGATCAAGCGTTGCAGCATGCAACCACCGAGATGACACGCTGGCTTGTCGACGAGTACGGGTTGGATCTCCGCGCTGCCAGCATATTGCTCGGACAGGGCGTGCGGTACGAGGTCGGAAATGTCTACGATCCGGCCTATACCATCGTCTGCAAGGTCCCGAAGAAGGTGCTCGCCCAGATTCCCGTCGTGTGATCCCGTGGGGAGACCGGGTCAATCGGCCCGGTCGATGTAGACGGTTTTCCGCGGGGTAAAGAAGTCGACAGCGACTTTTCCCTGCTCGCATGAGCCGCCGGAACTCTCCGTCATGCCCCCGAACGGCGCCTCGAACTCAAGCCCGGCACTCTTCAGAGTGACTCTAACGATACCGGCGCGACCGTCCTTGACGAAGCGGAATGCCCCGCTCAGGTCGCGGATGAAGATACTCGCCGGAAGGCCGTAGGGTGGTGTGGCATTCGCCACCGCCACACGGCGCTGCCGAGGTCTATCGTGAGTTCTTCACGGGCCAGATGCCGGCCCGTAGCATGATCCAGGTCGGACTCGTCCCGCCTCGGCTGGTCGAGATTGAAGCGGTGGCCGTCCGCCGGTAGCCAACTAACGTCGTGAGAGTCCACATCATGCATGAGATTGTGCCTTTCGACCCGTCGGTCGTGTGTCCTTGGTGGGAGAGAAGATGGGCGAGCGTCCGGAGCGTGACGGGAAGCGACATCGGAGCGCATGGCGTCAGGCGTCACCCTGCGGTATCAGGGAGAAACTCTCACGACCGAGCGGGCTGGCACCAGACTGGGTGATCAGGAAGTCTTGCTCCAGCCGCACTCCCCCCACACCGGGCACATAGCAGCCCGGTTCGATGGCCACGACCATGCCCGCGCCAAGGACGGTCGACGACCCCGGACGGAGCCAGGGCTCTTCTTGCTGCTTCACCCCGAACCCATGGCCTGTGTGATGGGGAAATGAGGAGTCCACTCCGCACTCGTCGAGGGTGCGGCGGGCCAGGCGATCCACGTCGTCCCCGGTGAGTCCCGGACGCAGGGCCGCCCCGACCGTGTGCAGGGTTGTCAGCACGGCGCCGTGCAAGCGCTCCAGTTCCGCGCTCGGTTCGCCCCGACACCAGGTGCGCGTGAGGTCGGCATAGTAGCCGTGGATTCGAGGGTACGCATCGAGGAGGATGGCGTCACCGTCCTGCAGTCGGCGCCCCGACGCGTGTGGGTCACCGTCACGAGTTCGCACGTCACCGCTAGCGAGGTTGCCTTCGATCTCCACGTCCCCTCCGGCCGCCGCATTCAGGGCACTGGCCAGTGTCTGCCACAGGTCGACCTCGGTCGACGCCGTGTGGACGTGCGGTTCCAGCTCGCCGAGGGCGCGATCCAGCAATGACACGTTCTCTCGGATCAGCTGAATCTCGTCGGCATCCTTCACCTGCCGAAGCACCTCGATGACAGGTCCCACATGGTGAAGGCCGTGATCTCCCGCGGCATGGAGGAGAGTGCTATCGGGCGGGGCCACATCAACGCAGGCGGGGCGCCTCTGGAGCAATCCCGCGATTCTCTGCGAGAACTCCACCTGGGAACTGCCGGAGATCATCTCAACATCGGGGAGCGACGGGAGGGCGCCGTGTCGTGCGATGAGACACCACCGGCCGCCAGTGAGAACGAGACACGCCGGGCCGGCGATGGCGCGCTGGCCCGTCAGCCAGAGAAGATTGTCCGGATCGGCGATGAGCAGACAGTCAAAGTGTTCGGCAACGCGAGAGCGTCTCCCCCGTGCAGCTATAGGATCGAGCACCAGCCGGCCTCATGCATCATCGCCCACCTCTTCAGGCAACTCATACCAGGCCATGTGCCGCCCGACTTTGTCCCGGAGTCGCCAGCTGAGCGACTTGGGTGCACTCTCCATGGAGCGCAGGATAGTATCGACGCGTTCGTGCACGCGTGCCACGTCCTCCGACTCGGCCAGGATCTCCCCCGCGAATCGTTGCACCGTTTCAAGGTTATCGTGGAGGGTTGTGTACCAGCCCCAGTCTGCTCCCGTGACCGCACCGATGTAGTGGAGACCGAGAGAGTCGGGCGTGTCGTCGCGCTCCGGGTCATAGCGGAGGAGGAGCGTTACGGCATCACTCGCGTCTTTCCTATTGAGTTCGACAACCTGCAACTTCAAAAGGAGGAGATCAGAGGGGGGGAGCGTGTCGCCCGGAAGTCGCAACCGCGGTGCGAGATCGAGCTTGTGGCACATCTCGAAGGTCCCGAGAAAGCAGTCGACTTGGCGGTCGTTCTCGCGGTCATAGAAGAGAAGGCGTGAGGCGCCATGCAACGCGTTAAACTCGCGATCGGCTTCGTAGCCCTCAGCGATGAGCATGTCACGCACGGTCCGACCGGCCCGTTTGGGCGCTGCGAAATCGATGTCCTTGTAGGCGCGCACGAGGTCGGGGCGCTGCGCTAGATCCCCACACCGCAATGCAATCGCGACACCCCCTAAGAGACGCAGCGGCACGCTCTGCGCGTTCCCCAGCGCCACCAGCCGCTTGCCCTCCGCGACAATATCCGTGTCTCTCTGGTGCATGCCGCCCTCGCGGGGCTGTCGTTCTATCACCATCCCGAGCTCCTCTCCCGGCGCACTCTCAGGTCTTCAACAGGCTGGCGGCTGGCGTAGCGGCCAGATGCGCAAAGTGAGTGCGCATCCCCTGCAGGTGAGCGCGCATCCTCCGACTGGCCAGCCGTGAGTCGTGGGCGGCGACTGCCTCATAGATGCGCTCGTGTTCGCCCAACTCCCATTCATGGTAGCCAGGCAGATTTCGGAGGATCGTGCCTCGTTCCAGGAGCAGATGCACATACGAGGCGACGAAGCCTGCCAGGACATCGTTGTGCGTGGCCCGAGCCAAGGCCAGGTGAAAATTGGCGCTCAGCTGAAAGGCATCCCGCCCCCGCCCACCTAGGGCCTCAGCATTCCTGAGCAGCGTCAGGAGATTCGCGAGATCCTGCGGCGTGGCACGTCGGGCGGCCAGAGCGGCAATGCGAATCTCGATGATCTCACGGGCCTCAAGGAGTTCGGCGGTGATGCCGCGAGCGAGGGCTGCAGAGATCAGACCTGTCCCCATTCCATCTGGCCCAACCTGCGGTGACGTGTCCCGGACAAAGGTGCCATACCCCTGACGAATCTCGATCAACCCCAGGACGGCGAGTCCCCGGAGCGCCTCGCGGACCGAGGAACGTCCCACGCGCATGCGCTCCATCAATTCGGTCTCGGTCGGCAAGGGATCCCCGGCCCGTAAGCCCTGCTCACGCACGAACGCCATGATTTGCTCGGCGACCCGCTCGCTCAGCCGGACGCGGCGGGGGGGAGTTAGCGCCATCCGTCGATACTACGCAACCTTCTGGGTCCCTGACGACAGCGGATCATCTGATGTTTAGGGTCCTGATTCCGTCCCAGGCCTGGTCCGATTGCCACTTTCGCGCCTGAGACGTGCTGGCACCTGGTTTTGTTCACCAATAAACTGCGAGACGATGCGCTTTCCTGTCTTTGACTATGCGCGGAGTCCTACCTATACTGGCTTTCGAAGGTAGGAAACATCTGATGAATCTTACCACCCCACCCAGGATGCAGATCGGCAGGGGCCGGTCAGCCATCGTTCATGACATGAGGGAAGAGAGATGACAGTAAGCGATACGGCACAAACGAGTGGTCGGCGCACCTTCTTTGCTCGTCAGGCGACTGGCTTGGTCCGTGAGGCCGGCCTCCTGGACATGATCCTGTTCAACATTGTTGAGAACACCACCCTGGGCGTCGGGTTCGCGTTTGGTGTGACCTATATCCTGACGGCCCTGGTTGGCACCAATCTCGTCGTGTCTCAGATCATCGCGACGATTTTCGGTCTGTTCGTCGTCACCACCTGGGGGTTGCTGTCGGCATCTATTCCCCGCAGTGGTGGCGACTACGTCCTCAACACGCGTGTGCTCTCCCCCGCTCTCAGCTTTGTGGGCAGCTGGGGTATGTTCATGTCCAGTCTTGTCTTCAACGGCATCGTGGCGGCCTGGGTCAGTCAGCTCATGCTCTCGCCCGCCTTCGCGTCGTTGGGGATGGTCATGCATAATTCCACGCTTGCCAACATTGGAAGCGCGCTCGGCACCACCGGCTGGACATTTGTGATCGGCACAATCGCCTTACTCGTGACGGGGTTCGTCGCCATGCTCGGCATGCGCCCTTCGATGCGCGTACAGGCGGTCATGGTGCTGATCGGTATGCTCGGCTTTGTGGTCGCGCTCCTTGCCCTCGTCTTCATGGGCCACTCGACCTTTGTCTCGAACTTCAATGCCGTGTCGAAGCCCTACACGCACCAAGCCGACACCTACCACTACTTCCTCACCGCAGCAACCAAGGGCGGGTTGTCGATCACGTACTCCCATGCGGTGCAGTACACCTTCATTGCGTTCCTGGCGATCCAGGGGTTGGTCGCGAACAGCTTCTGGTCGGCCTATGTCGCCGGTGAGATCAAAGGGGTGCGGGGTACACGGCGCCAATGGTTTATGATGCTCGCTCCGGTGCTGATCACTGGAATCCTGCTCACGCTTGCCTTCATCCTGTTGTTCTACCGGCTGGGCTACAACTTCGTCACGGCGGCCAATTACCTGAGCGCGGCTGACCCCACGAAGTACGCCATCCCTGCCCCACCTTATGCGTCCCTCCTGACGGTTCTCGGTACCGGGAACGGCCTGCTGACCTTTATCGTCGGTTTCGGTCTTTGCGGCTGGGGTATTGCCATGGCGTTGGCGAACTATCTGTTCATGTCGCGCATCCTCTTTGCCTGGTCGTTTGATCGGATCGTGCCGCTGAAGATCTCCGAGGTCAACGACCGTCTCCACAGCCCCATCGTGGCGCTCGGTATCGTGTTCGTGGGGTCGGAGGTCGTGCTGTACATCTTCGCCTTCCTGCACAGCCAGGCCTCGTCGTTCGTCGCAAGCTACTTCCTGCTGGGCACCCTCGCGCTGGCTCTGGTGGGTGTGTCCGGCATCGTCTTTCCCTACATCCGCCGCGACATGTATGAGAATTCACCGGCCAAGATTGAGGTCGCCGGCATCCCGGTCATCTCGATCGCCGGGGCCATTACCCTGCTGGGAGAGATCGGCACCGGGCTCATCTACTTCTTCTACCCGACGCTCGGTCTGCCCTCGTTCGGGACCACCGCAGCGATCCTCCTCATTCCGCTCGCCGTCGGTCTGGCGATCTTCCTCGTGGCCAAAGCCGTCCGGCAGCGTGAGGGCATCGACCTGAACGCCGTCTACCGCTCGATCCCGCCGGAATAGGCCCGGACTGGACGGCGATAGCGACAAGGCATGACGAAGACACGCATCTTTTTTGCCAGTGACGTCCACGGCTCGGAACGCTGCTGGCGCAAGTTCCTCAATGCCGGCAAGTTCTACGGCGTGGACGTGCTGATCATGGGCGGCGATATCGCGGGTAAGCTCATCATCCCGCTGCTTGATGAGGGGAATGGCCACTACTCCTGCCACTTCCACGGCGATCAGCGGACCTCGACTGAGGCGGAAGTCGAAGCGTTGGAGAAGCGCATCCGGGATGGAGGCTACTATCCCGTGCGCATGACTCCGGAGGAGGTCGAGGCGAATGACAGGAAAGAGGCGCAGGACGCTCTGTTCGAACGCGTGATGGTGCAGGAGTTCGAGCGCTGGCTGCAAATCGCCGAGGAGAAGCTCACCGGGACCGGGATCCGCTGCTTCGTCTCACCGGGGAACGACGATATCTTCGCCCTCGACACGCTTCTGCGCAACCAGACGGTCGTGGAGGCGCCCGATGGGCAGCGGCTGAAGATTGACGACGAACACGAGATTATCGGTGTCGGCTACTCGACGCCCACACCCTGGCACACCGAGCGGGAGTGCTCGGAGGAGGAGTACGCGTCCAAACTCGACCGCCTCGCGGAGCAGATCGAGGACACGTCCAAGGCCATCTTCGACATCCATTGCCCGCCGTACGATTCCGGCCTCGATCACGCCCCCAAGCTCACCGATGATCTCCGGCCCGTCACCATCATGGGCCAACCGCAGTTGGCGCCGGTGGGAAGTACCGCGGTGCGCGATGCCATCCTGCGATACCAGCCACTCCTAGGACTGCACGGGCACGTCCACGAATCAAAAGGGATCGTCAAGCTCGGTCGCACGGTGTGTATCAATCCGGGCAGTGAGTACACCGAGGGAGAGTTGGCGGGCGCTCTGGTGCGCGTCAACGGGGGAAAAGTAGACCAGTATCAACTGGTAACCGGTTAGGAGGATTCGATGCAGACCTGGTTGCACTGCCGGTGCTGCGGGGCCGAGTACGAACTCGGCCCGTACTTCCAAGGGTGTCCGGCCTGTGAAGGCGCTTTGGAAGTCGCCTTTGAATACGGGGCTCTCCGCCCCGAGGTCGTTCGTGATCTCGTGCAGCCAGGCGGGCCAGCCCGCAGTGCCGCCCTGCTCCCAGTCGAGGACCTCGCCGATGTTGTGACACTGGGTGAGGGGAATACCCCGCTCATTCCCAGCACGGCCATCGGCCCCAGTCTCGATCTGGAACACTGCTTCTTCAAGAACGAGACGATGAATCCTACGTGGGGGCATAAGGACAGGGCGCAATCCCTCATGCTGACAAAGGCCCGCGAGTTTGGTTATCAGCATGTCGCCACGACTTCCACCGGCAACCATGGCGCGTCGGCCGCCGCCTACACGACGCGGGCCGGCCTCCGGGCCTGTGTGGTGCTGTGCCCGCCAGAGACCGCCGATCTCTTGTTGCACTTGATCGACATGTACAACGGCATCCCACTCGTGGCCGATTGGGCGGTGCGGCATGAGTTCCTGCACTCCCTGGTCAAGGACGAGGGGTGGTACCCGGCGACGGGGATGCGTGCTGGGCCGGCCTCGAATCCATATGGCGTCGATGGGTACAAGAGCATTGCCTACGAGATCGTGCGAGACCTCGGCCGGGCTCCCGACCAGATGTTCATGGCCTCAGCCATCGGGGACAGTTTCTACGGAGTCTATAAGGGATTTCAGGAACTTCTCCGCTACGGGGTCATCGACCGACTGCCCCGGATGAACACGTGTCAGCCGGCCGGGGCGAACGTCCTCGAGCAATCGGTGGCGTCCGGGCTCCGGGAGTGCATTACACTCCCCAATCCGCAGTCGGTGGCCATCTCGGTGCGCGAGCCGACATCCGGTGAGCATGCCTTAGAAGCGATCTACCAGTCGGATGGCCGAGCGCTCTCTGTGCCCGACGAGCAGATTCTCGAGGTGATGCGTGCCATTGGCCGAGAAGGACTCTGCGTCGAGCCGGCCTCGGCTGTTGCCGTGGCCGGCCTCATCCATGCCCGCCAGGCGGGCTGGGTGGCGGACGACGAGTACGTGGTCGCCGTGCCGACCTCCAGCGGCGTCAAGTGGCCCCACGAATTGAGCCTCGTGACCAGTAGCGGGGAGAGGGTGCAACCCACCATCGCCGACTTGCAGCGCGTTCTGCGTGACCGCGGGCTCGACGTCACCTTTCAGCCGGTCGGGTAGGGACGTGGAGATCGGCCGAGCGGAGTATCGGTCTCGGGTCGCCGCACTCCAGCAGCTGATGGAGGAGCGGGCGATCGATGGCGTTCTATTGACCGACGAGGCCAATGTCATCTACTTCACCGGGTTTGAGACCGAGCATCTCTTCGCGACCCGGAGTCGGATGGTCGGGCTCGTGATCCCGACCGCGGCGGACCCGCAGGCGGTCGTGCCCCGGTCCCATCTGCGGGACGTCCGGGAGCAGACCGGCCTCGAGGTCCTCCCGTATGACAGCCTCCGCCACGCACCCGTTGACGCCCTAGCCCCGCTTCTCGCCCGCTGTGGTCGGAGGATCGGCCTCGAGCTGGGCTTCGAGCAGCGCGTCGATATGACCCTCCAGGATGCTGATCGGCTCCGCGCTCAGCTCGATGAGGCGGTCGACATCAGTGAGGACATCTGGCAGTTGCGCATGACCAAATCCCCGACTGAACAAGCCCTGATCCAGCATGCCTGTCGGATCGGGGCCGAGGCACTGGAGTCCGCCATCCCCTGTACCGGGGCGGGCGATACCGAACGGAGCCTGGCCAATCGGATCAGCGCTGAGGTCGCCTCCCGCGGGGGCCGCGTCGCCTTTCTCATCATGACCTCGGGCGCGGGATCATACCACCGCGCGAACGGGGCGCCGCGTGATAGGGTCCTTCAATCCGGTGACTTCATCTTCATCGATCTGGGTGTGCGCTACCGCGGGTATCACTCCGACTTCAATCGCAACGTCGTGGTAGAGGCCGCATCCCCCGAGCAGTCCCAGGTGCAGGACACGATCAAGGAGATCACGGAGCAGGCGGCGCGCCGCCTCGTGATCGGGACAACAGCGGCCGACGTCTACCACGCCATTCTCGATGACTGTCGGCAAGCCGGCTTGGATCTACGGATCGCCGGCCGGGTCGGGCACGGCATCGGATTGGGCGTCACCGAACCTCCGCATATCTCGGCGGAGGACGCCACACCGCTCCGTGAGGGGATGGTGACAACCATCGAGCCGATGCTGGCGTGCGAGAAGGGCCTATTCTGCGCCGAGATCATCTACGCGGTGGGGCCACACGGGGGACAACCGCTGAATCGCGGCGCGAGTCTCTTGGTCGCGGGAGGGCAGGACTGATGTCGGTGCAGGCGGCGCGCGACTTTCTCGCCGCGAAGCAGGACGATCTGATCGACTTTCTGCAGACCCTGGTGACGACCCCGAGCATCACGGTGGAGATGGGCGAACGAACGATCGCCGATCGTGTCAAGGCAGTGGGACGCGACCTGGGACTGGGGGAACCTGACGTCCTGGCGGCGGTGCCGGAACACCCCAATCTGCTCTATCGCTTTGATGGTCCCGATCCCGGTCCTACCTTGATCCTCAATGCACACCTGGATACGCAGCCGGTCGGCGATCCCTCGGCCTGGACCCATGATCCCTTTGCCGCCGATACCGTAGATGGCCGGATGTACGGGCTGGGCACGTCCGACATGAAAGGAGCGGTCGCGGCCCTCGTATATGCCTGTGCTGCTCTCGTGCAGACGGACGCGATTCCAGCGGGCAGGGTACTGCTGGCGCTCGTCGCCAATGAGGAGGCCGGCGGGACGTACGGGGCGGACTGGCTCGTTCGACACGGTCACGTCACGGGTGATGCCTGCGTGGTGTGCGAGCCGGCCGGCGTGCGACAGGAGTGGGAAGCGATTTACAACGGCCAGCGCGGCCAGTCCGGTGTGTGGGTGCGGGTCTCCGGCGATCAGATGCACAGCGGCGTGGCGCACATATTGGGAGCCCGCAACGCGGCGGTGCGCATGGCGCGGGTAATGGATCAACTCGACCGCGCGTTGCGCATCACCGCTGCCGACCCCGCGCTCGGTGTGGCCCAGGCCACCCTTGGCGTCGGGATCCGCTGCGGTGTCGCCTGGGGTATCAACCCCGGGGTGGCCGACTTCGGCATCGATGTCCGCACCACGCCCGGTATGACGCAGGACGACGTCGCGCGCGGCATGGAGGACTCCCTAGCCGTGGTCCGTCAGGTTCACGCTGACATCGAAACGCAGTGGTGGTTCGATGCCCCGCCGCGCGACTGGATCGCTCCCACGCGTGCCGCGCCGGAGAGCGGAGTGGTCCGCGCCGCCCAGCACGCGGCGGAGATCGTGCTGGGCCAAATTCCACCTCTCGGGACCTATCCCGCCACCACCGACGCCAGCGCCTTCGAGGCAGTGGGGGGTATCCCGACTCTTGCCGCTCTTGGGCCAGGGCGCATCTCGCTAGCGCACAAAGCGGACGAGTACGTGACGCTGGCCTCGGTGATCGAGGCGGCGCACCTCTACGCCGTCCTGGCGACACTCTATCTCGCAGAGGCGAAGACCGGCCGCATGGCAACAGTCCCGGATGAGAACCGAAGGAGGGAATAGGAGTGCAGCGAGTCGCGCTGGTAACAGGTGCGGGCAGTGGGATCGGCCGGGCCACGGCACAGTTACTCCATGAACGCGGGTACAGCGTCGTAGCGGCCGACATCAACGCGGACCCAGTGCAGCAGTTGGTTGCCGGGCTCGAGAATGCGATCGCCGTGCGCTGTGATGTGCGTGTGGCAGACGATGTCCGGGACGCCGTGGCGGCAGCGGAGGAGCGCTTCGGCGGGCTCGACGCGGTGGCGCACATCGCAGGCGTGGAGGTCGATTACCCGGTCGATATCCTGCGGGAGGATCAGTGGGATGTGGTCGTTGATACCAATCTCAAAGGAACCTACCTAGTCTGTGCGGCGGCGGTGCCCGCGCTGCGTCGCCGCGGCGGAGGAGCGATTGTGACAACGGGATCAGTGTTGGGGCGTGTCTCCATGCCGGGCGTCACGGCTTACGCCGCCTCTAAGGCAGGAGTGGAAGCGTTGACGCGGGCGATGGCACTCGACTATGCCCCCGACAAGATTCGGGCGAACTGCGTCCTGCCCGGGTCAACCGACACCCCGCTCATGTGGGCAGCGATTCCGCCAGAACAAATCCCGGCCGTGCGTGTTGAGGTGGAAAAGCAGATTCCGCTGGGGCGCATCGCGGCTCCCGTCGAGATTGCGCGGGTGATTGCCTTCCTGCTGTCTGATGATGCGGGCTTTATGACGGGGACGTCGATCCGAGCGGATGGGGGAGAGCTGACACGCTCGCCACTTCGTATGTGAGCGGTCATCCGGCACCGCACCGTGGGAGTGAGGCGCGCGATCGCGGCCGGCAGCGAGGGAGGACGCCGTCCCGCTTGGTGACGCAGTGAGAAGTCCCGAATAGCACGGAGGACAAGGTCGATGAAGGACATGGCAGTGCTGCGCGAACGGCTCAAGACGGTCGTGGTCACCACCGTGACCCCGTTGCAACCGGACGGATCGATCGACTATGCGACGGCCGCCCGACACGCGCGCTTCCTGGTCGATCATGGCATTCAGGTGGTCGTGCCGGCCGGCAATACCGGTGAGTTCGCCTCTCTGGGGCTGGATGAGACCCACCGCCTTGTGGCGACGGTGGTGGATGCGGTCGCGGATCGAGCGATGGTCCTGGCGGGCGTGGGGTGGTCCATGCCGATTGCCGTTGACCTGGCCCGCCGTGCGCAAGACGCCGGCGCGCACGGGATCATGATCCATCATCCCGTCCACACCTACAGTCATCCCCGTGGACTCCAACAGTACTACGAGAAGATCATGGACGCCATCGATATTGGTGTCCTCCTGTACAAGCGCGGTCCGGAACTGCCCGATGCATTGGTCGCGGATCTTGTCCAGTCTGACCAGGTCATCGGTGTGAAGTACGCCGAGAACGACGTAAACGCCTTCACGAACCTCGTCGCGTCCTCAGATGCGCCAGTGACCTGGTTGTGTGGGACGGCCGAACGCTGGGCTCCCTTCTTTCACCTGGGTGGGGCGGCCGGCTTTAGCTCGGGTCTGGCCAACTTTGCCCCGGAGAAGCCCTTGCAACTCCACGCTGCGCTGTCCGCCCGCGACTATGTGCGGGCGATGGCGATCCGGGCGGAGCTCGCGCCGTTTGAAGAGTTGCGCCAACGTCACCACAGCGCCAACAACGTGCCGGCGGTCAAGGAGGCCATGAGCATTCTGGGGTTCTGCGACGCCAGGGTGCGCGATCCACTGCTCGAACTCGATGACCAGGAAAGTGAGTCGGTCCGGCAGATCGTCGCGTCGTGGGGGCTGGGTGTGCCCGATGCTCCGGCCATCGCAGGGAGGACACAGTCGATGAAAGGGGTGGGACAGTGACGAAAGTGGCCCTCGTCACGGGGGCGGGCAGCGGGATCGGGCGCGCGACCGCGCGGTTGCTCCACGAGCATGGGTACAGCGTCGCGGCCCTCGACATCAATGAAGAGGCTGCGCGCGAGACAGTCGCCGGTCTGGACAGCGCTCTCGCTGTCGGCTGCGATGTGCGTTCCGCAGAGCAGATCAGGCGAGCCGTCGCGACGGCAGAGGAGCGATTCGCCGGGCTCGACGCCGTGGCGCATATCGCCGGGGTGGAAGTAGACCGTCCGGTGGATGTGTTGACCGAAGGGCAGTGGGCGCAGGTGGTCGATACCAACCTGAAGGGAACGTACCTCGTCTGCGCGGCTGCCATCCCTAGTCTGCGCCGGCGGGGTGGTGGCGCGATCGTGACGACCGGGTCCGTCTTAGGCCGCGTCTCGATGCCTGGTGTCACGGCCTACGGCGCGTCCAAGGCAGGAATCGAAGCGCTCACACGGACCATGGGCCTGGACTACGGGCCTGACAACATCCGGGTGAACTGTGTCATTCCAGGTGCCACGGACACCCCCCTCATGTGGGATTTGCTGCCGCGGGACGAGATTCCTGCGCTGCGGGTGCAAGCGGAGCAAGAGATTCCGCTCGGGCGCATCGCGGCTCCCGTCGAGATTGCCCAGGTGATCGCCTTCCTGCTGTCTGATGATGCGGGATTCGTGACGGGAACCGCGGTGGTGGTAGACGGCGGCCAGCTGGCAAAGTCGTCAGTCAGTGTGTAAAAGACAGGCGACTCACCTGATCTGTCCCAGATGCCGACACACGCTACCAGCCCAACAGTCAGCGCAGCTGAGCTATTCTAGTCAGCGTCAAGTCCCGTGTTGATTGCGCGGAGTGGAGTGCCATTCCGCATTAGCGTAATGTAGGTTCGGAGGACCAGGCGTACCGCTTCTTCTGCCTCGAATGGCAACTCGGTAAGTTCAGTATCCAGACGACTACGGCGAAACAGCCGGCGGAACTCCTTACCGATCGGCCGGGTGATCAGATCACTGATTGTCGCTCCGCCATGCACAATTCGGCTGCGCGCCTCATAAACTGCCTTCAGAAAGTCGGCAAATCTCTCCGCCTCCCCGGTCGTGACCGTGGTCTTCATGCGCGCACATAATGCGCGCCCGCGCCGCGCGAGCGTCGACGTTATCTGATCGTTCCTGACGTTGAAGAGGATCGTGCTCTCGAGCGATATCGTGAGGTCGATGATGCGGTCCTCCTGGAGATCGCGAGCATAGGACTGGTTAAAGTGGCGGAGTCCGGTACTGACGTCATGGATCTGGTTGGCTGTCAGCGCTTGCAGCATGGTGAACACGTCTAGCGGCGCGCTCAGGTCAGCGGCCGGCAGGTCGTAACCAGTGTTTGGGTACCGCCGGATGCCGTATAGGTCGTGCAATCGCGTGATCATTGCCTGGTAGGTGAAGGGACCGGTCTCCTCGGAGAAGACCCCACACACCCCGACATCACCAGCCTTGTCGAGCCTCAGGGCCGTGACGAAGTTTCGGACGTCTGCCAGGGATTCGCTCCCATCTGGATCTCCACCCCCTGGAAGTGCCTCAATCCCAACCAATGTATGCGTCGCCGCCGTGAAGGAACGGAAGTCGACAAGCTCCATCGTGTCGGGAAACGAGGCTCGGTTCCACAGCCTTTCCTTTTGGCCAGCAGTGAACGGCGCGATACTGATTCGTCCGCCGGGAAGCGGGCGCGATTCTGCGATATCGGAGGTGAGGCGCAGTAGCGGCACAGTGATGAAGTACTCGCGCATAGATGCCGTCCACGCTTCCCGATAGAACTCCAGTGCCTGCAGGATTTGGGCATCGGTCAGATCGAAGGTACCCCAGCGCTGGATGAGGGCAATGACCGGCCAGGTCAGACGGTCGATCAGCCAGGAGCTTGGTTTCATGGCAGAAGGCACGCCTGTCGGATGCCCGTCTGCATCAACGACCCGGGTCTCTAGAATGCCATCGTGGATGAGTCGCTCGGCCAGCAAATCAAGCTCCGGCATGCTGAAAAGAAAGGCTTGCCCTTGTTGAAGAAGACGCCCGTACCATGGCTTCTCCCTGCACACGTGGCTGGGCGGCGCCGTGCTGAAGTCGACGTAGGGCGTGACCGTAGTCGGCATCCCATGTTCACGCGTCCAGCGCTCGATGAGACCAAGGAGCCGCCGCACGTAGTCAATCCAGAGCTCTTCGAGGCTGACCGCAAGGTACGGGGGTTTCCAGTCCTCGAAGGGGGCATCGTCCCGCCGCGGCGGCCGCGGTCCGACACTTTCTTGGCGCGCGGGACGCAGGAGCGCGATGAAGTGATCCGGATGCTCGACGCTGAGTACCATGCGCCGGATGAGATACGGGTGCCGGGCATAGTCGGCCTCAACTGGCTGGTCAAACTCGATCGCCACTAAGCCTTCGAGGGCCGGGACCGCCCATAAACTCTCCCATCCCGGCCATGTCCCTGCAATCTTGTTCGGAGGCAAATCGTTCGTGTAATCGATACGGACGATCGAGTCGCGCGAGATAATCGCCGTCACCGCACCGGCCGACACGATGACCTCGCCCACCTTGTTGATGATGACTTTCCAGTCCCGCCGGACATCAAAGTCGGCAGGACCTCGACCATAATTCAGCCGATCGGCGACGGACGGATCAAAGTGGAACCGGAAGATCTCCCCGGTGTACTTATCGCTCCGCGATGCCTCTTTTCCCATGTCGTGACCCCATTTTGCCCCAAGACAAGACAGCGCACCGGAGACCTTCTGGGTGGTGGAGACCAAAGGAGAGATCCAGCCGACTACAGAGATTAAGAATCAAGCCACCGGAATCAACCTGCAAGCCATGTGGCTTCTGCTTCTTGTGCAGGCTCCGCTGCGCGTACCCGCATCAGGATGTCACCGATGGTCCTGCGGCAGTCACCATACTGGCGTGCCAACTCCGCCCAAGATATCCCCGCTTCATATGCAGACAGAATTTCTGGATACATCGAGGGAGCGACTTTCCGAGTGTAACTTGTGCCGGGTGTCACAGCCGGCCGAAACCAACTGTCACCTAGGAGAACCGGTCTCACAGCGTGGCGACGATTCTCTCGAGCAGAATCGTGAAGTCTTTGCCTTCCCGGGACGAGCCGGGGACAAGATGTCGGCCGGCTGCAACCGATTGATCCGGGAGGGACGCGCCAAGCTGGTCACCGAGACCGCCCACATCCTCGACGAGCTG